>Ga0302320_10030261_pt1 | contig 10326 bp, 11 predicted proteins | sample Bog_T0_3_FD_202130 | JGI IMG/M metagenome (GOLD analysis project Ga0302320, IMG submission 202130) | Peat permafrost microbial communities from Stordalen Mire near Abisko, Sweden - Bog_T0_3 | ecosystem: Environmental > Terrestrial > Soil > Wetlands > Peat | place: Sweden: Abisko, Stordalen Mire... | reverse complement strand
GGGGGGCCACAGGCAAGTCATCCCGTTCTGCCCGGCAGGCCCGGGGAGGTGGAGAAAGCCGGGCGAGGTAGGCCTGGGCCCCGCCCGGGCGGCGAGGACCGCCGAGCCCAGGTACCGACGACGAGGCACCAAGTCACACTGCGCCCGGCCCCAGGTCCCTCAATGAGGGCGCTTGCCCGGCCTCGGGGGTAGAGGGCTCTTTATCCCCCGGCTCGCCATCGGGTAGGCCAGAAAGAGTTCCCTCGGCGACGGAGCGTCGCAAGCAGGCGATGGCGGCGCGACGGTCGGCGCTCGCAATGCCGAAGGAGGGCGGGACGAGGTCGCCCGCTGTAGAAGCCCTGCTGCGCTCAGGCCAAAATAGAGCTCGACAACCGAAGCCTTTGGCTGTACACTCGCTATCGGTTTCAGAAGTACGTCCATAGGAGAACGAGTTCAAATGGTAACTCTCTTGACGAGCACGACGAGCACGACGAGAGGAAGGCAGCCACAGGCTGCCACCTTGGCGCGCTCGTTACGGACCGCCGGGTGGCAAGTTTCCCTGGGCTCAGAAACCTTGGTGCCGTGCCGTCATGAGTTCATCGGGCGCAATCTCGGTATAACCAAGGGCCTGGATAGCCAGTACGTCCCCGCCGGAGGCTCCTCATAGATCTAAGCTGACCAGCCAAGATCTGCCGAGGAGCCGCCCAGAAGGGCGGCTCTTTTGGTTTCTCGACACAGAAATACCGAACAACAAGGAAGGAGGTGCCTGACATAGGACCAAGCCAAGTCGATGGGTTTAGACATAAACCCGCGACAGACCTAGACGTCCCGATCGTGAAGACTGTTGAGCCAGAACGGTCTTGTTCAACAACGCTCATCTGCATGAGCCTGTTCGGTCGCGACGGCATATCCGATAGGAACTGGGGAGCAGCACGGAGGTCACATGCAGCCGTGCCCCAACGAGTCCGTCCTGTCGGCGTTTATCACCACGCACAGGAGCGGCCAGTATGCCAACTGGCCTTCTCCTTCTTCACTGATTTCTCTTAGGGCGATAGCTCAATTGGTAGAGCAGCGGTCTCCAAAACCGCAGGTTGGGGGTTCGAGGCCCTCTCGCCCTGCTCAGCACTACTACACGGGTCAATGGCAAAGCGGTAGCGCCGCCTGGTAGCGCGTCAGCTTTGGGAGGTGGATGTCGCGGGTTCGAATCTGGCCAACCCGGCTCTTCTCACATCTTGCGTCTTTAGCTCAATTGGCTAGAGCAACGGCCTCTTAAGCCGAAGGTTCTGGGTTCAAGCCCCAGAAGACGCACTGTCCGGTGGTCCTTTTCACCGGCCGTGACCTCGTAGCGCAGCCTGGTCAGCGCGCCGGCCCGTCAAGCCGGATGACGCGGCCCGAATCCCGTCGAGGTCGCTTGGTGTCCCTTTCAGCTTACTTGCCGGCGTAGCTCAACGGACAAGAGCACCAGACTTCGGATCTGGGGGTTGGTGGTTCAAATCCCTTCGCCGGTACTAACTTTCTTGCCCGTGTAGCTCTGTGGAAGAGCACATCCTCGGTAAGGATGAGGTCGTGGGGCCAGTACCCACCGCGGGCTCGTTGGTCATACCCGGGTAGCTCAATTGGACTGGTCCGTGGGTTCAAATCCCATCCTCTCCGCCCTTGGAAGGATGCCAGAGCCTGGTCAAATGGGCCCGCTTCGAAGGCGGTGCGGGGACAACCCCACGGGAGTTCGAACCTCCCTCCTTCCGCTGCAACACCATGGAGTGTGAACCAGACAGGCGTGCTCGGTCCCCGTTGGAAGCGGGTGGGTGGCCTAACGGCCCTGAGGGTCAGGTCCTCCGCACTCCGCCATGCCCTCGTCGTCTAATTGGCCAAGGACGCCTGCCCTTCAAGCAGGTAATTGCCGGTTCAAGTCCGGTACGTGGTACGCAGTAACACCCGTTCCGGGGTAGCTCAACCGGTGGAGCAGGCGGCCGTTAATCGCAAGGCCGAGAGTTCGACCCTCTCCCTCGGAGCAATTAACCCCATCAGCCACTGACAGCCACGGACAGAAAGGAGGCACCCGGTGGCCCACGCACTGCTGTTGAACGCAACCTATGAGCCGATCCGGCTCGTCCCTATCCGCCGGGCCGTCCTCATGGTCCTCTCTCAGCGGGCCGAGGTCGTCGAGGAGTCCGGGGAGGTCTTCCGCTCCGAGAAGAAGACCGTCCCGGTGCCTTCGGTCATCCGCCTCGTCCGCATTGTCCGCATCCCCTACCAGGCCAAGGTCAAGCTCTCCCGTAAGGCCCTGGCCGCCAGGGACAAGGGGCTGTGCGGTTACTGCGGCAAGCCCGGCCAGAACATCGACCACATCGTGCCCCGCTCCCGAGGTGGCAAGAACGAGTGGACGAACGTGGTCTGGGCCTGCATGGGCTGTAACGACCGCAAGGCAGACAAGCTCCTCTCGGAGGTTCGCATGACCCTCCGGGTAAAGCCCTACGCCCCCAAGGGTAAGGCGTGGCTCATCGTCGCCGTCGGCACGATCGAGCCCGAGTGGGAGCCCTACCTGGCCGTGACCGGTGCGGTAGGGTAACGACCGCACCGGTCGTCTCGGCTGGGTAGCTCAGTTGGTAGAGCGCCCGCGTCATAAGCGAGAGTGCGCCGGTTCAAATCCGGCCCTAGCCACTTGTCCGTTCCGCAGGTCCTGCTCTGCGGTCAGTTCGTTCATGGGCGTGTGGCGTAATCGGCAGCCGCGCCGGGCCTAAACCCCGGTCCCTTCCAAGGGGTGAGGGTTCGACGCCCTCCATGCCCACCCTCCATCCACCCACGGCTCCTTAGCTCAGTTGGCGAGAGCGCCGGCCTGAAAACCCGGAGGTCGTCCGTTCGACCCGGACAGGGACCACCATGCGCGTCTGGCTCCTCAGGTTGAAGGCACAGCGCTGATAACGCTGACTAGCGAGGTTCGAGTCCTCGGGCGCGCACCATTTGTCGGTTTGGGGGCGAAGCCAACCGGTGAAGGCAAGACGCTTATACCGTCCAATAAGGGAGTTCGATTCTCCTCGTCCCCACCAATGGCCGTTTAGCTCAGTCGGCGGAGCGCCGGTATGACAGGCGCCCCTTACCGCACAGCCATAGGGCTTTGGCCCACTCGACGACATCATCGGGCTTATCATGACCGCCACCGGCTTCGAGCACCCCAACGGTCACAGTGACGAGGTGACCGGGGTTGGTCGGGTGTTCGAGCCGCAACGGTTCGATGTCGCGGCCTACGGGCACAGCTGTGGTCACTCGCCCTCGTAGCTCAGTTGAAAGAGCGCCGCTCTTGTAAAGCGGAAGTCGCCGGTTCGACCCCGGCCAGGGGCACGGTGGTCGTAGCTCAGACGGCAAGAGCACCAGGCCGTGAACCTGGAGGCCGCGGGTTCGAGCCCCGTCGACCACCCCATTTGGCACCTCGGGGGCGCCCCCGCTCGGGGATAGTTCAATTGGCAGAACGCGAGGCTTTGGACCTCGATGCTGGGAGTTCGACCCTTCCTCCCCGAACTACCTCATTGAAGCCGTTCAACGGGCGAAATGAACCTGAGAAAAGAACCAAAAGGATGGTTCGTTGCCCCGACATGTCGGTCCGATGCGAAGGGGTGAGTTCCTTCCTCCACTACGTTGTACCCGCGGGTGAGGACGCCCGCTAAAAGCCGACCGGGTCAGCGTCGGCACCGGCCTCGCCCCAGCCAGTTCACGGACCAATTTCAAGGGTGGTCGTCGCACAAACGGCCCCACGAGCACACCACGCTGGCGAGAGGGGCCGGCTCGCTCGGCCACGATGTCTCTGGCCAGACAACTACAGAAAGGAAGGGGTGACATGCCCACCATCATCAACGACAAGCTCATCTCCTGCAGTGAGCCATAGTACGCGTTGGTGATCAATAGGAAGTACCGGTGCGCCAGAGGGGGGTTATCGTCACAGCCGCCTGGCAGAGTTGTTGCTAGTGCCGAGCGCTGTTTTTCGTCCTGATGACCTCGACAACACAACTCACATCGGGTGCTGGCCTTCGCCCGGGACCGGGGCCAAGCCGTGAGCCATCGGGGCCAGCGCCTACGACAAGTACCTGAACCGTTCGTCGCCGACGTAATCGAACTGGTTGACCCCTCCCCCCGCGACGAGCGCCAGTCGGCGTTGTTCGGCTACCTGCTCGACCGTCGCCACCACGACGACGGCGTCGCCGATGCCGGGGTGCTCCCGGTACTGGCGGCCGCAGCCGGGCTGGAGGCCGTGCCCGTAGCGGAGCGCCGCGATGTGCTACGCGCCCGTGGCCCGGCGGTGCTCTCAGACGCTGGTTTCTCGTGGGAGCACCTTGCGGGCTGGCTCCCGGGCGGCATGGACGCCGAGGCCTGGGAGATGGCAGTCCCGTCCATGGGCGTGTTGGCCTTGGTGCGCAACCTGGCCAACTTCGACCAGGCTGGCATCTCCGAAGCGGCTGTTGACACGGTGATCGCCAAGGTCACCGACCCATCCGAGGTGGCCAGGGCACGCCTTTTCCCCTACCAGGTGTGGGCGGCATACAAGAACGCGCCGTCGGACAACTGGGCACGGGCGCTGGGCAGCACCCTCGACTTGACCCTCGCCAACATCCCGGCGCTGGACGGCACTCTGGTCGTCATCGACACGTCCGGCTCCATGCAGGGCGCGGTGCCGGGGCGCTCGAAGATGGCACGGGTCGAAGTGGCCGCAGTGATGGCCATGGCCACCGCCAACCGCGCCAAAGACGTGGACGTCGTCATTTACGGCCAGAGCAACGCTTTGGTCCAGGGCCTCGATGGCATGTCGGTGCTGGGCGGCGTGGCCAAGGTGGTCGCGTCGGTCGGCTCTGTCGGCCACGCCACCTTCGGCCATACCGCCATCGCCCGCTGGTTCGACCCCAAGCGGCACCAGCGAGCGGTCATATTCACCGACGACCAGCAGCACGACTCGGGCCAAGTCAACTTGGGCCATGTGCCGATGGTCTATACCTTCAACTTGGCTGGCTACCGCCCGTCGGCGCTCCCTGCCGGCGAACGGGGCCGCTACACGCTGGGCGGCTTCACCGACGCCATCTTCACTGCCATGACGGTGCTAGAGGGTGGACGGGAGGCCGACTGGCCCTTCTGACGGACGAGCGGGGGGCCTACCATCCGCTCGCCCGTTCAATCGTCACTCGGACAGCCAATCGCGAGACGACTAGCGTTGGGGACCGTGACAACGGGTCCCAGAGACGTTTCCTGTTGTGAGGACAGGAGGCCAGAGTTTCTGGATGCTTCCACTTATCTTCCCTTAGCCACCGCCACGGAGGGCGCCGGGCAGGGCGCTTCCAGAAACCTACGGGGCGATGCGATGGCATGAAAGAGCTGGTAGACGGCAAATGTGACAACTACGGGGAGTAGCGCAGTTGGTAGCGCACCTGCTTTGGGAGCAGGAGGCCGGGGGTTCAAGTCCCCCCTCCCCGACGCAAAAAAGCCGTCGCCAACCTCCGGACCGCTCGGCCGACCTCGACCGCTCACGGCAACAGCTGGGGGCCATAGAACAGGACCGAGCCGACCCGTACGCCGGTGACGGGCGCTGGGCCGGCACTCCGGCCGGCGATGCCGCCACTGCCCTGCGCCGGGCGGCGGCCGAGCACCAGCACGCCTCCGAGCTCGCGAACGGCGGCGACCTCAGCGTGTGGGCAAGGCACAAGGCCCGCCACCGCTTAAGCGACGCCAGCGCCCGCTTCGAGGCGGCTGTGGAGGTCTGGGAGCGCACCGGGCGGCCTGAGGCCGATGGGCTCGAGGCGTACGGGGGACGTCTCGTCGTTGAAGTCGAGCAACTTCACCAGGCCCAACAAGCGCGGCAGGCCTTCCTGGTGCGGCACCCCGAGGTCCCTTACCGGATGGCCGAGCTCGACCGTGCCATGGCTGACCTGGTTGGCCAGCACCAGGCGTCGAGAGCTGCGGCGATTGCCAGGCCGCTGAGCGTGAGATTGGGACGCTCGCATGCATGCCTGGACCTCAGGATCAGCCTGACCTAATTTAGTTGTTGTGATATAATAGTTGTTTATAGCAACGGTTAGCTCCCTATCTCGTCCCGATCGTGACGCGCGGTGCCGTTCCGTGGTTCTGGCCACATGTTGTCTGGCCGTGTTCATGGCGGGCCTCGACGTTACGATCGTCAATGTCGCCTTGCCGTCGGTCCAGCACGCACTGCACGCGTCGGTAAGGGGCCTGCAGTGGACCATCGATGCGTACACCCTTGTTATTGCTTGCTTTCTCATGCTGTCGGGCTCGCTCGCGGACCGCTTCGGCCGCCGCCGGGTCTTTCAGATCGGGCTGGGGACGTTCTCGCTGGGGTCGTTGGCCTGCAGCCTGGCTCCGTCGCTCGGGTGCCTGATCGCCTTTCGCGGGCTGCAGGCCATCGGCGGCTCGATGCTCAACCCAGTGGCGATGTCGATCATCGCCAATACGTTCACCGACAAAGCCGGGCGCGCCAGGGCGATCGGGATGTGGGGATCGGTCGCCGGGCTCAGCCTGGCCAGCGGCCCAGTGCTCGGTGGCCTGCTGGTCAGCGGGATCGGGTGGCGTTCGATCTTCTGGATCAACGTTCCCATCGGACTGATGGCGATCGTGCTCACGCAGCGGTTCGTGCCCGAGTCGCGGGCTGGGAAGCCCCGCCGTCTTGACCCTCCTGGCCAGCTGGCGGTCATCGCCTTGCTGGGCTGCCTGACCGCTGGGATCATCGAGGGGCCACGCAGCGGGTGGGGCTCGGCGCCGATCGTCGCTCTGTTCGCGGTTGCCGTGCTCGCGGCGATCGCGCTGGTCGTGCTCGAGTCGGGGCGGCGTGAGCCGTTGATCGACATGCGGTATTTCCGCAGCGTGCCGTTCTCGGGCGCGGCGATGATCGGGGTGGTCGCGTTGGCGACCCTAGGCGGCTTTCTCTTCCTCAACACGCTGTACCTGCAGGACGTTCGTGGCTACAGCGCGCTGCACGCCGGGTTGCTCACCATCCCGATGGCCGCAATGATCGGCGTGTTCTCCACCGTCTCGGGCCGGTTGGTGGCCAGCCGTGGGCCGAGGCTCCCGCTGATCGTGTCCGGAGGGCTGATCGCCGTCGGCGCGATCCTGCTGATCAGCCTTAGCGCCCACACCGCGGTGTGGTACCTGATCGTGGCCTACCTCGTCTACGGAGTAGGGGCGGGCCTGGTCAGCGCCCCGATCACCAACACCGCACTGTCGGGTCTGCCCCGGGACCAGTCCGGTGTCGCGGGAGCGATCGCCTCCACCTTTCGCCAGACCGGCGCCGCCGTCGGGGTCGCAGTCACCGGCGCGATGATCGCCACGACCTCGGCCGGCTTCGTGCACGCCAGCCACGCGGCGTGGGCGGTGCTCGCCGGCTGTGGGGCCGTGGTCATGCTGCTCGGCATGGTCTCGACCGGACGCTGGGCGCTTGCGACTGCCGAGCGGAACGGCGCCCGCCTGGCCACTGACCTGAGCCCCGCCCCGGAAGGAGCCCGATGACCGCCCGATCGGCCACGCCACCGGACACCGCAACGCGAGTGTGGACCGCCCTGCATGACTTTGTTACCGGACAGGACCGCCGGCGTGCCCTCCGTGCCGCCCTCGATCTCGGGCCCGGCAAGGTCGAGGTGCTGATCAAGCTGGCCGAGGGCCCCATGACCCTGCGAGAGATCGCACGCACCGCCGAGATCGACCCACCAGCCGCGACGGTCGGCGTGGACCAGCTCGAGGCGCGAGGCCTGGTCCGTCGCACCGCCCACCCCGACGACAACCGCCGCAAGCTCGTGCACCTCACCGACGCTGGACGCGACGCAGCCCAACGCGGCCAGGCAATCCTCAACAAGCCCCCGCCAGCGCTGACCAACCTGGGCTCCGATGACCTCGCCCGGCTTGACGAGATCCTGACCCGGCTCCAGACCAACAGCAGACCGCTATGAGATCAACAACCGCGATCCCTCCGGCTCACCCAGGAGGCCCCGCCGATGATCCGCACGCTGGGAACGGAATTCGTGACTTCCTGCTTGAGCAAAACAGAGAAGTCACCCGCATCGACGCCCGCCTAAACGGGTACCGCGGCACCCTGGAGCCCGCTTTTTCGGTCTTCGACCGCAGACTGCGCAACCCCGGCCTCCTCATCCGCCAGGCATAGAGAGAAGGAACCAAGACCATGCCCCCAAACCCCCTCGGCCTCGCGCTGCGCAGCCGACGCGCCGGACAACACAGACTTGTCTGGGCACGTCCCGACCTGCGAGCACCCGAGAGCTTCACCCTTACCAGCCCCGCCTTCGACTACGGCACCCCCATCCCCGAGCGGTACCGCGGCAGGCTCTTCGGGGCCAACATTTCACCCGCCATCGCCTGGACAACGCCGCCGACCGGCACCGCGGAACTCGTGCTCATCGTGCAAGACCCCGATGCCCCTCGCCGAGAACCCGCCACTCATGCGCTCACGCTCGGCATCGACCCATCGCTAAACGGCATTCCCGAGAACGGCCTCACCGACCCCAGCCCGGTCCCCGGGATCAAACACGGCAAAGGTCCCCTCGGCCACCGCGGCTGGGCCGGCCCCATGCCCCCGCGCTCGCACGGGCCCCACTCCTACGTTTTCCAACTCTTCGCCCTGGAGTACCACCCCGACCTGCCCGACAAGTTCACCCTCGCCGATGCGCTCAACGCCATCGCCGGACATGTCATCGCGCGTGCCCGGCTCGACGGCACCTACGAAATCCGGTAACCGCGCGCCAGCAGAGCCTAAACCGTTGCGGCTTCTACGTTCGCGTTGTCCCTAAGTCCAGAAAAGCCCCGGTTTTTCGACCACTTTCCGCGATTTGCCCACGCACCGTCGTCGAGGCGCAGGGCTGCTGGCCGCTGTCTCAGGGTGAAGAAAACCGCTTGCCTTGTACCCTGGCGCTCGGCAACGCTGGCGCTATGACCGAATACCGAGCCGAACTGGATGCTGAGGTGACCTTCTCCAACGGAGGGAGGCTCACTGCCGAGGGGTTCCGAGTCGACCTCCCCGGCCCTGACGCCACTGAACGCGAGATCGGGGAGCTCTTTGTGTCCTGCCTCGGCCTGCTCATGACTGAAAGTGTCGACCTGTCCCGTGTACGTGTGTTCCCCGAGCCTCACAAAGGGGCCCGGGGCGGCCCAAGTGATACCAGCCGCTCAGCAGGCTTAGTTAGCGAGCGGCAGTGGCACCTGGTGGAGCTGTCCCACGTGATCGAGGCGGGGATGACGACATATCCCGGTTTGCCAGGGCCGGAGGTCACGCCCCACCTGACCAGGGAGGCGTCCAGGGCCTTTTACGCCGCGGGCACTGAGTTCGCCATCGACCGGGTGAGCATGGTCGGCAACACCGGGACCTACCTCGACAGCCCCTATCACCGCTACCCCGCCGGGGCTGACCTTGCTGGGCTCCCGCTGAGCTCGCTGGCCGACCTGCCGTGCGTGGTCGTGCGCACTCTCGGGAGCGCTACCCGGGCAATCGATGTCGGCGCGTTGGCGAGGTACGAGGTGGCCTCCCGCGCCGTCCTTCTGCACACCGGAGGCGATGAGCACTGGGGCACGCCCCGCTACGGCGAGGACGCTCAGTACCTGACCGAGGACGGCGCTCGCTGGTTGGTCGAGCACGGCGCGCGCTTGGTTGGCATCGACGCCGTGAACATCGATGACACGACTACGCTAGCTAGGCCTGCGCACAGCGTGCTGCTCGGTGCGGAGGTACCCGTGGTCGAGCACCTGACGGGGCTCGGGCAGCTGCCCCCGACTGGAACCCGGTTCACCGCCGCACCGCCCCGCTTCGCGGCCTTCGGTACCTTCCCTGTGCGTGCCTACGCCGCTGTCCCCGCACCGGGCGGGGGCGCGGACGGGAACGCCACGTCCAACTAGCTTGGCTGAGCTTGGTTCACAGCTCGCCCTGCCTGCATGATTGGCGACAGCGCCAGATTTCCTCTTATGCGCCGCCCGAGAACCCCTTGTTCTTCAAGGCACATCCGGCCATATCGACGGTGTTGCGCTCGGCTCCGAACCTCTGGAGCCGCGACAGGACCTTCCTGAGCCCAAGGTAGGGACGTCCGCCTCGCCGCCGTCCAGGCTGAGCCGGCCATGTTCAATTGAGCGAAAGGCGCCATGTCGCAGGCGTAGCTGGCCCGCCGAAGTAAGCTCCGGCATTCGTGAGGGAGTCCGACCTCCAGTTGAGCGATGGGCGAACGCTGCACATCTACGACACCGGCACCGGTGGCGTGGTGGTGCCGCTCACCGTGTTCTGGCACCACGGCACGTCCAACACCGGCGAGCCGCCTGAGCCGTTGTCCGCCGCTGCCCTCCGGGACGGCACCCGTTGGGTGTCCT
>Ga0302320_10030260_pt1 | contig 10326 bp, 6 predicted proteins | sample Bog_T0_3_FD_202130 | JGI IMG/M metagenome (GOLD analysis project Ga0302320, IMG submission 202130) | Peat permafrost microbial communities from Stordalen Mire near Abisko, Sweden - Bog_T0_3 | ecosystem: Environmental > Terrestrial > Soil > Wetlands > Peat | place: Sweden: Abisko, Stordalen Mire... | reverse complement strand
TCCATTTGGCGGCGACGACAAAGGCGGCGCTCTGGAGGCCGGGCGCGGCGCGCAACGCGCCCCAGTCGAGCGTTTCGAGCGTCGGGTCGACCGCCCCCGAGCGAAGCGGAATGAGGCGCGTGGCGAAGCCGGTCGCCGCCTGAGCGACGACGACGGCGGCGATTGCGGCCAGCAGCGCGGCCGAAGCGATCGCCCATGTCCTCAAGCTGAGCGCCGCCGCGCGCGGCTGGGCGAGCCAGGCGCCGAGCAGCGGGTAGACGAACAGCCAGCCGGGCATCGACCAGTGCGGCAACCCCTTCGCGCCCCACAGCGGCGTGAGGGTGAAGACGACGATCGTCGGCAGGGCGAGGCAGACGAGGAACAGACGCCGCTCGTCGCGCGCCGCGCGTCGTGCGCCCTCGATCAGCGCGGCGACCAGCGGCGCGGCGATCCACGGCGACAGAAACGCGATCTCGCCGATCGCCATCGCCCCGACTTGCGCCGGTCGAAACTGTCCCGCCGCCTCCGCGCGCGCGCCCTGAAAGGCCAACGAGACCCAACCGTGACGCGCGTTCCAGGCCAGAACCGGCGTGATGACGACGAGGGCGAGCAGCGCCGCCAGATAGGGGGCGGGCCGTGCAAGCCAGGACCGTTGGCGCGGGGCGAGCGCGACGAAGGCGACGATTCCCAGCGCCGGCAGGATGGCGTTGTATTTCGACAGACCGGCGAGCCCGAGCCACAGGCCGGCGGCGAGCCACAAGCCGAACGCGGCGCGCGGCGCGGGTAAGTCGAAGAACAGCCGCGCCAGCGTTGCGGCCGCGCCGACGAGGGCGAAGTCGAGCGCACCGTCGGGGACCACCCAGCTCCCCGCCGAAGCGAAGAAGAACGGCGTCAGGTTGAGCGCGACGAGCGCGATCAGGCCGGCTCGCGCCCCGAACAGGCGGCGCGTCAGCGCGAACATCAGCCAGCCGGTCGCGGCGAACAAAAAGACGAACGGCAGTCGCGTCGGCGCGCCTTCGCCGAGCGCCAGCGCGGCGAAATGGGCGATCCACTGATGCAGCGGCGGATGATCGAAATAGGAAAAATCGAGCCGCCGCGCCACGACGATGGTGTAGGCTTCGTCGTAACCGGGGCCGAGGGCGGCGGCGAAGACAAGCCGCGCCAGCCCGAAGACGGCGATCAGCGCGAGCGCGCGGCGGCTCCCGCTCTCCTCGACGCCCGGCCTCCCATTGGCGAAGTTCACGAAGCGGCTCGCGCCCTGACGCCCTCGACGCCCGGAATGAAGGCGTCGAACGCGGCGAAGAACTGATCGCGGAAGACGTCGCGCTCCATCATCAGTTCGTGTTCGGCCCCTTCGATGATGACCGTGCGGCCGGCGCGCAGGCGCGAGGCGAACCGCTCGGCGGCGCGCGCGTCGGTGACCTGGTCGGCGCCGGCGGCGATGACCAGCGTCGGCGTCAGCGTCCGGCGCGGAAAGTCGGGGTTCTCGAATTCGCGCATCAACCGGAATGCGGCGTTGAGCCAACCGATGGTCGGGTAGCCGAGGCCGAGTTCGGGGTTGGCGGCGACGACGCTGGCGGTGCGGGCGTAGCGCACGGGATCGGAGGTGAGCTGACTGTCGTCGAACGGCAGTGTGGCGACGATTTTCGAGCCGCCGCGGCGTGAGAACGCCCCGCCGAGTCCGACCGCGTCGAGCGCCTCGACGAAGCCGCGCGCCGTGCGCGGCCACTTCACGCCAGCAAGCGCGATCATCGGCGAAGAGAGCACCAGCCGGTCGAGCGGGCAGCGTCCGGCGCGCGCGATCGCCAGTGCGATCGCCGCGCCCATCGAATGGGCAAGGCCGAACCACGGCTTGGGACAGGAGGCCTCCAGCACCTCGGTGACGAAGGCGGAAAAGTCGCGCTCGTAGAGCGAGAAATCGTCGATGTGCCCTTTGCGCGGATTCTTGAGCTGGCGCGCCGAGCCGCCCTGGCCGCGCCAGTCGAAGATCGCCACCGAAAGGCCGCGGTCGAGCAGGTTGCGGATGGTCTCGTAATATTTCTCGATGAACTCGGCCCGGCCGGAAAGGATCGTCACCGTGCCGCGCGCGCCGTGCGGCGGCGTCCAGCGCGCGGTGCGCAGCAGCACGCCGTCGGCGGTGCGCAGCGGATGGACGACGGCGCCGGGCGGGGTCGGATTGAACGGCGTGGAAACCAGACGCATGATCGTGAGCTCGCGCGGCGCGGACGCCGTCTTATACGGCCCCGCCCGCACGTGGGCAAAGGCGAGCCTCTCGGTCCGACCGAGCCATCAGCTCTGAAACCCGACGCGCGCATGGCTGCCGTCGCAATAGGGCTTGGCCCCGGACGCCCCGCAGCGGCACAGCCTCAGGTCGCTCGCTTTGCGGATGGTGCGGCCCGTGCCGCTCACGACTTCGAGATTGCCGGACACCGCGAGCGGCCCGTTGCGCTGCGGGCGAATGACGACGGGGCCGTCGCGCGCCGCCAGCGGGGTCATTTCGCCCTCGCCCGGCTCGCCCGTCGCCGCAAATCCGGCGGTCTTGTGCGAACCGTCGCAAAACGGCTTGTTCCGCGACTGGCCGCAGCGGCACAGCGTGGCGCGGTAGCCGTCCGTCGCGCCGTCGATCGACAGCGCGCCGCGGAAGGCGAGCGGGCCGTTTTCGCGCACCTGGATCAGGTTGACCGGCGGCGGCCCTTCCTCCGCTCCGCCATCCTTGCGGCGATAGCGAATCGCGCCCGAGGGACAGTTCTGCGCCGTCGCGATCAGGCCTTCCGTCGACGTCGCGTCGTCAGGAGCGATCCATGGCCCGACGACATTCGCCTTGAACACGCCGGGCTGCTGCAGCACGCAGAAGCGCGCGTGGATGCAGCGTTTTGTCTCAAACGCGATGGTTACGTCGCGACCCTCCGCGACCTCGATCGCGGAACTTTCGCCTTGGGCTTGCGCGGCGTCCGCGCTCGCAAGCTTAGCGGCCGGCTTGCTCTCGACGTTCGGCGCAGCATCCGCCTGCGCGCCGAGCCGGACCGCAAGCTTGCGCAGGTTGGCGGCCAAGTCCTCGGCGATCGGCGCGCCAGCCAGCGCCTGCGCCGCTCCATCGGCCAACTGGCGCAGCCGCTCGCTCAGCACCGCCGCCGCGGCGGCGTCGGGCATCGGCGCGACGTCGCGCAGCATGGCGAAGGTCATCCCCGCGTTCAGGCCGGGCGCGCGCGGCGACGCCGGCAGTCTCGTCAGGTATTGCGCGACAGGGCCGATCGCGAACATGCCGTCGATGGCGATATCGAGAAAGGCGCGCTTGCGCCCCGGCTCGCGTTCCGCGAAACCCTGCACCAGCGCCCGCAACATCGCGCCGTAGAGGGCGTTGGCGAAGTCGAGCGCGAGCGCGGCGCTTGGCTCGTCGATGAACGTCTTGCCCTCAGGCGCGGGCGGCCTCCGCATCACCGGATTCGGGGCCACCGGGCGGCTCGGATCGAAACCGGGATTTTGAGCGAGGGACCGTTCGTAGCTGTCGCGGATGGCGATAAAGCGCCGATAGTGCGAGCGCTCCGAATCGGTCGGCGACCCCTCGCCCTGTTCGACGATGACGTCGAGCGCCTGCAGCGCGCTCGCCTTGTCGGTGACTTTCAGCAGCCCAGGCAGGCTCGCCAAGTCCGGACCGACCTGCAGGGCGGGATCGCCGACGAACATGGCGGCCTCTCCCTCGGCGTCGCACAGAGCCGAAATGGCGTTGCGCACGCCGCGGTAGAGATGGCCGACCGTCGCATAGTCCTGCGCGCTCGGCATGAGACGGCCCGCGCCCATGTCGCGCACATAATTCGAATCGCGATGCGGATACGTGGCGCCGTCCGGCGTCTCGACTCCTTCGGGTCGTTCGAGATAGATGAAATGGTCGAGCGTCGCCCGGTCAAGACGATGGAGTTCGACGATGACGCCTGAGGGGTGATAGCCGCTCGCCACCGGAAAATTCGGCCGGCCAAAATGTGGACTGCCGCCGATCGCCAGCGTCAAATTGGCGACCAGAGTCAGATGCGACATCTCCTCGATCGCGACGTCGATGATGGCGCGGCGCCAGCGCCCCAGTTCGGCCGCCTGCGCCGCATCGAGACCATCCGCCTCGTCTTTCAGGCTGAAGGCCGCGAAGAGGTAGCAGCACATCAGGTTGTGCTCGATCTCGGCGGCTTCCGCGAGGAGATAGATCAGGTCCTCCCGGCTATCGACGTGAATCGCGCGTTCGCTCGACATCGGGGCTCCCTCTGGTTGGCAAGTCGCGGCGCCGATACGAAGTCGGCCGGCGTACGAGCCTACGTCACCGACCCATTTCACATCAAATGGAGCTTTGAAGCCGACGACATTGTCAGAGGTTGATGACGCCGAGACGCGCCGCTTGTGCGACAGCGTCGGTTCGGCCGGCCGCGTCGAGCTTGTCAAGGAGCGAACCGACATGAAACTTGACGGTGTGAACCGAGATTTCGAGGCGCTGCGCAATGGCCTTGTTCGATGCGCCCTCCGCCATCAAGTTCAGAACCTCGATCTCTCGCGGCGTCAGTCCTGTGACCTGCTGATAAGGAGCCACCGCGAGCGGCGAAACCAGGACCGCGTCGGCCTTCTCGGCTGTCTGCGTCAACCGCAGGGCGGGAACGTCGGCAAGTAACGCGGTCAGCCGATCGGCCAACGCTGGATCGTCGATCTCGATCGCGATGACGAGCGGCGCTGGCGGGCCTTCCTTCGTCAACTCTCGGGCCTCTCTGCGATTGTCAGCGCGACCTCGATCGGCTCGCCGCCACGCCGCAACGAAAGCTTGGCGGTCTGACCGACGCTGTCGGGTCCGAGCGCCCTGAGAAGCGTCTGCACGTCGCGAATGCGCTCCCCGTTCCATTCGACGATGAGGTCGCCCTGCCGCACCCCTGCGGCCGAGCCGGGCCCTTTCGGGTCGACGCTCATGACCATCGCTCCGCTTCCGCCGTCGCCGTCGAGTTTAGCAGCCTGAAGGCCGAGGCCAACGTACCCGCGCGCGATCCGGCCATGGGTCTGCAATTTGCCGGCGACGCGTTCGATGGTCGCCGCCGGAATGACCAGAACCGTTCGTCGCGGCCCGAACACCGCCATGCCGAATGCGCTGCCTGAAGCGTCGAGCGCGAGACCGCCTTCGCCGGCCCGGCGAAGGGAGAGATCCAGCTCGACACGCGCGTCGATCTCGCCGCCGCGCAGGCTACGCCATGCTGGGCCAGCCGATGACACCGCGCCGAACGCGGCGATCGGCCCTTTGCGCCCGGCGCCGACAGCGAGCGCCAGCGCGCCGGCCTTCAGTGGCGAGGATTGGAGCGAGGCTGCCGGCGCACTGAAGCCGTCGGCGCGAAGAAGGGCGATGTCGGTCGTCGAGTCGCGCCCGACCAGGGTTGCGACGACCGCCTCGCCGCCAGGCGACATGACCGCGATCTCGCCTTCGTCCGCGAGCGCTTCATCCGCCGTGACGATGAGGCCGGGCCGCCAGATGAACCCGCTCGAGCGCGAACGGGCCGAGTGAACGGCGACAACGCTCTTGGCGGCGGCGGCGACGACGTCGGAGAGCGCGTCGGAAAGCGTTTGCGAAGGACTGGCTGGCGCGGCGTTGGACATGGGAGCCTCCAAAATCAGAGCTTCCACGTAAGGGGCCGTTTGGCCTTCGCCTACTGACCAGGAGGCTAGGTCCCTGATTGGCCCGCCTGTTTCAAACCTCGCCCGCTACCTGAGATGCGTCGCGCGCACCCACCAGCCGGGATGGGCGCCTGCAAGCGCGCGCGCGGCGCGGGCGGCGGCGTGGCGGTCGCTAAACAGCGCGAAACAGGTCGCGCCCGAGCCCGACATGCGCGCGAGCCGCGCGCCGTCGAGCCGCGCCAACGCCTCCAGCGCATCGCCGATCGCCGGCGCGATCCGCGTCGCGCTCGGCTGCAGGTCGTTGCGGCCGGCTTTGAGCGTTGCAAGCGCGCGCGCCGCGTCTGAACCGGCTTCGGGCCGCGGGGCGGGCGGCGCGTCGAGCGAAGCGCCGCGCGCCAGGCCGAGCGCGGCGAACACTGCGGGCGTCGCAACCGCCACGCCCGGGTTGGCGAGCACGGCCGGCAGCGGCGGCCATCGCAGCGGCGGGCCGAGCTTTTCGCCGCGGCCGGCCATGGAACGCGCGCGCGGATCGAGGCAGACCGGGACGTCGGCGCCGACCGCCGCAGCGGCGGCGAACAGGCGTTCGTCGTCCGGCGCAAGGCCGTTGGCCGTCGCGAGCGCGCGCAGAGCGGCGGCCGCGTCGCTCGAACCGCCCCCGAGGCCAGCGGCGACCGGCAGGACTTTCAGCAAACGGAAGCGCCCGAGCCCGAGGCGCGGAACCCGCTCGGCGAGCGCGCGCGCCGCGCGCAGCACGAGGTTGTCGTCCATCGGCCCGGCGGCGGCGGCTGTCGGCCCGGAGATCGTCAGGCTCAGGGCTTCGGCCGGCTCAAACGACAACCAGTCGCAGCAGCCGGCAAAGGCGACGACGCTGTCGAGTTCGTGCCAGCCGTCGCTGCGGCGGCCGAGCACGTGCAGCGTCAGATTGACCTTGGCCGGCGCGCGCCAGAGCCGCGGCGAACCCTTCGCCAAGTCTAGCCGCCGCCGTTCTGCGACGAATTCGGGGCGACGGCCGGGGCCGGGGCGGCCGCGCTCGGCTCGTCGGGCAGGCCGTGGTCGATCTTGTCGAGGATCTTCGGCAGATCCTCGGCGTCCGGCTTCATGTCGCGCGCGTGGTTCCACTGGAAATGCGCTTCGATGCGGCGGTTGACGCGCCAATAGGCGTCGCCGAGGTGGTCGTTGACGACCGGATCGGCCGGCTTGAGGTCGATCGCCTTTTCCAGCGCCTCGGTCGCCTCCTGGTAATGACCGAGCTTGTAGTGCGCCCAGCCGAGGCTGTCGACGATGTAGCCGTCGTTCGGCCTCAGGTCGACCGCACGGCGCAGCATCTTGAACGCCTCGTCGAGATTGACGCCCTGGTCGACCCACGAATAGCCGAGATAATTGAGCACCTGCGGCTGATCGGGATAGAGTTCCAGCGCCTTCTTGAAGTCGGCTTCCGCTTTCGGCCATTGCTTCGAACGCTCGAAGCAGATGCCGCGGAAATAGAACAGCGTCCAGTTGCTGCGGGTCGGATCGCCGACCAGCGCGATCGCCTTGTCGTAGGAATCAGCGGCGTCGGAATAGGTCTTGGCCGTGCGCTGCAGGCTGCCGAGCGCGCTCCATGCGTCCGGGTCGCTCGGATGGGCGGCGACGATGTCGCGCATCCGCGCCGTCGCGTCGGCGTTGCGGTCGAGCGCGTCGAGTTCGAGCGCGGCCTGGATCTCCGCGCTCTCGCGCATCGGCGAACCGGCGGGAACCAATTGGTAGGCTTGAATCGCTTCGTCGCTGCGCTTGAGATCCTCGAACAGATTGGCGACGGTGATCGCAGCGAGATCGTGGTCGGGCTTGAGGAACAGCGCCAGGCGCAGATAGATCAGCGCCGCCAGCTCGTCGCCCTGGGTCGTTCCGGCGCCGCCGAGGCCGTAGAGCGCTTCCGCAGCGCCGTCGCGGGCGTTGCGGATCACCGGCGCCAGCGGCTTGCCGGCGGCGATGTCGGCGAGCTCGCCGACGACCAGCGGATGGTTGGGGATCAGCTTGCTGAAATCGGCGAAGACCGCCTTCGCTGCGTCGACCTGACCGTGGCGAACGAGGAAGCGCGCATAGACGTCGGCGAGACGCAAAGTCTTCGTGTCGGCTTCGTAGGCCGCCTTGAGCCGGCGCTGGGCTTCGAAGCCGTTGCCGAGCAGATCGGCGATCAGGCCGGCGTGATAGTCGCGGAACACCGCCAGGCTCGGTTCGCGAATGTGGTCGAGCGTGTCGAGCGCATGGCGCTGGTCGCCGACGCCGGCGAAGCTCCACGCGGTCAGCAGCGTGGTCGTCAGGTCGTGCGCCTTGCCGGCTTCGCCGGCGGCGAGCTGGTTGCGGGCGGCGACATATTGCCCGTCGGCGATCGCGCGCGCGGCGAGCGCGAGCCGCGCCAGGCTGTTGAAGGGATCGCGGGCGATCAGCCGCTCGGCGAGAGGAAAGCCGTCGGCGACGTCGCCGGCGGCGAGCGCGGCGGCGAAGGCGCGCTCGGTGAGGTCGACGTTGCGCGGATCGCCCCGCAGGGCTTCGCGCGAATAGACGGCGGCGGCGGCGGTGTCGCGGTCGGCGCCGGCGACCAGCGCGGCGAGATAATTTCCAGACTGGCTGCGGCCGATCTCGACCGGCGCAACGTCGGGCGCAGCGGTGGAGGCGTGCGCGGCGGCGACGCCGACGAGCACGCCGGCGGCGGCGATCCATGCGCTGAACAGCGCCGCGCCGGCGCTACCCGGCAAGAAACGATCTGGCACGGTGCGATGTTCCCTTGTGAAGCGCGGCCGGGCTCGAGCGCGCCGACCCGACGTCGATACGACGTTCTTACAGGAGAAAGCTTCGTCGGCAAACGTGGCGGTTTCGAGCCGCGCTTCGGCGCCGCTCACATGTCCTGGTAGTTCGGTCCGCCGCCGCCCTCCGGCGTCGTCCAGTCGATGTTCTGCGCCGGGTCCTTGATGTCGCAGGTTTTGCAGTGGACGCAGTTCTGCGCGTTGATGACGAAGCGCGGGTCCTTGCGGTTGGCCTCGTCGCCATAGACGACTTCATAGACGCCGGCCGGGCAATAGAGCCGCGCCGGCTCGCCGTAGCGGGGCAGGTTGTCGCGTATCGGAACCGCCGGATCGCGCAGCCGCAGGTGGATCGGCTGGTCCTCCTCGTGATTGGTGTTGGAGAGGAAGACCGACGACGGCTTGTCGAACGAGACCTTGCCGTCGGGCTTGGGATAGACGATCGACTTGACCGCCGCGAGCGGCTTCAGCGTCTCGCAGTCGGGCTTGCCGTGCTTGAGGGTGCCGAACAGCGAGCGTCCGAACCATTCGTTGGCGATCATGTCGAGCCCGCCGCACGGCACGCCGATGGCGAGGCCGAACTTCGACCACAGCGGTTTGACGTTGCGCACCAGATAGAGGTCGCGCCCGACGTCGGAGCCGCGCCACGAATCCTCGTACGCGCTCACCTCGTCGCCGCTGCGCCCGGCGGCGAGCGCTGCGTGGATCGTTTCCGCCGCCAGGATGCCCGACAGCATGGCGTTGTGCGAACCCTTGATGCGCGGCACGTTCATGAAGCCGGCGGCGCAGCCGACCAGCGCGCCGCCGGGAAAGACCAGCTTCGGCGCCGATTGCCAGCCGCCTTCGGTCAGCGCGCGCGCGCCGTAAGAGAGCCGCTTGCCGCCTTCGAAGGTCGGGCGGATCAACGGATGGGTCTTGAAGCGCTGGAATTCGTCGAACGGCGACAGCGTCGGGTTCTTGTAGTCGAGATGGACGACGAAGCCGACTGAGACCAGCCCGTCGTCATAATGATATTCGAACGAGCCGCCCGCGGCGCCGCGGCCGAGCGGCCAGCCCAGGCTGTGCTGCACCAGCCCGCGCTGGAACTGCGACGGCTCGACCCGCCAGATCTCCTTCAGGCCGATCGCGTATTTCTGCGGCTCGCGCCCGTCGGCGAGCTTGAAGCGGTCGATCGCCTGCTTGCTCAGCGAGCCGCGCGCGCCCTCGGCGAGCAGGACGTATTTGCCGCGCAGCTCCATGCCGCGGGTGAAGCCCGGTTTCGGCTTGCCGTCGCGGCCGATTCCCATGTCGCCGGTGGCGATTCCGACGACTTCGCCGTTGGCGCCGTAAAGCAGGTCGGCGGCGGCGAAGCCGGGATAGATCTCGACCCCGAGCGCCTCGGCGCGGCCGCCCATCCAGCGCGTCACCGCGCCGAGCGAGCCGATGAACTTGCCGTGGTTGCTCATCAGCTTCGGCATCATGAAATTAGGCAGCCGCATGCCGCCCGAAGGCCCGAGAAACAGGAAGCGATCGGTTGCGACTTCGGTCTTCAACGGCCGGTCGGGATCGTCGCGCCAGTCGGGCAGCAGCCGGTCGAGCCCGATCGGATCGAAGACCATGCCGGAAAGGATGTGCGCGCCGACTTCCGAGCCCTTCTCGACCACCACCACCGACAGGCCGGCGTCGAGCTCCTTGAGCCGGATCGCCGCGGCCAGGCCGGCCGGGCCGGCGCCGACGACGACGACGTCGAATTCCATCGCCTCGCGCGCCGGAAGTTCGCCTGCTCCCGCCATCTTCCCTTGGTCTTTCCGTCTTGGCGCGAAACGGCCCGCGCCGCCCCGAAACGCGGACCTTACTTGCGCATTTCGTCGGCGATTGTCGATCCCCCCTTCGTCGACCGCAACCGGCATGCTAGAAGCCGCAATCCCCCCGCGCGCCCGTTTGGCCATGGCCTCCT
>Ga0302320_10030255_pt1 | contig 10328 bp, 7 predicted proteins | sample Bog_T0_3_FD_202130 | JGI IMG/M metagenome (GOLD analysis project Ga0302320, IMG submission 202130) | Peat permafrost microbial communities from Stordalen Mire near Abisko, Sweden - Bog_T0_3 | ecosystem: Environmental > Terrestrial > Soil > Wetlands > Peat | place: Sweden: Abisko, Stordalen Mire... | reverse complement strand
AAATTTTCTTCATTAATAAAATAATTTATATTTTTTAAATTATACTAAGGTTTGAAAAATTTTAAAGAATAAATCGTAAAAAACTCAAAAAACAAAATTATTCAAAGAAATTTACAACGTTTTTTTTTTTATCCAACATAAAATCACCCTCATGAAAAGTCATACTAAACTCGACTCAACTCTGAAAACTCGTCCCAACACCCAATCGACTTTGCGATCCACTAAATCCCTCAAATTCATCAACAACTCTACTCCTATCGAGATCACCCCTCCTGAGGTCACCTTCACCAACATTGACACCAGCAAAATTTATCAAGCATCAGTCCTCGTGCGTAATCTCACCAAAGGCCCTCGTAGAATCCGTGTATACCAGCCAAAGACCAGTAAATTCCGCTGTGACTATGATATGCAAGGGGGGATAGCTGCTGGATTGGCAATGAACCTTGTCGTAATTTTTGAAAGTGAAGTGAAGGGGGACTTCCACGACTCAATAAGGCTTGTAAGTGAAGAGAATTTTGAATATGAGTTAAGAATCCATGCCTACCAACCGAAGAGCAACATCATCTTCCCGCAATTTCTGAATCTGGGGTTCTGCAAACTTAATAGACCCAAAGATGTCAAGCTCCTGTTCAAAAACAAAGGCAACACTCAAGGGAAGGTGGAGCTAAAATTTGACCCAATTTCCAGCAAAGATATCAAGATAGATCCCATGGTTTTCCAACTGAACCCCTATAAATCACAAGAAGTCATTGTGGGGTACGTGCCCAGAGAAAACGGCATTCTGAGGGGCTTGATTGAAGTATATGTCGATGGAGTGGTGAACCTGCAAAAAAACATCGAAGTCACTGGCACTTCCGTGGAATTCAATAAGTTTCTGACAGATGAAAGTGGAGGGAAAATCGACATGATTGATTTCGGACCCACATATTTCGGACAGAGGAAGGAAGTCAGGAGCTTTCTGGTCAATAACACACCCGAAAAAACGCATTACAAGATAATTTTCAGAAACGGAATTTTAAGTGAAAATGTAAAATAACAAAGTTTTTTTCTTTTAAATGTTTTTTTTTGTAATATTTTTTTTTTGATGGCGCTTTGGCTCGATGCAGCAAAATGAAACCTTCTCCTTGCAAACACCTAATGAACTTGGACATGAACAAACAGAAAAGGTCGTCTCTTGCATGCCCGATGAAGGATATGTTGATCCTTATTCTCAAGTATAACAAATTTTTTAAATTTTTTTTTGTTTTTTGTTTTGGAGCTCAAAATCATTTAATTTTTTTTCAAACTTTTTCCTTTATTAAAAAAAAAAAAAAAATTCACTCCCAAACTCTAGCTGCAATTAAAATTCTTCTGCAAAAGCAAAGTGAACGACGAGAAGCAGTTCCGTGCTCGTCGTTACGCGCAGAAGCAAGACTTTGTTGAATTTCTCCCAGAGGAAAACTTTTCCTATTCAGCATTTATCGAGTATGATAGCAGCAAGGAAGAAAAAAATGTGATCTTTATTTCCGGCCGTGGGGTATGTCCAACAGTGAAACTTTCACAAACTGATATGGAATTCTATGAATGTCCAATGAACGAGAAGCGTGACATATTAGTAAATATAGAAAACCGTAACGAGGAAGTGCCCATTGATTACAATTTCGAGAAAATTCCGTTTTTCTTCATGAATCCTGAGAAGTCCCTTCTCTTGCCAAATGAAAGCTCAACCTTCACTGTAAGTTTCATTCCCAAGAGTTTAGGTGAATATAATGAAACGATGTATATCTACCTGATGAATGGGAAATATAGTGTGCCTTTGAAACTTCACGCTGTGAGCTCTTCCATTGCAAAGAAACAGTCCAAAGTCCGGGGTCCTGAGGGGTTGGAGCAGGATTTTGATGAGAGCAAGAACTTCATTATAGAGGAAATGAGGATGACGAAGAAACGCAAGGGGGAGAACAGACTGATTTTTTCAAGTCATGAGTCCTTCAAACCACAAAACATGATCTTCTCAACATTGGATAATAAATCAGGAGAACAATTCCTGAAAACCTTCAGTAACAAAACAAAATACAATAAATTTCTGCAGGACCAAAGATTTGAAAGATCCGTGAAGAAAGAGAAGGCATTCATTGAAAAAAAACTCAAAGATTTAGATTTGAAATTCAAAGACAACCAATCAAATGTCTTCGTCCCTCCTCCTCCACCCGCAGTTGCCAAACCCTTAAAAGATAACAATCAAACCACCAATCCAGATGATGATGAAAGACTCGAAGATGATAACCCAAAGAAATCCAACCCTCCCCCTGATATCAACTTCATTTTGGGCATTTACCCTAAAGAAAACAAGCTGCCAAAACTGAAAGTCCCGATGAAAACTGATACTTTGTATGTCACCAAGCCAATAGATCGTTATGAGCCCATAATCGAAACACAATCACAGATCTTTAACCCTGACCCCATGCAAAGAATCAAGCGGAAATTCCCTCCGGAACCAAAATCACACGCAGAAATCAGAGATTGTAGCCAGGAATTAACAGGTGTGTTGTTGCAAAAGATTTACGCAGGACCGGTTGAAATAGATTTCAAGTCGATTTATGTAAAGTCGAAGGAAATTCGAACTTTTTCTGTCAGAAATGATCTCAGATCATCTATTTTGGTGAGATTGGAAGTTTCACATGATGAATTAAGGTGCAGCAATACCATTCCTCAAGTGATTCCCAGTTCCCAAACAGCAGGCTTCGAAATTGAGTTCCTCAGTAAGGTTTTGCAGGAATTCAAAGGGTTCGTAAAGTATTGGATCAATGAAAGACATATGTTTGAATTTCGAGTGAGTGCGAAGGTCGAGCCTGTGAAACTTGATCTTTCCTCAAATTATTTGGAATTCAGGTTCGATGAAGGCAACCTGGAACTGCAAACCAGTCAAGTTCTTCATATTTCCAATAAGGGAAACTCCCCTGGCAAATTCCATTGGATGACTTCTGAGAGCAAAATCTTTTCAATCAGACCTCAAGTTCCTTTTATAATAATAATATATATATATTTATCGTATTTTTTATAGGAAGGAGAGGTTCCGGCTCAAGGCTCTACTGAAGTTTATATTACATATAAGCCATCTGGTAATAGCGGCAACCGTTCAGAAGAAGATAAACTGAAGATGAAAGTCGATGATGGCTTGGAGGAAGTGATCCGATGCGAGGGATTCGTGAAGGAGGCAAAATGCGTATTCAAACAAGAATGTCTTGACCTTGGAGTGATTCCAATTTGTAAGAAGGAAGATGGAAACTACTTAGTTCTCAAGAATATTTATAAGAATCCGGCAGTTTATCATGTTGCCATGGACAAGCTTCCACCCTATACTGAGGTGACCCTTATAAAGGACCGTCTGTTATTTGATGAAACGAGGTTCCTAAAGGTGAACTTCTGTTGCAAAGAAGAGAAGAAAATCGACTCTGAAATAGTGCTCTACATTCGAGGGGGCAAACCAGTGTCCATCCCTTTTAAAGTCGAGACAATAATTCCCAAAGTAGTAGTTCTTGAGGATGAATTTGATTTCGGGGGGGTCACCACACTTGGGAATTCAGGTACCTTGAAATTGACTGTGATGAATAATTCTAGCATCCCTGCAACACTTATTCTCGACCTACGGGAAAAGGAAAACCCTACAAAAGAATGGGAAGGTATTGAATGTTTAGATATCACACCGTTTCAAGAAAATAACGGTAATAATGATGATTCCAGCATTTTGCTAAGTGTGAATGAAAAGGATTTGGAAAATGACAATGATGAATTAGGCTCAATGAAATCAGGGAAGGAACTGCATAATTTTGACGATGTGGAAAAACATTCGGAAGACTCTGATGAGGGTCAGGAGGGCGAAAAACCGCGTTCCAGGCATTTTAAATTCATGGTGCATCCCCAGAGTCCCCAAGTGTTCAATTTGAAATTCTCTCCCAAAGATGTAAGAAACTACAATTTGGAACTGCCATTAACATTGATGGGTTACGGTCGGATGGAATCTCTCATAAGACCTCTATTATGCAAGGGTCTCAAGCCAAAATTCCTCTTACAGCCGCAATTGATCGAGTTTAAGAAGAAAGTCATCACCACCAAAGATAAATGTGTCCCTTCCACTATGGAAATAACCATATCAAATCCAGACAATCGTGCCATAAGCTGGCGGATAGATCAATCTAAATTAGAGCCTGAAAAGGTCTTTTTTTTTGTTCCCAATGAAGGTAGACTTGATGGCCTTCAAACAAGCATCATAAAGGCCCTATTTAATCCTATCGAGCCCCAATATTATGAAAAGATAATCCCTTTATACGTAGAAACTGAACCGAATAGACCTTATCTTGAAATAACATTGAAAGGTCTCGGGGCTTATCCGAAGTTGAACTTTGATAGGAGAGACATAATTTTACCTATAGTCCCATTGGGAATCGTTTCTAAGTGCTGCTTTCGGATTTACAACGATGGGTATGAAAACATGGCTTTAAAGGAAATAGTTCATCAAGAAATGGAAAACTTAAACTTGAAGTTGGAATACGCTGACGGAAAAACATTAGGCATAACGAAATCCAAGTAAATAAAACATAATAATTTCAAAAATACGATAAAATTATGATTAAAGAATCAAGGTGGAGGTCTCTTTTTTCAGCAACAAGCCTTTGAGTTTCACCACTAAAATAGATTTCCTCGATGAATCTTCTAAAATCTATTCTCTCCCCATCTCTGGAACCACAGATAATTGTCTCTTCACAAATTTCCCATATTTCCAGCGACATTTCGAGTCTGAATACACCATCCAAGCCGATGATAACAAGCCTCCTCAACTAATCGAAAGTCTGAACACCTCTGAAGATGAGGAGCTTAAAACACCTCGTCCTGTAGCTGGTAACAATCGTGGCTCAATCCAGAACAGAGGGACTTCTGTTGCTTCAACAAAAAGTAACAAGTCAGTTTTAGGATTTGATCCTATCTCTAAAAATATGCTCGACAAAAGTTGTGAGGTCTTGCTTCGATGGCTCAATCATACTGCCTTGAACCTAAATATCCAAAATTTTCCATCGGATTTCATACAATATAATGGGGCTCATGTCTTCGAACTGATCAATTTCCTGACTGGCAAAAATTTGAGTTTCAAAGAGAAAATTGATTCCAAATGGAAAAGAAGCGATAAGATAGCTGCTTTGTTAAGACAATATCAACAACTTATTAAATATCTGAAGGAAGAGGGAGCTCTGCTCAACACTATCAGACCTCAATATCTTTTGAGTTATTTAGATTATAACGCCTTCCTTAAAACACAAAGCCATGACAACCTCAGCGCATCAGCAATAAAAGTCACTGAGAACCGTTTCAATTACATTTCAGCAGACTCTTGGATTACTTTGATCTATCAGATCTTGAAAATTTACTATCTATCGAGAATTTCCATGAAAACATTCAAAACTCTACCCGGCATCCCGTCAGAAAAACAATTGATTCAAGAAACTTTGATTGATGGGTCTAACTTTTTGAATCAAAGTGAATGCATTTTATTGAGATGGCTTGAGGTAGCCATAGAGGTTGCCAACCCCGCACATAGCAAAAGACTCACCAACTTTTCAAGTGATGTTAAAAATTGTCTGGGGATCGCCAGTGCGCTCCAATTATACGTGGGACTTAATTCTTCAAAAAACCTGAAGAATGTCAAAATGATTTGCCAATCTGAAGATGATGTGAGATTCAACGCTGAGAAAATTATCTTAGCTCTTAATGATGTCAGACTTCAGACGCATTTCGTATCGAAGGACCTATTTTATCCCTCGCAAAGGGAAATGATCTTGTTTCTGATGCATCTCTGGTTCAATTTACCTCATTTTCTCCCTAAAGCAGGACCTGAGGTCTTTAAATGTGTATTGGGTGAGGAGGTTACCAAAGATATTGAGCTCAAGAACAGTAGCTCAAATAAAGTCTTGGCTTATTGGGTAAAAATCGAGGGAAGTTCTGATTTTACAGTAGAAAAAGATGAGGTCAGATTGGATCCCAAGTCAGGACCCTATAAATTCAAGGTTTATAAGAAAACCACTAATAAAAATCATGATTTTTCTATTAAATAGGTGAAATTTTTCGCGAGATTATCCAAGCCTCAAAATGCCCGAATCACATTCACCAATAAAAAGGAAGGCAATACCCAAGCTGGAGCCTTGGTCTTTGATTTGGTTTCTGAGATAACCAGTAGGAAATCAGTACAAGATCCACATTTCGTCCAATCGAAGCTCTACAAGATGGAAGAATATAAGCTTCAGATAAAAAACCATTTCATAAACTCTAGCAAAGAGTTCGCTGATTTCCAAATCACTCTCATTCATGAAAAGGTTTCAAAGCAACCTGAAAACAATGCTTTGCCAATACGTGGCCAGAAAAAAAAACCACCTACTGAAACCATCGATCCTGTTAAAGAGGATGAGACTTATATAGTGCCTGCTTTCTTTGTGATGAAGGATAAGATGAAAATTAAAAAAGGAGATACGGCAACATGCGCTGTGCAGTTTTTACCGTTTTCTTTAGATACGCATAAGTGCCATCTGGTGTTTTGTGACTCAGAAGTGGGTGAGTTTCAACATACAATCATTGGAGAAACGTCATTACCTGATCCAATGATGGAAGGGGTCAGACCCAGTTTCACTGTTTATATTGATTCAAACCAGAAGTTCACCATTCCTTTGGAGTTTAGAAACGAATTGCTTCGTGATGCTAGGAAATATCATGAAACGAGATTAAGTCAATTGGGTCGAACCAAGGAGAAGGAAATTTATCTCAAAGCTATGCAAAAAGAGAACCAAGATACCATAGTTTTCGATGTGGAATTGTATCCAGACAATCCATATATAAGTTACCCATACAGTCTAAGTTTGATAGATAAGACAAAAAGCCTAAAGAAAGCTGCATTGGCCTCAAACTCCTCAATAAAAGACCTAAATTCAGCTATGAAAAAAGGACCCAGCAGCATAATTATGGATGCCTCTACGAAAGACACCAATAGCATAGAGTTGGGAGTCAACAACCTAACCTTCAGCTTCAATTTCAAGGCTCCTTACAAAGATTATGCATATACAATAACCTTAAAAAACAATGCCAAAACTGATATTCGGATCATAAAATGTGTGGTAACAGTCCATCCAAAGATCGTGAAGGCTTCTCTGGAATTGAAAGTGCCAATCAATGAAGAATTGAAACAGGAGATCCCTATTATAAATAACACTGATAAGCAATGGTCCATGAAAGTGGCATTACAAACCCCTCACGAAACCAATGGTCAATATTTTTCAGGGCCCAAAGATTTCATCATAAAAGGCAAAACCACAAATTATTACATCGTAACCTTTAGGCCTTTGACTGTTGGCAAGGCTGAAGCAAGAGTGGTCCTCACAAATTCAAATACCAACGATGTGTTTGATTATGAGTTGATTGGTTATGGGGAAGAGCCTTTGGCTTTAGATCACATAATTTTAGAATGTGTGGCGAAGAAACAAACTACCAAAATGATAGAAGTTGTCAATCCATATAAAGATAGACCTGTGACATATAGAGTTGAGACAGATCTTATCAATCCTGATGGTCCCCCGACATTCAAAATCCCCGCTGGCAAAATTTTCAAATATCCTTTAGCTGTGACCCCTTCATTAGGGGGCTTATATACTGGTTCGATCTCTTTTTATGAAGAGGGAGAAAACAACAAATATCTTTGGTACACAGTTCTGATGAATACAGACCGTCCTAAGGCTGAAAGGTCATATGATCTAAACAGTTTTGTAAGGAAGAGTATGGCTTTTCTCATCGAATTATCAAATCCTTTGAATGAATCCATCACTTTTGAAGTAGCTGTGGAAGGGGAGGGTCTTGTAGGTCCTGCGACATTTTCTCTTCTTCCATCACAAACAGCAACTTATGAATTATTATTCCTACCCTTGCGTTCCTTCAATTCCAAAGGCTCTATAGCTTTTATTCAAGAGAAACTTGGGGAAATATGGTATGAGCTCAATCTTAATTCTAAAGAAAACCCCGTGAGCCCATCACCAATTTTAAAGGCAGAACTAGGGAAAGTTGAGGAATGGGTGGTATATCTTGAGAACCCATCAATGTTCCATTGTGATGTCCAATATAGGATTTCAAACCCAAATAATTTCGACATTTCCCCAGAAATCATCACTATAGGGCCCTTTGAATCAGTTCCTGTGAAAATTCGATACATTCCATCTGATCTCGACATCAATGAAACAGGTGAAATCCTATTTGAGAGCGATAAAATTGGAAAATGGCAGTTTTTAGTGTTCGGAGTGGGCCTCCCCCCCACAAAATTTGACCCCAAAGTGATAAACGGTGCCCTGTTCAAAGATTTGTCTTCAACCATCACCTTCAAAAACCCTTTCAAGGAAACCATCAATGTGATAATTTCCATCGAGCATTCTAATGAACTCAGCAAAGAAGCATTGCAATTACTCATAAAAAAGCCCAAAACGTCTATTTTAGGACTTAATGTCCTGCAGATCCCATTTTCCTTCACACCCAAAGAAATCAGTGAATATCATGCTGACATCATAGTTTTTATGAACGAAAAAATCCAATGGAGATATCCTATCCATGCTATTACAGAATCCACCTCACAAGGCATCTCCTATCGTTTCAAAACAAAAGCTCGGGTGCCTTTAACAGAAGAAATCCAAATAATGTTGCCAGGCCTTCCTTTGGACACCAAAAACCAACTTTTCACTTATGAAGTGACCAACATAGACACGGAAATGCAAAACCTCATAAAGAAATACTTCAATGTGGTCGAGGTTAAAAACACCTTGAAAAACAATCAAGATGAATTGAAATATCAAATAAAGTTCTCACCCATGAAACCATTCAAAACACATCTTGACCTGATAATTTCAAAGCCCACAGGAGGCAGATGGAAATTCCGTGTGTTTTTAGAAGCAACTGATCCCGATGAAGATGATATCTTGACTGTGTATGCTCCTTTGAGTGCCACGAGAAGCATTTCATTCAAGCTCACGAACAAATATAAGAATTTTGCTACTTTCAACGCCTTTTTCACTCCGGATTCAGACCCAGAATTCACTATTATGCCAAGAACTGGCGAATTGGAGCCGTTGGGAAGAGAAGGTCGGACTTTTGTTGTATCGTTTACACCATTAGATTATGGGAAAATTAGAAAAGGGAAGCTCATTATTGAAACAGAAGAATTATTATGGTTATTAATATTATTTTTTTATATAAATATTTAGTTGCATCATTCATAATTAGGTCTTATATCATCAGAGGGGAGTTGCCGATTTATAAGCCACCTTCAACAACTCATAGCAAATTGGAAAATAGATTGAACTCACAACAGGAAGATAGGATGAAACATGAACATAAAAACTTCCTATCAAGCAATATTCGCAAAATCAACGATACTTCTTCCATTTTGAAGTCATCCTTCCAAGAAGAAAAGAGCCAACTTCCAAAGCTAAAAAAACTATAAATTTGATTTTTTTTTAGAGTTTTAAAATTTGAGAAATGTTTTTAAACAATGTAAATTTTATCTCATTTTTTGCTAAAAAAAACAAATCCTGATAAAAAAAAAAAAGATTTTCTTGTTTTTTTTATTGTTATCGGCTAAGCCAGATACATGTTAACTTTTCTGATTTTTTCATCCAATTTCTTGAATTTCTCCTGCAATTTTTTATCCTCTGGCTTTATCAAAAGCACCACACTCGTTGGCTTTTTGGTTTGTGCTGCAGTCCCTAGTTCCATTCTACTTCTTACATAAATATATGCGATGTTCTTGTTTTCGCATTGGACGGGAATATGCGAAATTACATCCACTGGACTCACATCAGCTGCCAAAATGCAAATTCTATACAAGAATTTAGTTTTTTCAAAGAAAATTTGATAAAATGAACCCTGTGAATCCTTTCCTCATTGATTTTACGACTTCTTTCACTCCTCTTTTAACTTTTTTGGCCTGGATCACTTATATAATTTGAGGATAAAATGAGAATTAAGCGAAAATCTGACGTTTTTTTGTGAGACGCAAGATTTTCTTGTCAAGTTTGGGAGCGGCCAAAGGGGTGGCGATTGCATTTACATAAAATTGGGTGGGTTCAGTCATGAATTAATTTATGTTCGGAAAAGAAAAACTTATAATTTTTATATTTTTATGGATTTATATCTATTTTAAATTTTTTTTTTTTTGTATGAAATATTAGCTTCTTTTTTTTGTATTTTTAATTAAGAAATTCATTTTTCTAAAATGAACTTCCGTATAGGTTTGAGATAGAAAATTTCATAAAAATAAATAATTATTTTAAAAA
>Ga0302320_10030253_pt1 | contig 10329 bp, 3 predicted proteins | sample Bog_T0_3_FD_202130 | JGI IMG/M metagenome (GOLD analysis project Ga0302320, IMG submission 202130) | Peat permafrost microbial communities from Stordalen Mire near Abisko, Sweden - Bog_T0_3 | ecosystem: Environmental > Terrestrial > Soil > Wetlands > Peat | place: Sweden: Abisko, Stordalen Mire... | reverse complement strand
AATCGCAGACGTCCGGTTGATCTGCGGGAGAACGCCAATCATTGGCGAAGCGCAAGGGCGGAGTCATCCACGAACAACACCCCTGTTTTTCCGGGTTTTCAGGTGCTGCGAATAAAGCCGCGACACTGTTTCAAGGCAGCTTCGGCTTCCAGGAGCAGCGGTTCGATTTCCGCGCGGCGGACTCCCAGGATTTGCATTGCCTCGGGCCGCGCTTCCGCCGCAAAGGCATCAAACCCCTTGGCCTGTGCAAGACAGTGGGCAAGAATGTCGCCCAAATGCACGTAGGCGGCCAACTGCTCATCTGGCCTGGCCCGAAAGGGGTTGTGATGAAAGCGGACGCTGCGGACCAAATTCTCCGGAAAACTCCATCGGGCCAGAAGGCGACCGCCGACTTCGGCATGGTCCACGCCGAGAACGGACTTCTCAAGATCGAGCAAGCCAAGCCGGGCGGTCCCGGTTTTTGCGGCAACGGACTGGCGGGACTTTTCCAGAAATGTGCCCAATACCAGTTTGCCAATGTCGTGCAGGAGGCCGGCTGTGAAAACGAGATTTTCGTTCCCCTGGTAATTCTGGGCAATTACCCGGGCGGCGACGGCAGTGGTGACGGAATGCTCCCACAAATCGCCCGGACCCAAGCCGTAACCCTTTTGTTCGGCGCCGAGAATGCCTTCGCCGACGACCATGGCCACCAATTGATAAACCGCGTCAAATCCGAGGTGCCTCACCCCTTCGTCCAAACCTGAAACCGACCAGCTCAAGCCGAAGGCGGCGCTGTTGCAACGCTGCAAGACTCTGGCTGTGAGGGCCGGATCGAGCGAAATGAGTTCGATGATTTCGTCGGCGTGGACCTCCTTGCTGTTCAAATGCACCAGCAATTGCGAGAGCACCTGCGGGGCGGGTGGCAGCGTTTTTAGCTCGTCGATATACTTATCCAATTTTTCCATCTGCTTGGAATAGTATAAATTCGTCGTTCTGCCCAGAACTCTTCAAGCGAACTTCGGCGGTTCCGGCGCGCAGGGACAGGGTTTGGTCGGCCAACAGCAGAACTGGCGGAGAGGGGGGGATTCGAACCCCCGGTACGGTTTTACCCGTACAACGGTTTAGCAAACCGCCGCATTCGGCCACTCTGCCACCTCTCCAACATGCTTATTATAAATCACTTACAATACAAACACCAAACCAACAGGTCTGGCAAACCTACGCCTTTCAGCGTGATGTTGAACTATATTTTGCCTGCACAAGCTCGCCGTCGCAACTTAAATGCGATCTATTTTTCAGGCATGCTGGAGACGCTGGCTTATGTGTAGCATCTGGCGGCGTTGCTTCGGCTGCGCGGCGATTGCGGCCAGGTTTTCAGCTAAGATCGGGCGCGGGCAACTGCCGTTTCAAGGTTAATGTGCCCGGTAAAAGCGCTGGATGTGGTTGGTCGCGGTGCTGTCGGTGAACCGGTACACGCCGCCGCCCAGCGACTCGGGCGCACTCAGGGATTCCCATTGCGAGAGAGGAAGGGACAGATTGGTCGTGGCGCACAGAGTGATGGCCAACCCGGTGTTGTTGGTATAATCAAATTGAAACTTTCCATTGTTGAGTGTCAGGCGGACCAGTTGCACCGTTGGCGCTGGCAATGGAACTGAGGCCGGAATGGATTGTCGCTGACCGGTGATCGCGACGACGCTGTTATCAAACGACGCCGTTCCAGAGAAGACTGCCACACCAGACGCCAACGCGGGCGGCACTGCGGTGTAGGACAAGGTGCGCGTGAGATGATCGAAGAATGGGCCCCATTGGACTGTGCCATTGGCGGCGTCGAAAGTGCCATCGTTGTTGATGTTGGTGGCGATCCAGCCGGACGGAAGGGTGTCCTCCACAGCATAAGCGGCGGTGTTGGGAGCGGCGGTGGCAAGGTCTGTCACCAAAAATCCCACGCCGGCGGAGTAGTTGGTCGGCACCGTGCAAACAACGCAGCCAACGAAGATGGGCGTGGCAGCGGTTTGCCGTTGCCCGAGAATGGCAACGGTGTTTCCACCGAATGAGGCTGTGCCTGAGAACTCGGCTGCGCCTGTGGCTCCGGCGGGCGGCGTCACTTCATAGGCCAACGAGCGCGTAAGCGCGTCGAAAAATGGCCCCCAAAGCACCGTGCCGGTGGCCGGATCGAAGGTGCCGTCATCGCTGATATTGGAAACCAGCCAACCGGTTGGCACAGTGTCCGAGACGGCATAGGCCAGAATGTTCGTCGCGGGACTGGCGTAATCGGTCACGGTAAGCGGAACCCCTTCCGAATAGTTGGTGGCCAAACTGCTTTCGACCGCGCCATAAAAAACCGGGCTAGCCGCCGTCTCCAACTGCCCGGCGATCATTACCGTCGAATCGTTGAAAGTTGCGGAACCTGAAAAAGAATTGGTGCCGCCCGCGTTCGCCGGTGGCAACACGCTGTAGGAGAGGTTGAGGGCGCCGTTGGTAAAAAACGGTCCCCATTCCACCACGCCGTTTTGGGCGTCAAAGGTGCCGTCCGCGTTGATGTTGGTCACAGTCCATCCGGCGGGCGGTTGGTCCTGGACGGCGAACACGGTGACATTGCTGGATGGCGTAACCAGGCACCTGACAGTCAACCACTGACCTGGAGTGAAGCTCGAGGCGAGCGCCCGAACTGTGCTGCCCGAGGAGTTGAGCACGACCGCGATTTGCCGCTGGCCGGTGATGGAAACGTCGGTCCCACCGAAATCTCCCGCGCCGGTGAACGTGGCAGCAGCGGACGCATTTCCCGGTGGTTCCACGGCATAGGTGAGCGTACGCGACAGCCCGTCGAAAAACGGTCCCCACTCCACGGTGCCGGTGCCACTGTCGAAGGCGCCGTCATCGCTGATATTGGCCGCAGTCCAACCTGCCGGCAAGGTGTCCTCCACGGCATAAACGCTGACGTTGGCGCCGGGAGCAACTGTGTTCGTTACAAGGAAAGGCACGCCGGGCACAAAGGTCGCCGGCATCGCGCATGCAATCGTGCTCAGGCTGGAGGCAATGGGTACGATGATGGCTGGCCCCGTAATGGCCACCTCTTGGGCCAGGTTGAACACACCCATGCCGGAGAAAGTGGCGGCGTCGGCGGCATTGGCCGGCGGAATTACCTCATAATTCAACGCGCGCGGCAAGGAATCAAAGTACGGTCCCCACTCCACCGTGCTGGTTGCGGCGCTAAAGGTCCCGTCATCGCTGATGTTGGTCACAGTCCAGCCGGCTGGAACCGTGTCCTGAACTGCATAAGTAATCACGCTCGCATCAGGTGACACAGAATTGGTGACATAAAATACAACGCCAGGTTCGTAGTTTCCGGGAAGTGAACGATTTACCGAACTGGCATCGGCGCTCCAGTAGCCCAACGCGAGCAAAGCGAGCAAGACTCCGGTCCATCGGCGCCCAATGCTTCCCAAGCATGTTGCGTTTCGCCTCATACGGTTTCGGGCGATCAAGGATCCGGCGAAATCACCTGATAAAAGCGCACCTGATTGGCGCTGATTGGATCGTAGAAATCATCTGTCCCGGTGGCGTCTATCACCACGGTCGAAATCACCTGCCATGACGTCAAGTTAGTCGAGGCCTCGACCAGGTACGTTTGCCCCTGGCTTCCTCTCAGGCCGATGTGGAAGCTGCCGCCCAGACCCATCGCCGCCATGCCGAACGTCGGCCGCGGCATGTAGCTGGTCGTGCGTTGTCCAGCAATATTCAGGGTAACAACCCCATCATACGAGGCCTGACCGCCAAAAGTCGCGAGGCCAATGGCCGTGCCGGGCGGCGTCACCTGGTAAGTCAACGTGCGTGGAGTCGAGTCAAAGAAGAGGCCCCATTTCACCTTGCGGTTGACGGCATCGTAGGCGCCGCCGTTGTTAATATTGGCGACAGCCCAGCCTGGCGGCGGTTGGTCTTCCAGTGCGTATGCGCTTGACACCGAACCGGGAGTGACCACCACGGATACCGTCAACGGCTGGCCCGGGACAAAAGTCTGCGGCATGCTGGCCACGGCGGAATCCAGGCTGGAATTCTCCATGGCACCCACGCTGCCGGCATTGACCCACCAGGCAGGCGGCCCGCTGATCATGCTGTCCAACTGGTAGGTTCCACCGCCGCGCCAGAGCGCGCCCGTGCGCACCGCATAGCTGAGAGGAATGTCCGCCGGAGCGACGGGCCACGCCGCTCCCGTTCTCCACGCCAGCAAATACGCCACCGCCTCGTTAATCGAAATGGAATTGTCCGACGGATTGTTGTCCGACGGAATGGTGGTTTGCCCGGAAATTGCCCCCGCCAAATCCAGCCGCGTCATCTGCCCGCGTCCGCCCACCACGACACTGGCCTGCGCCCGGACACCGGTGCCGTCGTTGACGGAAAGATAAACGAGCTGGTTGGACAGGGCGGCGGCGGGATTGGCCAGCGGCAGGAGCGACTCCAGGGAGATTCGTAAAGTATAAAAATTTCCAGCCGCCGGCTGCCATCCCATTTGGTAGCTGGCGATGGCCGGGCCGTTCCATTGCGCGCTGGCGCTGATGAGGACGTTCGTGTTCGCCGCCGTCACCAAATTGGTGCCGAGGGTGATCAGGCCGTAGATGACGTTGTCCGGCTCGGGGATGGCGGCCTGCGCGCGAAACAGCCCGGCGGTCGCCACGGCGATGAGAAAGATTTGTTTCTTCATAGGTTTCATTTTTAGTAAGGCCGTTTAGTCTCCGGAGTAGGAATAGGTTTGGAAAAAGATCTTGATGTCCGAAACGCTGTTGATGAATGCGTCCAGCCCCGCGTTCGGATCATTGAGCAGCGTGCCGCCGGGAATGATCAGCAGCCATTGCGTGTTCCAGACTGATCGCCCGATGAGCCGGCTGTCGGTCGTTACTTCCGTCGGATCAATGTCGGCGCCTTGATCGGTGTAGCCCAGGAAGCTGGAGAATTGCCGGATCTGATTCAAAGTTCCGCTCAATGAATTGTTCATCGGAATGTAGCTGGCCGCCGCTTCAGTGGATGCGCCCAGCGGGAACGGCACCGGGATCGCCTGGTCTTGCACCCGCCAGAATCGCACCGTCTGCCCATCCGTCGGCGACCGCATCGTGTCATAGCCGACGGGAATCAGATAAATGCGCGGCGTGGTGGAAAGCCCCGAGTTGTCATAGCCATCAAACCAGACGCCGACCGACCGTACCTTTGTCGTAAAGAGTGTCGGGTCGTAGGCGCTGTCTCCGCCGGAGAGCGGCCAGCCGAAGAAATTCAGCCCGTATGTAATGGTGGTGCCGAACGAAATGACCAATCCTGGTTGCGGACCCGCGCTCTGTGGCGCAAACGACCGGCAATAGCGTTTGAACTCCGGTATCTGCCACAAGTCCGGCACGACATGGTTCTTCAACTCCGTTTGCCAGTCGTTGGTGAACGTGCCGTTGATCGGAATCGCGTTGGTCACGTCGGTTTGTTGACGGAACAGCCCGTAGCGCAGCGAGAATTTTCCCGTCTCCGTCTGCGGATTGTTGAAACCAAGCTGGCCTTTCAGCACCGCAAAATCCTGCCCCATTTGCGCCAGCGGGTCGGCCAGGCCGGCCACGCCCACCACGGGATTGTTGCCGTCCATCTCTCCCAGGCTCTGCTGTTGAATGATGGAAGTCAGGAATTGCTGCCCCGAACCGGTCGCACCGCCCAGCAGGTCGGTTTCAAAGTCGTAGGCAATGGCAGCCATGTAAACATAACGCTTGGCCAGGGCGAACTGTGCCTGGTATTTCTGGATGGCGTCATTTTGGAAGATCCGGAACGTCATGTCCTGGTAGCGGTAGGTCTGCGTTTGCGCGGCGGTTTGCTGGGCGAAGGTGCAACGCTGCTGCAGGATTTGCTCGCCTTTGGACAGCGCCGCCTTGTAGTTGCCCAGATCCTGAATGAGGGTTTCGTTTTGGTTGAGGCATTCCAGTCGCAAGGCCGGCTCCTGTTGGATTTGGTTTTGCAGGGCGGTGACTTGTTGCTGCATTTGGTAGCCCTGCGTATTGGCCTGAACGGTGGAATCGGCCTGGTTCGCCACGAGGTTGGCCGCAGCGGTGGCTCCAGCGCCCAGGGTAGTCAAGACGTCGGCCCCAATATTGCACACGTCCACCGACGTGCTGGATGCTGCCACAATAAGTGCCCGGACCGGGGCCATGCAGTCATCCGAGGTGCCTTCTACCGTCGGGAGGGCTGACACGGCAACTCCGGCAATAGACAACGTCGTGTTGGCCGCCTGCGTCAAAATACCGGACGCGATGTTGGCCGCCCCGGCCGACACGTTTAGAGCCGTGATGACGTCGCCGGCCACATCTTCAACGTTAGCGTTCGTGGTATTCAGGCCGTAGCTCGCCTCCAGCAGGTTAAGATTGTTCTGAACCTGCGACACCAGCGCGTTGTAATTCGCCAAGGCCTCCTGATAGCGGATTTGGTCCTGGAGCAGCGTGTTGAGGGCCATCTGAATCTCCCCCGGCGCCTGGCGCGAGCCCCAGGAGGCGGGCGGTTGGAACAGATTCGCCGGGTTCCCCAGAGGGTACCTGACCGGCTGGTTGGTGAACAGCCCGGTTCCTGTAGGGACATCATTTAAGAACAAGGTGCCACTCTGGCCCGGCATGGGCACGTAATTGGCGGTGATCGAGTTGCTCGGTTGCGACACGGCGGAGTTGTAGCTCGACATGTCCACGTACATGTAATGGTAGAGGTCCGGTCCGGTATAACCGGCCGGATAAGTTGAGCCAGGCTGCCCGATATCCCCCGCATAAGGATACCCAAACACCTCGATCAGCCGGGATTGGTAATCCTGGTCCTGCTTTTGCGCGTTCTGGCTGAATTGCTGCACTGTGTCCTGTTGTTGACGCAACGCCGACGTGAACTCGTTCGCCTGGTTCCACACCGCCACCGCGTTCACCATCGCGCTGACCGCCCGTCCGTAAATCTGTTCGAAATGCGTCTGGCCCTGGTCAATCAGCGTCGGGTCTATGTCGAACGGCACGCTCTGCTTGACCAACCCGAGCGGATTCAGCCCGCCATCCGCTTCATCCAGTTCGTTTTGCAGCACCGCGTAGGCGGGCGGAATGGCGCTGATGTCCGTTACCGTCCTTCGATCCACCTTCGAGAGCCCGGTGTCGTTGGCATTGGTGTCAACCGCCGGCAGCAGCGAATTGACCGTCACCCAATCAAAATAGGCTCCCTGCCCGGCGCGGCGTGCCCATTCCGAAAGTCCCCACGCGCGGTTGGTGTCCGTGTCCTCGTAGCCCTGGTACTGCCCGCTCGGATCGTCCACGTAGGCCGATTCATAAGTCTTTTCCACGATCTCCGCCCCGGTTTGCGCCTTGGCCGCCGCCGCGTGCGCAAACTTCTGCTCATCCTCATAGTTGACTTGGACCGGCACGCCCGCCAGCAGGATGGCGCTGGCCCGGGGCAGCCATGTGTAGTTGGTGTTTTGCAGCAGATCGTAATAGACCGTCAATGCTGTCAAATAATGACCCCAGGCGTCGCCGTGCCCTTGCGGAAACATGATCTGCGCGTCCGCCGCGTTGATGAATCCGTCGCCGTTGACGTCGGTGATGTCGAACGTCTGGACGTAGGCCACCTCGCCGTTGCCGCCGGTGAAATTCCAATACAGCCGGTTATAGACTGGCGGCGCCGTGACCGTGGTGGCTGAATCATCCCGTCCGCGCAATAAATCCAGTTCCTGATCCAGCAGTGTGTCCACCTGGTCTTCAAAGGCGAAGATCGAGGAGGCCAACGAGCCGAAGGTACTGCCGGTGCTGAAGCCGATGGTCGGGTCCGAATACTCCGCATAAGCCTCGTTGCCCAAAACCACGTAGAGGTCGGAAATCTTGCTCGCCGCCTCGAGCAAGGCCTGGTTGGCGGGCTGGAAGTTGACCGGCGGGCTGCCGTTGATGCTCAAGGATTCACCCACTTGCAACACTGTCTGATACGCCTCGATCAACCCAACCGAATTGATGTAACTGGGGTTGGAATTCAGGGCAATCGGCCCTTCATAGCGCGGGCCGGCTTGTTCGAGCATGGATTGGTAGGTGTCAATCGGCGAGGTGTGGAAGTCGCTTGTGCGGGAGTCAAACGGATTGAGTCCCGTCAACACCCGGCTGATCCACCCTTCGATAAACTGCGCGCCCCCACCGCCCGGTTGCCCGATCCAACCGCTCCAGTTGGTTTGTCCGTCAATGTTGTACCCCGTGTAACGGCTGACAAACCAATTGTCCGACATGACCAGCAGGCCTGATTCTCCACCCTCCCCGAGGGTGGCATAATTGGCCCCGTCCCCGTTGGTCTCCGTCAGTATATCCGGCACCTGGTAGAGCAGCCACCCATTCAGATTGATGATGTTTCCCCCACTGTCAACCAGTGGCAGCGGCGGGCTGACCCCGTTGTTGTCTCCCGGAAAGTAATACCATTGGAATTGGAAGGGGCCCGGATCCCCGCCGAAATCGTCGGTGTGCCGCATCGTCAGCCGTTGATCGAATGCGTTGTCCCCAGGCAGGACGGCCAGACTTCCCAAGGCCGGCCCGCCGCTGACTTGGATAACATACATCTGTACCACCGAACCGGGCGTGGTGGGATCGTCTTGTACCACCGTGATGTACTCGGGCGGATAGTTGGTGCCGCCGGGCGGAACCGGCTGGGGCGGCGGAACTCCGAAAAGCCCCGTCGTCAGCGCCTTTGCCTGGGGGCCGAACGTCTGCGGCACAATCGTGATGGCATTGCTCTGGTTCGCATTCGTCTTAGCCATCAGGCCAATGAGCAGCGCGTCGTCGAAGTTGTTGCTACTGACCCCGGCAGGATGGAGGGTCAGCCTGTTGGGGTTGCGTGTCAGTTTGTAGAGGCGGTCTATCAGTTGGTCAAAGTCCGTCGCATCGGTCGCGCCATCCAGGCTCTTGATCGCTTCGCGTTCCCGCAGACTCATCACATTGTTGAGGAGGATTTGCGCCGCTCCTGGCGTCGTGTCCGCCATCAGCCCCTGGAAGCTGATCAAATTATTGACAGGATCGTAAATGAGCCGCAGGCGCAGGAAATAGGGCAGGTCGGCAAACTGGTTGAGGCCATTGACGTTGTTGAACTTCATCGTGCTGGTCCAGGTGGCCGAGGCGGGCACCGGCAGGGAACGGGCGGTGAACGGATCGTACAACCGCGCCAGATTGGTCGTGGTCGAGGCGCCAGACTGGTTCAAACTGTCAAAAATAATGCTGGCGTTGAGCAGGTCGGTGATGTCCGGCAGGCCGTTGGCCGCGCTGGTGAGAGTCTGGCCCACCGGCATGGTGTACTGGGAGGCCGGCCACGAAATCACGTAGCTCACATCCACCGGTGTCCCGGTCCCGCCATCCAGCCACGGCACGCAGGCGCCGGTCGGGGCATTGGTGTCGTAGAATCCCGGCTGGAGCGGATACCAATAATGCACGACGATATTCGTGGTGGTCCCATTCGGGCCGGCCGCCTTCGCCCAGAGGCTGCCATCCACTTGCGCCCGGTAACCCGGACCGGCGGTCCAGATGTTGCTCGCGGTGCAGAGTTGCAGGAGACTCAACGGCAATGGCGGCTGAATCTCCGTGCCGGCTGTTCCTGCATAGGTGAAGCGGGTTGACGCGTTGGTCGCGACTACCGCGAACACTCTCACGGTCCATTGGTTGTTGTTATTGCCATCCTGGTACTTGAGCAGCACGTAGGGCTGGGACAGGTTCCCGTAGTAGCCGTTGAGATCGCTGCGCAGAGCATAGAGCACATTCTCCGCTATCATGGCATGCTCCTCGTTGGGATTGAATCCCGCCTGCGTCGCATCATTCTGCGTGTAAACCTGCGGACTCAGATAAGACGCCGGCAGCGTCCCGCTCCCCACCTGGCTGGCGATCACGAGGGTATTGGTCGGACTGATCGTCGCCGGCCACTGCGGAACGTATTCGCACGGCATGTCCGCCCAGGCCACGCCGATCTTGTTGGTGTGGTACCAGACCACCACCAGCGGCTGGTCCGGGACCGCCAGCGCGGGATTGATCGTGTTGACCGGGATGATCGGGCCGGTGCGTGTCGGCAGGTCGTAGGCCCGATTAGCATCCGAGGGCAATCCGTCATAAACCGATTTCTGGAAAAAGACGTAGCCGTTGCGCCTCTCGTAGTCAAAGTGCGTCGAGTTCGTGATCGCCGTCCCGATGGCCGTCGGGATGTTGTTGCTCAGGTAATTGGGGTCATTCCACGCCACCGAACGCACCACCTGGAAAACGCTCGGCGAATTAATGGGATCGAGCGGCAATCCCGGCACCATGCTGATGTAACGGAACACGGAGTAGGCGTTGGTCTGGCAGTTGAAGACGTTCTTTT
>Ga0302320_10030252_pt1 | contig 10329 bp, 9 predicted proteins | sample Bog_T0_3_FD_202130 | JGI IMG/M metagenome (GOLD analysis project Ga0302320, IMG submission 202130) | Peat permafrost microbial communities from Stordalen Mire near Abisko, Sweden - Bog_T0_3 | ecosystem: Environmental > Terrestrial > Soil > Wetlands > Peat | place: Sweden: Abisko, Stordalen Mire... | reverse complement strand
TCACACCTCATTCCCTTCGAAAACTGTCATCGCTGGCTACGACGTAATTCCCAGGCTCGCCGGACCAGATCCGTCGCGTGGCGCATAAGCTGCACCCGATCGCATCGGATGCAGCGACCGAGAGCGCCCAGCTGCACAGCGGCGACTCGGGTGATTCCAACCGCGGTGCCAAGCAAGTTCGAGACCGCAGAGTTGATCGCGAAATTGCACGGAGTTGTCTGAGCTCGGTTCGAACGTGACCGCAGAAAACCGTCGTCGAGGCGCATCCTCTGCGGCGGCAGGGAGCCGGCGAACCCCGCAGCGTGAGCCGCGGCCCAATCGGATCCGTCCGCGGGGGCGGGTCGACACCACGGAACGAGGCTTGCTGTTGGTCCAGCCGGTATGCGACGGGCATGGCCGTTCCTGCTGGTCCTTTTCGCCTGCTCCGAGGAGCGGACGGGGGTCCCGACGGGAGGCGTCCATCCTGAGGGTTGGGCCGACCGCTTCAGTCCGTCGTTCCACGCGAAGTGGCTTTCGCAGAACTCCTTCCCGCTCCCGCGCTGCCAGCAGTGTCACGGCAATGATTACCTCGGCGGAGACGTCGGGGTGAGCTGCGTCCAGTCGGGCTGTCACACGCAACCCCCGATCGCGTGCACCACGTGCCACGGGAGCCGCGGCACGCCGCGACCCGATGCCGGGGCGCACTGGGCGCACGAGGCGTACTGCGGTACGTGCCACACGGTTCCGGTCGAGACGACCGCAAGCGTGCAGCATCACGCCACTGGCGATGTCTCTACATTGCTGCGCTTTGGCGAGCTCGCGCTGCAAAGCGCAGGTGACTGGAGGCTCGATGGGGGCGCCGACGCGGGACCGCCGGCGTGGGACCCGACCGCTCAGCGCTGCACGAACACATACTGCCACGGCCCGGCCTCCCCTCCGTGGACCAGCCCGACCCAGATCCAGTGCAATGGCTGTCACGCAGCTCCGCCCCCGAATCATTCCGCGTGGTCGCGTGTCGCGACCGGCACAGGAAGCTGCGAAACGTGTCATCCCGCGCCGACGGAGCCGACCCACGTCAACGGCGTCGTGAACGTGACGGTGACGTCATGCACGACCTGTCACGGGTCGGACGGCCACGCAAACCCGCCAGTGTCGCTCAGTGGCTCCACCGATCCGACCACGCGCGGCGTGGGCGCCCATGAAGCGCATCTGGACCCCGCCTTTCCGAATCGCATCAGCAAGCCGCTCCTCTGCAACGACTGTCACGTCGTGCCGAGCACGGTCCTCGCCCCGGGGCACCTCGACCAGGTGACGCAGGTCAGGTTCCCGTTCGGAGGTGCGTTCGACACGACGAGCGCCACGTGCAACGTGTGGTGCCACTTCAACAAGACGCCGGGTCCCGTCTGGACGGACAACACGGGTGACGCCATCCAGTGCGACGCCTGTCACGCGTTCCCACCCGTACTCACCCGGCAGGGAGACCCGCACCCCAGCGTGCCGGGCGAGCTCTCCGCGTGCTTGCGTTGCCATCCGTTCGGACCTGACACGCACGTGAACGGCGTCGTCGACTTCCTGGGTTCGCCGTGAGGCGCGTCCGTGCGCACCTGCTGGCCGGCACCCTGTCGCTCGTCCTCGGAACCGGAAGGCTCGCGCGTGGCGACCCGTACCGGCTGAGCATCGACGCGGTCGGGTATTCGCAGGCTCCGCAGTCCCCCGTCGGTCTGCTCGTGCTTCAGGGAGACGGGCAAGCCAACCGCTGGGCCGACGCCGAAGCGCTGGCCTGGACCGGGAGCACGACTGGTAACTACGACGTCCTCACCGCGATGGTGCGCCTACACGACCCGCGCAACTTCGCCGAGCTTCGACTGGGACGACAGATCCTGACCGTAGGTGCGCTTCGCCCGGTGCACATGGACGGAGCAGATGTTCGCCTCCGTGCGCCCACGGGCACCAGCGTGGAGGCTTTTGGCGGTGTCCCGGTCGAGCCCCAGTTCGCGTACCGCGCGTACGACTGGATGGCCGGCGGGCGAGTTGCGCAGCACCTTGGACCGACCACGAGCATCGGCGTGTCGTACTTCGAGCAACGAGCCGATGGACAGCTGTCGTACGAGACTGCCGGGGTGGATCTCGCCTCCGCTCCGGCGCGCTGGCTCGACCTGGCTGCGCACGGAACGTACGCGCTGATCGACCCTGGACTGGCAGAGGCAGGCGGCTCGGTCGCCGCCCGATTCGGCGACTTCCGTCCTGAGATCTACGTCACGCACAGGGCGCCTTCGTATCTCATTCCGGCGACGTCACTCTTCTCCGCGCTCGGCGATACCCCGTCCGACGTCGTCGGGGCATCGATGAAGTGGCGCATGTTTCCGCGCCTCGACGTGCTGCCGCTGATCGCCGTCCGTGACACTGCCGGGGAGGTGGGTCTCGACGGCACCTTGCGCGCGACGCTGCGTCTCGACGATCGTGGTGAAGGTGCGGTCGCCGTCGAAGGTCGCCGTCAGGGCTCCGGCCCGGACCAGTGGACCGGCATCCGGGTCACGACCCGCGTACCGATCACCGCGCGCGTCCGGTGCTCCACCGAGCTCGAGCTCGTCGCGCCGGACGACCCGCGTGGGAGAGGTTCGCTCTGGCCGTGGGGGCTTATCGCGCTCCGCTGGGTGCCCATCCGGAGTCTCGAGGTCGCCGGGGCCGTCGAGGCCGCATCGACCCCCACCGCCACGCGCGAGGTCAACGCGCTCGCGCGACTCGGCTGGAACTGGGGGACCCGGTGAAGCGGCTCACGCTCCTCCTGCTCCTCACGCTGATGCTCGCGGCCTGCGCCGAGATTCTGGGCATCCGGCCGCCCGAGAAACGCCCCTTTCCACATCACGAGCACACGGCCAAGGCGGGCATCGGCTGCTTGAAGTGTCACGCTGGGGTCCTTTCGTCGACCGACGCCGACCCGCTTCACCTTCCCACCACGGCAACCTGCGTCAGCGCTGGATGCCACGAGAAGCCTCACGATTCCCGCGACTGCCGAGGGTGCCACGGCCTCGACTACGTCAGGACCGAAGCCCAGGCCGACCTGGACCATCTGAAGTTCACGCACGCCACACACTCCAGGCGACTCAAGGACAACTGCGCGTTCTGCCATCGCGGCGTGGAGACGAACTCCGATCACGTGCGGCCCACCATGGGACTCTGCCTCTCGTGTCACGAGCACCAGGAGGACTTCGGGCAGGCGCGCACCTGCAATCGCTGTCACAAGGACATTCGCGGCGAACAGGTCCGGCCGGAGAGTCACGTCGCCCACGACGGTGACTGGCTGCGCGAGCATGGGAATCGGGCCTTCTCGGCGCCAGAGCTCTGTCAGTCGTGTCACACCGACAAGTACTGCGCGGGGTGCCATGGCCGCACCACGCCAGCCCTCCCCGAGAAGCTCAAGTTCGACGACACCCTGCGCGCTGGCGTGCACCGCGCGGGCTTCGTCTCGCGACACTCGCTCGAGGCCCGGACGCAGCCAGGGCTGTGCTCCACCTGCCACACGACCAGTGAGTTTTGCGAGACATGCCACGCGAAGAGCGGCGTCGACGTGTCCTCGGGAGGCAAGAGCCCGCATCCGCAAGGGTGGGTGGGCCTGCGCGGCGAGTCGAACGACCACGGATCTGCGGCGTGGAGAGATCCGTCGGTGTGCGCCGCGTGTCACACGGGCGCTGGCGAGAGTCTCTGTATCGGCTGTCACCGCGTGGGTGCGATGGGGGGCAACCCACACAGACCCGGCTGGACGAGCAGGATGCGGCCGACGATCGACCAGCCTTGTCGGTCTTGCCATGAGTGAGGGATCATCATGAACACGGAGCGTCATACCAGGTGGATTGTTGCCGGCGTCGCCTGGGTCGCGTTCGCGACGGCGATCGCGTTCGGCTGCGAAGGACCCCCCGGGCCCCCGGGACCTTCCGGGCCACCCGGCGCGCTCGACGCGTCGACCGATGCACACGACGCGCACGCGGACGCGAAGACCGATGCGAGGCGCGATGGTGGACCCGACGGCAATGTCACGCCGTCTTCCGTCGTCACCGGGCCCGGACTTCAGCTCGCGATCTCGAGCTCGTCGATCAGCGCGACCGGGGTCGTCACGGTCAGCTTCACGGTCACCGACGGCTCGGGCGTGCCGCTCGACTACTCCGGCACGTACACGACCGGAGCCGTGACAGCGAAATGGGTCATCAGCTGGCTTGGCGCGGCAGACGCGGACGGCGGAATCCCCTCGGCGTACACAGCCTATACGACGCAGATCCACACGAGCGTCGACGGGACGAAGCACGAGGCGCTGCCGGATTCGGATGTCGGGGGAACGCTGACCGAGATCGGCGTGGGCCAGGGAACGTACCAGTACGTTTTCGGCACGAAGCTCCCCGCGGGCATCGATGGGACGAAGACCCACACCATTGGTGCCTGGGCGACGCGTCCCTTCGGCGGAAGCACCTACGTCGCCAACACGCTCTACGACTTCGTGCCCAACGGCACGCCGGTCACAATGACCCGCGACATCACCACGACCCAGGCCTGCAACCAGTGCCACAATCCGCTCGGCTACCACGAAGGCAACACGGCCCGGCGAAGCGTCGGGCTTTGTGTCCTCTGTCACGCCACGCCGGCTGTCGACGTGAGCAACGGCAACGGCCTCGACATGCCGTCCATGATTCACAAGGTTCATCGCGGCCGGTTCCTGCCGAGCGTGCTCGACGGCGGCACGTACCAGCTGACCGAGGACGAGACGATCACCGATGCAGGAGTCGATGGCAGCGCCGTGGTGCCGGGGCTCGTCGACCACTCGGGAGCATGGTTCCCGAACGGACAGATCCAGAACTGCGCGATGTGCCACCAGGGGGGGCAAGGGAGCACGTGGAGGACGGCTCCGTCCCGGGCAGCGTGTGGAGCGTGTCATGACCTGACATCGTTCGTGTATCCGCCACCCGCCGGGATGACGCTTCACCCAGGCGGTCAGCAGACTACGGACTCGACCTGCCTGAATGCCGGTTGTCACGGCCCGAGCGATCATTACGCGATTGCGACAGTCCACGCGACGCCGTCGACCGACCCGACAGCACCGACGCTGACGCTCAGCATCACCAGAGTGACGAGCACAGCCCCAGGTCAGACCCCTGTGCTCCACTTCACCGTGACCCAGAACGCGCAGCCGCTCGACATTCTCGCGACCCCTCTCCCGTGGCTGGCTGTGACGGTCGCCGGGCCGACAACCGATTACGTCCAGGCGGAGCCGCTGCTCTATCCCATCGAAGGCTCTGCCGGCGATGCCGGGGTCGACGCCGGCTCCCCGCTCGCGCTCGACGGGCCCATCGGGAGCTACGCGTTCACGCTGCCTGTCGCCATCCCCGCGTCGGCTACCGGAAGCTATGCCGTCGGCATGGAGGGCTATCTGCAGCCGGCCGGAGCCACCGGGCCGATCTATGCCGCTCTCAACCCGGTGATCTACGTCGCAGTGACCGATGCGTCTCCCGTCCCTCGACGGACGGTCGTGGCGCGCGAGAAGTGCAACAGCTGCCACTTCGATCTGCTCGCGCACGGCGGGACGCGCAAGAGCCCCGAGTACTGCGTGCTCTGCCATACGCCCGCCATGGTGGGTGATGAGAACGCGCCGCGCTTCGAAGTGCCGACGACGACGGCGCCGTCGGAGCACTTCAAGGTCCTCGTTCACAGGATTCACCGTGGCAACCAGCTCGCGCAGGGGTACGTCGTCGGTGGATACCCCGCACCAACTCTGGAGAACCCAGGCGGCACGCCGGTCGACTTCGGCCAGGTACAATTCCCCGGAGACCTTCGCGCCTGCTGGGCTTGCCACGCCTCGACGAGCTACCTCCCGCCACTGCCCACGGGCGTCCTGCCTACGCTGCTACAGCAGACCCTCGCGTGCACGGACTCGCCGCTCTCGCCGGCTGCCTACTGCGTCAGTCAGGCGGACGCCGGGGGAACGGTCGCGTCGCCGCTGACCGCGGCGTGCACGACGTGCCATGACGCCCCGGCGGAAGTGGCCCACGCGCAAGCCAACACGGCCCCCGACGGAACTGAAGCATGCGTGGTTTGCCACGGCACAGGTCAGCCGTGGGACGTGCAGAGCGCCCATACACTGCCACCGTGAGCTGCAAGGCCTGCCTCGGCGTGCAGGTCTTGCGTGTGGCTCGTGCGACCCGGCCGGGAGAAGCGGCGATTGTGGCCGGCACGCGACGCGCATAGGTGGGCGCATGCCGAAAGTATCCGCAGTGCTCATCGTGCCCGCCATTCTTGGCGCCGCCGCCGCCGGTTATTTCCTCGCAGACCACCGGTCGGCCACGGCGGCAACGCCGCCCTCATCGCTCTCCGACGCGCCTGGCAACGCAGGTGGCGCGGCTGCCGCAAGCCAGAAGCTGCCTTCCAACCATCCCGCCGTAGGCACAGCACCGCAGCGCAATCCTCATGGCGGGGCGCTTCCGAACGCCGAAAATCAGCAGCCGCCCGCACTCGAGTGGAAGGTTCCCGCGGGATGGCAGGCGGCCGAGAATCCAAACCCGATGCGTCTGGCGACGTACAAGACGTCGGACGGCGTGGAGGTCAGCGTTTCGCGTGCTGGCGGACCCGCCGACGCCAACATTCTCCGTTGGTCGCAGCAGTTCGAGGGAGCGCCACAACCCCAGCGCACCGAAAAGGATATCCGCGGGGTTCATGTGACCACCGTTCGGATCGCCGGCACCTATGAAGGCGGTATGGGGGCCACCGAGCCGGAGAAGCACGCAGGCTGGGCGATGCTGGCTGCGATCGCCGACGCGCCGGGCGCGCACTACTTCTTCAAGGTGGTCGGTCCTGAAGGCCAGGTGGACGCGAATCGAGCCTCGTTCGACGCGCTCCTCGACAGCATCGCTCCCCACGCGGCGCCGTGACATGCAGGTGAGCTCGACCTCGCTCGCGCTTGCGGTTGCGGTGGTCGGCGCCGCCACCTTCGCCTTCTTCCACGACGACCTGCGCGCTGCGAATGCCGCCCGGACCGTCTCTGCCCCGGCATCGCAGGCGTCCCTCGGGGGCGAGGCGTTACCGGGGGAGCACGTGCCCTTGATGGATGAGGCGCTCGAAGAACCGAGCGTCGACGCCGTCGAGCCGAGCAAGCTGAGCCCGGCGCTCACGTGGAAAGCACCGGCGTCGTGGCCGGCGGCACCGAACCCGAACGAGTTCCGGATCGCGACGCACACCGTCCCTCGCGCGAAAGGCGACTCGGACGATGCCGAGCTCACCATCTCGCGCGCGGGCGGCGACGTCGACTCCAACGTTCAGCGCTGGATCGAGCAGTTCGAAGAATCCTCGGGCGACAGGCGCCGCGAGAGAACGGCGGCGGGCTTCAAGGTGACGGTCGTCGAGGTGAGCGGGACTTATCAGGGAGGCATGGGGGCTGCGACGGCGCCGCATCCGGGCTGGGCGCTTCTCGCCGCGATCGTCGCCGCGCCGGATGAGCCCTACTTCTTCAAGCTCACGGGTCCTGCCGCCACGGTTCACGCGGCGCGTCCGGCATTCGACGCCCTCATCGACGGTCTGGTCGCCACCAGCCCTTGATCGGTCGCTCGTTGCGCGATCGCGCAGCAATTGCGCCACACTCGCCGGGCGCACGGGGCAGTCGCGCGGCGATGCGTCCGCTGCCACGGAGTCGACGAGTGGCAAGGACCTTGCTCATACGACGGTCATGACCCCAGCCAAGAGCATCGTCGTGGCCACCGACTTCTCCGAAATTGCCGACAACGCGACTGCGTACGCCGTCGATCTCGCGCGTCGACTGGGCGCAAAGGTCACGTTTCTTCACGCGTACGAGATCCCCGTCTACAGCTTCTTCGACGGCTCACTCGTAGCCACGGCGGACCTCGCGGCCAGCATCGCCAGCGCCTCCGCGGGGTCGATGGAAGCACTTCTGACCAAGTACAAGGGCTCGGGCGTCGCGGTCGACGGTGTCGTTCGCGTGGGTCCGCCGGCCGAGGAGGTCCAGCGTGTGGCCGAGGAGGTCAAGGCGGAGCTCATCGTCGTCGGCACGCACGGACGGCGCGGGCTCGCGCGGGCGCTTCTCGGCAGCGTCGCCGAGGTCGTGGTTCGCACGTCCAGCCGCCCTGTCGTCGTGGTCCCGTTCCCGCGGACCTGATCACGTCGTCCATGTGGGGCGGTATGGACCCTGCTTCTCCCCCCCGCATGAGCAAACCCATCCCCACCATCGAGAAGTACATGACGGCGTCGCCCCATTCCATCGGGGTCGAACAGACGCTCGCGCGAGCCCAGGCCATGATGCAGGAGCACAAGATCCGGCACTTGCCCGTGCTCCACGGCGGCAAGCTCGTCGGTGTCGTCACCGATCGTGATGCGCACCTCGTCGAGTCGCTGAAGGACGTCGATCCACGGCTCGTGACCGTTTCGGACGCGATGTCCCAGTCGGTCTATTCGGTTACACCCGACACACCGATCGACAGCGTCGTGTCCGAGATGGCGGCGCGAAAGTACGGCTCGGCCATCGTGATGCAGAACGAGAAGGTCGTCGGGATCTTCACGACGATCGATGTCTGTCGCGCGTTCGCCGAGCTACTTCACACGCGGCTCGCGAAGTGAGCGCCCCGGCTCCGGCGAGCTGACCCGCGCGGCACCCGCCGTCAGGAGACGAGCCCGCGCGGCCAGGTCGCGAGGTGCGTGCGCACCGTGGCGAGCGCATGGGACGCGTCGCCCGAGGTATCCACGACGAGGTGCTCGGCCGGCGGCAGCTCCGTCATCGGCTCGAAGCGCGCCAGAAAGTCATCGAGGATCGCCAGGCGACCATCGGAGACGGTGGTCTCGTGTGGGCGGCGTGCCAGGCGCTCGCAAGCGACGACACGATCGGCTCTGCACTCGACGAACCGGATGGGCACTCCCATGGCGCGCGCGCACGCTCGGGCGGCGCTGCGCTGCTGTTCGCTGCGGAAGGACGCGTCCACGACCACCGGGCGTCCGGACGAGAGCACGGCCGTCGCGCGCTGGATCACCTCGGCATAGACGCGCTCGGTCACGGCCGGCGAATAGGCACCGGTCCAGGCGGAGTCGTTGGCGTGAACGTTCGGATCGATTCCAAGCATCTGCTTGCGGGTGAGGTCGGCCTCGATCACCGGCGCCGAGAGCTCCTGGGAGATCGCCGCTGCGATCGTGCTCTTGCCCGCTGCGATGATCCCGCCCACGCACACCAGCACTGGACGGACGAGCGCGCGTCGGCCGCCGGCGAGCGCCAGGAGGAAGTACCGGCGTGCCTCGAGCTCTGCCTGGCGTCGGGTGTCCTCGAAGATGTTCGGGTCTCCTGCGACGAAGGTCGCCACCTTGCCTCGGACGTAGGCCCGATAGCTCTCGTAGAAGTCGACGAGACGGTAGAGATCGTAGTCACCCGATTCGCGCGCGTAGCGCGCCAGGAACCGCTCGGCGAGATCGACGCGTCCATTCCACGCGAGGTCCATCGACAGGAATGCCACGTCGGCGCAAACGTCGGCGATACGGAAGCGATCGTTGAACTCGATGCAGTCGAGGATCGTCAGCGCGCCGTCCGGGGCCATGTACACGTGCTCCAGCCGGAGATCCCCGTGACCGTCACGGACACGATGACGGGCGATACGCTCGTCGAAGAGGCCCGCGCGATGGTCGAGGAAGGAGAGCTGCCAGGCCTCGATCTCCGCGGCCTCGGACGCGCTGACGTGCCGCGTGACGACGTCGTGTGTCTGCGCGAAGTTCTCCGTGACGTTGCGTCGAATCGCGTCGATGGACCCGAACGTGGCCGTCTGGGCGTCCGAGCGCGCATCGCCGTGAAACCTCGCGAGCCGGTCGGCCACCGCGTCGATGTCCTTCGCGTCGAGCGTTCCGCGGTGCAATCGCACGTCGAATCGAGCCTCGTCGGGCATGCGTTGCATGTGCACGGCCCAGTCGACGAGCGTGCCCTCGCCCCCGAACGCGAGCGCTCCGCCGCGCCTGCAGACGACCGGGACGACGCCGAAGTAGACGTCCGGGGCGAGCCGACGATTGAGCGTGACCTCGGCGTCGCAGGCCTTTCGTCTGGCCTCTAGCGTGCGAAAGTCGAGGAATCCGAAGTCGACCGGCTTCTTCACCTTGTAGACGTCGCGTTCGCCCAGAAAGACGCACGAGGCATGCGTCTCTCGCACCTCGACGTGACGCGGGCGTGGCGCAGGAAAAGCCGCGGGGCGGGCGAGCTCTGTTTTCATGGGGCTCCGCCGGGATCAGTCGGCCACATGCTGGAGGGGCGCTTGCTTCCTGGTCTTCATCGCCATCATTCATGCATCCGGCGCGCCACCCGCGTGGCGAAGCGGGCCGCGGCCGGCCGCA
>Ga0302320_10030248_pt1 | contig 10329 bp, 9 predicted proteins | sample Bog_T0_3_FD_202130 | JGI IMG/M metagenome (GOLD analysis project Ga0302320, IMG submission 202130) | Peat permafrost microbial communities from Stordalen Mire near Abisko, Sweden - Bog_T0_3 | ecosystem: Environmental > Terrestrial > Soil > Wetlands > Peat | place: Sweden: Abisko, Stordalen Mire... | reverse complement strand
TTTGGATTCCACGAATTCTCGTCGACGTCAAAACCAGGGCTGAAGCGCACGAGAGCGGCCGCCGCGAAGCCACCGATCAGAACCACGGCAAGCAGACTGAGGAGAATGCCCACCAGCTTTTTCACGATGCCGCAACCGTAAACTGTGGCGGTTCCCCACCAGAAGCTTCGCTCGGCCTGCTCCCCTCCCTGGGGAACGATTCGATGCCGATGACGGAGGATTTTTTGCGCATCCGCTTGCTCTTGTACATGCGCCGGTCGGCTTCCGCCAGAAGTTCTTCGGCGTCCGCGCCATCTTCCGGATACGTCGCTACGCCCACGCTCAAAGACAAGTTGCACGGTTCGGGCGTAACTCCCCCTGCGTTCCTCACCACCGCACGCATGCCGTCGATCTTCACTTCCATGGCGTCCGTATCGCTGCCCGGAATCAGCATCACGAATTCATCCCCGCCCATGCGCGCTACGTAGTCGTTGTGCCCGCACTGCTCGCGTAAACCGTTGGCCACCACGCGCAGTACTTTATTGCCGGCCAGGTGGCCGAATCGATCGTTGACCTGCTTGAAGCCATCCAGATCGCAGACCACCACGGCCAATTGCGTACGGTCGCATTGCGCCCGCGAAACTTCGTGGTCGAGCGTAAGGAACAACGACCGCGCATTGGGCAGGTTCGTAAGGTAGTCCGTGGAAATCGAGGTCTCAAGCAAACGATGATTCAGCGCGTTCTCGATAGCCAGCGCCACCTTGGAGCTGATGGCCTGGAGAATACGCAGATTCTCCTTACTGAACGCATCCCGCTCGGCCCGGTAAAGCGCCAGCACGCCCAGCGACTTATTCACGCCATTCAACGGTACCGCCAGCGCCGAACGCAGCGTACTGTACTTCGTCGGGTCGTTCAGATATCCCGCTTCAACCGACGGGTTTCCATTCAGAATGGGCTTGTTGTTTTCGAGCACCCAACCCGATAATCCCTGACCCACCGGAATCTCCAGCGCCGCGAAGAGCCGCATGTTTTCGCCGCTCACATATTCCGCGACCAGCTTATCGTCGCGGCGGATATAGGTGGCGATGGTTTCATAGGGAATCAGGCGCTTCAGGCGCACGCCGACAAACGCCAGGGCTTCCTGCAGGCTCAGAGAATTGCCCAGATCCTGGGTTAGTTCATAGAGCATCTGCGCTTCCTGTGTGGCCGCCGCGATGGAGGATAACGGATCGAGGGGCGGTCTGCCTCCCACGATCGCAGGCGCTTCTTCCGCCGATTCGGCAAATCCAGTAGCGGGCGCCAGACCCCGCTCGATTTTGACATCCATGGACAGCTTGACCTTGTGATCGCCCGGCGTTATGGCGGCAATCCGCTCCAGTTCCACGTAGCGGCGATGGATGATGTCGACAATCATCGGATCGAAACTCTTGCCGGCCTCCGCCACCACGATTTCCATTGCCTTATCTAGCGGCAGCGCGCGGCGGTACTGGCGGTCGGAAGCTAACGCATCGAAGCAATCCACCACGGAAAGGATGCGCGCGCCGATGGGAATCTCTTCGCCCGCGAGGCCGAAGGGATATCCCGATCCGTCCCATTTTTCGTGATGCGCCCGCACGATCGGCACCACCGGGTAAGGGAATTTGACCTCTTCCAGAATCTCCGCGCCCACCAGCGGGTGGATCTTCATCTTTTCGAATTCTTCGGGGGTCAGCCTGCCCGGCTTGGAGATGATATGCTCGGGCACCGCGAGTTTGCCGATGTCGTGCAGCAGCGCGGCGGCCTGCAGCGCTTCGAGGTCGCTCCGGCCCATGCCGATTTCCTTACCGATTTCGGTCGCGTAGACGCGCACGCGCTGCAGGTGATCGTGCGTGGTGGTGTCCTTGGCTTCGATCGCCAGCGCCAGAGCTTCGATGGTTCTGAGATGCAGACCGGCGATTTCCTCGACGTGATTCTTGTCTTTTTCCAGCCGGTCTATATACATTCTGTACGACCGGTAAATGAAATAAACCAGCGGGCACAAAACCAGTGCTGCGTTCCATTTTTCCTGGTGGCTGAGTGTCACAATCAACCACGCCACCAGAGCCGCGGCGACGTGGTAGCCCAGCACCCAGAAGTATGTGTCGTACCAGGTGCGGTAAATGGATTTACCTTCGGTGAGCGCGATTACACCCGCCACCAGCACCGTATTGACGACGAAATACACCACCGCGGCAGACACCAACCGCAGCGGATGGTGCTCGCCGAGGCTGGTTAACAGCTGGCCGTGGAAGACCTCGTAGGCAGCCATCACGGCCAGAACGATCGTGCAAGTGCTGAACGCCACCTGAATGGCCTTGGGCCGCACTCGCGGGCGCCAGGTGCACTGAACAATGGTTCCCGCCGCGCCCAGGGCGACCGCCTCGGGCAGACTGAACAACGCGATTCCGGCGAGAATAAAGAGAAAGTGCACCGAGAGCGTCGCGAAAACAGTAGGCAGCCGGACCTTCAGTCCCGATGTGAGAATCGCAACCACGAAGAACGGCCAGAACTGAAGCGGATCGGCCGGCGAGAAGTGAATCATCTGCGCCGCGAACCCAAGGCACCCCAAGGCGAGAATCAGGGCGATATATATTTTGGCCCGAATCGGCATAGGATGATCCCGAAAAATCCGATTATATCACGGGTTAAAGCCACCTAAGCAACTGAAAATACAAGATTTCATGTCATTGAAGCCGCCAGTGGCCCGAGCCGCCGACTTGTGGTGGCGAATTGGCACACGCTCATCCGGGAAGTGGACGCGCCCCGGCCGATGTTGACCGACGTTAATATTGACAGATCAATAATTTGGCGCAGAATCAATTATGAAGGAAGTGGCATGGATAAGACGCTCACCGCAAGTGACGAAATGACGCTTCTGAATATTGGCGAGAAAAGCGGCCCGGTAAGTTTTTCTGTTTCGGGTACGCACCAGGCGCCCCGCTACGCCGAATTCCTCGGCATGACGGCAGTTATCGCGTCGGCATCGATGCGTCATTTGGTGGACGCCGCCGCCAAAGTAGCCCGTACAAATTCGCCGGTGCTGATAACCGGCGAGAGCGGGACGGGCAAAGAACTGATTGCGCGCGCGGTGCATCACCTGTCGCCCCGCGGCGCGCAACCTTTCATCGACGTTAATTGTGCAGCGCTTCCCGAACACCTGATCGAAAGCGAACTGTTCGGCTATGAGCGAGGAGCCTTCAGCGGCGCGGATTCGTCGAAGCCGGGGTTATTTGAAACGGCACAGGGCGGGACCATTTTCCTCGATGAAATCGGCGAACTCGAAGTGCGCATGCAGGCAAAACTGCTGCGCGTGCTCGACGGCCAGCCTTATTTCCGGCTGGGCGGGACGCGCAAGGTTCGGGCGGAGGCTCGCGTGGTGGCCGCCACCAATATGGACGTGAACGAAGTCGCCGAGGGCAAGCTGCGTCGCGACCTTTACCATCGCCTGGACGTATTTCACCTGCGGGTACCGGCTCTGCGGGAGCGCGTCGAAGATATCGCCCCGCTGGCGGAGCTTTTCCTGCGCGGCACGGGATTTACGCTCACGCCGGAGGCTCTCGCCATCCTTGGAGAATACTCCTGGCCTGGCAATGTCCGCGAACTGAAAAATGCGCTGGGCAAAGCCCTTCTGTTCGCCGAAGGACGGCGTATTCAGCCCGCCGATCTGCCGCCCGAAGTGATGTCGGGGGGCGCCTTTCCCGAGGATGCGTATTCGCTCGACGGCATCGAACAACAGACTATTTTTAAAGTGCTGGCGCAAACCGGAGGCCACCAGCAGCGCGCCGCCGACCTGCTCGGAATCTCGCGCCGGACGCTCATCCGGAAATTGAAGATTTACCGCTCACCTCCCCAAAGCCAGGTCCACCGATCGGAGTCCGCCGCATGATTCAAACCTTATCGCCCTCAATGAGTGAGACCGATCCCGGCTTATCGAGGGACGGCGCCCGCGTTCTTCCGCCGGCACTGCTGCCGCCTTCTCCTTCGCGGTTCGACGACATGGATATCCCCGATCACCTGCTGATCGATATTGCACTGCGCCACATCCATCTGCGCGGCACGTGCACGATCCATGGGCTGGCTGGCCTGATGAAGATATCCGTGGAAATTGCCGAGGCCATCTTCCGCCGCCTCAACGACCAGCAATTCCTCGAGGTGCGGCGCATGGAGGGCGAGGATTACGTGTTCTCGCTGAGCGCCGCCGGACGGCGTCTCGCTTCCGAGCGCTCGCTGAGCCTGCGCTATGCCGGCCCTGCTCCCGTATCGCTCAAATCCTGGGCTGCCATGGTGCGCGGGCAGGCCATAGAGTCAAGCGTAACGCCCCGCCAGTTGCGCGATGCCTTCTCCGATATCGTGGTTACACCCGATCTGCTCGACGCTCTGGGCCCCGCGCTGATCTCTCAAAAGGCGATCTTTCTTTACGGCCCCAGCGGCACCGGCAAGACCACCATCTCCGAAAGGCTGATCCGCGTTTTCGAAGACACCATACTCGTGCCCTGGGCCGTCGAAGTGGATGGACAGATTATTACGCTGGCAGACCCGGCGGTTCACGAGCCTGTCCACTTCGACAATCTCGACCTCGATCCGCGCTGGATCGTCTGCCGGCGCCCGTTTCTGGCGGTGGGCGGAGAACTGGTCACGGGTATGCTCGACCTGCAGAAGGACGAGGCCACGGGCACCTACAACGCTCCGTTGCAGATGAAAGCCAACAACGGCATTCTCCTGATCGACGACTTCGGACGCCAGATGATGTCGCCCAGGGATCTTTTGAATCGCTGGATCGTTCCCCTCGACCGGCGCGTCGATTTCCTGTCCCTCGGCTCCGGCAAGTTCGATGTTCCATTCGAGCTGCTGGTGGTTTTCTCTACCAATCTCGAACCGCGCGAACTGGCCGATGAGGCGTTTCTGCGCCGCATCCCCAATAAGATCCTGATTCCCGCGGCGGACGAAGCGTCTTTCGATACCATTTTTCATCTGACCGCGGCCGCCTTCGGCATGGAATACGAGCCCGACAGCTCAGCTTATTGCCGCGAGTTGATTCTGCAGCACAGCCCCGATCTGAGGCCCTGCTTCCCGCGCGATATCTGCAGCTCGATCCGCGCCATCACACGCTACGAAGGCAGAAGGCTCGCGCTGACAAAAGAAGATCTCGAGCGCGCAGTCGCGAGGTACTTCATATGATTTCGCGAGCGACAGCCTCGAAGCCCTCTGCTGCGCGGCCGGAGCGTTATCACGTCGATTTTACGGTGTTTCTTACCTGGCAGGACGCCAAAGGCCTGGTGCATACCGTCCTCGGCCGCTGTCTCGACCTATCCTCTTCGGGCATCCGCATCGAAACGCGGGACTCCCTGACGCAGAGTCAAATGGTGGTAATTCAGTCCGACCACTTCGGCCGCATGGGGCACGCGTCCGTTCGTTATTGCCGGCGCGAGTCTATGAAGTACAGCGTAGGTCTGCAGTTCACGTCGCTCTTCGAACTGGGAGATCCGGTGCGCAGAAAAATCCTCGATGGAGTGCTGAGTAAAGCCCAGCCCACCGCCGCCGCTACCACACGTCCGGTACACCCGGGGTCAGTTCCCAAATCCTGACATTCGGGGCCAACTCCTGCAACCGGTTGGGCCGTCCCGTCAACGGTGGAAACGTGCCGAAATGCATCGGAATCACGGTCTTCGCCTTTAGTAACCGGCACGCCACGGCAGCTTCGCGCGGACTCATCGTATACAGATCGCCGATGGGCAGAAACGCCAGCTCCGGCTTATATATTTCGGCAATCAACTCCATGTCCGTAAAGACATTAGTGTCGCCGGCAAAATAAACCACGCGCCCGTCCGCGAGGGTGAGCACGTATCCGGCCGCTTCCCCGCCGTAAACGATGGTCCCATCGTCTTCGCTGATGCCGCAGCTGTGGATGGCGTGGGTCATCGTGACATGCACCGACCCGACCTTCTGCGTGCCCCCTTTATTCATCCCGCTGCAGTTCTCGACGCCCTTCTTTTCGAGCCAATGGCACGTCTCGTAAATCGCCACCACAGTGGGATTGAATTGCTTCGCCAGCGGAACCGCGTCGTGGATGTGATCGAAGTGCCCGTGTGAGATGAGCATGGTGTCGCATCGGGTAATTTCAAAATCTTTCGGATAAGCGGGATTGCCGTTCGTCCAGGGATCGACGAGCAGCGTCTCATCGTGCGGAAGAACAAACTGGAATGTGCCGTGACCGAGCCAGGTAATCTCCATGGCCGCGATTATGCCATACCTCCAATGTGGGACATTCTTAATGCCAGTTGTCGTGGCGTTCGCGATAAATCGCGCAAGCGGCTCAGGTCGTCATTCAAAATGTCGCGATCCCGCTGGCTTAAGCGGTTGTCCGCAATCACCTGCCCGGCGGCGATTTGTTGTTTGGCTGATCGATCCTATACTCATCACCCCTGCTGAATGCGACGCATCGTCATCGTTGTATTGGGCCGCGGCGATGCCTGGGCCGAGTGAAACTACCAGCACACTTAATGTAGCGCCGCCGCGGGTGCAGAAAACGCGCCATTGTTTTCCGTCTCGACCGTTTAGAGATCCCGCTACCCGTCAGCCTTCGGGGTACCCTGTATGCAAGATCGATGACCAAAACCATCTCGCTCGTACTTCTGGTCCTGCTGGCCGCCTGTTCCCAAGATTCCCAACCCAGCCAACCGGCGCTCGACGCCATCACCTCCCAGTCGCTGTTGGACGAAATCAAAACGCTCTCCTCCGACGAGTTTGAAGGGCGCAAGCCAGGCAGTCCTGGCGAGGAGAAAACCGTCGCGTATATGCAGCGGGAGTTTCAGCAGATCGGCCTCAAGCCTGGCAATCCCAATGGCACGTTTCTGCAGGATGTTCCGCTGGCTGGCATTACTTCGAAGCCGCAGGCCGACCTCACCGTAAGAGGGAAGAAACTCGGCCTCGAATACCGCAAGAACTATATCGCCGTCTCCAGCCGCTATGTTCCGGAGACAGATGTGAAGAACTCCGCCATCGTGTTCGTCGGCTACGGGGTGGTGGCTCCGGAGTACGGCTGGGACGATTACAAAGACGTAGACGTCAAGGGTAAGACCATCCTCATGCTGATCAACGATCCGCAGATTCCCGATCCCCACGACCCCTCAAAGCTCGACGACCAGATGTTCAAAGGCCGCGCCATGACTTATTACGGGCGCTGGACCTACAAATACGAAATCGCTTCCGAAAAGGGCGCCGCCGCCGCCATCATCGTGCATGAGACGGGACCCGCGGGCTATCCGTTCGAAGTGGTTTCCGGCAGCTGGGGCGGCGAAAACTTCGGCATCCAGCGTCCCGATAACAATATGAGCCGCGTGCCGGTCGAGGGATGGATGACCTACGACAAGGTCAACGAGCTGTGCCGCATGGCCGGCCTCGACCTCGCCAAATTAAAAATGGACGCGCTGAAGAAGGATTTCAAACCGGTTACGCTTCCCGGCGCCACGGCCAGCTTCAAAGTCGAAAACACGCTGCGCAAAATCGATTCGCACAATGTCCTTGCCAAACTCGAAGGCAGCGATCCTGCGCACAAAGACGAGTACGTGATTTACACCGCGCACTGGGATCATCTCGGCAAGGACCCCACGCTCGCGGGCGACCAGATTTTCAATGGCGCGGCCGACAACGCATCGGGCAGCGCCGGGCTCCTCGAAATCGCCCGTGCATATTCGAAACTCACGCCCGCGCCCAAACGCTCCATTCTTTTTCTCTCTGTAACGGCGGAGGAGCAAGGGCTGCTGGGCTCCGAATACTACGCGGAGAATCCGCTCTACCCGCTCAACAAAACGCTTGCCGACATCAACATGGATGGGCTGAATACGTGGGGGAGGACGAAAGACATGGTTCTGATCGGCCTGGGAAATACAAGTCTCGACGATGTCGCCAGCGCGGTTCTGAAAGCGCACGGACGTACTGTGGAGACCGACGCCGAGCCGGAAAAAGGCTTCTTCTACCGGTCCGACCATTTCGAATTCGCCAAACAGGGCGTACCGGCTCTCGATCCGGATTCAGGCACTCACTATATCGATAAGCCCGAGGCATACGGGATTGAGAAGCGCAATTACTACACCGAGCACGATTACCACAAGCCTTCGGACGAGGTGAAACCCGATTGGGATCTTTCCGGCGCGGTGGAAGACCTGCGCGTGTTTTTTGAGATAGGGTACGAGGTGGCACAGGCCGAGCGCTACCCAGAATGGAAACCCGGTACAGAATTTAAAGCGAAGCGCGACGCAATGATGAAATAATTAAGAGCGGCATGGCGCTTCACGGTCGCATCCTCCACAACGGGCAAGTCCGGAATGCCGGCAGCCCTGCATTGTTTGCCGGTCAAGTGGGGCTGTTATCGGGATGGGGCGTATTCAGCACTCTGCGCGTGGCCGAGGGCGTCCTGTTTGCTTGGGAACGCCACTGGGCGCGTATGTCGCGTGACGCGCGGCTCCTCAACGTGCCTATGCCGCCCGATGCCAACGCCCTCGAGCACGATCTGCTGCGGCTTATTGAAGCTAACGGCCAGCCCAATTGCACACTTCGCCTGGTGATCGTTCGTAACACCGGAGGAATGTGGGAAGGCGCCACGGCGAACCAGCGAGCTGTGGATGTGATCGCTTTGACGGCCGATTTGAAGGCATGGGGGGAGAGCGTCCGTCTCAGCATCCAGCCCGATGCGCGCTTTTCAAGAAGCGAATTCGCCGGCGCCAAGATCCTTTCGTGGGGACACAATCTGGCGTGGGCCGAACGCGCCGGCCGTGAGGGGTTCGATGAAGCCGTATTGCTCAACGAGCGCGGCCTTGTGGCCGAGTGTACCTCCGCAAATATCTTTGCGGTTTTCGGCAGTGAGGTGGTCACACCGCCCCTCGGTGACGGCTGCCTTCCCGGCATCACGCGCGAGATCCTGCTGGGCGAGATCCATTTGCAAGACATCGCCGTGCGTGAGCGCAGTCTGACCTCAGACGATCTGTACGGCGCCGACGAGGTCTTCATTACTTCCACTACACGCGATCTGTTGCCAGTTCGCGAAATCGCCGGACGCGAACTGAATCGCCGGTCCGGTGTACGCGAACGTCTGGCGGCGGAATTCCGCCAATTTGTGCGGCACGATATCGCCAGCCGTAAATTAACCGCTCTCTCCGTCTGATCATCCTATGCCAGTAGCTTGTCCGAAATGCGGTAGCCGGTTCCTGCGAGACTCGCGCGTGCGCAGTCTTAAAGAGGCATTGCAGAAGTTATGGTTCGTGGCGCCCCTGCGCTGCAAAGATTGCAAGACGCGTTTCGTCACCTCCACATTCATACTGGCCGACATGAGATATGCGCGATGCCCACTGTGTTATCGCATGGATCTGAATGGCTGGACGGGCAACAATTACCATCCGAATTGGTGGACGGCGCTGAAGATCCACTTCGGCGCCAGGAGATTTCGCTGCGAATACTGCCGATTCAATTTCGCCAGCTTCCGCAAGCGGAAGGAAGCCTTCACTTTCAAGAGATGGGAAAAAATGAAGGCGGGTCAGGCGCGCGCCGAGGGGCGAGCCAGAGTCGCCGATCTCGAGGCTCAGTTACACGAAGCCGAGCTTAAAGCGGACATGTCGTCGAAGAAAGGCTGAGCCGGGCAGATTTCCTTCCCATCTGCCTTCGCCTCCCCCAAAAAACGTCCAGGATTCACGGTACGATTCAGCGAACCACCCGCATGCTGGTGTTCGTTGCGCGGCCAGACGCACTGGTCGAATTCGGCCACTGCTCACCGCCGCTGCCTTTCAGCCTGCGCCGGGTCAATGCCGTAACGTCATTCAACCTCGCATCCTGCCGGAGCCGGAATCTCGGAACGGTCTTTCGCTCGCCCGTAACAGCGCTTTCGCCACCATTGCGGGGTCCATGCTCCCGACCTGCGCCTTCGATTCCACGCTACAAACTCTCGCGAGTCCGTTCGACTTTCAACTCCTCCGCTCCGTTCGGTTTCGAGGCCGATACAGGGCGAAATCCTCACCAAAAGCCCGTTACCCGCGCCAATTTGCGGCGCTCTTGCAGTTTCCCCGGCATCCACTCCCCTTCGGGTCTCTTTACAAACCCTCCAGATCAAAGCGTTCGACCGGTTCGGCCACATGAAACTCGTCTCCCGAAACGCCCGATGTCTCTTACCGAGGCTCAAGACTCGCTTCGCTTCGTTTGACTAATCGTTCCGTGAATCCTGGAACTGAGTCGATCATGAATCATCCACCCTGCTGCGGTCAAACAAAAAAACGCGGGTTTTCATACCTTTCCTCAGGATTTTTAAAGCTTATTTTTCAATTGCTTACAGCCTCACGGCGGTGG
>Ga0302320_10030246_pt1 | contig 10329 bp, 11 predicted proteins | sample Bog_T0_3_FD_202130 | JGI IMG/M metagenome (GOLD analysis project Ga0302320, IMG submission 202130) | Peat permafrost microbial communities from Stordalen Mire near Abisko, Sweden - Bog_T0_3 | ecosystem: Environmental > Terrestrial > Soil > Wetlands > Peat | place: Sweden: Abisko, Stordalen Mire... | reverse complement strand
ACCTGATCCAGCGCCGTGGCGAATTCTATGCAAACCATCCGATTTACTTAAACTGAACGACGTGGATGGCCGGGACAAGCCCGGCCATGACGAAGCCGACCGATTCATTTATTCTTGAGCGTCTCCTAAACGACAGGCCCTGCGCCATCGTACTCGCGCCGGAGCGGGTCGAAGAAGGCACGCATGTTGTCGTGCTTCCGGTCACCCACAGCCCACCGGTCGCAAGCGTCGTAGCGATTGAAATCCCGCGCGCCATCAAACGATAGTTGGGTCTCGATTCCGAACGGTCATGGGTCGTCCTTTCCGAGAGCAACCGCTTTCGCTGGCCCGGCCCTGATTTGAGGCGCGTTGGCGACCGCGACGATAACTCCGTCGCCTACGGATTTCTTCCACCGCGTTTTTTCGCCGAACTATACCGCAGGTTCATCGCGCTCGAGGACGCTATCCGATCCAATCGGGTGACGCGCACGGAGTAAGACGCGGCCATGGACCAAGGCAGCTTCACACGCCTCCGGCTTCATTGCCGCGACCGGCCGCCGCACTTCCTATCGCCTCCTCGAATTCTTGCCGCCAACATCCGAAACCCGCAGCAGCGGGCCGGCGCAACCTTCAGAGCCCCTCCTTGTACCCATACTCCTGCACGCCCTGCTCGGCGCCATAATATTTGTAAGGCAGAAACTTGCCCGACATCGAGATCCTGACCCGGTCGCCGCGCGGATTGGGCTCGCGTGAAATCTCGAAATCGAAGTCGATCGCCGACATGATGCCGTCGCCGAATTCCTCCTCGATCAACGCTTTCCAGGCGGGGCCGTTGATCATCACCAACTCATAAAAGCGGTAGAGCAGCGGGTCGGTCGGCGGCATCGGCGTTCCGCGATTGGGAATCTCGTTGAGCATCGCCTCCTCGTTGTTGTCGAGGCCGAACAATTCCGCCGCCTTGCGCGCCAGAGGCTTGACGAGTTTCATCTGGCCGAGCAGCGCGCCGACGATCAGCGCCGGCGCGACTCCGCCGATCGCGTCGCAGATGTGCTTCCACGTCCACGACTTCTCGCGCTTGATGTCGAGAATCTTTTCAGTGAGTTGCTGACGGTTCATTCGGGTCTCCCGGGGCGAGGTTCAAGTCCCCGGTATGACCAGCAAAGACCTTGCCATCGCCTCAAATCTGTCCCCTATGAGACGCCCGTGATTTCGATCATTCCCCTTGCGGAAGACCCAGCGCCGGCGGCTTGCTCGCCGGATATTTGCCTGCCCGCGTGTCCTTGCGCAGTTGATCGGAGGGCGCGCCTGCCCGATGCGCCGCCAGCACGAGATCGGGATCGAACAGCGTGCCGATCGGGTCGCGCGCGAATTCCTCCGAAGTGCGTATCCATTCGGCCGATTTCTCCCAGTCGCCGAAATTGTCGAACTGCAACTCGACGAAATTCTGGTCCGGGTCGGCGTAGTAGAGCGAAGTGGTGATCCCGTGGTCGAGGCAGACCTGCGGTTCGATTCCCAGCGCCTTCAACCGCTCGTAGGACGACATCAGGTCGGCGAAACTGTCATATTCGAAAGCGGTATGGTGCAACCCGGTATGCGCGACCTTTTCGGGGTCCTCGCGAAGCCCGGGAACCGCCAGGAAGGCGATGCGGTGGTTGGCGCGGTCGTTGGTGAGGAAGGCGCCGGCGGGAAACTGGAAATTGACCTTGGCGCCGACGACGGCGACGTACCAATCGATCATTTCCTGCAGGCGGGTGGTCTTGATGTTGATGTGGTGAAGGCTCGGGCTGATGACGTCTCGGCTGGGCGCGGACATGGGCGTTGCTCCTCGGCCGAGACGCTCGACAGGCGCCCGGCTGGCCCAGACTGCCGTCGCGACACTGGTTTGGCTAGTCTCATTCGACGGGTCGGTTTAGGTAAGCGAGGGGCCTCGCATCACCGCCCCCGCCCCCACCACCAGATCGCCGCTTGCCGTCGCCAAGGCGCCGCCGGCGGCTTTTCGCGCAGGGCGCGCCGCGCGTCGAGCGCCAGGCAGGCGAGCGGCGCGAAGGCGGGGGCCACGTCCGTGCGCACGGCGGCTTCGGCCCTGGCGATCTCGGACAAGGCCGCCGCATGTCGGCCCGCGTAAAACAGCGCGACCGCCGCGCCGGCGCAAATCGCCGCCGCGTCGGCCTCTCCGCCGAGGACGCGCGCGGAAAGCGCGAACAACGGCGCCTCGACTTCGCGGCCGAGCGCCGCGATTTCGGCTTCGACCTGCGGCGGCTCGCGGTAAAGCTCGTCGCGACGCGCCAGCAGCCAGGCGACGAACGTCTCCCGCGAAAGGCCTCGCGTAAGAATCGTGGCGATCAGCGCGGCGGCGACGGGATGGTTCTTCGCTTCCGCCTCGCGCAGCCCCTCGACCGCCTCGATCCACCACGTCAGCCGCATTTCTCCGGCCAGCGGCTCGCGCACCAGACCTTTTACGCGACCGATTTCGAACGCGAAGGCGTTCAGCGCATGGAGATGCGGGCGGCCGGCCTCGGGCGCGAACAGCGCGGCGATCCAGGCGTCTCGCCGATGCTCGCGCACCAGCGCCCCGCAATGGCGATAGGCCTCGCTCAGCGGGTCGTCGCTCACGGCGCCGCCAGCAGCAGCGCCGCGACGCGGCGCTGTTCGCCGATCATGATGTTATACATTCGCGCCGCCGGCCCGGTCGCCATCGCCTCGAAACGCAGGCCCCTTTCACCCAACGCCAGCGCCACGCCCGGGGCCGCGCGCGCCATCTTGGCGCCCGTGCCGATGACGACGAACTCGACGAGCCCAGGTTCGGCCGCCAACTCGTCGAACAGACGCTGCAAGGCCGCGACCTCCAGGCCGGCGACACCGCTCACGCCCCTCGGCGTGGCGAGGATCGAGCCGACGTGAGACAGGCCGGCGAAGCGAAATCCGCCGCCGCCGAAGGCCTCGATGGCGTGGGCCCCCGGCGCGAAGGCGTCGAAACGCGGCCGCGCCTCGCTCACGCTTTCGCGACCCCCGTCGCGCCTTCCGTCTTCTCGACGTTCTTGTCGAGCGTGTCGCCGCGCACGCCGAGATAGATCAGCATCGGCGAACAGATGAAGATCGAGGAATAGGTGGAGACGAAAATGCCCCAGATCATCGCCGCCGAGAACGAACGGATCACGTGACCGCCGAGAAAGAACAGCGCCAGCAACGCCAGGAACACTGTCGTCGCCGTCATGATCGTGCGCGGCAACACGGCGTTGACGGACATGTCGACAATTTCAGCGGTCGACACTTTCTTGTATTTGCGCATCACTTCCCGGATGCGATCGAGCACGACGACGGTCTCGTTCAGCGAATAGCCGACGATGGTCAAGATCGCAGCGATCGAGGTCTGGTTGAACTCGAGCTGCGTCACCGAGAAGAAGCCGACCGTCAACAGAAGATCATGCATGGTGCCGATGATGGCGCCGACTGCGAACTGCCACTCGAAGCGGAACCAGAGGTAGGTCAATACGGAGAGAATTGCGACGACGATGCCCAGCGTGCCGCTCTGCACCAGTTCGCCCGAGACGCGCGGACCCACGGCGTCGACGGAGCGGAACTCGTAATCCTGCGAAAAGGCGGAGCGAAGCTTGGCGATGGCGACGGACTGTCCCTGCTCGCCGCCTGGCTGGACGTTGAGGCGCAAAGTGACGTCGGTCTCTGCGCCCGAGCGCTGCGCCTCGACCGGGCCGAGCCCCAGTTCCTCCGCCTGGGTGCGCAGCTTGGCAAGGTCGGCCACGCCATGAATCGCCCGCAACTCGACCTGCGTGCCGCCGGCGAAGTCGATGCCATAATTCATGCCGACGCCAAAGAACATCAGCACGGCGAAAATCGACAGCGCCGCCGAAAGCGGATAGCTCACACGACGGAACCGCATGAAGCTGATTTTGGTTTTTTCGGGCGCGAGGCGAAGCAGTTTCATTGAGAAAGTCCCTGGCGACGCAGCGCAACAGGCGCTCGGACTGGACACTGTATGGATTTAAGCATCGCCCGGAGCGTCATGGCCGGACTTGTCCCGGCCATCCCCACGATTTGCTCGCAAATCGTTGACGTCGGGATGCGACGCGCCGTTCGGAGGCCTTCCCGTAACGTCCCGACGTGGATGCCCGCGACGACCGCGGGCATGACGGAAGGCGTCGGGATTTTGGCTTGCGATCCGCCGCTCATATCGGCAGCACGCTCGGGCGCTTGCTGCGGTACCAGAGCGCGATCATCATCCGCGTCATCGTCACCGCGGTGATGACCGAGGTGAGAATCCCCAGGCCCAGCGAGACCGCGAAGCCGCGCACCGCGCCGGAGCCGAACAGATAGAGGATGACCGCCGCGACGAACATCGTCACGTTGGAATCGATGATGGTGGCGAAGGCGCGGTTGAAGCCGGCTTCCAGCGCGTCGATCACGCGACGGCCGCCATGCGCTTCCTCGCGGATACGTTCATAGATCAGCACGTTGGAATCGACCGCCATGCCGATAGTGAACACGATGCCGGCGATGCCGGGCAAGGTCAGCGTCGCGCCCAGCACGGCCATCGAAGCGAAGATGAACAGGATGTGCACGCCGAGCGCGAGATCGGCGAACACCCCAAAAATTCCATAAGTCGCCAGCATGTAAACCACGACCAGCGCGCCGCCGACCATGGCCGCGAGCTTGCCGGCGTCGATCGAATCCTGGCCGAGGCCCGGACCGACGGTGCGCTCCTCGACGACCGTAAGTTTTGCCGGCAACGCGCCGGCGCGTAACAGCACCGAGAGGTTGTCGGCGGCCTCGACGGTGAAATTGCCGGTGATCTGCCCCTGCCCGCCGGTGATCGGGCTCAGGATGCGCGGCGCGGAGATCACCTTGCCGTCGAGCACGATCGCGAACAATTTGCCGACGTTGTCGCTGGTGGTCTGGCCGAAGCGCTGACCGCCGCGCAGATTGAAGCGGAAGTTGACGTCGGGCTCGCTGGTGCGCGAATCGAAGCCGGGTTGCGCGTCGACGAGGTCCTCGCCCGACACCATCACCCGTTTCTCGACGGGGATCGAGCCCTGCCGGTCCTGCTGCGGCAGCATATCGTAATCGCCGGGCGGCTCGCTGGCGTCGGCGACGAGACGGAATTCGAGTTTCGCCGTGGCGCCGAGCAGATCCTTGAGCTTCGTCGTATCCTGCAGGCCCGGCACCTCGATCAGCACGCGATCCGTGCCCTGCTGCTGGACGTTGGTTTCTTTGGTGCCCGAGCCGTTGAGGCGGCGGTTGAGCACTTCGATCGACTGCGTAACCGCCCGTTTCACCTTGTCGGTGATCGCGGCCTCGGTGAGGGTGGCCTGGATGGCGCCCTGCCCGTTGTCGACGACGTCGAGCGTATGCCCGGTCGCGCCCGAAAGCGCGCCGCCGACGTTCTGATTGAGGCTCTGTAACAGCCCGAGCGCCCGGTCGCGTTCGGCGGCGTCGGCAATGCGCACGATCACGCCGCGCGGTTGAACGGCGATGCCGCCGCTGATCGAAATTTTGCCTTCGCGCAGTTTTCCGCGCACGTCGTCGCGCAAGGCCTCGACCTGCGCCTTGGTGACGGAGGCGCTGTCGACCTCCATCAGCATATGCGCGCCGCCCTGCAAATCGAGGCCGAGGACGATCGGCCGCAGCGGGATGAAGGAGGGCAGCTTTCCTTCGAGGCTGGCCACCATTGCGGCGGGGAGGAAGCTCGGGACGACGAGCATCGCCGCGACGAGTATGAGCGCCAGAATCGACGCGACTTTCCAGGTGGCGAGACGTAACATGGGGCGTCGGGATCCTTGACCGCTCTGGTGCAGGCCGCTTATTTCGCGGGGATTTCCTTGGCGGGCTCGCCCTTGATGCGGACGTCGGCTATCCCGGAGCGCACCAGACGGACGCGGACATTGGGCGCGATCTCGACCTCCACCTCGCTGTCGTCGGTGGCCTTGGTGATTTTGCCGACCAGTCCTCCCGAGGTGACAATCGTGTCGCCGCGCTTGGCGGCGGTGATCATCGTGCGCTGTTCCTTGGCGCGTTTCTGCTGCGGGCGCAGAATCAGGAAATACATGATCACGAAGATCACGATGAACGGCGCGAACTGAATCAGCATGTCCGTCGACCCCAGTGGGGATGCGCCGGTGGCTTGGGCGAAGGCGGGCGTAATCAACACGAGGCAATAGCTCCGAAACCGCCGAGGGACCCGGCAAGGCGGCGCATATATAGCCGCCGCCGCCTCGAAAGCAATGCGGCGCGTCTCTGCCGCTGCGTTATGGTCGGATGTGCGCGGTCGGCGAGCCAATTGCGTCGGACGGAAGCGATGCGCGCCGACGTGGCGAACCCACATCGTGACGCCCAAAATATAGACGCCCCATTTACCTTGTATAATTTCCTCTGCTACTTTTTGCCGCCCACAGTTTCGTGGGTCAATGGGTCTACAAGAAAAATCAGGAGGGCAGAATGAACAAGGCGCTTGCCGAATTTGTCGGCACGTTCGCACTGGATTCATAGGTTGCGGCGCCGCCGTGATCGGCGGCATGGCGACGGGCCCCACCGGCATCGATTTGCTCGGCATCTCGGCCGCCTTTGGCCGCACGATCGTCGCCATGGCTTATGGCATCGGCCCGGTCTCCGGCTGCCGCGTCAACCCCGCCGTCAGCTTCGGCGTCTATGTCGCCGGCCGCATGAGCATCGCCGAAATGCTTTATTACTTGATGGCTCAGGTGCTCGGCGCGATCCTGGGCGCCCTCGTGCTCCACATCATCCTGAGCGGCAAGGCGCAGGGCTGGACCGGCGGACTCGGCCAAAACGGCTGGGGCGCCGGCTATCTCGGCGAATACAACCTCGTCCCGGCATTCGTCTTCGAGGCGGTCGCGACCTTCCTGTTCCTGGTCGCCATTCTCGGCTCCACGCACCGCGGCTTGTCCGAGAACCTGCGCGGCTTCGCCGGTCTCGCCATCGGCCTGACCCTGGTCGCCATCCACATCGCCGGCATCAACGTGACCGGCCTTTCGGTCAACCCCGCCCGCTCGATCGGCCCAGCGCTGATCTTCATCGCCTCGAACGCCAGGGCGGTCGGCCAGTTGTGGCTGTTCATCCTGGCGCCCCTGGCTGGCGCGGGCGCGGCGGGCATTCGTTTCAAGAACGGCGCGCTGGCGTTCCGCAGGAGCTGAAACGCTAAAGCTTGCATGAAACAGCCCGGCGCGCCAAAAGCGCGCCATGCTTCATATAAACGATCTCACTTTCCGTATTGGCGCGCGGCTGCTGATCGACAGCGCCACCGTCGCGCTGCCGACGGGCGCCCATGTCGGGCTCGTCGGGCGTAACGGCGCCGGCAAGACCACGCTGTTCAAGCTGATCCGCGGCGAACTCGGCTCCGAGACCGGCGGGGTGCAGCTGCCCAAGGCGACGCGCATCGGCAGCGTCGAGCAGGAGGCGCCGGGCGGCCCGCAGAGCCTCATCGACTTCGTGCTCGAGGCGGACGTCGAGCGCCGCGATCTCATCGCCGAATCGGAGACCGCCGCCGACCCGATCCGCATCGCGGAAATCCAGACCCGGCTCGCCGACATCGAAGCCCATGCCGCGCCGGCGCGGGCAGCGCGCATCCTCTCCGGCCTCGGCTTCGACGAGGCGGCGCAACAGCGCGCGCTCTCCGAATTCTCCGGAGGGTGGCGGATGCGCGTCGCGCTCGCCGCGGTGCTGTTTTCCGCGCCCGATCTGCTGCTGCTCGACGAACCCACCAATTATCTCGATCTGGAGGGCGCGCTCTGGCTGATCGATTACCTGAAAACCTATCCGGCCACGACCCTGGTCATCAGCCACGACCGCGACCTGCTCGACGACGTCGCCGACTACATCCTGCATCTCGACCGCGGCAAGCTCACCTTGTGGACCGGCGGCTATACGCAGTTCGAGAAGAGCCGCGCGGAAATGATCGCGCTGCAAGGCAAATCGGCCAAGAAGGTCGAGGAAAAGCGCAAGCATCTGCAGGCCTTCGTCGACCGTTTCCGCGCCAGCGCGACCAAGGCGAGCCAGGCGCAATCGCGCCTCAAGATGCTCGCCCGCCTGCAACCGGTTGCGGCGATCGTCGACGACGACGTGTTGCCGTTCCGCTGGCCGCCGGTGACGAAGAAACTCAGCCCGCCGATCGTCACCATGGAGAAGGTCAGCGCCGGCTATGGCGACCGGGTGGTGCTGAACCGCATCGACCTCACGCTGTCCAACGACGACCGCGTCGGGCTGATCGGCGCCAATGGCAACGGCAAGTCGACCTTCGCCAAGCTGATCGGCGGCCGGCTCGCCCCCATGTCGGGAAAAATGGCGCGCGCGGCCAAACTCGAAGTGGGCTTCTTCGCCCAGCATCAGGTCGACGATCTCGATCTTCGCGGCACGCCCTATTCCCACGTCTCGGATTTTATGCGCGGCGAGAAGGAGGCGCTGATCCGGGCGCGGATCGCCCAGATCGGCTTTTCCGGCGGTCGCGCCGACACGCCGATCGGCCAGCTCTCCGGTGGCGAAAAGGCGCGACTGCTGATGGGCCTCGCCACTTTCTCCGGCCCGCAATTGCTGATCCTCGACGAACCGACGAACCATCTGGACATCGACAGCCGCGCCGAACTGATCGAGGCGATCAACGATTACGAAGGCGCCTGCATCCTTATCTCCCACGACCGGCGCCTGCTGGAAGCCTGCGCCGACCGGCTGTGGCTGGTCGCCAATGGCGGCGTGCGCGCCTACGAGGGCGATCTCGCCGACTACGGCCGCGAAGTGCTCGCCAAATCCGCCCCGCCGCCGCGAGCCGAAAAGCCGGCGCCGGTTGCTAGAGAGGAGCCCAAGCGCCGCGACGGCGGAAGATTGGCCAAGGAGATTTCCGCCGTGGAAGCGCGGATGGAGAAATTCCAGACCCTGCTGGCGCGCATCGACGAGGCGCTGGCCACGCTCGGCGCGGCCGGCGGCGGCGACCCGAAAGCCGCGACGCTCGCCGCCCAGCGGGCGGAGTTGGAGCGCGCGCTGGTCGCGGCGGAGGAAACGTGGCTGGAACTGTCGGCGGGAGCGGAGGGGTGAGGCGGAGCAACGTATAGCAAAAAAACACCAATTGTCGGCTTACGGCCTGTAATGCTTCGAGGGTAGAGGTCCGAATTTCGCGCGCTCTGGAGCAAGAATTCAGATCCTAAAATAGGTAGATTTGGACGTCGCCACGCCGCAATTGAAAAGGTCCCTGAACGGAGACAGCCTTATTCTCAGGCGACCCGAGCCCTTTCACGACTATCTTTTGGACATCACTGACCACATCGTTTCCATGACTCGTCATGTCAATGATGGTGCTCCCGGGGTCTTTTGGACTTAAAGTAACCTCGTCGAGGTTCGAATTAATCATAGATGCGTTAAATCCCTCGGCCGTTAGCAGCTTCCGCACATTTGTAGCGTCATCTAGGCGACTGTCTCTATAAAATATTATTGTCGCGTATTTACCATTCCTGCTATCTACCGGTGCAGCTTTGAGATCCGGGGCAACCAACGAAGTCCCAATGCTTGGACTCGCTTGCAAGAGACCATTTATACGTTCCGTTATTTTTGTGTCGAAATCGTTTTGACTTGCAAGCTTAACTCGAATATCTTGTATGTCTGATCGCATAGGACCTATGTCCGTTTTGTTCAAATCTATAATTGTATTCCGGGTCTGCTCGAAGGAGAGTTTCCACCCGGCGCCCTCTACGCTGGGAAGGTTTTGTCCTTTATAGGCAGCCATGACAGAACAGACGAACCCTACAAATACTAGGGCGATGGTAACCGCCGACTTGTCTGTTCTTACTGCCAGATAAATTGCACAAAGCACGATGGCCGTACCGACGGCCACAAGAAAATAATCTTGCATCTCCCGCACTCCAACCGGGGACCTGAGCCTCGCGGAAAGTTCCGCAAAATCCTTCACACGAATACGAACAAACCACATCTCACAGCGAAGAAATTGATCGTCCGCGCCGTTCTGTGTAAACTACAAGTTCCGTTGACAGCAATCTTTGTGGAGGGCCCGTTGGTGCTTCCCGGCCAGAAATCGACGGCATCGCTCCATTCCCCGTTAGGCGCCCGCCGTTACCATCAGTCGTGGAGCGGAGGCGGTTCCGTCTCCGCCTCGGTCCCCCATGTGCGAAGCCAGGCGCGAGCCTCGTCTCCCGGCAGATACATCCCGGTCGCCCGATAGTCCGCCCAAGACGCCTCGGCATCTTGCCGAAGGCTCTCTCTTGCTTCCTCGCGTTCGACGTATTGCTGAACGGCCTCCTGAATGATCGTTTGCGGCGACTGGCGCCGCTGGCCGGACAGCCTCGAAATCCGAGCCTCGACATCGTCGCTCAACTCGAC
>Ga0302320_10030244_pt1 | contig 10330 bp, 8 predicted proteins | sample Bog_T0_3_FD_202130 | JGI IMG/M metagenome (GOLD analysis project Ga0302320, IMG submission 202130) | Peat permafrost microbial communities from Stordalen Mire near Abisko, Sweden - Bog_T0_3 | ecosystem: Environmental > Terrestrial > Soil > Wetlands > Peat | place: Sweden: Abisko, Stordalen Mire... | reverse complement strand
GTCGGACAGGCGGCGGCTATAATAGACCGAGGTGAAAATGACCTGCGGCGACGAGCGGTCGAGCAAGCGTCCCGCCGCGTCCATCGGCGGCAGCACGCCGAAATGGTACAGATATTTGGAGGCGTTCTCCTCCGTCACCGACGCGCCGATGGAGACGCCGATGGTGATGTTGACGCCCTCTTTCGACTGGCAGGGAATCGATTCGTTGCGCGCCGAGGTGCCGCGGTCGTGGGCGGCGACCCATTCGCGGCTGTAGGGCGTGCGGTCGACGATGATGAGCCTGCCCGTCGGAACGTAATAGTCCCAGCCCGTGGACGTCCAGGACGTGCCGCCCGAACCCGCGAGTTTCTGGTGCGGGATGACGAAGCGCTTCACCGCGATCTTGTTGGATTGCAGATAGGCTTCCGAATCGAACTGCGCCTGCGAGTCCTTGTTCGCGCCGGTGTCGGGAATGAAGAACGCGGATTCGTTGGGCAGGATCGTATAGGCCTCGGTGCGGTCGGTGGTTTCGGCGAAAGCGTAGGCTTTGTGCGGATGGGCGGCAACGGCGGCCGACGCCAGCAGCGCCGGCGCGAGGACCAGCGCGCCGCGGCGCGGCCAGATCTTCGCCAGCGCGCCGCGCCATATGAAGGCGAGCGCCGCGATCAGCAGCAAGGTCAGCAACACATCGAGGCCGGTGAGCGCGCTGGAGACGACGTGAACGGCGATGGCGCCGCTATCGGAGTTCTGGAATTGACCCGCCGCTGTCTGGCCGGCGACGATCGTCGCCATCGGGCGGAAAAACACGGTCGCCGCGGCGTAAATCGCCAGAGCGACGAGCGTGGAAACAATGCGCGCGATCATGTCGATCTCCCCTTGCGTGCCGCCACGAGTCTATCAGCAATCGCTTACGGGCTGCTAGCGTAACCCGCACAGAATCCCGGCAAGCGCGGGATTGTAGCCGAGGTCGCTGACCTCGGCCGGAACGTAAGCATAGGGGTTTTGTGACTCCCGGCGGCGGCGTCCCCGAGGTCGGCTTGCCTCGGCTACGGGAGGGGAGGGTCTGTTCGCGCTGTCGGGCGACGGGGCGACGGCGATCGGGTTATCGCTTCGGCTCGCGGGCGTTTCCGCGCTGGCGAGCCGGCCGTTCGCCGGCGAGATCGCCGACGTCGAGGCTGGCAAGGTGGTCGCGCTGCGCCCCGGACAACGGGCGTCCAAATAGCGTAACGCCCCGCACGAGGCGGGGCGTTCCTAGGTTGTTACCGCCTGTCAGATGGGGTTCAGTGCGAAGCCGCGCCCTCGGCGCCGATGCCGGTCTGCGAGCGCACGAACTGCGCTTCGAAAGCCAGCTTCTCACCTTTCGCCCGCTCCGAACCGTCCGTGATCGAGAACAGCCAGATGCTGATGAAAGCGAGCGGCATGGTGAACAACGCCGGCGAGACGTAGGGGAACAGCGAAGACCCCTTCGGCATGTGGAACACCGCTTCCCAGATGCTCGGGCTGACGATGGTCAGGATCAGCGCGCTGAACAAGCCGACGAGACCGCCGATCACGGCGCCGCGGGTGGTGAGGCCCTTCCACAGCATCGATATCAACACCACCGGGAACACCGAGCTCGCGGCGACCGCGAAGGCGAGACCGACCATGAACGCGACGTTGATCGTCTGGAACACGATGCCGAGAATCACCGCGACAACGCCGAGCACCAGAGTAGTGGCTTTGGAGACGCGCACTTCTGTGGCCTCGTCGACATTGCCGTGACGGAAGACGCTCGCATAGAGGTCATGCGACACCGCGCTCGCGCCCGACAGGGTCAAGCCCGACACGACCGCCAGGATCGTCGCGAACGCGACCGCGGCGATGAAGCCCTTCATCAGATCGCCGCCGACCGCATGAGCGAGATGGATCGCCGGCATGTTGCCGCCGCCGAGCAGCGCCTTCGCGATGTCGCCCGCCTCGTGATAGATCGGGTTGGTGCCCACCAGCACGATCGCGCCGAAGCCGATGATGAAGGTGAGGATGTAGAAGTAGCCGATAAAGGTGGTCGCCCAGAACACCGACTTGCGCGCTTCCTTGGCGTTGCCGACCGTGAAGAAGCGCATCAGGATGTGCGGCAGGCCGGCGGTGCCGAACATCAGCGCCATGCCGAGCGAGAACGCGTTGATCGGGTTGGCGACCTGCGGGCCGGGGCTCAGGATCGCTTCGTGCTTCGAATGCAATTCGATCGCCTTGGCGATCAGCGCGTTGAAGTCGAAACCGAACTGCGCAAGCACGAGCAGCGCCATCAGCGTCGAGCCGCCGAGCAGCAGGCCCGCCTTGATGATCTGCACCCAGGTGGTGGCGATCATGCCGCCGAAGGTGACATAGATGATCATCAGCACGCCGACGACGATGACCGCCCAGGTGTAGGGCAGGCCGAACAGCAGCTCGATGAGCTGGCCGGCGCCAACCATCTGCGCGATCAGGTAGAAGGCTACGATGACCAGCGTGCAGGTCGCCGCCATCGCGCGCGTCGGAGTCGCGCTCAGACGATAGGACGCGACGTCGGCGAAGGTGAAGCGACCGAGGTTGCGCAGCGGCTCGGCCATCAGGAACATGATGAACGGCCAGCCGACGAGGAAGCCGATCGAGTAGATCAGGCCGTAGTAGCCGAACGTATAGACCAGCGCGGTGATGCCGAGGAACGAGGCCGCCGACATGTAGTCGCCGGCGATGGCGAGGCCGTTCTGGAAGCCGGTGATGCCGCCGCCAGCCGCGTAGAAGTCCTTGGCGGTTTTGGTTCGCTGCGCGGCCCAATAGGTGATGCCGAGCGTCAGGACGACGAAGGCGGCGAAGATGATGATGGCGGTCCAATCGGTCGACTGGCGCGCGCCGGCTTCGATGCCCTCGGCGAAAGCGGGGCCCGCCGCGAGCGCGAGCGCTCCGGCGAGGGAGAGAAAGGAGAACTTAGACTTCACTTGCGGCCTCCCGACACGGCTTGTGCGATCGCCTGGGTGAGTTGGTCGTAGCGCGAGTTGGCGCGCAACACATAGATTCCGGTGAGCAGGATCGAGCCGAGGATCAGGCCGACGCCGAGAATCAGGCCGATGGTTACATTGCCGGCGACCTTGTGGGCGATAGTCGCGGGCGAGAATGCCACGATCGCGATGTAGCCGTAGTAGAGAACGAGCGTGATGATCGTCATGATCCATCCGAACGAGGTGCGTTCGGATACCAGTGCCTTGTAGTTCGGATCGTTTTGGATCCTACTGATCGTAGAGTCGTCCATGAGCGCCCTCCGTTGGCCGCAGTTGAGTTTTTTGAAGCTCCGCCCGATGTGAGCGAAGCGTCTTCTCGTCCGGGTGGAAGGCTGATGCGTATCCCTTGCGGCGACGCCTGAGCGCGCCCGCTTGGTCGCGGTTCCTCCTTCTTACCCCCACGTTTACTTTTTAAGGACGCCGACGGACCCGTCTATGCAACATTGGTCTAGAGAGAACACTCGATTCAGCCATGTTGCACCGCAAGATTTGTGCGCGCCGCCCATATCGGCTAACAAGGGTCGGAATGGTCTCCGGTCTCGGGCAAGGGTGTCAGGCTTGGATATCGCGGCCCGAATACCCATATTCGGGGCGCGGCGAGCGGCGCCCCCGTCCGGTTACCGCACCGAAAAGGCCGAATCGATGGATTTCCTCAAGCCACGGTTGCATCGCATGAACCGCCGCCGAAGAATATATGAAGGCAAAGCCAAGGTGTTGTACGAGGGTCCCGAGCCGGGCACCCTGATTCAGCACTTCAAGGACGACGCCACCGCCTTCAACGCCAAGAAACACGAGATCATCGAGGGCAAGGGCGTCCTCAACAACCGAATCTCGGAGTACCTGTTCCAGCGACTCAACGAGATCGGCGTGCCCACGCATTTTATGCGTAGGATCAACATGCGCGAACAGTTGATTCGCGAGGTCGAGATCATCCCGCTCGAAGTTGTCGTGCGCAACGTCGCCGCCGGCTCGCTTGCGACTCGCCTCGGCATCGAGGAAGGCACGCAACTGCCGCGCTCGATCATCGAGTTCTACTACAAGAACGACGCGCTCAACGACCCGATGGTGTCGGAAGAGCACATCACCGCCTTCGGCTGGGCGGCGCCGCAGGAAATCGACGACATCATGGCGCTCGCCATCCGCGTCAACGACTTCCTGTCCGGTCTGTTCCTCGGCGTCGGCATCCGCCTCGTCGACTTCAAGATCGAGTGCGGGCGCCTGTGGGAAGGCGACAATATGCGCATCGTCCTGGCCGACGAGATCAGCCCGGATTCCTGCCGTCTGTGGGACATCAAGACCAACGACAAGATGGACAAGGACCGCTTCCGCAAAGACCTCGGCGGCATGATCGAAGCCTATACCGAAGTCGCTCGCCGTCTCGGCGTGATGCAGGAAGGCGAAACCCCGCGTGTCGGCGGGCCGAAGCTGGTCAAGTGACCTTGTAGCCGAGGCCGCTGGCCTCGGCTCGAGACAACGAAGAGCCGAGGCCGGGGGCCTCGGCTTTTTTTTTGCCTTGAGCCGAGGTCGGCGGCTACAGTTCAGCGCAGATGCTTCGCCAAAAACTCGATCGTGCGCCCCCAGGCGATGGTCGAGCTCTCCGCGTCGAACGCCCCGCGCTCGTCGCAGCCAAAACCGTGGTCGGCGGGATAGGCGTGAAACTCGACGCCGGCGCGTCCCGCCGCGATCTCACGCACCTCGTCGACCGGGATATGCGCGTCCTTCTCGCCATAGTGCATCTGCACCGGCGTCTTCGGCTCGAAATCCTTGATCGAGGTGATGTTGCCGTAATAGCTCACCGCCGCGTCGAGGCCGGGAACATGGGCGCTGGCGCCCCAGGCCAGGGCGCCGCCGAGGCAGAAGCCGACGACGGCGACTTTTCCGCCCTCGCGCGCCGCGGCGATCGCCGCCGCCACGTCGCCGATCGCCAGCGCGCGATCGAATTTGCCCATCAGCGCAAACCCTTTGGCGCGGCTGGCGTCGTCGTAGCCGACGTCGAAGCCGGGCTCCTGCCGGTCGAACAAAGCCGGCGCGATGGCGAGATAGCCGGACGCGGCGAAGCGATGGACGATGGAACGGATGTGATGATTGACGCCAAAGATTTCCTGCACGACGACGACGGCGCCGCGCGGCTTGCCCGCCGGCGCCTCGCGCCACGCCGACAGTTCGAACCCGTCATTGGCTTTCAATTTGATCCAATCGCCCATTAGAAAACTCCCCTTCTCGCTCAACGTCGCTGCGCGACGACAATGCCGGCGACGACCAGCCCCAGCGCGACCACGTGATAGACGGCAAACGGCTCGCCGAGCAACGCCACCGCCATCAGCGCCCCGAACACCGGCACCAGATTGACGAATACGCCGGCCCGGCTCGGCCCGATCAGCTCGACGCCGCGCATGAAGAAAATCTGCGAAAGAAACGCCGGCCCGAGCGACGCATAGATCAGCACCAGCAGCCCCTTCCAGGTCGGCCAGATGAAGCCGCCGTTGACGATCTCGAACGCGAACAGCGGCACGGACGTCACCAGCGCCGCCAACGCCATCGCCGCGAGAAATCCGAACGGCGAGGTTTTCGGGCGCAAGCGCAGGCCGAGCGTGTAGAAGGCGTAGAAGATGCAGGCCAGCAGTAGCATGGCGTCGCCGATATTGACGTTCGCCTGGGCCAGTTTGGCAAAGTCGCCCTGGGCGGCGATGATTGCGACCCCCGCCATCGTCAGCAGCGCGCCGATCCAGGCGAGCGGGCTCGCATGGACGCGAAACGCGAGGCTCGCGCCGATCATGACAAGCGCGGGAATCGAGCCCTGAATCAACGACATGTTGATGGCGCTGGTGTAATGCGCGGCGGCGTAGAACAACGCGTTGAAACCGGTGTAACCGAGCGCGCCCATCGCTGACACCATCAACCAGCGCCCTTTGATGGCGGCGAAATCGGCGTGGATCGTGTTGCGCGCGGCGATGAGGATCGCGATCAGCGCCACCGACCAGCGCAGGAACACCAGCGTCAGCGGCCCGATCTCGCCGACCGCGAGGCGGCCGACCAGCGCGTGGCCCGCCCAGATCAGGGTCGTCAGCGTCAGCAACAGGATCGGGCTGTCCCACGCCCGCCGCCACAGCGTCTTCGCTCGCGCTGTCGCGCCGTCGCCCATGAGCCCATCGCCTCCCGCGTCCCCCGCTCCGCGAGCCGGAAGGAACTCGGCCTCGGGCTTAGGGCTTGCGGGGACGGAGCGCAACACGCGCCCGAAAATCCGACGGCGGCGAGAGCCGCTGGCACGCCGCTGCGGCTGCCCTGTCGATCCCGGCTCGGAACCGCCAAAATTGACGCGGTATCGTTGGAAATCAACCGGCTGGCGCCAAAAGCGGAGTGACTTTCCATGATCGCTATCGGGGAATACGGCGACCTTCCGGGCCATCGACGGGGTTACGACCCGCGACCGCCGAGCCTCCGGCAAACCTTGGAATCTTCGAGTTCCTCAATTGCCTACCAACCGACGACTTCATCTGAGCCGGCAAACTGAGGCGCGCGCGCCTTGTAGTGAGGAAGCGAATCGACGACAGGGCGAACCGCAAATTGACATTGCATATGGAACGTCGGGTTGAATTGGCCCGGGGGCAGCAAGTAACCATTGACCCCGCGGAGGTTCAGACTCTTGACTTCGATGAACAACCGAGCGCCGCAGTCGCGGCACGAAAATCGAGGGCTTCGCTTGAGCTTCCAAGTCATCGGGTCCCCACGTATGACGCGCGCCGCTTCGGCGGGATAAACCGACTCGGGCACATAAGCGCCCCGTGAACGGCTTGGCAGTCGTCACAGTGACAGTAAAATTGTGCGATCGGCCCGGCCGTAAGCTCAATCCCAACATTCCCGCAGCGACACTCAATGATGGTCGTCTGAAAAGCCCTCCCAAGAGCAAAACTCGGGTTACCAGGACATGATAAGCATTGCGAAGAATTCGTCAAATACGGCTGGGCGGCAAGAAACGGCGTCGCCTTGCGTGATCGTTATCTCGGACTATGCTAATTTTCAGCGCAATAGACGGATTACAACATGCGACCGGCAAGCCTTCGGTATGCCTCGGGACCTACAAGTCCTTGGGTAGCGCATCCTGCCCCGTAACGCCCACATCCCCGGTTGCAGCTGTCACACTCTGGCCCCAGCCTGAGTGTCCTTCAACTAGCGAGATCAACTACGCGGAAAGTGATCGGCGCGGGCGTTGCGATTGGGGCCATGTAGGTTTTCACGGGGGGTGACTTTCGCCGTGATGCGGAAATTCGGCTCGAACATGAGGCAGGGTCGCCGGGATGGTCGATAAATGTCAGTTATTACGCTGATAAAAGGCCGCCGCAACCGGGATCGTTCCGACCTTCCCTCCCCGCCCTCGACGCGTTACCCTCGCCCTCCGAAACTCCCGGAGGCCCCTATGCAAGCGATACCCGTCGGCGACGCCACCCTGCACGTCGAGGCCGCATTGCGTCCCGGTCGGCCCAACATCGCGTTCGTCAACTCGCTGGGCTCGGACTTGCGGATCTGGGACGACGTCGTCCAAATTCTGGCGCGCGCCGATGTCGGGGCGCTGCGCTACGATCTGCGCGGCCATGGCCTTTCCGATCTCGGAACGCCGCCGAAACGGATCGCCGATCATGTCGCCGATCTCGCCGCGATCATGCGCGCGAGCGGGCTCGCCAAGGCGACGATCTGCGGGGTTTCGGTGGGCGGAACCATCGCGCTCGGTCTTGCCGACGCCTATCCCGAACGGGTCGATAAGCTCGTGCTGTGTTGCACGGGGGCGAAGATCGGCACGGTTGACGCCTGGAACACGCGCATCGAAACGGTCGAGCGCGGCGGCGTCCGCGCGATCGCCGAGGCCGTGCTGCAACGCTGGTTCCCGCCGGAGGATTATACGCGGGGCGGCGGTTCGGTCGCGCTGTGCCGCAACATGCTCTCGAATACGCCCAGGGACGGCTATATCGCGACCTGCGTGGCGCTACGCGATTCGGATCTCACCGAGGCGGCGCGGCGGGTGAAAATCCCGGCGCTCGTCGTGGCCGGGGAATTCGACGGGTCGACGCCGCCCGCTTTCGTGCGCGAATTCGCCGCGCTGCTCGAAGACGCAAAATTCCGGGTGATCGCCGACGCCGGCCATCTGCCGATGGTGCAGCAACCGGAGGCGCTGAGCCGGGAACTTCTGACGTTCCTGGGCGAATAGAGGCCGCCTTCGGAGCGGCGGCGTCCCCGCCGCCGACCCTCGCGAAACAGCAGAACCGGCGGCGGGGAAGCCGCCGCTCCGGCTCAGTACTTGCGCACCAGCGGCGCCAGCACCTGCTGCTGCGGCGCATATTCAGACGGGCCGGGATCGAGCGTCCACAGCAGGCCGACGCGGAAGTCGCTGGAGGTCAGCGAACCGGTGCCGACGATGTAGTTGGGCACGCCGCCGTTGCAATTCGCATTGCTGAACGTGGCGCTGCCGACGCCGCCGCCGGTCAGACAGTTCGAGCCGCCGGAGCTGATCTTGCCGTAGTTGAGATAGCGATAGCCGAGTTCGAGCTTCAGGTTCCTGGTGACGTTGAAGTCGAGGCCGGCCATCAACGCCCAGGCGAGGTTGTTGGTCGAACCGTCGTCGAAATAGCCGCCGGCGCCGCCGCCGTTCGCGGCGTAGAGGTTGGAATAGCCAAAACCCTGGTCGGTGACGCCCGAGAGCGTGTTGTGGGCATAGCCGAGGCCGCCGCCGACATAAGGCGTGACGCCCATCCAGGTGCCTAGATCGGCGTAGACATTGGCCATCACGATGAACGACGACAGATTGCCACGGTAGAAGTCGGCGTATTGCGACGTCGGCGCCACCGGATCGTTGAGCGTGTACGTCGACTGGAATTGCGAACCGCCGCGATATTCGAGCGTGAGATCACTGCGCAGCCAGCGGTTGAACTGGTAGCCCGCGCCGATGTCGAACGTGCCGCCGGCGCCGATCGAGGAATTGCTGAAAGCTTCGGTCGCCGAAGTCGAATAGGCGCCGGGCAGCGGATCGGGAGAATTGATCAGCCCGATGCCGCCGGCGTTCGTGGTGATGCCGAGGTCGCCACGCAGATACCAGCCGGCGAATTCGCCGGACGCGGCCGGTGGCAGCGGCTCCAGCGAAGGCGCGGGCGGCAGCAGGTCGGCGGCGTGAGCCGCAGTCGAAAAGGCGAGGACGGCGCCAGCCAGGGTAAGGGCCAAAGTTCTGGCCATGACGAGGTTCCCTTCGTTCGGCGCCCGCCAATTTTGCGTGCGCATCGTATCACGAAGCAGAAACTTGCCAGCAAACGCTTAAAGCTGGATTAACGTTAATCCTCAAAGAGATATGCCTCAGGTGTTAAGCCCCGTTAACCTCTTCGCGTTTCCAGCGCCGCCAACTGTCGCCCATCGGCGTCGAAATTGCCCGGATCGAGCCAGCGCTCGAACACCGCGCGGCGCACCGACCATTCGCTGTCGAGCAGGGAATACCAAGCGGTATCGCGATTGCGGCCCTTGATGATCATATGCTGGCGGAACACGCCCTCGAAGGCGAAGCCGTAGCGCGTCGCCGCGCGCTTCGAGGGCGCGTTGAGGTCGTTGCACTTCCACTCGTAGCGGCGGAAGCCGAGATCGTCGAACACGTGACGAGCCAACAAATATTGCGCTTCCGTCGCAGCTATGGTGCGTTGCAGACACGGCGCATAGACGATGTTGCCGACTTCGACGACGCGGTTGACGACATCGATTCGCATCAGCGTCTGATAGCCGACCGCGTGGCCGCTGGCTTTGTCGAGGATGGCGAAGAACAGCGGATCTTCGGACTTCGCCTTGGCGGCGAGGCTGGTCTGAAACGCCTCACGGGTCGAAAAGGGACCGTCGCCCATATAGGCCCAGATGTGGTCGTGGCCCTCGATGGCGGCGAACAACTCGTCGCTGTGAGCTTCGGCGTCGAGAGGAACCAGTTTGACGGTCCGCCCTTCGAGCACGACGCGCTCGGGACGTCTCGCAGCGTGAGCGTCGACCAGGGGGCCGATGGGGGGATGGGTTGAAGGCACGGAGAGGGTCCTTGGTTGTTGGGTTTGATTGGTTGGAGTTGCAGCCCGTCCTATGCCAACAATGACCTCGTCCTGAGCGTGTCGAAGGACGCTACATATGAAACCGCAGGCCGTGCGAGGCGCCAGAATACCCCGGCCCTCGCGGCTACGGCCGTTTCTGGCTGCGCCGCCCATACTCTCGTCCTTCGACAAGCTCAGATTCCATGTGGGGTGGATAGCGTCCGAAACTCTGGCAGAGTGAGGTTGCAAACCACCTGCACTGGAGGGAACGATGGACAATACCGTTGACCTTGC
>Ga0302320_10030240_pt1 | contig 10330 bp, 13 predicted proteins | sample Bog_T0_3_FD_202130 | JGI IMG/M metagenome (GOLD analysis project Ga0302320, IMG submission 202130) | Peat permafrost microbial communities from Stordalen Mire near Abisko, Sweden - Bog_T0_3 | ecosystem: Environmental > Terrestrial > Soil > Wetlands > Peat | place: Sweden: Abisko, Stordalen Mire... | reverse complement strand
TTAAGGATTTTTTTTCATTTTTAAAAAAATTTCCTATTTTTTTTTTATTCAGAATTTCATTTGTAGCATGAAATTTTTTTGATATATATATGAAGAGCAATTGAAACAAAAAAATTAAAAAAAAACTTTGGAATAAATAAAATGCTCCCTTCTTTTTCAAACCTAAAACTTTCCACCCTTTACGAGAATCAAATTTTAGTTGTAGCTCTCAATCGTCCATCCTTCAAAAACGCCGTCAACACGACTACTGCTCATGAGCTGAAAGATGCTCTCCTTTATTTTAACGCGACTGCTTCTTACAAAATAGCAATCCTAACTGGAGAAGGTGACACTTTTTGTGCAGGAGCAGATTTAAAAGAGGTGGCCCAAATCCAAGCAAACCCCATCCTTTCCGCTCCTTTCCAAAACCGTTTGAATGAATATGGCATAGGTCCATTAGGGCCTACCCGAAGTGTTTCTCTTAAACCAGTCATTGCAGCTGTTCGAGGATATGCAGTAGCAGGAGGTTTAGAGTTAGCTTTATGGTGTGATATGGTCGTTTCTCATAATGAAGCAACATTTGGTGTTTTTTGCCGCCGTTTTTCTGTTCCTTTGATTGATGGAGGCACCGTAAGATTGGCTCGAGTAGTTGGTTATTCTAGAGCTATGGATATGATTTTAACTGGGCGAGCTATAAAGGGAGTTGAGGCTTATTCATGGGGTTTGGTTAGTAGATTGGTCGAAAAAGCTGAAGATGTATTTGAAGGAGCAGAAAAATTGGCTAAAGAACTATGTGATTTACCTCAAGAGTGCATGAGAAGTGATAGATTGAGTTTGATTGAAAGTGTCTATGGTAATTTGGAGCGTGATTTAAGAAATGAATTCAGGCTTGGGATGAAAACAATGACAACAGGAGCAACGGTGGCAGGAGCGTCTAGATTCAGCGAGAATCAAGAAGGAAGACATGGAAAAGTTGTTTTAGATTCGAAAATAAAAAAGAATTTGGTTCGGATGAGCAAATTATAAACCTAATTTTATTTTTAACAATCAGAATTAAATCGGGATTTTTATTTTTTTGAGTATTTAAGTTTATCTCGAAACAAATTATAAAAAGTATATCAATGCAGCAGAGACAAGAACTTGAAATTCAAAAGAGAATCCAAGAACAAAATGATAAGTTAAAAGAATGCTTGAAAATAAGCAATGAGACAGTCACTATTTCAAATGAAACAAACTTGGAACTTTATAAACAAGAAGGTTTTTAATTAACAATCTTCTGTATTTTATGAGTAAAATGTCAATATAGAACAAATCGATAGAATAGATAAAAAATTGGATGATGTTTCGGATGATTTGCATAAATCGAAATGGCTTTTCAGAGGTTTATAGCAAAAATTCAATGGAAAATCAAATCCATTTTTTAGGAATTAAATCGACATTTGGCATGATCAAAAATATTTTCACAAGTCCAAAAAAAACTAAAAGGGAGAAAACTCCAACGAAAAAAAGAAACGAGCCAGAAAATACCAAAATTCCTGAACAAAAAGCGACTATTGAGAAAAATGAAACAAAAAACCCAAATGAGTATTCTTTTGTTTTCTTTTCACTTTTTTCTTAATATTTAATTCAGCAAATTGTTTCAAAACCCAACGATTGGCAAGGGAATTAAGGAACAAGATGCTATATTGGATGAGATAATGGATACAGTAATATTTTAAAGGAAGTTAATAAAAAATAAAATGCCCAAAAAAGGTTCATGTTCTGAAAAAAAACGCAAAATTGACAAGTGAGACTTTAGATGCTCAAGATAAAAAATTGGACAAAATAAACACAAAAATAGATAAAAACACGAAAGCGATGGACTCTTTAAACAAAGATATGAAAAATTACTTGAAATAAATTATTAGTTTTTATGTGTATAGATATTTTCGAAAACCAAGGGTTGATTCAACATTTTTTGTAATATTTCTGAATCTTCTTTGTTCATTTTGTTGTTTTCATTCTAAATTAAAGCTTTAAAAAAATAATTTTTATATTAGGTAAATACTTTTCTTATCTCCATAAACTTTTTGAGTTGTTTGGGATAATTTTGGCCAAATAAAATTTTGTTTTTTTCGCTTTCTTTTTCTTTTTTAAATTTTATCGTTTCAGTCTTGAAATTCAGCAACCTTTTTTAAGAAAATTACTGTTTGAATTAAAATTATTTTCCATACTTTTCAAAATTTGTATTGAAGCAAGAAATTTGCTTTTTATATTCATCTTTGAAGCTTTTATCAATCTTTTGTAAATTCAAATCAATGTCTTGATAGGGGTTAACTAGATGTTCATTTACTGATGTAAGCTTCTCTTCAACCACTTTTTCTTCCCATAAAACACGTTCTTTAATTGTCTCGCTTTCAGAAGCTTTTTTATCATATTTAATTTCTTTTTGTGGAAATGTCATTGGAAACAAATTCAGGTCCACATTGATTAATTCTTTCTTATGTCATTAAAAAGTTTCTTGAAAAAGAAAAGAAAATTTACATAGTTCAAGCAACATTCATGCAAAACTTTGTCATAAAAAATGTCTTTTTCTTTATGTTTTAAGACATAATCAGGATTGAGATCGTCATAAAAAATTTTCACATGTTTTACAATCCGAAGCAAAAATTTCAGAGATGCTTCCAGCCCCAAAGTACCCTCAATCAATTTATAATCATCTACGTTTTTGGAATATTTGTTTGAAAATGAAATTCCGATGTGCTTGAAAATATCATTGAGCCCTTTTTTAATTAAGAGCTTAAAATTTTCATAAATAAATAAACTTTTAATTGAGTCTTGCTGAATGTCGACTTTAAACTCTTGCAAAAGCATGGGGTCATATCTAATAAAGTGAAAATATTTAGAAATAAATTCTTTTTTTTTATAAAATAACTTTGATATAAGCCATTCCATCAATGAAATTCTCGACTCTATATTTGTCAGAAATTTATTAAGTTTTTTCGAAATTAAATCAATGTCTTCTTCATCTAAATTGAAATTATAAAATATTTCCCAAACAAATAAGAAACCATTTTCAGCACTTGTAGATTCATTTTCTTTTTTTTTGTATCTCTCTTGAAAAAATCCCAATTCATTTAATTCTTTATAAAGTTTTCTATATTTTTCCTCCATTTTAATTTAGAACTAGGAAGTATTCAAATATTAAAAATTAAAAAAATTTGATTCGTATTTTGCTCATATAAGTACAACACGGGGAGTTTTATTTATAATTTAAATTTTTCAAGATAAATAATTCTGATAATGCAGTCTAAACCTTCCAATTTCCATAATACCAAGCTTAAGGCTAAAAAAATCGTTCACACTATCTGGGATGGCCCCGGAAAGTTCTTCATTGTGATTTTTATTTCAATGTTTATCGTTGGAATCCATGAATCCATGAAATCCAACAAAATGGACACAAAATTTAACATGAAAGCCTCCTCCCTCACTGCCAAAAGCAACCTCATGTTCACCACCACCTCCAGAGAAAGTAAAATGGACATGGCAGAAATCATCAAAAAAAACCAGAACAAAGTCCAAAATGAACAGGAGGAAGAAGACTTGAGTGTTTTGCTAGATATGGCTAACCAACAAATGGAATCAGAAAGGAGGAGATCGAATTTACAGGAGGAAGTTCATTTCGAGGAAATAAGAAATATGAATCACACACATGAAGAATCTTTCAAAAGGGATAAAGACGGAGAAATTTTAGAGCATATTATCAGAGATGATGCAATCTACATCAATATATAATCAAAATAGGAATGAATATTTTATTATTTAGTTTGTTTTGTTTGTTTATTTTCCAATTATCGATAATTTATGTTTTTGCTTGTAGCTTCTAATATTCATTCGAGACATTTTTCAAAGACGTTTGAAAACAAATTTAAGTATCAAGAAAATTAAATATTTCATTCGCGAAATTTTTTCAGTTAGGAATTTTTTTATATTTTTTGTATCGAGCAAATTAATAAAAAAACCTCTTCAGGATAATTATTTTTTTGTGTGCTTTCTGATTTTAATTAATTTGGGAAGAAAAAATCTAACAGTCTAATATCTCAAATAAGTTCTTCCCAAAAATATATTCTTTTGTAAAAAAAATTTTGATTTTTATTAGTTAGTAGTTTATTATCCTTAAAATTGTTTTAGCTTTTAAATTTGAATGTAATAAACCCAAAAACAAAAAACTTAATTAAAAAACAATTAAGAAAAAATTTATGTTATTTTATTTGAGATCCTTTTCTTTTTATGTGGTGGTCTTGCTCTTATTTTCTGCTTTGATTTTTGTTCAAACATCTGACCAGTTCAGTGGGTTGAATAATATCAAAATTTCCACAGAAAATAATATAATTTATGACAAATCAGAGATTGAAACATATTTTGATTACAACTCTCAACTGAAATATTCATGCATAGTACCTCAAGTTTTAGAAGATGATATAAATGTTAATTCTCGGATAATAAAGATAGAAAATCAGAAAAATTGTGAAGATTGTATCGGTTCTTTTGTCTTGCAAAATGTTGCAATCAGCTCTGACCGTGTAGTCCTTATAACTAACCATAATTTTACTAAACAGACAACTCTGCAAAACAGCGAATCATTAAACATAAAGGTTGATTATAATTGTTATGAAAACGATTGGGATTCATGGTCTCTTCTCACTTTCACCTTGATGTTTCAAGAAAATTCCAAAAACATTACCTTTTCTTATATAAAGGTTTGTAATATGCATAATAATGAGGCTCGATTCGACTTTAGTTATTTAATTCTTGCGATATTTACGGTTGTTATTTTGGGGTTCGCTTCTCGTTTCAGCTCTTTGGTTTTTTTCAAAAATGACTGGGAAAAATATGAAATTTCGCTTTTTTTCGTTGTTTTATATTTGCTTGGATGCGCGATATCTATCCTCTTGGTTTATTATTTTTGCAGAGTATCAATCATAATATTTATCGTTATTATTGCTGTTCTCTCTTCAATATCGATATTTGTCATTTTATTAGAGATGGTTGAATTCTTGCCAAAATTTCTTCAATGCAAATTCAGACTTCCTTGTAAATATTTGAAAAAAATTACCATTGGATCCATAATTATTAGCTTTATTTCTTTCGCTATTGTGGTTAGTTGGGCGATTTTCAAACATTACATCTTAAATGACATTTGTGCATTTTCTATTGTTATTTTTTCGTTGAAGATCATTAGGGTGAGCTCAATTAAAATGTCAATTGTATGGGTATCTTTAGTCATGATTTTTGAATTAATGTGGGGACTTCTCTTGAATTACGCTTTGGGTAATTCTTACGATACATTTTTTAGTTCGGAGTATTGTTTACCAACTAGAATAATCATTCCTTCATTTAAAGAGTTCTTGCACGAAAAATGTTCCTGGCTTCCTATTTCTAGCTTGATATTTCCAGGCTTTACTTTAGAATTTTTACATAAATTCGACAAAAGTAAAAACATACATATTTATTTTCGAACTGGTATCTTTTCCTATGCAATCGGGGCGATGATTTGGATCATTGTTGATGCCTATTCTGGACAAACAATTCCTATGTCATTTTTCTCTTATCCTCTCATCATCATTTTCATTATGATTCTATCATATTTAAGAAATGAACATACTGAGTTGTGGAAGGGGTCTTTTTTCGATGGAAGTTCTTTTGAGCAGTCACAACAAAGTGGAGGGAGCCAAAAATCACTTAAATCACTTTCTTCAAATTATAACAAAGAAGAAGTATTCGAGGGATTGCTCAGCAAAAAAGACTTAGATGAATCACAAAAGAGGAAAACAATAGACGCAAATAAAATAAACAGTCATAATGATGATTCATCCAAATTACAAGAATAAAAGTACGAAAGAAAAGAAAATTAGAATGAATAAATAAACTGTTAGTTTTAATTCATTAAAATTAAAAAGAAAATTGATTTAGACTATATTTTAGCTTGTGTAAACAAATTTAAAATTAATTTTGAAAAAGTTGTAAAGAATAAATAATTTAAATTAATTTTTATATTCCATCTAAGTTTTTATAATTTCTTCATTTGAATTAAATATATTTATGACTTTCTAAATATCAAAACATTTATTTAATTTCATTAAGTCAAATTCTTCTCTTTCCTTAATTTAAACTGTTGAATCAGCTCGGCCAGAGGTGCCAACTCCTTCTCATCGACCAATTTAAATTCATCAATGAAATAAATAAAATGTTTGAAGCAGGTGTTCAAATGATACTCCAATCCTAAACTCATAATGTGTTGGAAATGTGAATGATAAATATGGGCGTAAACCCTAAACAATCGTTTAAAAATCACCTTGATCACAGATAGAAAGTTTTTAGGGAAATTAACACCTAAATATTTGTTTTAAAACAGAAAAACTAAAATTAAAAAAACCAATGGTGACTGGAAACAATGATTCGTTATTTAATTGATTTTCAACCCAAGTCATCAAATAATCTATATATTCAGAAGCAGATACTTTGAGAGGGGTTTTTACATTTTGTCCATCAGCCCATAAATATTCATACCTATACTTAACTATTTTAATCATGAGTTTATAAAATTTATGAACTTAGGCCCAGCTGACATAATTGGACAGGTTTCCTTTGTGCAGAATTCCATTAAAGTTCCATAGAGAAGGCTAATTTCATTGTAGAATTCAATTGTATTGACTGCTAACCACTCATTTAAATCTTCACCAGACGGCAACTCAACTGCCAATGACATGTTCCCACTTCCTAAGGTCATTTGAGCTATTTGTTTGAGTCCATAACCTCTGGTTCCTTTATCGATTGGCTTGATTGGTTTGAAAGATAATTGGGGTTGTTTTGTGTTGCCATCCATTTCGAGAAATGATTTTTTAAATATTGATTATACAGTTTTTTCGAAACAAAAAATATTAACGATTTGCAATTTAAGGGGAAAAAATAACTTTAAAAATTTTTGATTTGAGGAGAAAAATTATTTCTTGGAGGATAAATGAGCCAAATGCTCTGAAAGCATTTGAATCTAAGAAAAGATTATGATTGTGAAAACAAATAAATGGTAACCTGAGATTCGTAATTTTTCTTTAAGGAAATATTGTCATCCTATTAAAATTCTCTTAAAAAGAAGAACTTAAATAAAAATAGGAAACTTTGGCTTTGCTTAAGTCTTTTTCCAAAGTAACAATTTTTTTTTGTAAAAGGTCATTTTTTTGATCAGCCATTCCTGAAGACGACTGTTTGTTCAGTATTTCATTATTTGGCTTCACTTGCTTTAGTTTTTCATTGTAAACTTCATTCTTTAAGATATTTAATAAATAAAAATGTTTCAAAAGAATTACTTGAATAGCAAGATTAAGAATAATTGACTTGGCTTTTTCATAAATTATTGCTATTTTCTCATTGTTTTTCAAATCGTCAGTAATTAAATCATTAATTGGCTTTAATTTGTTACTAGAGCTCATTAATTTCAGAGATATCCTTTGAAAACCTTTCTCAATATTTTCATTGATGCTCAGTTCATTATTCTTTTCAGTTGTGTCTTCACTAATTGATTTCGAGTTTTCATTGTGCAACATAGTTTTTATTTCTGTATTATCATCATCTTCTTGGAATTCAACTTTATGTTCAATGCATAGCTTCTTATATTTTTCTCTTAACTTTTCGATAATATTTTCATAACTCGAAATTTGTTTATGATGTTCTGATAATTCTTCTTCATCTTGTTGAGTTATGTCCTGAATTTGTTGATGTTCCGAGATTAATTCATCTATTTTTGTTTGGGATAAATTTAAAGCGGTTTTCAAAGATTGAATTTGATTGTCATATGATATTTCTTTTTCTGCAAAATTCTGTGAAATGATTTAAAAATTTGTTTTAATAATTTAATAGTATTTTTAGAATTTATACTTGAATGGTCTCTTCATTTTTTATTGATTGATCATATTTTATCCCGGGATGAGCTTGATTTAAAAAGTCATTTATCGATCTTAAATAAGAGACAGCCCTTAATTAATAGAAAAATTCGAGTAATTTTAGAAACATTTAATAATCAACTTGATTTTGTTGTAATCAAAAAAAAATGAAAAACTTGAATTTTCTGATTCTTTTTCTGACATTCGATAAAAAGACTTTAAATAGATTTTAAATAAAAAAAAAAAATAGACAAAATACTTGACAAATTTGGAAAATTATGGAGAAAAAACTATTCAAACTGACAACTAGCGAATGCAATGAGCTCAACATTTCATTATTATGATTTTTTAAAGTTAAGGAAACTTTAATTTTAAACGAAAAATTATAAAATTCTTGATCTTCATGAGAATGTTTTTCATCTAAGGCATTGTTTTCACACACAATTTTATCTTTAAGATAATTATAAAGTCCATCCATGATCATCGAAAAATTATTGAGTTCCGTTAAAGACTTAGATATAATATAAAGCAAATTATCATTCGGGATGTTTGTGGTTGAAATATCTGAGTCTTTGATAAATGTTCTGGAATGAATTAATATTTTAACGAATGAACTCAAATTGTTAATCGAATTTTTTAATTTCTTGATCGTTTGAACCAATGGATCATTTACTCCTTTTAGAACATTTATGTTGTCAACCAAATTTTCTTCTTCTTCAAGTATTTTGATCTATTGTTTTTTCTTATCAAGAATTTTTTTTTTCAAAGATTTTACTGTTAAGTTGATAATGCAATCAAAAGATGAAAAACTCTCCTCAAAATATCGATAAAAATTCAGTAGAGCCTTTTCTATTTCACAATAACTAATTTTTTAATAAATTTTTAAATTGTAAATAAAATCTTTAGGTTTTACATAATGATGAAATTTTTGGGGTCTTCAATCATTTTTTTGGAGTCATATTTTATGTAATTTTCACATAAAGAGCCAAGTTCTTTGAAAAGGTTTTGAATTGAATTTGAATTTGTTTCGATTCTTTCGAATAGTTTTCCCGAAAATATCATAAATAAGGCTGCAGATGCATTATTTGAATCAATATTGCTGGACAATAATTTCATCTTATTCATGACGATCTTATGAAACTCTGAGAAATTATTCAATAATTGGAATGAAGCAGGAATTAATCGGCTGATCCATTCTTTGGTTTTGGTCTATTAAATAAAATTTGGAAATTAATTCTATTTTTTATTGATTTTACATTGTTGATGAATTTTTTCGAGCTAGTGAAAGAATTAAACAATTCATTGTTTTCATCATTGAAGATTAATTTTTTTTCTATCAGGTTTTTGCATTTTTTCAAATTTTGAGATAAAGCTGTTGTTTCTTGGTCATATTTATTTTTTAGATTCGAAATTTCTTGCAAATTATAGGTGATTTCGACTTCCAACTCAGTTTTTTGAGTTTCAAGGTTTTTCAAATCTAATTTGAGTTTCTCCTCGTTTAGCTTCAAAATTTGAAGCAAGTTGTTTTGTTCTTGGCCCACCAGGATATGTTTGCTTAATTCAGATTCAATGCTATTGAGTTTTTTTTTATGCTTTTCTTTCATCTCAAAAGTTTTGATATGTATTAGTTCTTTTTAATGCATAATAAATAAGAGATCTAAAAATCATTATTGGTTACCATTTTCTTCGAGTTTTCTTTGAAACTCTTCTTTCAATATCTCCATCTCTTTCTCCATTTTTTCAATATAATCGTTTTGTTTTCCAGACCAAAGAGAACCTAAAAAACCAGGATTCTTCTGAGTTTTCTTTGTTAAAAAAAATATCAGATATGATCATCTGGTAAAAAACTTCAAAACTTGAGAATTCAAATCTTCCATTAAGTTTTCAACCCGTTTGCTTAACCGATTGTTGTTAAACTGAAGAGTGTCAATTTCTTCAGATTTCTGTTTAAGCTCAATTTCTAAATCAATCTTTTTATTTTCCAAATCTTTTCTGAGCTTTTGTTCATTTTTTAAAAGCTCTTGAGCTTCTTTTCTCAGTTTTTGTTCCTAAAAACTACTTAGATTTTTGCATATTATTCAGGAAAAAACGTTATCTAAAGAGATTTTTAAAACTCCCAAAGCTTTTTTGAGGGTCTTTATATTATTTTTGTCATCTGTGGTTTCATCCATCTATTTATTTTTTTCTTGACTTTTTTGATTTTGTAATATAACAAAAAAAAAACAAAGAAATTAATAATAGTTTTGAGATAATTTTTTTCATTTGTTGATTTTGTACATTAAATATTTCAGAACTTTTTTTTTTTTAACAAAAAAACAAAAAAAAACAATAAAAGAAAAAAACAAAAAACAAAAACAAAAAAACAAAAAAACTATAAACAATAAAACAAAAAAACAAAAAAACTATAAACAATAAAACAAAAAAAACAAAAA
>Ga0302320_10030239_pt1 | contig 10330 bp, 11 predicted proteins | sample Bog_T0_3_FD_202130 | JGI IMG/M metagenome (GOLD analysis project Ga0302320, IMG submission 202130) | Peat permafrost microbial communities from Stordalen Mire near Abisko, Sweden - Bog_T0_3 | ecosystem: Environmental > Terrestrial > Soil > Wetlands > Peat | place: Sweden: Abisko, Stordalen Mire... | reverse complement strand
GTCGAGGCTCGCAATGAGCTTCTTCGGCGCCACGCTGCGGAAAGCCTCTTCACACACAATCTCGATCTCATTCCAGTCGATCCTGCCGTCGAGGCGAACGCCGAGCCATCCTCGCCCTCCGACATACGGTGGCCGGAAGAATCGGTCGGGCTCGGTCGTGACAAGCTCACTCTGAGCGCCCGGCGGAGCTGCGCACCACAAGTGCGGGAACGCGTGCTCATGATGGCCGTCGATCCACAGCATTAAGAACTGGCGCCCCGCGAAAAACGCTGGCGCGCCATGACTCAGCTTCTCCGTCACACCGGGCAGATCCAGACAGATCGTCCGGATGCGCACTTCCAGGCCAGCCCGGGACATCACTGGGGGACGCTCTTCAGCGCGTCGACCATTTGCACGTCGATCATTCTCGCCTGCTCCACGTACGGTCGCAACGTGCTCCCGAGGTCCTTCAGCTGCCACTCCTCGTCCACGTCATCCTCGGTGATGACGAGCTCAAGATGGTCGTCCAGCTCGCGCATGTGTAACCCGGCGAGAACCTCACGGATCTGGCGGGCACCGCGGTTTCCCCCGCGCGTCCCGTAGGTGACGTAGCTCGCAGGCTTGCCACTCCACTCGGCGTAGAGAAAGTCCAGGGCATTCTTGAGCGCTGCGGGATAGCCCCAGTTGTACTGAGGGAAGACGAAGACGAACCCACCGAACGACGACACGGTGCGACTCCATGCTCGGGTGTGTTCGTGCTGGTACTGCCCGAGTGCCGCCATCAGCGGTTCGTCGAGGAGCGGTAGATTGACCTCGGCGAGGTCGAGTAGTTCGTACCGCAGGGAACTGTGTTCTTGGACAACGTCCCGGACCCACCGCGCGATGCCCGGGCTGATTCGACCCGGCCGTGTACTGCCGATTACCACAGCGACGCGTTCGGTCACGTCCATCGGTGCTCTCCCCTTTTCGCTCGCGGGTCGTGACGTCGCTGCTCCCCCGGCGCCCGGTCCACCGTCATACCCCTCGGCGTCCGGTCGAGAGGTCGAGTCCCCGCGTCGCGGCGTCGTGGAGGACGACCTGGGTTGCCAGCACGGAGAGCCTTCTGCGTTTTGAATCTGACAGGCCCTCAACGGCGTCCTTCAACTGCTCATCGACCTCCGCGGTGAACATCTTGGCGAGCTTTGCTCCCTTCGAAGTGAGCACGACGTGCACCGCCCGGCCGTCGCCGGGAACGGCGGTCCGTCGGACCAACCCTCGCTTTTCGGCCCGGTCGACCAGTCCGGTAATGCTGGATTTGTCCAGATTCAACACCTGCGCCAGTTGGGCCATCCCCAGCTCCCGGTCCCGCAATATGCCGATGAGGCGTGCCTGAATGATCGACACGTCATAGCTGGCGGCGACGCGCCCGAGAACGGCCTGCACCAAGAACGACAGCTGCACCAGCCCATCCACAATCCCCAGGTCCTCTTCACTGGCCGTCTGACGGGTTTTCGAGTTGACGGTAGCCACAGCTCCATCGTAGCCAGGATTAGTACGTCTCACAAACTACATTTGTACGTAATACGTACTATTGGCTCTGCCGAATTGGACGGGCTGGCGAGGGGAGTTCCGAGGGTGCCGTTACCGCCGACCCCACGTGGAGGCGGTGTGGCGACGCATATCCTCCGCCAGTCGGCCGAGCTGGCGGGTCATCTCCTGGGTGTCCGCATGGCCCCACTTCCCATGACCGGGAAGGACCCACGAGAACCGTGCCGATCCGGCGAGTCGGTCCATTGACTCGGTGAGCGCCTTCCACGAGTACCAGGTGGCGGAGCCGAATACGTCGAGACCCCCTCTCTGTTCATTCCAAGCCAGGGTGTCGCCGGTGAAGAGGTGACCCCGGTCATCTTCGAAGACAACGCTGCCGCGGGTGTGACCAGGCACCGGAATGGCACGCACGCCCGGAGCTACGGCCACGATCTCCTCACCCCGCAGGATGTCGGTGGCGTAGGGGGCGGCATCGGCGTCGGCCTCATGGATCCAGACGTGGGCGCCAAACCGCTTCGCATAACGGTCGGCGTCGGCCACGTCATCGCGATGGCTGAGCAAGACGTGGGCCACTCCGCCCAGTTCGACAATTCGGTCAACCAGCTTGCCGTTGTAACGCGGCGAATCGACCAGCACATTTCCGCTCTCTCGAACCACCAGATAGCTGTGGGCGCCGAAGGAGGACGCGTCGTTGTAGCCGCACAGGTACACGTCGTCGGTGATCTGCCATGGGAACACTCCCGCCGGCGGGCGCCGGCGGCTCCGGGTGCCGATCGACCGGGTCGGACACGCCAAGGCGGCCCGCCATAAGGCGGCCTCATCGTCGGCCGTCTGCGGCTGACGAATGACCACCGACAGCCCGCGCTCGTCGGCCGCTATCAACCCTGGGGCGTAGTGGCGTGCAACGTCGCAGGCAATACAGCGGGTATCGGCGTACCAGTCCCCGTCGACGCCGTCGGGGTGCCGCTCATCGAAACGGGCCACGGCCCAATATACCCAGGCCTCCTTTTACGGCGAGCCGGCGTAGGAGGCCAATCGGGCGCTGATCGGAAGAACGCGGGGCACTACGCGGGCGCTCGGATGTTCGTCGCCGGCCATGCGCGGGTGCTACTCCCTATGGCTGGGCTGAAGGAATCGACGAGAGCTGGCTCGGTCGGCCGTGACGCAAGGACCCCGCTGGTCAGGGATGCATTTCGATCCGCCATGAACCCGGATCCATGATCAGTCGTCGACGAGGACCGGCCTGATCCATGTCTCCGTCCTCATAGGCGACGTCGCCTTGCCACAGAGCGGTCATCACACCGCCATGCCTACGGATGCGGGTGGAAAACCGCTCCGGTTCGCGTGAGCGAGCGGCGGCTGTAGCCCCTTGCGTGTCGGTCTGGTCCCTCAGCCACCACAGGGTCGCGAACGTGGGAGGCGCCATCTCCATTCGGGCCGCGTTGACCCCTGCGATCGCCGTCGCCGGCGTCATCCACTCGGACCGGTGGATCTCGAGCTGGTCGACCACCACGACATTCCCGTCACTCGGCACCTCGATGAGGAAGAACCAGGTGGCGAAGCGCTTCGGGCCACCGAGTGGGGGGACCCAGAACGAGAAGGGCACCAGACCAGAGGGGTCGAGGTCGAGCGACGCCTCTTCAGCCGCTTCGCGCACGGCGGCAGCTCGAGCCGCGGCCATCTCGACCTCGGCATCGTCGCCGACCACCGAGCGAGAATCTTCAGGGTCAACCCGGCCGCCGGGAAAGACCCACATGTTCCCGAACTGCCCGCGTGAGTTGCGCTGGAGCAGCAGTACCTCCAGACCAGCGGGACTCTGCCGGAGTGGGATCACCGTGGCCGCCGGTATCAGCCCCGTTTCAGGCACTGGTTCCTCAACATTTGAGCTCGAGGCGCCTCTGCTCATGCCCTCGTCTTCGTTCGACATTTAGAAACCGTACTTCCAGCAACGCCTATCTCAGCTCTCCAACGCCGATTTTGGCGGAATGAGCAAAAGGAGCAACCGTGCGTCTGGTCGGAGAAGTGCACCCCGCTCGGATCCGAAGATCCACTGATCGGGCATAGAACCCCACGAAGGGATTCGCGTACCGTTCCAGTTGATACCGCAAAGAACCAGGTCAACTGGATGGAACCGTTGGTTGGTTGGTTGGTTGGTTGGTTTGGTGAAAATTTTTTGGTGGAGGTGAAGGGACTCGAACCCTCGGCCTACGGCTTGCAAAGCCGCCGCTCTTCCAGCTGAGCTACACCCCCGAACCCGCACAGCTATCGGAATCGGAAACCGCGGGCAAGGGCCGTACGGCGGATTCCCATGTTAGGGCGTCGGAGGAGCGACCCATGACCTATTCCACGACGCCCGTGCCGGCGGCAACAATGACCCCGTGACGCGCACCAAGGGAAGGGGGCGCCCGCTCCGACCCTTGCTCGTGGCCGTGGTAGCGGGGATCATCGCCGCCGGCTGTGCCGCGACACCCAGTCGGCACGTCGGAGCCCACGGCCCGGCACCGGTGCGCTCAACGAGCCGGACCACCGTTGGCGGCGCCACCACAACCACGGCCGCCTCGGGACCGACCACCACCGAGACGAGCCTGTCTGCTCCTGCGCCCGGGTTCGTGGCCGGGCACGTCACCGCGGTCGGCGATTCCGTCATGCTCGACTACCAGACTCCCCTCGAGGCGGACATCCCGGGAATCGACGTGGAGGCGGCCGTGAACCGGCAGTGGGGGGCCGGAGTGAAGGTTCTTGCGCAACTCAAAGCCGAGGGCCGGCTCGGAGCCGAGGTGATCGTCGCTCTCGGCACGAACGGACCCATCACAGGGACCGACTTCGGCGGCATGATGACCGTGTTGCAGGGCGCCTCACGCATCGTGTTCGTCAACATCCATGTGGATCGTCCGTGGCAAGACCCCAACAACGCCGTCCTGGCCCAGGGCGCAGCCAGCTACCCACGGGTGCTGATCGCCGACTGGGCCACCCTGGCCGCCAACAACCCCCAGTGGTTCGGTCCCGATGGAACACACCTGGCCATCGCCGGTCCCGGGTCCCAGGCCCTGGCATCCCTCATCACCACCACGTTGTCGAGCGGCTGAACCACCCCGCTATGGTGCGGCCCGATGGATGCCCGCACCTTTCTCGGCATGGAGCCGGTCGGCGACGACCTGCACTGGACGATGCCGGTTGAGCCCGGACTCACCACACCCGGGAACTTCCTTTTCGGCGGCTGCGCTCTCGGCGGCGCACTCGTTGCCCTCGAGGAGGCGTCCGGCCGCCCCACGGTCTGGGCGACCGGCCAGTACCTGTCCTATGCGCCCACCCACTCGCTGGTCGAGTGGGAGGTCACCCTGGCCGTCGTCGGTGGCCGGGTGACCCAGGGCAGGGCCGTCGGGAGGGTCGGGGATCGGGAGATCCTTACCGTCAACGCGGCGCTCGGCAGCGATCAGGGTGCCCTCAACGGGATCTGGGTGGAGGCCCCCGACGTGCCACCTCCCGAAGAGTGCCCGAACCGCTTCTTGCCGTCGATGTTTCGCAACACCATCTTCGACAAGGTCGACGTCCGAGTGGCGAAGGGCCTGCCTTTCGACAAAATGAACGGCGAACCCGGAGATCCGGACTCCGCTCTGTGGGCGCGCGTCCCAGGCCATCTCACCCCCTCGGCGGCCACCTTGGCCATTTTTGGCGACTACGTCACCGGTAGCGCGTCGCAGGCACTCGGTCGACGGTCCATGGGGCGCAGCCTCGACAACACGCTCCGGGTGGCGCAGCTCAAGCCCACCGAATGGGTGCTCTGCGACATCCGCATCCACGCCGTACTCAACGGCTACGCCCAGGGGGTGGCCTTCTTGTGGACGCAAGAGGGGGAATTCCTCGGCACCGCCAGCCAGTCGTTCGTCGTCCGGCTGTGGCCCGGCGACGGCGGGCCACCGGAATGACCCCGGCGCTGAGATCACCGAGGCTCTCCCGAGAGCAGCGCATAGTGGTCGGCGCCCCGGCGGGGTAGATTGTCCAATCCTGCGAGGGGCTATAGCTCAGTCGGTTAGAGCGCAGCACTGATAATGCTGAGGTCGCAAGTTCGATTCTTGCTAGCCCCACTCATAAGTCCAGTTCAGGAGGACTGATCCGGAAGCGACAGACGCTCGGCGAGGTAGGCGAGTGATAGAGGGTAACGCCAGTCGAGACCGGCGTGACCGGCGTCGAACAACTCGAACCGCACGTCGACCACACCGATGTCGGCCAACGCGTCCCTAAAGGCAAGCGCGCCCAGGTCGAGATACCACTCATCGCGCGTGCCCGCATCGATCCAGATGGCCCGGAGGCCCCGCAGTGCTTCAACGTGGTCCTTGACCATGCGCACCGGATCCCATTCCAGCCACCGCTGCCAGACTTCACCCCGAAGGACACCGCTGTGCGGATCAAAGGGAAGTACGGGGGTGCCGTCGGGCTCGGCTGAGAAGCAGGCTGAGATGCCCAGCATCATCAGCAAGAGGTCGTCGTCCCTCTTGGTGAACGCCACCCGGCCCCGGAAGTCTTCCCACCACGACTCAATGGACCCGTCCCACTCGCGGAGGGCTCTTGTCGCCTTGGCAAACTCCCCGATGTAACAGAACTCATAGAGTGCGTCGCCCGCATGGGTGGCCAATCCTCCGAAGAGGTCGGGCCGCAGCATCGGGGTGATCATCGCCCCGAAGCCACCACTCGACTTGCCCTGTATTCCCCGGTGCTCCGGCACGGCCAGCGTCCTGTAGTGGGCGTCGACGAAGGGAACCACCTCGTCGCACAAATAGGTGTGGTACCGGCCGGTTCCAGGAGAGTCTACGAACTGTGATCCGCCGTAGGCCGTCCACGCATCGACCCAGACAACAATGCAGGGTGGAGCGGCACCACTGGCGAAGAGACGGTCCGCCGTCTCGGGAAATGGCTGCCGGAAGGCCGACCGGTTGTTCCACATGGCCAGGTGACCGGTATAGCCCTGAATGATATAGATCGAAGGCAGACCTTGTTCCCCGCCCGCATCGTAACCAGGGGGGACATAGACCCATAATGGGCGTTCCGTGGGATCTCCCAGGGGATTGCCCTCAAGAGCCTTCGACGCCACTACATGCTCGTGCATCTGACCGGCCAGCGGCCCCCTCCAGGGCAGTGTCACCGTGCGCCTCCTTGCGTGCACCTTCTCGTCATCGCCGGGCCACGGCGGTGGACGGACCGTTGGGACCCGATCGTATGTCGTGGAGGCCGGCCGGAACGGTGGTGGGCCGGGACGGCACTTCGCGGTCAGCCGCAGCCAGGGATTTTTCCCGTCGGGAGCCGGGAAGTCACATTTTGGTGGTGTCCTGCGTCAACATGGTGTGACCGAGATGCAAGAGACCGCCTTCGATGCCGAGCGACCCCGGTTGACCGCGATCGCCATCCGGATACTGGGATCCGAGGTCGATGCGGACGACGTCCTCCAAGAGGCCTGGCTTCGGCTCACCCGGACCCACGACATCGATGACCTGTCCGCCTGGCTCACGACCGTCGTGACGCGGCTGTGCCTTGACCACCTGCGCAAGCGACGTACCAGGGCCGCGGTCGAGGCCAAGGTGCCCGCCGACCCCGCTGGGATTGACCCCGAGGCCGACGCATTGCTCGCCGAGAAAACGGGCGACGCTATGCGGGTCGTCCTCGATACCCTGGCGCCAGCCGAGAGGGCCGCCTTCGTCCTCCACGATGTATTCGGGTATCCCTTCGACGGGATCAGCGCTGCCATGGGGCGTTCTGGGACAGCCGTACGTCAGTTGGCAAGTCGGGCGCGACGCAAGGTGCAGGGCGTGCCCGAGCCGGCCGCTTCGCAGGCGGAGCGCGCTGAGAGCCAGCGGGTCGTCGACGCGTTCCTTGTGGCCGCCCGCGGAGGGGATCTCCGCACCTTGTTGTCGCTGCTGGCGCCCGACGCCTTCATGAGGGCCGACCTGGTCGGCCAGAAGATGGGCACCGAACCCGTGTATGACGGGGCAGCCGCTGTGGCCGATCGCTTCAACGGCGCCCGAGGGGCGGTACCGGCCACCATCGATGGTGATCTGGGTGCCGCCTGGATCCACGCCGGGTCGGCCAATGTCGCCTTCGTCTTCCATGTCGAAGCGGGCCTGGTGCGCGAGGTCGAACTGATCGCCGACCCCGACGTACTGGCGACCATGGACATAGTCCGTGTGCGGGCGAAGCGCAGAGGTTGATGCGAACGGACCAAGTTGTTGTTCCAGATGACGTCGGACACAGTGAAAGGAAGCGATGATCATGAAGACCATGACGTGTCAACAACTCGGTGGCCCCTGCGACTCTCCCCACCGCGGCACGACCGCGGACGAGGTCATCAAGGCGCAAGATCGTCATCTCAAGGAGATGGTCGAAGGCGGTGACACGGCGCACGATGGCGCATTGAAGGACATGAAGGGTCGGTGGAAGAACCCCGTCAAAGGCATGGGTTGGTATCGACAGGCCAAGCGCGATTTTGCTGCTCTTCCCGACACTTGATCGGAGCTATGTTCAGAGACCTGGGCGCCGCACGAAATGGAGCGGGCACGGCGCCGCCGATCGCGCCACACCCCCGATCTGCGCCCGCACGGGAACCGGTCGATCGACCCAGCGGGGGTACAACTCGAACTCGACGAGAAGCCGCCTGATCGCGGTCGTCATGGCGGAGAGCGAAAAGGGCTGCGCCGGGCATGTGTGCCGGCCATGGCCGAATGCGGTCACCAGCTCCACCGCCCCCAGCAGCGACGTATCGGCCAGCCGGCGTCGGTTCCAGATGCTCGGATCCCATAGTTCCAGGCCGGGCGCCGCACTCGCATTGGTGAGCGGCAGAAGAGTGGCGACGGTGACGCCCGGGGCCACGTCGTGCCGGGTCATTCCGACATTCAGCGTGACCGGCGCAATCACAAAGCGGGCCATTATGGAGCGTTGAGCCAGCCGGATCGATTCGAGGGCACATGCTTCGGCCAGGCCCTGGTCTCCGGCTCGGACCCGTTGTGCTTCGTCGGGATGAGCAAGGAGATCGACGAGGCTCCAACCCAGCGCGGCAAACAGGTTCGACATGGATGCGATGTGAATGAGCGCGACATCCCGGGCGACACCGACCCTGGCATCCTCGAGTGGTTCATCGGCCCAGGCCGCGGCCACCCGGGCAAAGAGAGGGTGGTCCGACTCACTGCCCGGAAGGTCACGCAGAGCGTCACCCAGCTCACCGGTAATGATGGCCAGCGCTTCGTACTCCGCGGCCTTGGCCGTCGCCGTCACGTGCGCCATGGCGTCGGGATGCACAAAGGATTCCGAGCCGTCGAGTGCGTCGAACGCTGCCGCGAGTCGATCGAAGCGCGGCCCCATGGCCGATCCCGGACCACCCCACGAAGCCAGCCCGACCCGGTGCCCCAACCGTCGAGTGAGCTCGAACACCTCAACGTCGCCCACGTGACCCAGCTCGAGGACCGTGTCGTCGAGCGCCGTCTGGACGTTATGAAGGTAGGTGGCGACGTCCTCCCGGCCGAAGAGCTGATGCGGGAGGATTCGACGTCCGGCGAACATCTCGTCGGGCAATTTGCGCCGCAGCATCCGCCAATCGGCGACACCTTTGCTCGCCCGTTCCTCGGGAAGGGCATAGAACGACTTCACCCCGACCGCTGAGAACGCAAAAAGATAACAGTCCCCTCCGCTCTCGACGACAAAGGTGTCGCCGAGCGAGCGCCTCGCTTCCGCCAGCGCCGCCACGGGGTCCGGGGCCGGAGTGTCCCATGGCATGTCCACACCAGTCGCAACCGGAGGCATCGGCGAGATCTTCGGAGTGCTCAAGAACCACCTTTCTACTTGTTGGAGCACAGCCGACGCAGCGGCCCCGGGAGGAATGCCCGGGCTCCAAGTTCGCCTCCTGCGAGCCCCGCCCACAGACAACCAGGTCGGACGGCCATCTTCAACCCTCATTGCCACCAGGATTTGGGATTGTGTTGTTCCTACAGCGTCATCAGAGTGTGAACGCTGACGCACCATAGGGGCATGCGCAGTGCGTGGCGTCCTGAATCAACAGCGTCCTCTGCAACACTGAGAGGACCGGCGTCATGCAGCTTGTTTCCGTACCTCGACTAACCAGGATTTCTCCCAAGGGCCGGGGACGGCGATCGTGACGAAGCATGTCACCAACAAGGTGGGGGTGACCCAACTCGCCGACAGTACGATGATCGCGCTGCTCAATGGTGCACCGGACGCGATGCTCGTGATCGATGAGGCTGGCCTTATCGTGCTGGTGAACACTCGGGCCAGGCAACTGTTCGGCTACGGCCGTGAAGAACTCATTGGAACACCCGTCGAACTGCTCGTTCCTATTGCGGATCCGCAATTCCGACCGCATGCCACAGGCCTGCAGATGGTGGGTCGAAGGCGCGACGGCAGCGAATTCCTGACGGAAATTTCAGTGTCGACGATAACGACTGATACCGGTCTTCTGATCTCCGCCGCAGTTCGAGACGCCACTGATCGGATGGAGGTGGCAGCGGAACTCGTTCGGGTCAGCAAGAAGGCCGAAGGTGTGCGTCTCGAGGTTGAGGCCGACCGCATCATGGCCGAGGGTGAGAAGAAAATAGCCGAGCGGGTGCGTCTCGAGGTTGAGGCCGACCGCATCACCGCCGAAGGTGAGAAGAGAGTTGCGGAGCGTGTGCGCCTCGAGGCCGAGGCCGACCGCATCACCGCCGAGGATGAGAAAACTGTGGCCGAACTTGTGCGCCTGAAGGCCGCCGCACATAGCGATCGACTCGAGGCGCAACTCAATCGATCCCAACGTATGGAGAGTCTGGGCCAGCTCGCTGGAGGCGTT
>Ga0302320_10030238_pt1 | contig 10330 bp, 9 predicted proteins | sample Bog_T0_3_FD_202130 | JGI IMG/M metagenome (GOLD analysis project Ga0302320, IMG submission 202130) | Peat permafrost microbial communities from Stordalen Mire near Abisko, Sweden - Bog_T0_3 | ecosystem: Environmental > Terrestrial > Soil > Wetlands > Peat | place: Sweden: Abisko, Stordalen Mire... | reverse complement strand
TGTGCTTCACCTCCCTGGGCTGGGGCACCTGGGCCTGGTTGCCGCGCAGGAAGCCCTTGCCGGTCATGGACGGAAGCACCTGGTCGACGTTCTGGAACCTGGGGTCCACCAGGCGCAGCATGCCGGACTTCTCCGCCAGCTTGGTCAGGCCGTGGCGCTTGGCCCAGAGGGCCATGCGTCCGGCGGTCTCCAGCCGCTTGCTGTGGGCCAGGATCTCCCGGAACAGGAAGCTCTGCCACCTGGGCTGGCCGTGCCGCTTGATATAGGCGTGGCGGATCGCCAGCACGGTCTCGTCGGTCTTGATGGCCGGGAAGCAGTGGGCGGTGCAGCCGCGGCAGAGCAGGCAGTCCTCCAGGGCGTGGGCGACCTCGGGGGTCAGTTCCATGTGGCCCAGGATCAGGGCCCGGGCCACGGCCTGGCGGCCGCGGCCCAGGGAATGCTCGGAGCCGGTGGTGCGGAACACCGGACACCCGGCCTGGCAGAAGCCGCAGCGGTTGCACTGGGCGATGGTGTCGTAGAGGGGAAGCAGTTCATTGGTCGCCATGGTCAGATCCCGCCCACGAAACGTCCCGGATTGCAGACGCCCCGGGGATCGAATTCCTGCTTGAGCCGACGCATCATGGCGAGGCCGCTGTCCCCGGCGCCCCAGGCGTCCACCTGCCGCTTCAGCGGCGGCGGGGCGCCGTGGATCTCCAGGCTGCCGCCGGCCGCCACCGCCTCGGCCCGCAGCGCCTCCAGCGCGGCGGCCGTGGACGCCCCGGGCAGCGCGCCCATGGCCGGCAGGTACAGGGCCCAGATGACGCCGCTGCCGGCGTAGGCCATGACCGCCGCCCGCAGGCCGCCAAACCTTCCCTGTTCGCTGGCGGAGGCCACCAGGTCCGAGGTCCGGGCGATGGGCACGGTGATCTTGCAGAGGATCCGGGCCGGGTTGTCCGGCTGGGCCGCGTCCAGCAGGTTGCGCACGGCCTTCCAGGTCCGGCCGGTCTGGCCGGGCAGCACCGGCACCAGGGTCCCGCCGTGGGCCTGGAACAGCGCGGCGAAGTCCCGGGCCTGGCGGGCCACGGTCTCCGGGCTGCCCGCCAGCGCCACCGCCAGGCCCCAGCTGCCCGGGGCCGGCGCCAGGGTCAGCGCCGGGGCCAGCAGCTCCACGGCTTCCGGGTTGAGCAGGTCGATGGATTCAGGGAGCAGGAAGGAGGCCAGGGTCTCGCGCACCGCCGCCCGGGGCCCGTCCAGGCCCGGGAACAGCCCGATCGCGCCGGCCCACTGGGCGGGCATGGGCAGGAGCTTGAAGGTCACCTCGGTGATGATGCCCAGGGTGCCCAGGCTGCGGATGAACAACTTGTTCATGTCGTAGCCGGACACGTTCTTGATGACCCGTCCGCCGCAGTGGATCGGCTGCCCGTCGGGCAGCACCACCCGCAGGCCCAGCAGCCAGTCCCGCACGGTGCCGTAGCGCAGCCGGCTCGGGCCGTTCTGGTTGGCCGCCACCAGGCCGCCCAGGGAGACCTTGTGGTCGGAGGGCGGGTCCAGGGGCAGGATCGCGCCGCTCCGGGCGACGGTCTCCTGCAGGTCGGCCAGGCGCATGCCGGCCTCGGCGGTGACGGTGAGGTTGGCCGGGTCCCATTCCACCATGCGGTTCAGCCGGCCCATCTGGACCACCACCTGGGCCCGGGCCGGGGGGTTGCCCAGGCCGATGGCGGTGCCTTCGCCCCAGGGGATCATGGCCGCGCCGACCCGGGCGCAGGCGGCCACCACCTGGGCCACCTCCTGCTGGGTCCCGGGCCGCACCACCAGTTCCGGCAGGATCCCGTCCACGGCGAAGGCGGCGGTGCGGGCCGCCCCCTCCAGCACCTGGGCCCCGCCCACGATCGCTTCCAGCTGCCCGCGCAGGCCGTTCAGGTCACTGTGCACTGGCCACCTCCTCAGGCTGCGGGAACATCTTCCCGGGGTTGGCCAGGTTGTCCGGGTCGAAGGTCCGCTTCACCCGCCGCTGGGCCTCGATGTCGGCCTCGCTCAGCACCAGCCGCATGGCGTCCATCTTCTCCAGCCCCACCCCGTGCTCGCCGCTGATGGTGCCGCCCAGGGCCGCGCACAGCCCGAGTATCTCCATGCCGGCCTTGATCACCCGGGCCTTCTGGTCGGCGTCGCGCCAATCGAACAGGATCAGGGGGTGCAGGTTGCCGTCCCCGGCGTGGAAGACGTTGGGGATGCGCAGGTCGTACTTCAGGGCCACCTCGGCCACCTTGCGCAGCGCCTCGGGCAGGGCGGTGCGCGGCACCGTCCCGTCGCAGACCAGGAAGCTGGGCGCCAGCCGGGCCACGGCGCCGAACGCGCCGCGCCGGCCGGCCCAGAGCAGGGCCCGCTCTGCGTCGTCCTTGGCCACCCGCACCTCGCGGGCGCCGTGGGCCATGCAGATGTCCTCGATGGCCTTGGCCTGCAGCTCCAGGTCGTCCTTGAGCCCGTCCACTTCGATGAGCAGCACGGTGGCGCAGTCCAGCGGCAGGCCGCAATGGATCGAAGCCTCCACCGCCTGGATCACCAGCTGGTCCATCATTTCCAGAGTGGCAGGGATCATGCCCGCGGCGACGATGGCTGTGACGGTCTTGCTGCCGGCCTCGATGTCGTCGTAGATGGCCAGCAGGGTCTTGAGCCCTTCCGGCAGGCGGGCGATCTTGGCCACCAGCTCAGTGCAGATGCCGAAGGTGCCCTCGCTGCCCACGAACAGCCCGGTGAGGTCGTAGCCCGCCGGGTCCGGGGCCGTGCCGCCCAGATGGGCCACCGAGCCGTCCGGCAGCACCACGGTGAGCCCCAGGATGTGGTTGGTGGTGACCCCGAACTTGAAGCAGTGCGGGCCGCCGGCGTTCTCGGCCACGTTGCCGCCCAGGCTCGACGCCTTCTGGCTGGCCGGGTCGGGCATGAACTGGTAGCCCAGGGGCGCCAGGGCGTTGCCAAACTCCAGGTTGAACATGCCCGGCTGCACCCGCGCCCAGAGGCTGGCGGTGTCCACTTCCAGGATCCGGTTCATTCGGATCATCTCGATCACCACCCCCCCCTTGAAGGGGATGGTGCCGCCGGTGAGGTTGGTGCCCCCGCCCCGGGGCACGAAGGGGCGTCCGTGGCGGTTGCAGACCTGCACGACCTTGGCCACCTCCTCGGTGGAATGGACGAACGCCACCGCGTCGGGCCTGCGCTCCTCCAGGAAGCCGTCATACTGGTAGAGCTGGAGATCCACCGAACCATCGAGCACATTGGCCTTGCCGACGATCGCCCGGAGTTCCTGCACAAACTCCCTGTCAGTCATTGCGCACGCTCCTGTTGGTATAGCAGTACTTGGGATTCATGGAGACGGGCATGCGCCGAACCTGCCGGAGTGACCGTCCGAGCGGGATGGAAAGGATACGTTGTCCTGGGAAAGCCGAGAGATTCTCCCCCCGGCCCCGGGCTTTGTCCAGCTTTGATTTTCCGCCAGGTAATTTTCCAAGCGCAGTCCAGCCATCGGCTATGGTACTGGAATTGACCGAGAGAACCCCATGAATCCTCTTGAGCAACTGCGGGCGCACCTGAAGTTGATCCGCCAGGAACCGGACCGGTTGAACCTGATGCTGCTCAAGGGCATCTTCCAGGGCGGGTGAACAAAAAATTCTCATGGGTGGTATGCTTTTATTCACCCATGAGCACAGACCCGCCTGCCCAGCCCGTCCAGATCCGCATAGCCGAAGCCTACCGGGATCTGCCCGAGGCCATGCGGCGCATCGCCGATTCCCTGATGTCCGACCCGCTCCTGGGGGCGCTCTGGGGCATCGAAGTCATGTCGGAGCGGGCGGAAGTGAGCGTCGGCACGGTGGTCCGGTTCGCCAAGCGGCTTGGCTACAAGGGCTTCAGCGAGTTCCGGGACGCGCTCCGGGCGGCCTGCCATGCCAGGAGCGGCGACGCCGAACTGGAGCTCATGGAGATCCCCTCCCACGATGTGATCGGGACCCTGGCGGAAGTGACCCGGCGCGACGGCGAGAACCTCCAGCGGCTGATCCAGGTGGTGGACCAGAACACCCTCACCGCGGCCACCCGCATGCTCACCGAGGCCCACCACCGGGTGATCCTGGGGCGTGGCGTCTCCCACGTGATGGGCCTGGTGCTGGCCTTCTACCTGACCCAGGCCGGGCTGCCCTGCATCGCCGCCATCCCCTCAGACTTCTCCACCCAGGTGGCCAACCTGGATTCCACCGACCTGCTGGTGGTGCTCAGCTTCTTCCCCTACAGCCGGGAGTCGGTGGACGCCGCCATGTTCGCCAAGGAGAGCGGGATCCCGGTGCTGGCCTTCGCCGACCGGGCCGACTCCCCCCTCAAGGCCTGCGCCGACATCCTCATCCCGGTGCCCAGCGAGGACCTGCTGTTCAGCTTCAGCATCACCACCTTCGCCGCCCTGGCCCACGCCTTCGCCATCGTCGTGGCCTCCGAGGACCACGCCGGCACCCTCAAGCGGCTCAAGGCCGCCGACAAGGTGGCCCAGCCGCTGCTGGTGGACCACTGGCTGCCCATGCACCCGGGGGCGTTCAGCTTCAACCGGATGGCCAAGCGCTGATCGAACAAGGACATGCCATCAGGACCAGGTTTTCAGCCTGGTCCTGATGGCCATCGCGCCTCAATCAAACTCGAAGCTTATTTGATGGTGTTGCCGGTGAGTTCCTGACGGAATTCAGCCTCGGTGGTCCTGTTCTCGGGCTTGTACAGGGCAGGCACCGCCGCATACAGAGCCGCGCAGACAACCAGGTCGCTCTTCCAGGTGATCTCGTTGGGAGCGTGCGCCTGGGATTCCGCACCGGGACCGAAGCCGACGCAGGGGATGCCGTAGCGGCCCTGGATGGAAACGCCGTTGGTGGAGAAGGTCCACTTGTCGGTCAGAGGACGGCCTACGCGCGTGGACTTGGCGATGTCGTCGGGGGGAGACAGCCTCTGGTCGCCCCACAGCTGGTGGTGGGCGTCGACCAGGGCCTGGACGTGGGCCGCGGACTCCTTGTTGATCCAGGTCGGGAAGAAACATTCGGTCTTGTAGACCTCGCCGGTCCACGAGGGCCGGTCGTACCAATACATGGAAACCTTGACGTCGCCGCCGTATTTCTGGACGCTGGGCAGCGCTTCGATTTCCTTCAGGCAGGACTGGTAGGTTTCGCCCGCGGTCATGCGACGGTCGATGGAGATCGCGCAGGAGTCAGCCACAGCGCAGCGGGAGGGAGACGTGAAGAAGATCTCGGAGGTGGTGCAGGTGCCGCGGCCCAGGAAACGGGCGTCTTCGTAGTGCTCCGGATTGTGCTTCGGGTCCAGCATCTTGACGAGGCCCGTGATCTTGCTGCTCTCATCAGCGCTGTTTTCATTCAGGGCCCGGACGTCCTGGAGGATGTCCGCCATCTTGTAGATGGCGTTGTCGCCGCGCTCGGGGGCGGAACCATGGCAGGAGACGCCCTTGACGTCCACGCGGATTTCCATGCGGCCGCGGTGGCCGCGGTAGATGCCGCCGTCGGTGGGCTCGGTGGAGATGACGAATTCGGGAACGATCTTGCTCTTGTTGTAGATGTACTGCCAGCACATGCCGTCGCAGTCTTCTTCCTGGACGGTGCCGACCACCATGATCTTGAAGCCGTCGGGAATGATGCCGAGATCCTTCATGATCTTGGCGCCATAGGTGGCGGAGGCCATGCCGCCTTCCTGGTCGGAACCGCCACGGCCCCCGATGATTTCATCCGTTTCGTAGCCCTTGTAGGGATCCTTGTCCCAGTTCTCGATGTTCCCGATGCCGACGGTGTCGATGTGGGAATCGATGGCGATGATCTTGTCGCCCGTCCCCATCCAGCCGATGACGTTGCCGAGGCCGTCGATCTCGACCTTGTCGTAGCCCAGCTTTTCCATTTCAGCCGCGATTCTCCTCACGACGCCTTCTTCCTGACAGGATTCGGAAGGGATGGCGATCATGTCGCGCAGGAACTTGGCCATGTCGGCCCGGTAGCCTTCCGCCGCCGCCTTGATGGCATTGAAATTGACGTTCATAGGATCACCTCTGGACAATAGGGTAGTCTGTTTTTTTCAGCCAAGGGAAAAATTTTTATTAAAATATTTTAAATATATTTTTTGTCGGCTCGAATGCTGACCTTCACAGCGGCGGCGGGGCCGGGTTCTTGGGCGCCGGCCGCGGCGGCGGGACCTTCACCGCCAGCATCAGGTCAGGCCAGCCGAACAGCTTGACGAAGCAGGTGTCGCCCTTGAGTGCCGTGGCCATCCGGGCCACTTCCCGGCCGTCCTCGATGCTGACCGCCGCGTTCTCCCAGGGACCCTCCCGGGACACGGCCACGACCTCGATCTGGTCGAGGGACTGGCCGGTGAGCTGGAATCCGGCGGCCTCGGTCTCGACCGCGCCGATGTTCGGCAGCTCCAGAAAGGTGGGGAGAAGGGGGATCCAGTCGCTGGCGCCGGCGCGGTCGTCCTCCACCTGGATCTCCAGCTTGCCGGAAGCCCTGCCGCCCAGCAATTCCGCCGGGTTGAGGATGAAGGTGGCTTTCTGGTCCCGGCCCATGACCCGGATCTTGGCGGGCAGGATGGTGCGGATTTCCGTGGGGTCCTCGGCGTTTCGCACCGCCACCCGGAGGCTGGGGTCCGAGGGGAACCGGTAGCCTTTGGCGGCGAGCAGACTCACAAGGCTGGGCTCGCTGGTGGGGGCGATGGGGATGGTCGAACTGAGGGCCAGACCGGTGCCCTTGGTGGACGCGGGGGTGACCTGCGCCTCGCGGAGCCGGGGCCGGGCCGCCGCCAGGGCGGCCGGACAATGGGCCGGCTGCCTGCCCTTGGCCGTGACCAGGGTCGCGGACAAGGGCGTGCCCACCGAGCCTTCCAGAGGCTTGCCGTCCTCTGCATGGAACACCCTGGCCGGGCCGTCGGTCTTGTCATTGCCCCCCGGAACGAAACGGCGCTCGCCGAGCAGCACCGCCTGGACCCCCCGCAGGTGCCCGCCGTGCAGCACCAGGGAGTTGTCCCCCAGGCGGGCCTCGAGGGCGGTCGCCTCCGGCGGAGCCTCCGCCAGGACCAGGGGGCGGGACAAGGCGGGGCGTTCGCCGCCGAAGATCCGGATCTCCAGGGTGCCGGGGCCCGCGTCCTCCGGCCCCGGCTCGAAGCTGGCCTCCCTGGATCCGTCCTTGGCGTTCTTGAGCTTGGCCACCAGGGGCTTGGCGCCGGCTTCGGCAGGCTTGAACCAGACCTTTTCGACCGTGCCGGCCCAGGCGGCTGGCAGCTTGAAGGCGCAAGCCTGGCCGATCTGGAAGGCCGCCATTTCCAGGGGACTCGGCGCCCAGGCCGGGTCGGCCCCAGTGGGGAACACCTGGGGCTCCATGGCGATGCTGGTGAATCCCCAGCGGCCCACGATGCGGGCCTTCACCAGGGTGGCGTTCAATTTGCGCAGGGCTTCCTGGACCGGGGCCGGGGACGCGACGAAGGACTGTTTGTGGGCGCTGAGGGTCAGGGCCAGCGGGGGCAGGATCTCCCCGTTGGGCCCGGTCAGCAGCAGCTTCCAGTCATGGCCGAACAGGGCGAACGGGCCGCGGCTGTTCTCCCTGGGCCGGGCCTTCAGCAGGAACCGCTTGTTCAGAAGGGATTCCCCCGCGGGCAGTTCGAAATCGAAGGCGGGCGCGGCCTGGTCCTCCCAGTTGCCGGGGCAGCACATGATGGCGCCGCGAAGGTCTCCGGTGGTGCGGATCCAGGCGCTGTAGTAGAGGTCCGCGCTGGAATCATGGAAGTCCCTGGCCACTGCGGGGAGATACTGGAACTGATGGCCGGGCCAGAGGTTATTGATGATCGCCGCCAGGTCGAAGATGATCGAGACGTAGGCCGAGACTGGGCGCTCCCCCGGGGTCACCGCCGTGGGGGGCGCCACGGGCGCGGCTGGGGCCGAGCCGGGCACCAGCACATTGGTGTTCCGGAATTCCTGGGTGATCAAAGCGCATTTGTCCAGGTTGGAGCTGGAAGTATCCAGGAAGACCTGCATGTTCCCCGAGACCTGGTCTCCGTAGGCGTGCAGGAAGCCCTGCAGCGCGTTGTCGTACTGGGCCGGCGAGAGGTTCTTGTCGATGGCGTCCAGATCCTTGAGGAACTTGTCCGCTGCCGCCCGCTCAGTGGAGACTTCGGCGATCTTGGCGCACAGGGTGCGGAAGGCTTCGAGATGGTCGTTGAGATCCTTCAGGACCTTCTTCCTGGCGTTCTTGTCCGGGATGAGGAAGATCATGGGGATGGAGTCGTACGGCACCGAGATGCTGGGGACGACCATCCGGTCGTCCCTGCGCTTCAGGGTGTAGTCCACCACGCCTTGGTCGGTGGGGGCGATGGTCCGGGGCAGGAACACCACGATCAGGGACCAGTCGGCGCTGGTGACCCGCTGGTCGAACGCCTCCCCGGAAAAGGACAGGTCCAGCTTGTCTTGGAACTTCAGGACGGGGACCTGGAACAAGGGGAGGACCGATGGTCCCTCCTTGCCGAGGATCCGGGTCACCGATGCCGAGAGGGTGATGGGGCCCTTCTGGAAGGCTTCCACCAGAGCCGGAGCCGAAGGCTCGGCCGCGGGGGCATGGGCGACCGCCGGATTCTTGGCTTCTGGCGAGGCCGCCCGCATCAGCGGCATTCCCCCCAGCAAGGCGCAAACCAACAGGGTCTGCCTGGTCAAGCCACTTGAGCCATGAATTCTCATATGTCTCTTGGACCGCCTGAACAGATGGCGGGTTTATGCGGCCCTACTTCAAAGTGAAATGCGCCCGCCGGTTCCTGACCCAGCAGGACTCCACCGGTTCGGTGCACACCGGCTTCTCCTTGCCGTAGGAAGTCATGCTCAAACGCGCGGCAGGAACGCCCAGACCCACCAGATAGCCCAGGGCAGCATGGGCCCGGCGCTCGCCCAGGGCCAGGTTGTATTCCACGGTTCCGCGCTCGTCGGCGTTGCCATCGATGAACACGTTCGCCTGGGGGTACTGCTTCATGAACGCCGTGATGGCAGTAAGCGCGGGCTTGTCGTTGTTCATGATGTCCGACTGGTCGTAATTGAAATGGACGTCCTGGAGGGCGGCCGACGCGGCCTGCTGATAGGCAGCCTCGGCCTTGCGGGACGCCTCGGCGGCCTCCTCCGCCTTGCGCTGCTGGGAGGTATCGGGCTGCTCGGCGAGATGGCTGGCCGGGGCCGGAGCCGGAGCGGTCTTGGCCGGTTCAGGCGCTGGCGCCATGTCGGGCTTGCGGCAGGCCAAGCCCCCCGCGATGAGCATGCAGGCCACAAGGAACGGGGTGGGATTCATGGAAGCTGACATGGCAGCGGCTCCTTGGAGGGGGACAGCCCAGAGCGGGCCCGTCATTCAGTTGGGGTTTGATAAATTGCGATCGTCACCCAAAGCTAAGTTGAAAGCGCTTGGCCCGGGACACGCATTGGTGGTCGTGGGATACAGTTCCAATGGTGGTACCCAGGCCCGTCTGGTCGCCCTGAGCCGGCAACGGGCGGAGTTCGTGGCCGGGGCCCTGGCCAGCGCCGGCGTCCCCCGTGCGAGGATCACCGTGAGGGGGGTTGGGCCCGAGAACCCGATCGCGGACAATGCGACCAGGGAAGGGCGGGTGAAGAATCAGCGGGTGGAGGTGGAATTCCAGAGGAGCCAGGAAGGCCGGCCATGACGGCAGACCACCCTCGACTTCCAGGTATATTTGATTTCCATGAGGACTAAAACGATGGCGGTGACCCAACAGCATCTCATCCAAGAGTGCATGCAGAACCTGCGCCGGATCGTCAAGGCCCTGGAAGACTACTCACGAAGCGTGGAAAAGCGGTTCGACCTCACCGGGCCTCAGTTGTGGGCCCTCTGGGAACTGGGCCGAACCGGACCCTGCGCGCTCAAGGACCTGGCTGAGAGGATGAAACTGGATTCCAGCACCGTGGTGGGTGTGCTTGACCGGTTGGTGCTGAAGGGACTGGTTCTGCGCAGTCCCGACCCCCAGGATCGGCGGAGGATCTCCCTTGCCCCGACGCCCAAAGGGGAGGAGATCCTGGCCGCGGCGCCCCACCCGGCCCAGGGGCATCTCCTGGCGGGCCTGGAGAACATGGATCGGACCAGGGTCGAGAACCTGGACGAGGCCCTGAGAACCCTGGCGTGCGTCCTGGAGGTCGAGCACCTGGAGGTCCCCTTTTTCTTTTCCGAGGAGTGAGCAGGGGTTTCAGGCAGATCTCATGAGCGGGGTCGCCTGCGCCATCTCCGCAGAGCCCGCATCTTCAGCAGTATCTGGGTGGCGATGCCTTTCGTGCGTGGGGTGAAACTCGCCTCGATAT
>Ga0302320_10030231_pt1 | contig 10331 bp, 7 predicted proteins | sample Bog_T0_3_FD_202130 | JGI IMG/M metagenome (GOLD analysis project Ga0302320, IMG submission 202130) | Peat permafrost microbial communities from Stordalen Mire near Abisko, Sweden - Bog_T0_3 | ecosystem: Environmental > Terrestrial > Soil > Wetlands > Peat | place: Sweden: Abisko, Stordalen Mire... | reverse complement strand
CGCCGCTGGCTGAGTGCGTCCCATGATGTCCGCAGAACGTTCCGGCTCCGTCTCGCAATTAACATAGAGCTAAGAATTCAAATGCCGCACACGAAGACGCCAACTCATGCCGCGTAAGAAACCTCCATCGAAACTCGCGCCTCCGCTATCCTCCCCTTCGGCATTTGAGCAGGCATGGAGTGGAATGCGCGCGCCGCATTCGCGAGGATCCGAATTCCCCACTGTCTCGGGGCGATGGCTGCTCACTGCTGCGGGCGTGGCGCTTGCGGCGGCAGCTGGCTGCGCATGGCTCACGCTTTGCATTCTTTTCTGGCAGGGGAGTTGGCAGTTGCTCTATCACCCCACATCGGCTGTTACGCGTACGCCAGCCGGCAAGGGCCTGCCGTTCGATCCGGTGTCTTTCGCGACTACGGAAGCAGGTGAGCCGCGCCTCAAGGGCTGGTGGATTCCTGCGGCGGCTGACGCGGATCATGTCCACTACACCGTTCTCTACCTCCATAGTCAAACCGGCAATCTCAGTGACGCAGTGGACGCGCTGAGTTCATTGCATTCGCTTGGAGTGAACATTCTGGCGTTTGACTATCGCGGCTATGGGCAGAGCCAGTTCGTCCATCCGAGCGAGGCGCGGTGGCGCGAGGATGCGGAGTGGGCGCTCCAGTACCTGACTGCGACCCGACATGTTGCGGCAGACGCGATCATTCTGGATGGCAAGGACCTTGGCGCCAACCTCGCGCTTGAAGTGGCAGCATCGCATGCTGAGTTGGCTGGGGTGGTGCTTGAGTCGCCGATTGATTCGCCGGTCGATGCGATCTTCAAGGATCCGCGTTCGAAGTTGGTTCCGGCGCGACTGCTGGTGCGCGACAGGTTCGATGCGGAACAGGCCGGCAATGCTTTGCTGATTCCTTCGTTGTGGCTGCTCCCGCCGCCGTCTTTCCCTGAGAAAGCGGGCCGTGAAAAATCTCCCACAGGCTACGAGAGAGTCACGGCAGAGAAGATGCTCATTGGGCTCAAACCCTTACCATCCGCAGACAAGCAATTCGCGGACGCGTTCACCCGCTGGCTCGACGACCTGCCGAAATCCTCGACTCCCCGCCCCCAATGAAAGGATGATCCGATGCGCAAATCTCCCCGCGTTGCATTTCTTCTGGTCCTCGCTCTCTGCTGCTTGCCTCCCGACGCAGCCACCCTTCCTGTGAAGGCACAGGGGGTAGAGAAACACCATAACCCATGCTGCGGCCCGATAACGCCGGCGGGCGATCGGCTCGCGGCCACGCTGGATGGCATGAATGTGGAGTCCCTGTGGATGGCAGAGGAACATGTCAATTGGGAGACCGGAGAGCCGGACCGGGGAGCCGAATACGAAGGGCCGGGTGCGCACACCCATTGCAGCGCCTTCGCTGCCGCAGCGGCCAAGCGGCTGGGCGTCTACCTTTTGCGTCCGCCCGAGCACGGCCAGGCGCTGCTGGCTAATGCCCAGGCTGATTGGTTGGCGGGAAGCGCTGGCGCAAAGGCGGGCTGGCACAGAGTTTCAACGATGGAACAGGCACAGCATCTGGCAAATGAAGGAACCCTTGTGCTGGTCATCTACCAGAACCCTGACAAGCATGTCCCCGGACACATCGCCATTGTTCGCCCATCTGAGAAGTCCGCCAAAACGCTCGCGGAGAACGGGCCCGAGGTCATTCAGGCCGGTCAACATAACCACACCAGGATCAACGTCAGAATCGGCTTTGAAAACCATCCTGGCGCCTGGCCTGACGGCGTTCTCTATTACGCGCACCCTCTGCCGTAAGCGCCGCTACGCCTTCTCTGAGTTCGCGATCACATTCCAATCCTGCATTGGAGTGATATTCTGGCTCGTCTCATGAAGAGAACGAGGAGGATGACTTGAAAAAAAGCATCGTGTTGATGATCGCGGGACTGGCACTTTTGGTGGGGTGCGGCAACCATGGGGACAAGGCATCCACCGTTCCTGCAACGCCCAAATGGCAGGGCGCGCCCTACCACCTCGCGCTTGACACACAGGTACCCAAGCCGAACGCTTCGGGCGTAACAATTCCGACGATCAAATACATTGCAAATCCCGAGATGGTGGAGAAACGAATCGTACTCGTGGTGCGGTTCGATGCCTCAGGAATTACGAAAAACGGGCCTGTTGCGAACCAGATGATCATGGCGCCGGTCGATATCTCAGGAACGGATGGCTCGCTGCCCCCTGATTACATGGATTTGGCAGACAAGGAACTGGCGAAGTTCCTCGGAGCGTACTGCGTCAAGGGAAAGATCAAGATTACCGTCGCGATTGCGCGGTCGTCCCTCAGCAACCAGGCAGCAGATGCAGAACTCACCGCAAAGCGCCTCTCAGACTGGCTACCGATCGAGGTTGTGTACAAGAACCCTCATCCGCACTGCTAGTGTGGTGAGTCTGAAGTTCCTGGCATAGAGCACGAAGAACAGCCGCAGATCTAAACCTATCGCGGCATATCGCGATGGACGGCTTTTACTTGATAGCCGGCCTTCTTCAGTCGCTTGTTCATCTCTTCGGCCATCATTACGCTGCGGTGCTGGCCGCCGGTGCAGCCGAAGGCTACTGTCAGGTAGCTCTTGCCCTCCTGCACGTAATGCGGAAGCAGGTAGAGCATCAGGTCGGTCACCTTGCCTAGAAACTCCCCGGTCTGCGGAAACTTGCGGACGTAGGCCGCCACCTTGGGGTCTTGGCCGGTGAGTTTGCGGAACTCAGGCACAAAATGCGGGTTGGGAAGGAAGCGCACATCGAAGACCATGTCCGCATCCAGCGGCACGCCGTTCTTGAATCCAAAACTTAGACAGGAAACTAACAGATGCTTGCTCTGGTCCTCATGGCCAAAGCGGTCGAGAATGTGGGCGCGCAGTTGGTGCACGTTGAAGGTGGATGTGTCGATCAGGGTGTCGGTAACATTGCGGATTGGGTCAAGCAGTTGCCGCTCTTCCACGACGGAACGAGAGACGGTCTCGGTCCGGCCCAATGGGTGCGGCCTGCGTGTCTCAGAGTATCGCCGCACCAGCACGGGATCCTGCGCGTCAAGAAAGACTACGCGGGTGGGCAGAATTTTGCGCACGCTGATCAGGATTTCAGGCAACCGGTCGAGTGTTGAACCTTCGCGGACATCGACGACAATTGCGGCACGTGCCAATTCCCGCGACTTGCCCACCAATTCAGCGAACTCGGTCAGCAGTTCCAGCGGCAGGTTGTCCACCGCGTGGTAGCCGAGATCCTCGAATGCCTTGAGCGCCGATGCTTTGCCCGCACCGGAGATTCCGGTCACGATGACCAGTTCCTTCTGTTTGTTGAGAAGCTTGGCTTGCTTGGCGGCCTTTCGCGCCGGGGTAGCCGGTTTTGGGGACGTCATGAGCACCATCCTACACTGAATGCTATATTTCCAGCACTATCAATGTAGGTGTCTTTGGCGGTGCAGGAATTGTGTTGATTCCTGGCACAGAAATCGGTTGCGCTGCGTTCCCGCGCTACGCTCCGGCGGCGACCGGCCAGCGTCCTAACCCTGCCAGCTTGGTGGCCCGCGCGGGTTCAAGAGCATAGGAGAACAGGTGACCCTGGCCAAGTGCGCAGCCCATTTGTTTCAGAGCTTCCAGCTGCTCCTGCGTCTCGATTCCCTGCGCGACCACTTGTATTCCAAGTGCGTGTCCCAGGTGAATCAACGACTGCAATACAGCTGCCTGGCGGCCTTCTCCAGTTGAGGTCGCAATCAGCTTGGGGGCGATCTTCACAACATCAATGGGCAGCCGCGACAGATGATTCAGAGGCGCAAGGCGTGAACCGAAGTTATCGACCGCGAGGCGCACCTTGCACTCTGACATGCGGTTAAGGATGGTTGCAGCCAAGTCGGGATTCTGGTTCAGCGCGCCCTCGGCGATCTCAAACAGAAGGCGCGAAGGATCCACCACATTCGCAGCTAACGCCTTCTTCAACTGCGCGATCATCTCCGGATGGTAAAACTGGCGCTCGGACAGATTGAGGGTGAGGGTCAGGCCGGGCTGCGAGTCGTCCTCAGACCAGCTCTGCAGCTGCCGGCAAACTGTATCCATGGTTTCCCGTCCCAGCGTGATGGAGAGGCCGGTGTCTTCAGCCACGCTCAGCAAATCGAGGAAACTATCTACCGAGCCGTCAGCCCGGCGCAAGCGCAGCAAAGACTCGAATCCTTCCAGCTTGCCGCTTTTCAAATGATAGATGGGCTGATACCACACCTCGTACTGGCGCTTTTCCAAAACGCGGCGCAGTTCCCGCTCCGGGTCCTGATGGTTTTTCCTGAAAGGCATTTCAAGCTGCGTGCTGAAGACTTCAGAGCAGCCTCCACCGCAAAGCTTGGCGCGATTCAGAGCAAAACTTGCGTCGCGAAGGAGCAACTCCGCGCACGTATGCCCGGGGCCTGCGATGGCGATTCCCATGCTGACGCTCACACGGACAAAGTTTCCAAAGACTTCGAACGGCTCTTCCATTTTTGCGAGGACCCGCCGGGAAACCGCTTCCAAATCTTCCTGGTCGAGAATGTTTTCAAACAAGACAGCGAACTCGTCAACCGCCAGACGGGAAGCTGAATCCTCCGCGCGCAGGGAAGCTCGGAGCCGGTCCGCGACGACGGTCAAAAGTTCATTGCCCGCTGCGTGACCCAGCGCGTCATTGATTTCTTCGAAGCGATCCAGATCCAGAAGCACAACGCCGCAGTTCTGATTACGACGCCGCGTCCGGCGCTTGAGCGCCAGTGTCAGCCGGTCGAGAAACAGCGCCCGGTTGGGCAGTTCTGTGAGCACGTCAAACAGGGCATCCTGCTGCACCCTGGCCTCAATCTGTTTGCGATCGCCTATATCGCGGAAGCTCAGTACATAGCCCACGCTGGCGCCATCCACACGCAGTCGTGCGGTGACCAGGGCAACATCTACCAGCTCTCCGTCCTTGGTCATGCGCACGGTCTCAGTGGCAACACGGCCCTTTTGATCCACTTCCTTTTCAAGCATCGCCAACTCGTGCTGGCGCGTCTCCGGCACGATCAGTTCGCGAAGGTTGCCGCCGCTGGCCTCCTCGGCGGTGTAGCCGAACATATGCGTGAATGCAGGATTGGTGTAGAGCACATGGTTGCTATACACAATCACGACGGCCTCAGGGATACTGGCCAGTACATCTTCCATCAGCCGCGACTTGGGCGCCTTCACACGGCCGCTGGGATGAGCCACAATGATGGCCTCGCGCCGTTCCGCATTCAAAATGCTGTAGGTGCCTTCCACGGACAACAGGCGGCCGTTGCGAGCCGGTAAAGTCGCGTGAAACGGGCTTGCCCCGCGGGTACCGATGAGTTGCGTCTGCGGCTCTGCGGTTCCAGGAAACAATCCCCACAAAACGTCTTCAATCGGACGGTGGACCCACTCGCCATCCGCCAGGCCAAGCGTCAGCCGAGCCTCGGTATTGGCATACACCACCTTGCCTTCGCGCTCAAGGAAAACCAGAACCGGCAGTGCGTCGAGAACTTCCTGCTGCTGGGCTGAATCGCAGTTTTCAGGCAGGTTTAGACCGCTTGTCTTGCAGGTTTCTGCCGCAGCCTCCGCCATTGCGTGCTTGCCGACCGGTCCGTACGCAGCTCTCCAGATAGGTGTTGCCATGGATCGATCGTATTATGGGCGCAGCCCGGACTCCATCCCCTAAACCGGGTATACTTTGCAACCAAAGTCTGCATTTTTATGAACTTCCGTCACCGATACAACCCAAATCGCGAGGCAACCCTGACGGCATTTCCGGAAAAGGGAAAAGTCTGAGGATTGGCGGGAAAGTGGGCATCCCGGATCTCGATTTTGAGGCCCGGGATGCCACAGTTCGATCGGCAATTGGATTCGTAGTTTTTGTGTAAGCCGCTTATGAAACCTCCACCAATTCCATCTGCCCATCACGGCGGCGATGCAGAACAAACATCTCCCCCGCGGGATTGCGGAAGATCAGCAAATCCCGGTCGCGAAATTCCGCGTCCTTGACTGCTTCCTCAATGGTCATCGGCTTCAGCGAGATGGCTTCGGCGCTTTTCAGAATATGCGGCTCAACCACCGTAGCTCGGTTGGGAAACGAGTGAACAGCGATGGATGTCCGAGCCTTGGCCCGGGTTGGCTTCCCTTCTGCAGCGTCGGCGGATGGCGGCGCGGCCCGGGCTTTGGGACGGGCCACTGGAGGCGCGGTCATCATCTTTTCTTCCTTGGGCAGTCGCTTGCTCTCCAGTCTCCGATCACGGTAACGGCGGGCCTGGTTTACGGCATGCTCGATGGCCTCTTTAAGCGCGGCGTCAAGGGTGTCAGCTTTACCTGTGGCGGCAATCGTCTGCAATCGCAATTGCACGGTAATCTCCACGAGTTGAAGGTGCCTCTGTGCGCCGAAGGTGATGCTGGCGCGCGCTGTCTTGCCCAAAATCTGAGCTATACGTTCCATCCCCTCCTCGGCCTGCGCGCGCAAAGCCTTGGAGATTTTCACTTGCCTGGCGGTGAACTCCACTTCCATGGTCAGCCTCCGCTTCTCGTATTCCAGCACGGCTTTCGGCTGGAGTTTTTGGGATTCATCCTCCGCGGCTCAACTACTTTGAGCCGAACCATTCTGCCGGCTCTCCTCGAAGACCGGATCCCCAGGCCGGCTCAGAGATTCGAGGTAGAGACAGGTCAGTATATGCCGACGATCCGTGTGGGTGAAACAGGACCGCAAAAAACAGACTTGAACATCCCGGTTCGCTTGTGGCTCCTTCGGAACCGGCGACGGGCCAATGCAGCCGAATCCCCTCGTGATGAACTCGAGGTATCTCCGCAACGACCGAGAGCGCCTCAATTCCTTTACACTGGAGCAACAAATCTTCCCTCAAGGATCTGCCGGATGCCAAAACTTTGTTGGGTCAATGCTGGAATTGCTTGTTTTGCGCTTCTCCTGGTTGGGATTGGAAGCGGCATAACCGCCGCAGATGCGCAATCCTCGACTTCCCCAGTCCAACTCATTCCGCGGATAAAAGAAGACCGCAATCAACAGCAGCAGGCCTCTCGACGAATCTCACTCGTAGTGCAGGTGACCGATGCGGCCGGCAAGCCGCTGTCAGGGCTGAAGGCGAATGACTTTACTGTGCTCGACAACCGGAAGCCACAAACGATACCAGCGTTTCGCGAAGTTGATGGGCAGGCATTCAAGGCGGACCTGCATGTGATGGTTGTGCTGGACGCCGTCAACGATGGCGGATCTGGAATTGGGCATTTGAAAAAAGATTTTGGGAAATACCTTTCCGAGGGTAAGGGACCGTTGCCCTTCCCACTCTCGCTCGTTTACATATCCGACGCGGGAGCCGCTGAATCGAAGCCAACCACCGATCGCGGCGTAATTGCCGGCCAGCTTGCACAGCTAGCGCGCAATTCGCATAGCTCGAATTGCGATGATAGATTCTCCTCAATTGAGGGGAGCCGCATCTCCCAGCAGCCTGGGGGTGCAATTGGAAGTCGGGCGAATGACCATGCAAGTTGCGTAAACGCGCGCCTTGTTCAGTCCATTGAAGCGCTGAGGAGCATCCTTGGCGAACAGCAAAATGTGGCTGGCCGGGGCATTCTCGTCTGGGCCGGCCCAGGCTGGCCTATGGTCGCAGACTACGGCGCCGGACCTGGCCCCGAGCAACCTAGAGGAAACTACCGCGACGTGCTCGTTGAACTCGCCACGAACCTTCGTGTTGCCCAACTAACCTTGGACGCGGTTTCCTGGGAAGATTTCGAACATCCAAAGAATTCTCGCCAGCCGATTGTGACCACGGATGCCAGCGTTCCGTCCACGCCGGATCAGCTCGCCGAAGAAAGCATGGCACTCCCTGCGCTTGCTCGTCTGAGCGGAGGGCAGGCATTTTCCAGAATCAAGAACTTCTCCGATGCGTTCGCCACGCTCGTGGCCGATGCCGATCGATTTTATGTGCTGTCGTTCGACTCGCTCCCTTCCAAGGCGCCAGATGAGTTCCGTTCCATCGAAGTCAAGGTCAACCGACCCGACGTTACCGTCCGCACTTCAACCGGATACTACGCGCAACCCTGACGGGAGTCCGTTAAACACCGCACAGGACTTGATCCGCTGCGCGTCCATCAATTCTTGTGCGATAACCAGCCGGAAGGCTTCGTCTTCTTCCACTGAGCGAAGCCTTACTCGGTCGGTTCGGAAAGCTTCTTTATAAAGAACTGAAGAAAGTCCTGATCGTCCGGGATTTTGTATTGCTTGCGGAGTTTCTGGATGGTGGCGAGGCGCTCTTTCGGCTCGATCACTTCCGGTGCGCCGGTCTTGGTGTCGATCCTGTAGCCGCCCACCACTTCGGCCAGTGTGGCGAGCAGTTCGTTGTCCTGGTGGCTCCCAGAGCCCAGAACGACCGTATAGAAGTGGTTGCTCAAGCCTGTGTCGTCTCTTTCGTCCGGCTTTGCTCCTGGAGGGTCAAGTGCGGTTAGTTCCTGGTTTGAATAGGTGCGAGCGAAAGTTGCGACCTCCCTTCCGTCCGAGGTAAACGTCATTTGTTCTATTAATTCACCCGGCCCGATCTGGCCGCCGATAGCCTTGCCGGTCATTGCGTCCCATACCTGAGCAATCTTCGATGTATGCGTCAGAATCATCTTGCCGTCGGGGCTGAAATCGAGTTCAACAGGGTCGCCATCGAATTCTCCAAAATGAATTGCAGCGCCCACTCTCTTACTCGTGGCTACGTCCCACACCTGCGCCAGGTGATTCTGTGTTTCGGTGAGGATGTACTTGCCTTGGGCGTCCGGGCTGAATTTCGCCAGAATAACCTTGCCGCCGTGACTCATCGGCTTGCCAATCATGGTTCCTGTAAATGCATCCCAGACAACGGCCGTGCAGTCATCGGAGGCCGTAACGACCCGTTTGCCATCCTGGCTGAACTCAGCGTCGTTGACCCACAGACTGTGCTTGAGTTCGCTTCCCACCGACTGTCCGGTGGCTGCGTTCCAAACCTGCGCACTGTCCTGAAACTCGGTGACCACATTGGCTCCGTCAAAGCTGAAGGCATGCCCTGTGACGTTCTTTCGCTCGAATTGTCCCAGAACCTTGCCGCTGGCGGCGTCGTAGATACGCTCCACATCTCCATTTGCATCCCGGGCCGCAACAAGAATGCGCCCGCCATCCGGGCTCAGAAATGGCTTCCCGATCCCGGAGATGGACGATCCCGCACCAACAGGCTGGCCGGTAGAAAAGTCCCAAACCTGAGCATTGGAAAAAGTAACGTTCTTGAATGTATCTTCGGAATCACCGCTGTTGTAAAGGAGGAGATGCCGGCCGTCAGGGGCAGGGTAGAAATTCCCCGCACTACCAATTGCGAGAGGCTTCAATACCCTTATGCCTTTTTCGTTGAGGAGTTCGAACAGATCCTGGCCTTTTTCCTGAGTTTGCGCCAGTACGTGCAGGCCATCGTTTGTCATTGTCGCGCTGTATAGCATAGGACCGGGAACAATTCCGGATTGCCCGGCTCCCATCACCGGATCCTCAAGCTCCCAGATCTGGGCCGTTCCACCCTGTGACGCTGTGAGCACCCGCCTGCCGTGCATGCTGATGGCGCCACCAAGGATGTCGCCGGTGTGCGGTATAGAACTTCCGATCGGTGTGCCTGATTTGCGGCCCGGCGTCGCGCTCCAAGCCTGAAAATTCTGGTCGAGGGAGGCTGTCAAAATCCGAGAGCCGTCTTCGCTGTACCCCGCCCAAAACACGGCTCCCTCATGATTCAGCGTCGTTGGCTCCGGGAAGCAGTTCGCCGATTCTTCAAGCTGGTCACCGTTGGGACACCCAGTCACATCCCAGATCTTCGCCGTGTTGTCGTACGATGCGGTGACGAGTTCGTTCGGAAGTTTCTCGTTGAATTGCACGGTTCGAACGTCATCCTTGTGGGTCAAAGTGCCTATCGGTTGCGCATCGGGGTCCCTGCTGAGCGGGAAACGCCATACTTCAACTTTGGCTCCCGGTCCAGCCGTGGCAATCAATTCATCTGGTTGATTGAAAGTGGCGAATCTCATTGAGCCTCGGTATTTCACCTTGGGAGTTGAGCCAACCAGATCGCCAGTTGCCGTGTTCCATACTCGCGCTACCCCGTCGTCCGAAGCCGTCACAACCAGGTCGGGCTTGAGCGCGTGGCTGAAGTCAACAGAGGTCACATAGTCCGGATGAATGAGTGGCTTTCCGACTATTTGGCCCGTGCTTGCATCCCAGACAGTGACCATCTTGCCGGCCACGGTTGCAACAAGCTTGCCGTCCCAACTGAAGCTTTCATAATCGATCTTGTCGTCGTTCTGAAGCG
>Ga0302320_10030229_pt1 | contig 10332 bp, 6 predicted proteins | sample Bog_T0_3_FD_202130 | JGI IMG/M metagenome (GOLD analysis project Ga0302320, IMG submission 202130) | Peat permafrost microbial communities from Stordalen Mire near Abisko, Sweden - Bog_T0_3 | ecosystem: Environmental > Terrestrial > Soil > Wetlands > Peat | place: Sweden: Abisko, Stordalen Mire... | reverse complement strand
AGAGTTGTTGATACTCCTATCATCTTTGCTATTAGGCGGATGTTGACTACTCTGATCAGTTCTTTTTTTCTCACTAGCAATCAACTCATTTCTTTTAGCTGCTTCCCTATCTCTCCTAGCTAACTCTTCAACAAGGGGTAGTGACATAGGGTAGTTTCTATCTAGATTTTCCTCGGTGGATTCAAAGCAGTATTAAGTACATTTCTAACAATGGGTTTGTCTCGAGAAGGTACACTATCCGAAGAAGCTGGATTGGAATTCTTATCTGCGTATCCTTCTGAAAGTTTTTCAATAATGAGAGCTAAGGTAGCTTTATCAGATGAATCAACGCTATTCACATGTTTAGGTAGAGTATCAACCCATAAGCCGGTTTCGTGATCAATGACTCTCTCGCGTTTGGCTACTTGAGTAATACCTAGTATCGTCTTTCTTTCTGTTTCAGAAATGGGCATCTCTTTGTAGCTAACGGTAAAGGGATTGTTTACTTTGACTTGCTTTTTCGAATCTAAATTGGTTTATTGATCGATATACCAGTCTTTGTCTACATGCCTTCTAGTAGCTCCCTTGTGTCTGAGGATAACATTCCCAAAGTAATCCTGTAAGTAATAGAAGGAAGACTTGAGCTTTACTAAACCATGTGTAAGCCCGCCCAGTCCAAGAAAATAAGTAAAGTTGCATTTAACCAAGAACTAAACCTTGATAGAAATTGGCATATTATGAGTAATAGCAAAAGATTGATCTCCAAAAGCAGCTATGTCCACCCCATATTGAGTTAGGCACCCCCCCAGCTCAATAGACTAAGTGATGGGATGGATGCAAGGGCAAAGATTGCCGATGGCGCGATTCGAAGAACACATATGCCTTCTTTTCTTTCCTTCAGAATTGGTTTAACCATAAGCGGTCAATCGAAACAAGAGAAATACATCTCGGTCCAAGTTTCCAGTGAACCAGGAACGAGTCAATATCAAGTGAGAGAATCAAGAAATCATCACTCATCCAGGAGTCAAACATCCATGGAAACAGACAATGAAACCTCATCCGAAACATCCAACACTCAATCGAAATCCTAGGGAACAGAAGCTTCAACACCAATAGGCACTGATCACTCAGCTGCCATCGATATTCTGAAGTAAGGCCATCTAGGACCTTCAATACACACGGGAAAGTCTTATTCATTCAACAGACACAGGAAATTGACCAGTCAGAAGAATCCATCAAGCCTATTATGACGCTGCCTTCCATTCCAAGAGATTGTCATCCGAGGATGAAGGTTATTCTTGGATGAAGAATATCCTCACAAAACCAAAAGTGAATTACCTTCTAAGTGAGTGAATTCCCTTCTATGCAAAAATCGCTTTCAGTTCCTGTCATGTATGAAACATAGTTGTTGTCTTATGTCGAATCACGAAATCCCGAATTTCCTCTTCCTATCACGCAAGATGCTTCAGCCGTGCTTATCAGATTGTTAGTTACTTCATGTTGGATGAGAGCCTAAGAAAACGAATATCTCCCCAAACCAAATCCGTGATCTTTATGAATCCATTTTGGATGATCTCAAGCTATTCTTGAAAACTGAACGATCAACTCAGACTTTTTTTGTTAACTAGACAAATAGTGAAAGGCATCTTACTCTATGGGAAGACAGGAATGAAGCCAGTGATCTGAAAGAGAGTCTCACTATTTACTTTCATCACTTCTCACTGATGGTATTTTCTTCATCAATCATTTAGTCTTTCATCATGATGAGTACAAGATCAAAGCATGATTTCGAAAGAATAGTAAAGAGAAGAAGGAATTAAGTAAAGAAAAGAAAGTGACTATCAATAGTGCGACTAAAGGTGTGGCATTTCTAACTTTCTCGTAGATAGTGTATTTTGTTGGCCCTCGAGTGATAATGTCTTGTGCGTCTAGGGTCTTTCAACAGTCATTGATTCTGGTATAGTTTCGATTCCCAACCATAGTGCGCATAAGCAAGGAAAAGCAGGACAAAGGTGGTTAGGCAGACGCCCCACTGTTCGTGGTGTTGCAACGAATCAAGTGGATCATCCTAATAGAGGAGGTGAGGGGCTGAAGGAGGTAGACCTTCCGTGCTTCCTTGGGGTCAGCCCACCAAAACAGGATTTAGGGCAAAGGGTGGGTGGTTTCAATTGCTATTTCAGTTTATGTTCAAAAAGCTTTCTACTTAAAAGTAATTTCCTACGTCATTCTTCGTGTAAGAAACTCATATCTAGTTGTGGATTTGTGCATTTCTTTGAATATGTAATTCTTCGTTTGACAAAATCATAGGCAAGGGCGTAGCTTTCTTTCTCTCTTTCTCTACTTCAATTTCTTGGCGGCAGGGAGCGCACCAACCGAGGTGCATATTCTCATAGAGTAAGTAGTAATCTGTCTGGTTTCTTTTTGCTTTTTTGATCATACTAGATCTGTTTTTTCTTGTGTAGGTAGAAAGCTCTTTTGCTTCAATCTAGATGAAAAAGCTGAACACTGATGGGAGGACACACGTGATGTGATGTTTTTTAGTTGCCCCTCTCAACTCGTCACATTTGGTACTTGGATTGGAGAGAATAGTTGGAAAGGCATTTGGTGGATTTTCTTAGAAATAATGAGGTGTTCGTCTTTCATTTTCCAAGCCTTACATGCACTGAGTTACTTAAGGAATCTCCAATCGATAGGCTGACTACGGCCTCAGATGATTAGGTGGGAACAGGATTCGAACCTGTAGTCTTCAGGTCATGAGCCTGATGAGTTGACCAATTCCTCCACCCCGCCGCTTGCTTCGCATAGGCTAGACAAGCGGTACACTGAAGACCAACCCAATCTCGACGACACACATCAAAAGAAAGTCAAAGTCAACTTTCCTTTCAAGGGAAGTAAAAAAAAACACACTGACCTTGGTCCAATTCACCCAGAGGAGGAATAATCAGAGCTGCTGCTAGTACAACATAAGCAAAGGCTTATAAGGTTGTTGCCGCGGCATCGCCATCACCCATGGGCGGAATCGTTTGAATCAGAACTCCTCAGGTCTGGCCACTCCACTAGCTTCTATAGTTCTTTCTCATAACCAGCTTGGCTTGATAAGAAAGAAGCCAGCTAGACTTGCTCTTTCGCAAGCCAACACTATTTCTTAAGTTATGACGTACTTTTCTACTACTTAGTCGTTCTCGGACCAGGCTATACTTTTTTTCTCTATATGTTTTCAGGATATTTTTTATTTTTCCCTTCCCAGTCCGAAAGTAAGCTCTAGAGAATATATCCAAGAGTACCTAGCCAGAGAGGATTGCTTCTTTCGCCTCTTTCTTAGAGCATCTCCATCGGTCTTGCAAATTGAATTGCAAATCCGTGCTGTCAATTTCACTTCCGCTTTCAGCGGTGCGGAGTCTCTTTCAGATTGAGAAAGCTTTCACTTAGTGAAAGCGCTTTCAATCTTCCTCGCTGGCAAAACAATCCAATCAAATTAGCAGCTTTTTATTTTACGTCGCCACCATCTCATCTAAGCTGAAATAGAAATTATAGAAACGCAAAATCGCCATGGCTGCTCTCGTGCCCAACGCCTCCGCTACCCTCCGCTATCTCGCTGCAACGTAGGCGTCACCGCCGCAACCCCGATCCCCAACCCCAGGGCCCCCCCTCAATGTAAAGATGAAACTTTTTGAGATCAATTTCTTTTCTATCCATTTTCTCTGTTCTTATTACCGATTTAGTTTTCAATCTGATAAATTTCTCGTTGCAATATACACTGGTTTTTTATAGTGAGATTTGTGCAAGGATAATCCTTCTTCTTGATTTCTTGTTCTAATTTTGGTCAATATAAGAAATGGTGGAGCCATAAGTTGATAGAAGATTACTTTGAGAGCTTGAATTAATGGGATTTCCAATCAACCGTGCAACAAGAGCACTTTATTGCACTGGTATCTTTTACGCTTTTTGCTAATTCTAATTTCTTCTTATCTACACTAATTTGTGTTCAGCTTATTACCCCTATCCTTGGCAAACGGGGTCTGTATTTTGAAGTGTTATTCTTAAAGTTATGACTTGATTTCTCATGAAATAAATGTTTTTTAGGAAATTGTAGCTTTGAAGCGGCCCTAGATTGGGTCATAGAGCATGAGAATGATTCTGATATCGATCAAATACCACTGGTACAACTTTTTTTCAGAATTCCCCTCTTCAAAAGGATTTCTTAAGGAATATTGCTAATACCACGTGGGTCATTGGGAATGGTGGTTCCTGCCCGGCATTGGGCACCCCCCCCGTGCAGGGATGGGATAGACACAAGCCTTCGACTGCTCAACAGCTTGGCCTCAAGGTTATTTATTTCTACGACACAGAAAATGGCACCTGGGACATTGCTGCACCAATGTCCTGCTTTGTAGCAAATAATAATATAAAACTGTTTGTTGGCCATCAAAGGATCCTTGATAATTGCCTAATCGAGAAAAGAAATCAATGAATAAGGATCAGAGTAGATCAATAACTTGGAAAATTGAACCAAGTTCCATGCCAACCTCCCAAATCGCAATCTGAACAAAGGAAGTGGACAGCAAACATCGAAGAAAGAAGGAACCCCCCCAAATCACTGAGACGGAAGCACAGGGGTGAGGCCCTCACGATAAGCAACACAGAGCGCAGAGACTGCAGCAATTTTCTTGTGCGAAAGGAAGATCTGTACACTGAGCAGGTAGGTTGAAGGGAAGCGCGGTTGAAGCGATGATCGAAGTGAAATTCAAAGGGGGAGAGGGAAAGACAGAGGGAGCAACGGGGTGGGCTGATCTCTAGGTTTGATCGAGGAAGGAGAGAGACAGAAGAGCCCAGTTGAGGAGGGAACTCTATTTCGCTTCTGCTTCCGCTCTTTAGAAGTCTGTTTTCAGGCTTGAAATCAAAGTATATTATTCTAAGGTTATGTAGGTAGGTACACACCAACCAGTGCTTCTCAGCATTGCCGAGCAATTGCCTGCAATAAACCATAAGTATGGAACATAAATAATGCGAGGCATCAAGAAGGATCCATAAAATGCTTAATAATTGTCAAAGACACAAAGGGACCTTTATAAAAGGTATGGTGAAATAGACCTCGCCGCCGGATTCTTGGTTATACTTTTTCAATTCATAGTTGTTTGTTGGCCCGCAATAGTTCTTTTACTCTGAAGGAAGAGATGTTCCTAGAAAGAATCGTTGGCAGTCAGAACCAACTGTAATGGTAAGAAAAAATATATAGGTAATAATAGAGATCCCATACCTGGTAATAGCAGGTTTCATAGAGCCGCAATACGTGGTGCCAGCTGGGGCATATTTATGAAAAAACTTGAGGAGATTGGGCTTCCTTGCAGAATTCCTTGCTCCTGACACGTGTAACTATGGAACTTCCTTGTCCAGGATGGCCCTAATGAGATCTACCTGTGCTTCGTTTTCATTCCCCGGGAAAGCACGAGTGAAGTTTGCTTTTTTTGCAGAACCTGGCGCTTTGGGTGAAGTCCTCAAAAGGTATAAAAGGGTGCTACCTATATAAGAGCTTCTTCCTAGAATTATCCATTTATTTGGATTCTTTCATGGGTCATGGTGGATCTCGATCCGTGGTGAGGGTAAGCATACTGATTCTCATTGGTAGCACCAGCTTATGGAAAAACTGCAAATTAGTAAGTAAGTAGCGGAATGAAAATTAATTAATCCACTTTGCCATTGTATACATACGATAAACGTTTTCTTTCTTGCTAGAAAAAGGAAATAGAATTCATTCTTGCCAAGGAGAGAGGAAGACTTTACTCGGAGTTGTCGAAGAGGTTAGCTTACCATAGTTAGTGACGAAGCGAAGCTAGGTAAGTAAACGAAAGATAGCGTTCGGTAAGACTCAGATATACCGGTTTTTTCGTGCTAGGGAGGGCTTTTGTTTGATAGAACAAGGAATGAAGAAAGCTAGTTCGATAGTGTACTCCACTTTTGCTATAGAGAAACGATTCTGACATGAGGAAAACGTTCCTTTCATATAATGCTTTAAGATAGCAGCACTGCTTATTGAAATGCGTAAGAGATGGCCCCAAGAACCGAGGATATAAGTCTGATACATACCTCTTTCTTCTATCTTCATATCTCTCCTTTTACTCTGATATGATTTAGCTGAAGCACCCAAAAGTTCTCCTTAGACTGGAGATGGATTGTCACGTGTGAGCCAAACAAAGGAGATAAAGCAATTCTCACTTCTCCTAATGGAAGAGCCTCTCTCCATTTTCCTCGGCCTGCTCAAGGAACCACACCTACAACGTGGTCAGAACAGGTTTTGAGATTGTATAGTATGCAGAAAAGAAAAGAGGATATAAAATAATTTATATATCCACATGTTCCAATAATTTTAATACCATACACATAGCTCTATTTATTTTACGAAACAAAACTCTTTATACCAAGTTGAAAAATTAACAGAGAAACATGTCATCAACATTAATGATATGGAGGCTGTTTGCACCAAACACAAGTATCCATTTATTCCAGTGTAGACACCTGCTTAGAAAAGCATACAATACCCCTTGATATGTCAAAATTCAACCAGGAGCAGATTTGTCTTAATTAAAGATAACAGTTCTTTTTATATAAAAAGCTAAACTAAGGTCTAGGTCGTCAACATAGTGAAACATATTGACGGGTACAAGTCCGCTGGCTTGAGGAAACAAACCACGAAATTCCAGTCATAATTCATAAATTTGGCATTTCCGACGGACACTGAAATGATAGTAAAGTATTGCCAGGCAAGAAATGCAGAAATGAAAGGCGCGAAGCGTGGAGATGGAGGTAAACATATTAATACTTGCCCTTATGTTTCTGTAGTGAGGAAAGTAGGGTTTTCTTTTTTGTTGTTGTGTAGGTATATGTTATTTCCACTTTAGGTATTAAGACTTTTCCTTTTTACACATTGTCATTCAATTTCATATGAATGGTGTTTAGACCTTTATTCTTATATATTAATACTTCTTTGTTGGTATTAATACTATTATTTGGAACATGTGTTATAAGCTTATTTTTTCCTATGAGTAGCTGAAAACAATTTGTAGGTATTAATATTATTCTGATTTTGTCTAAAGCTGAAAAGAAGGGCAAAGAAGCTGGTCTGAGGAAATCCCCTCGATTTATACAGCAATCTTCACCACAAACTCCTATTAGCCCTGTCGGACAGAAGAGGCTAACCTTTGATAGTAAAACACCAGATGGAGGTCAAGTTCCTCCAACAAAGCACAAGAAGAATGCTCAGGTGACTTATTTTGGTGACATGAGCCCCATTTTAGCCTTGGTATAACAAGTCCTAAGAAGGGGAAAGATACACCGAAAAAAAGTAAGAAAAAGTTGAAGGGTACACCCTTGAGAGTTTCTGGGACTGCTACATCAACAACATCTGCGACATCATTGGTGTTTCTGGGTGAGATCGAAGAGCCAGGAGTTCATGAAATTCTTAAAGAGAATTATCCATTCAAAGATGGGCACTTTTGTGTTATACTGGATAACCCGCCTGCTTCGTATGATTTTGATACAAAAGAATGGACCTTTGAGAAGAGTTGGTTTGCCGATCCGGAGGCTGGGTCTTTTACTGACAAGCCTAATCTTCCTTCTTAAAAGTGGCTTTATGCTGGTCGAGCTTAAGTTAGTGATGCAGTTAGCCAAATTGTTGATCATTGGGTGATGGACCTATTTGAGGGTAATTTTGGAAAAGCTGAGCAAGCTTATAATAATGGCAATGGCAACTGGTGCACTGTTGACCATATGGCTTAATTAATTGGTCCTAGGAAAAGGGATTTCTGCAGAGGTATGTTTGAGTTACAAATATGTTTCCAATTACATATTTTCTAGTAATTGCATTTGTATATGTTAAGACTTTCTTATGTAGCTATTAATACTTTTTCCAATGTAATGCATTCAAATTTGTGTCAAAATTCCTATACGTAGATTATGAGATTCTTCTTGTGATGCTGCAAAGGGACACAGCAGTTGAGAGCCCATGGTTCTTTGTTACTCCTTATAATGCGGTAAACCATTTAATGCTTTGGCCTATGAGAATTGAAGCAGTAGTCTAGATTTTGCAAATTTCTCAACTGGTGACTATTTTAAATTGGGGGTTATACAGGCTATGGCTCTTGCATATGCCTTCAAAAAACTTTTCCACGAACAACCTCAACTTTTTTGTGATCCATTTGACTACGCTCGTTGGATGTTCCTTAGTTAGTTGGTGGCAACCAATGGATTTGGGTTGCTGTAGACTTGGCCAACAAGGAAATTAAGTTATACAACTCTTTGAATAATAGTACGAATATGCGGTACCTTAAAATGCATTTGCACACACTAGTCTGGCTTAAATATTTTCTTGCATGGAGACTTGGTGAGCATAATCTTCTATTTTTAGAAATTAAGGGAATAATAATATGTTTAACAAGAAGTATTACTATCTTGCAGGGTCTAATTTCAGCTCATTAGCAATCAATTTGTTGCTATTACAACATCCCTTGATATGTCTTGATATCCTTTGTTCCCTTTTTTTGGTAACTTTCCATAGTTCTTAATAACTTGTTCTGTATGTATTAATACTGGATTTTCCTTTTATTAATACTTTCATTTTTGACAACTAACATCTAGGGAAAGAGGAATGGAAAGATTTGCACTAAATTTGGGTTACTGAGTGTCCAAAACAGCATGACTCCATGGATTGTGCACTATTTGTTCCGCGTTATATGTATTGTCTAATCACAAATACCCCAATGACATTTACTCAGGTGCATTTGACTCTTCCTTTGACTCGGGTGTATTTGAATTGAAAGAAATTTTGATGAAATTCACTGACCCATATTTTGCCTACCTTTGATTGTGTGTAGGATGATATAAGAAGGGAGCGCATCATTGTTGCTTACAAGATGTTGACCGACGAGGAGAACGAGCATGCCAGGACTAATCCACCTGTTTAATTATCAAGTTTTAGATGTGCAAACATGAAACATAAATGTTGCCATTCTAATGAACTCTTTGTTTTTTGCTGTCATATTTTTTATATTTGGTACTTCAGAAACGATGTTACCCTAGTGTACTTTATCTTGTTTGTTAGTATGAATTTGATTGCTCTCTTATTGAATATTAATATTTGCTCTTGGTAGGTATTAATGGCTGATTTAGTTATTATTAGTAGGTGGTATAGTTAGTATTGAATCTAAATGCATGATTTTCAAAAACAATTTGGAAATCCAAGCAAGTATTAATACTCGTTTATTGAAATGCAAGAAATTGCAACAAAAAGGTGCATCCAAAAGTGGAATTACAAGAAAACATGATTTTTTGGTCTGGATAGTTTCTTCTCAATATGTCACTTCTATATCTTCATATTAATAGAAAGTTCTTTTAATAGTTAATTAGATGCTTCTCTAATAGAGATTAAGAGTTAATTCATTTGGCCTTTCTATCCGATGTGCAAAGTATTAATACTTTCGTTCCGAAAGTCTGAATGCGGGCTGGCGGGCTGTTGCGCAGTGGACTGTAAGCCATTCTTAAGCACGTGGGTAGTGGTCCCTCCGGTCAAATCTTGGGGGATTTTACTGGGGGATTGATATTGGGGGACTATTATCACACCTCAATGTCAAAATCATGAATAGTAGTCTACTGGTAAACAATACTTTAGCAGCGCAATCATATTAAATATGGTCCACAGTAGCACACTCAGAACTAAACTAAAAGTTTAAGTCATTACAATTCATTACAGGTATGCAACTGCAGACCAGGATCATACTTACCATTCAGTCTATACTAACACCCACATCTCCACAAGTTATTTGTTACTTTCGCAATTAAACTGGAAAATCAAGAAAATATGCTATTCCATCCAGAACTCAAGAAAAAGAGGCCGCTAAGGAAGAAAAAATTGCCAAATTCCAGTAATACCTACTTGATGGCAAGGGCAAGTACCAAGGGATTCTATCAGACACGGATCCAATAAGTCAGACCCAAATCCAACATGCACAAGAAAACTGGTTTTCTCAGGAAGGAAAACTTACAATAAAATTTATGACAAGCTGAACTACTAAGGTATCAAGAAAGCACGAGCTGCCATACAAACATGATAAACTGCCCATCCTTGGCGGCCTCACTCCCCAATTTAAAAAACTTCCAAATTACCCTCATTCCTTACTATTATTCTCTATACAAATGAAGAGTTAGATATTATATCTTGTTCAAATGGACTCTTTGGCGTTTTTATAAATCAGAAAAGAGAAATTAAGGCATACAAAATAGGCAGACCTCTCTCTTCACAGGAAGCTCTACAAGGGCGCCGGCCCCTCATATCCCACTCCCAGTGGTTTGCAATAAGCAAAA
>Ga0302320_10030227_pt1 | contig 10332 bp, 8 predicted proteins | sample Bog_T0_3_FD_202130 | JGI IMG/M metagenome (GOLD analysis project Ga0302320, IMG submission 202130) | Peat permafrost microbial communities from Stordalen Mire near Abisko, Sweden - Bog_T0_3 | ecosystem: Environmental > Terrestrial > Soil > Wetlands > Peat | place: Sweden: Abisko, Stordalen Mire... | reverse complement strand
GGCCTAGGCTCAAGCGACACTCGTTGCTGCCGGTTCCGCCGCGCCCATCGCCGCCCCTTGCTGCGCTCCGTATACCGGTAACAACCACTTCCGGTATTCCCGCAAATGTCCTCGCGTTGCATCGAAGTACGACTGCTGCAACTGGCGCGCAATCTCCCCGATAGTCCCATCTCCGACGGACCGATGATCGACCCTGACTACCGGCGCAATGCCGACGGCTGTCCCGGTGAGGAACAATTCGTCGCACACATAGAGCTCGCTCCGGTCGATCGGCCGTTCCACAACCTGCAAGCCCAGTTCGCGCTGTGCCAACTCCATGATTGAATCGCGGGTTATGCCCTCGAGCACGTTCTCCGTTGACGGCGGCGTAATCAGCCTGCCTTTGCGCATCATGAAGATGTTGCACGTGGCTCCTTCGGCAACGTGCCCGCTCTCGTTGAGGAAGATTGCCTCGTCGAACCCGCTGCGGCGCGCCTCATCGCTGGCCAGCGCGCTGTTTACGTAGGCTCCGCAAATCTTGGCGCGCGCCGGAATCGCGTTGTCTTCGATGCGCCGCCATGAACTCACCCCGGCATGAAGTCCGTTCTCGACGTGAAGATAATCCCCGTACGGCAGTGCGATCACGGCCCAGGAGTCTTGATCGTCGGTGCTCACGCCGATTCGTTCAGCGCTCTTGTATGCGATTGGCCGGACATAGACGTTGGTCCGAAACGCATTGCGCCGCATCAACTCCACAGTGATGCCACAAAGCTCCTCGGGCGACATCGGGACTTCAATGCGTAGAATGCCGCAATTCAGCTTCCAGCGCTCGTAGTGCTCTGCCGGGCGCATTAAAAACAGCTCCTTCGCGACCTCGTCCCAGTGCGCGCGTATCCCCTCAAAGACACCGGTCCCATAGTGCAGCGCATGGGTGAGTATGCCGACTCGCGCCTCGCGCAGCGGCACATATTGCCCATCGAAATACACAATCAGGCTCTGATCGGCCTCCACCTTCATCTCACACCTCCTGGCAAGATTCCCTGAAGAGTTCCCTGCCCCGCTCGAGCGCGCGTTCGTCGAGTGCAAACCATTTTGTATTCTTGACCAGGCGGCGCAGCGCGGCGTCGATGCTGGCCCGAGGCAACCCGTCCGCGATCTCAAGCAGCGCGCCCAGCATCACCATGTTGCCGGCCCGCGCGTCGCCCAGTTCATGGGCAACCTGCATAAACGGAGCGGCGAGCACATGCACGTCCTCGCGCGCGCAATCGGCTGGAAACTCATCGCCGTTGTAGATGATCCATCCGCCCGGACGCACGCTCTTGTCGAACTTCCTCAGCGACGGCTCATTCATCGCCACCAGAATATCCGGAGCCGTCACCAGCGGCGAATCGATCGTCTGGCTTGACAGCCGCACGTGGCAATTCGAGGTGCCCGAGCGCATCTCCGGCCCATAAGATGGAAGCCACGAAACTTCAAGGCCAGCATCCAGGCCCGCTTCTGCCAGTACTTCACCCAGCAGCAGAACGCCCTGGCCGCCAAACCCGGCCACGCGCACATGAATATCCACTTTTGCGGTTCGCTCCACCCGTACCGCGTCGCCTTCAGCCAGATCGGCCTCGGCAACGCCAAGAAGCCCGGGAATCGCATCGAGCGGCGGCGCCTCGCCGGGCACGCCCCGCGGTTTTACGTCCCTGGTGCGGTCGCAAAACACGCCCAGCGGAAAGGTCTTCTCCAGCACGTCGCGCACCCAGTGCTGCGCATCCACCGCGGACATCTTCCAGATGGTTGGGCAGGGAGAAAGTATTTCGACAAGCGAGAAGCCCAACCCCTTTACCTGGTTTTCCACCGCCCGGCGCACGGCGCGATTTGCCTGCGCAATCTGCTTGTTGTCTCCCAGCCCCACGCGCTCAATGTAAACAGGAGCCTGCAGCGTGGCCAGCAATTCACTCACGTGCAGCGGATAGCCTTCCGTTGCGGCGCTGCGGCCGCCGGGAGTCGTTGTGCTCTTCTGCCCGATCAGTGTGGTGGGCGCGGCCTGCCCGCCGGTCATGCTGTAGATGGCGTTGTTAACAAAGATCACGCTGATGTTTTCGCCGCGATTGGCCGCATGAAGAATCTCCGCCGCACCGATTGCCGAAAGGTCGCCATCACCCTGGTAGCCAATGACGATACTCTCCGGGCGGCTGCGCTTCATGGCCGTTGCCACCGCCGGAGCTCGACCATGCGCGGCTTGCACATTGCCCACGTCGAAGTAGTAATAGGTGAACACCGAGCAGCCAACCGGGCCAACCAGAATCGTCCTGTCCTGAATGCCCAGCTCGTCAATGGCGCGGGCCAGCATCTTGTGGGCCACGCCGTGGCCGCACCCTGGGCAGAAGTGGGTCTGGTGCTGCAGTTCCGGTTTGCGCTCGAACCGCCCGTAGAAGGACTTTGCCCTGCCTTGAACCACTGTGTAGTCCTGATCCAGATCAATCGACATTTGCCATCCGCTCCTCTTCCAACTCGGTTGCAGGCAGGAATCGCCGCGCCAGCTCGCGCACCAGGGAAAGCACTTCTTCGTGCGATGGCACATTACCGCCCGCGCGGCCAAGAAACTCGACCGGACGAACGCCGTTCAGCGCCAGCCGCACATCCTCCAGCAGTTGACCGTTACTCATCTCCACCACCACAAAGACGCGTGCTTTCTTTGCCAGGCGCTCGAAGTGTGCAATTGGGAACGGGTAAAGCGTAATCGGCCGCAGGACGCCGACATGGATGCCGTCCGCGCGAGCTTCCGCGGTAACCGCCTTCAGAATCCGGCCGACAATGCCGTATCCAACCAGCACAATCTCCGCGTCCTCCGTCTGCCACTCCTCGGCGCGCGCCTCAAGCTGTTCCGCGCACCGGTATTTCTGTTCAAGACTGCGAACGTGCGCCTCCAGATCGTCGATGTCCATAAACAGCGACGAAATCAGGTTGCCGCGCGTAGCGGCAGTGCCGGCCACAGCCCACTCCGGCAGGCAAGGCTCAACGGCGGTTTGCGGAAACTCGACCGGCTCCATCATCTGCCCGATGAAGCCATCGGCCAGCAGCACCACCGGATTCCGGTAGCGGTCTGCCAGCTCGAAAGCCAGCGCCGTCAAATCGGCCATCTCCTGCACGGAATGCGGAGCCAGAACGATAGTGCGGTAGTTGCCGTGCCCGCCGCCCTTCACCACCTGGTGGTAGTCGCTCTGCTCGGCGCCTATGTTGCCCAGTCCCGGCCCGCCGCGGGTGATGTCGGCAATGACGCAGGGCAACTCCGCGCCCGCCATGTAACTGATGCCTTCCTGCATCAGGCTGATCCCGGGGCCGCTGGAGGCGGTCATCGAGCGCACCCCGGCCGAGGCCGCTCCGTACAACATATTGATAGCCGCTACCTCGCTCTCGGCCTGCAGAAAAACTCCGCCCGCCCGCGGCATATACTCCGCTGCCGCCTCGGTGATCTCGCTGGCCGGCGTGATGGGATAGCCATAAAACGCGCGGCATCCCGCCAGAATCGCGCTCTTCACAATGGCTTCGTTGCCCTTCATCAATTGCTTGCGCATTGCGGAACTCCCTCCCCGCCGGTATTCATCGTGATTGCTTCGCCGGCCTTGTGTATCACCGCCCGCAATACCGTGATCGCTCCCGGCTCCGGACAGGCCATGAAGCAGATTCCGCATCCGGTGCAGCCCGAGCCCGCATAAGTCGCGGTGCGATAGCCGTAGTGGTTCAGATGCTCGCTCATGCCGATCACTTTTGGCGGACATGCTTCCACGCACAGTCCGCACCCTTTGCACTCATCTCCATCGATCCGCAACAAGCCTCGATCCCGCTTGCCAACTTCCGTCATTCCCTGCTCCTATCGCGCAAGCCGCCGCCTCTCAGGCAAGCGCGGCCGCGGTTCTTTCGCGCTCCAGGTAATGGGCGCGCACTGCAAAATCTTCCAGTTCCTGTTGAAAGCGCGGATCGGCAATGGCAATCAGCGCCAGGGCTCGTTCGCGCAAAGTCTTTCCGTGCATGTAGGCGACGCCGTGCTCGGTCACCACAAAGTGCACGTCCGCGCGCGACGTCACCACTCCCGCGCCCGGCTCCAGCGTCGGCACAATTCGCGAAACCGCGCCGTGCATCGCTGTCGCGGGCAGTGCAATGATGGGAACGCCGCCCTTCGAGCGCGCCGCTCCGCGAATGAAATCCAGTTGACCTCCGAAGCCGCTATAGGGCCTGGTCCCCAGCGAATCGGCGCACACCTGGCCGGTCAGGTCCACCTGAAGCGCCGAGTTGATGGCGACCATCCTGTCGTTCTGAGCTACTACAAACGGATCGTTGGTGTAGGAGATCGGCCGGAACTCGAAGCTGGGATTCTCATGGATGCAATCGAATAGCCGCTGCGTTCCCAGCACAAACGCCACCACCGCCTTGCCTCGAAGCAGCGACTTCCGTTGCCCGTTCAGCACCCCCGACTCGATAAGATCGACAACTCCGTCAGGGCACATCTCGGTGTGAATCCCCAGATCGCGCTTGTCGCCAAGGCACTGGAGCACCGCCTCGGAGATGCCGCCGATACCGGTCTGAAGTGTTGCCCCGTTCGGTATCAGCAAGGCCACATTGCGCGCCACGCGCAGGTGTGTCTCCGTACACGGCTCCGCGCGAAGTTCCAGCAGCGGGCGCGATGTCTCCACCACGGCCGAGATCCGGCTCACATGGATAAATGTGTCGCCATGCGTGCGCGGCATCCGCTCGTTCACTTCGGCAATCACGGTCTTGGCCAGGCGCGCGGCCGTGAGCGTGCAGTCCACCGTCGTTCCCAGGCTCACGAATCCGTGCGCATCCGGAGGCGAAACCTGCATCAGCACCACATCCAGCGGCAGAGCGCCGCTCTCAAACAATCCTTCAATCTCGCTGAGGAAGATGGGCGTGTAATCCGCGCGCCCGGCAGCTACCGCTTCGCGCACATTCGCGCCCAGAAACAGGCCGCGATGGCGAAAGCGTCCTTCATATTCCGGCCGTGTGTAGTCCGCGCTGCCCAGCGTCATCATGTGCACAATTTCCACATCGCGCACATGCGGAGCCCGCGCCACCAGTGCGTCGACAAGCACTGAAGGCGTGCCGCATCCGGACTGAATCCATACGCGGTCTCCGGAGCGCACCGCCTCCAGCGCTTGCGTGGCGCTCATGCGCTTGCTCCGGTAATCTTCGCTCCAGGACATCTAGAGTTGCCTCCGTTTTTCGCTGCCCGCCTACGCTGCTGCTTTACCCTTGTACGTCACAAAACTCGGCTCTAAGGCCTGGCAGATATTCCCTCAAAGCCCGCGCTATTCTCTTCCTTGTAAAAGGGGTCTGCTGTGATGGGAGTCACCCAAGAGGTTGTGCGTACCGGCACAGACACCGGCCAATCAAATTGAGATTGGCTTTGTCTTTCACGCGCATAATCCTTTTCCAAAGCCTCTCTTTCAAGTCATTGATTGTTAGCGACTTATGCTTGGAGCTCTGCCGGAACCGCTGGCCAGACTCCTGCACCGGTTTACGGTCTGGCGCTTCCCGCGCCGCTGCCAGAATGGAACCGTCGCCGATTGTCCTGAAATACCGGGCGCCGGCATGAACTCGAGACCCAGAATTTATGCAGCCAGCCGCGGCTTCGATCGGGTAATCTGGGTGGCAGAGTGCTTCCCCAGAGAGCCATCGACGAGTTGCGCGCAGCGGTCGGCGCGGACGGCCTGATCACTGGCCAGAGCCAATTGCAGACCTATGAGTGCGACGGGCTGACCAACTTCCGCGTCTTGCCCGGCGCTGTCGTGTTGCCTCGCAATGCCGCCGAGGTGCAGGCTATAGTCAGCGTTTGCGCGCGGCACAAGATTCCCTTCGTCAGCCGGGGCGCTGGCACCGGCCTGAGCGGAGGAGCGCTGCCGGCTGCCGGTGGAGTGGTCATCGGCCTGGCGCGCATGAACCGCATTCTCGAAGTGGACATCGCCAACCGCTTCGTGGTGGTAGAGCCGGGTGTCATCAACTCACATGTCACCCAGCGCGTGGCCGCGCAGGGGTATTTCTACGCGCCCGATCCCTCGTCGCAATCGGTCTGCACCATCGGCGGCAACGTGGCGGAGAACTCCGGCGGTGCGCACTGCCTCAAGTACGGCTTCACTGTCACGCACACGCTGGCGCTGGAGGTGGTGCTGCCCAGTGGCGAACTTGTCCAGCTCGGTTCGCCCACACTGGATGCGCCCGGTTACGACCTGCCCGGAGTCTTTGTCGGGTCGGAGGGCACCCTGGGCGTGGCGACCAAGATTACGCTGCGCATCGTCAAGAGGCCGGAAGTTGTCCAGACGCTGCTGGCCGCCTTCGATTCCCCGCAGGCCGCGGGCCAGACCGTGAGCGACATCATTGCCGCCGGAATGCTGCCCTCCGCTCTCGAGATCATGGACGCGCTCGCCATCGAGGCTGCGGAAGCGGCCGTGCATGCCCACTATCCCGTCTGCGGTGGCCTGCTGCTGGTGGAGCTCGACGGGCCATCGAGCGAGGTGGAGGCGCTGATGCGCGAGGCTCTCGCCATCTGCCGCAACAACGGCGCCAGGCAGATTCGCGTGGCGCAATCGGACCAGGAGCGCGCGCTGGTGTGGAAGGGACGCAAGGCCGCATTTGCCGCCATGGGCCGCATCTCGCCAAACTACATCGTGCAGGACGGCGTGATTCCGCGCACTGCTCTGCCCCGCGTGCTCAGCGAGATTCAACGCATGGCCTCAGCGGTGAACCTGCGCGTGGCCAACGTCTTTCACGCCGGCGACGGCAACCTGCATCCGCTGGTGCTTTACGATCGCGCCATCGCCGGGCAGGAGGAGATTGCCCTCGATCTCTCCTACCGCATCCTCCACCTCTGCGTTGACAACGGCGGCTCCATCACCGGCGAACACGGCGTGGGCAAGGAAAAGCAGCAAGCGCTCGGCTACATGTTCTCAGAGCCCGACCTCCAAACCATGCAACTGGTGCGTTGCGCTTTCGACCCGGAGAACATCTCCAACCCCGACAAGGTCTTCCCGCGGCCGCGCCTGTGCGCAGACAAACCCGGCCCCTACACGCCCCATCCGCTTGAAACGGCCGGCATCGCGGAGATCTTCTGATGACCGCGGCAACTGCAATTACGCAGCAAGACTGCTTGGCTCGCCTGGCCTCGATTGCCGGGCGGGAAAACGCGCATTTCGCGGACGATGCAATCGCCGTTGCCGCGGCGGACGCGCATCAGGTTGCCGAAATACTTCGCTTCGCCAATTCAAACAGCATTGCCGTGACGCCCTCCGGCAGCGGCACAAAGCTGGGTTGGGGAAATCCGGTGGCGCCGGGCATACGGCTCGATCTCAAGCGCATGAACACCCTGCGCGAACATCCCTGGCAGGACATGACCTGTACCGTCGAGGCAGGTTGCACATGGGCGGCAATGCAGACTGAACTGGCGCGCCACGGCCAGATGGTCGCCCTCGATCCGCTGTGGCCCGCGCGTGCCACCGTCGGCGGTGTGGTCGCAACCAACGACAGTGGCGCACTCCGGCTGAAATATGGCGGCCTGCGCGACCTGATCATCGGCATGACCGCCGTGCTTGCGGATGGCACGATTGCAAAGACCGGCGGCAAGGTTGTGAAGAATGTCGCCGGCTACGACTTGCATAAGCTGATGACCGGCAGTTTCGGCACACTGGGCGTCGTTACCGAAGTGAACTTCCGCCTCCATCCCGTCGAAGTTCACGCGCGCACCTGGACTGCTGTCGCGCCGGATCCAACCCCCCTCGCTGCGCCGCTGCGTGCTCTGCTCGACTCGCAGATGACTCCTTCCGCGGTACAGCTCCGCGCGCGGAAACAGGAGTGTGCGCTCGATATCCGTATCGCTGCTCTCCCCGCGTGCATGGACATCCATGCGGCGAATCTGCGTAATATCTTCGGACAAATTGAATTGAACGAGTCGAGCGAGGCGGCCTGGCAAGCGCGGGAGGAGCTCTTCGAGACCAAAGGCAGGCTTGTCCTCAAGGTCTCCCTGCTGCCTGTCGATGTGTGTCCCGTGAGCCTGGAGTTGCAGCAATGGGCGGCCCGGGAAAAAATCGAGATTGACCTCGTATCTCAGGCAACCGGACTGATGACCGTAGCGCTGAGTGGCTCTCTGGAAAAGGCGATTGCGCTCATCGAGCATCTTCGCGCCAGATTGCGAGGCAGCGGAGGCAGCGTGATTGCGCTCAGAATTCCCGAGCCGCTTCGCGCGGGCCTCGAACCGTGGGGCTGCGACTCAAACGCGCTGCCGCTCATGCGCGAGATCAAACGCCGCTTCGACCCCAACCGCATTCTCAACCCCGGCCGTTTTGTGGGAAATATCTGACGCCTATGCCGCACCCCGCCGCGCCAAACCCGCCGCGCACCTCGAGTTTCGACGCGCGCCATCCGCCGCAAAAGCAGCATATCGACGACTGCGTCCACTGCGGCTTCTGCCTGCCCGCATGTCCCACCTACGTGCTGTGGGGCGAGGAGATGGACTCCCCACGCGGACGCATCTACATGATCAAGAAAGCCGCCGAGGGCGAGGCGCCGCTCGATGGCCGCTTCCGGCTCCACATGGACAATTGCCTGGGCTGCATGGCCTGCATCACTGCCTGCCCGTCGGGCGTCGAATACAACAAGCTCATCGAGCCCGTCCGCGCGCAGATCGAGCGCAATCTGCCGCGCAGCCTGGGTGAGCGCTTCCTCCGCGGATTGATATTCGCCACCTTTCCCCACGCCTCGCGTCTCCGAATGCTCGCCCTTCCGCTGCTGGTTTATCAGAAGAGCGGCCTGCGATCGTTAGTGCGCGCAATCGGCATTCCGAAGCTGCTCCCGAAACGGCTTGCGGCCATGGAGTCGCTCTTGCCGGACGTGCCGGCCCATCCCTTCCGCAGGCTCCCTTCCATCGTTCGGCCCCGGAATGCGCCGCGGCGCCGCGTGGGAATGCTCAGCGGGTGCGTGCAACAGGTCTTCTTCCATCCTGTGAATGCCGCCACTGCGCGCGTGCTGGCCGCGGAAGGCTGCGAAGTTGTCGTTCCCCGCCAACAGTCTTGCTGCGGCGCTCTCATGCTCCACTCCGGGATGGAAGACGGAGCCATCGCGCTGGCAAAGAAGATGATCGCCGTCTTCGAACCCTCGAACCTCGACGCCATCGTCATCAACTCCGCCGGCTGCGGCTCCGCGATGAAGGAGTACGGTTATCTTCTGCGCGACGATCCGGCCTGGGCCACGCGTGCCGCGGCCTTCTCTGCAAAGTGCAAAGACATTTCCGAGATTCTCTGCGAACTGGAGCCGCAAGCGCCGCGCCATCCGCTCCGCTTGCGCATTGCCTATCACGACGCTTGCCATCTGCAGCACGCTCAGGGCGTCCACGATCAGCCCCGCCGCTTGCTGAACGGAATTCCGGAATTGGAAGTGGCCGAGATTCCCGAGGGCTCGCTCTGCTGCGGCTCGGCCGGCGTCTATAACCTGCTGCAACCCGCGACGGCGAACCAGCTCGGCGACCGCAAGGTTGAAAACCTGCTCAGCACCTGTGCCGAGGCCGTGCTTTCCGCCAACCCCGGCTGTCTGCTGCAACTGATGAGCGGCCTGCGCCGGCGCGGGCTCAAGGCGATGCCTGCCTTCCACATGGTTGAACTGCTTGACGCCTCCATCCGCGGCGCCTCAGCCAGCGAGCTGCTGCGGGGAGACAAAACATTGCGGATTGATGCAAACTGAAAGGCATGATCTCCGATTCCCGCACTTCCGAACTGCATTCCGCCGCCGGGCTCCTGCTTGAAGCCCGTTGCACCGGCTCTCCCCTTGCCGATCTGCCTGAACCGCTGCAACCAACCTCGCTCGAAGAGGCCTACTTTGTGCAGGACGCGATGGCCCGCGCCCTTGAGCCCGAAGGCGTTCGATCGTGGAAGGTGGGAGCTCCCACCCCCGACGCCACGCCCCTCTTCGGCCCCATGATTTCCGCCTGGATCGCGGACGACGCCAGCCTGTTCGCCGAACCGCGCCACCGTCTGCGCGGCCTTGAGGCCGAGATATCCTTCCTGATCGGCAGCGACTTGCCGCCGCGCCACACCCCCTACACGCGCGAAGAAATTGTCGCCGCCATCGCAAGCTGCCATCCGGCCATTGAGGAGTTGGAGGCTGGGCTGGTTACGCCGTCGAAGGTCGCGCGCTTCACCATGATCGCCGATCTGCAGATGCATGGCGGCTTTGTCCACGGCCCGGCTGTCCCCAACTGGCAGCAGCTCGATTTCGCCAGGGAGTCGGTTGCTCTATCCGTCGATGGCGCTGTCCGCGTGGACCGCACCGCATCCAACACCGCAGGCACAGACCTGCTGCGCC
>Ga0302320_10030224_pt1 | contig 10333 bp, 7 predicted proteins | sample Bog_T0_3_FD_202130 | JGI IMG/M metagenome (GOLD analysis project Ga0302320, IMG submission 202130) | Peat permafrost microbial communities from Stordalen Mire near Abisko, Sweden - Bog_T0_3 | ecosystem: Environmental > Terrestrial > Soil > Wetlands > Peat | place: Sweden: Abisko, Stordalen Mire... | reverse complement strand
GCCATCAGCACCGCGTACACCGCCGCGAAACCAACTAGCCACGCCGCTGGTTTCGTGTGCCATTGCCGCCAAACCATTACCGCGCCATAGACCGCGAACATGGCAAAAACCGCCCCTGTGGCCTCATGGAACAGTTGACGGGCTGCTCGCCAGACCACGCGCAGCGTAATTTTCGCCGACTGCCAAATCGTGCTGTAGAATCCTGGCGCCATTGTTTGAGTCTAATACAGTTGCAGCCCAGGCGCCGCACCCGCTACTGCCCGCGCGCTGCTTTCGCACACGCGCACCAGAGCTGGCAAGCGGAACAGGTAACCAGAGAGGTTCACTTTGCGCGTCAGGGGCTTGTATCCGTAGAATGCCAGTCCTAGAATGACGGGAGAAGGGTTGTTCTCAGGAGGTAGCGCGCTTGCAACTCGACGACCGCATGAAACAATTGCTCCGCGAGCTCGGCCACGCGATCAACGACACGGTCTCGGACTCCGACCGCATCGCCGAATCGATTTCCGCGGTGCGCGCCGCGGGCTTCGACATCGTTTTGAAGCTCGACGCCACCATCGGCCTCGCCCGACGCAATGGCCGGGACGCCAAAATGACCAATCAGGACCGGCGTTTCCTGGAATCGCTCCACATTCAAGTGGACGAGGAAATCATGGAAGAAGAAGCCGTCGAGCAGCGCGTCGAAATCACGCCGCAGGACATTAAATTTCTGAAATCATTGAAGGTTTCGTTCGATGATGAAGCTTAAGCCGCTCGCCGCGATCTTTGTCGTCGCCGCTGCCGTTTCGGCCGCGCCATCTGCGACCCGCGCCCAAGTGCACGCCGAAGCGGATCAGCCCTCCGACGTCACCACCACCCAGCCTATTGTGGTCAAGCAGCACCCAGCCAAAGCCGTGTGGATGAAAGCGACAATCGTCCACGCCGACGCGAACAGCATGATCGTCCGCGAGCGGGGCAACGAGATGGCCATTCACACCTTCACCTATTCGGACAACGCCCGTGCAAAAATGGAAAGCGTTCTGGCCGACGGCGGATATCAAAGCGGTGACGCCGTGAAAGTGTTGTGGCTGCCAGGATCGTCTCAGGCCCTCAAGATTAAAGGGCGCCCGTCAAAAGCGATCTAATTTTTCGCGAACGTTCCCGTCGTTTCATTCCCGCCAAACACACTTCCAATTCGAACTTTTATGATGGCTTTGAGGACTCGGCTAATTGACCGTCAGTGTTACCGTCGGCGTCCCCGTCACCGTGCCGCCCGTCGCCGTGATTCCGCTGATCGAAACCGTCGAAGTTCCCACCGGCGTTCCCGGGTTCGTTGATCCCACGCCTCCACCGCCGCCTCCGCAGCACACGGTCACGATCAGAAATGCAACCGAGAAAGCTCCCGCGATGATATTCCAGCGTCGCCTCTTCGCCTGCACGGCAACAAAAAGAATCCCGAGTGCGACCAGCGCCAGCCGCACCGGCATTCCCGGCACGACGGGACGTCCGCCCGACGACGGCCCGCCGAGCGGCGCAGAAACGCTCTTCGCCGTCGTCGTTATCGTCAGCGTCGCCGTTCCGGTTGATGTCGAGGTTGTCAGCGGTATTGATGACGGCGAAACCGAGCACGTGCTTTCCGACGGAAGACCCGTGCACGTAACCGCCGCAAAACTTACCGTGCCACTGAACCCATTGCTACCGGTAACCGTGATTGTCGAACTGCCCGACGCCCCCGGCGAAGTAATCGTGATACTCGCCGGATTCGCCGTCACCGCTACCTGCGGACCGGGATTCACGGTGACCGTCGTCGTTCCCACAGCCTGCGCAAAATTTGTGTCGCCCGAGTAGGTCGCCTGAACCGTTTCGTTTGTTCCTGCAGGCAACGAGGTAGTCACCAGCATTGCTTGATCGTTCGCAATTGCAACGGCCGCGCCGAGTGATTGTCCGTTCGCGCTAAATTGGACGGTGCCAGTCGGCGTTGGCGTCACGTTCTGTTGCGGCGTCAACTTCGCCGTGAGCGTAACGCTCGTCCCTTGCTGAATCGTCGAACTCGAAGCCGTCAGCGCCAGCGTCGATTGCACCACTACGTCACTCGAAACCGGCGTCGAAGTTGCTCCCGCGTAGTTCGTATCGCCGCTATACACGGCGGTGAAGGTGTCTTGGCCTAACGGTGCATTCGAACCCGTTAGGCTTGCGATCGCAGTGATGAGGCACGTATTCGAATTGGCGCTCCAGCTCGGCGTCACCGGATTGCCGATCTGTGTTGTGCCGGACATGAACTTCACCGTCCCCGTCGGCACATTTCCACAGCTCGTCACCTGCAGCTGCGCTACGCCCGTCAAATTCTGGCCGTACGAATTCGTCTGTCCCAGCCCCCCCAACGAAATTGAGGGCGTCGCCTGCGAGATTGTGAACGCCACCGCCGTGGACGCGCTCGCGTTGAAGCTCGCATCGCCCGCATATGCCGCGGTGAACGAATGCGCTCCCGGCGCAAACGTGAACACGCCATTCGGAGTGATCGTGTAGCTCTCGGCATTCAGCGTGAACGGATTTCCGCTGATCGCCGTGCCGTTGTCCTTGAACGTAACGTTGCCCGTCGCCACGCCGTTGCCGGACGCGCCCACCACATTCGCCCGCAAATATACAAAACTTCCGTAAGGCCCCGACGTAAACGGAATCGCATTGCCGTTTCCGTCAGCCGTCAACACCTGCGCTGTTGTCGTGCTCGCTTCCGGATTCACCGTTACCGGAACTCCCGCCGAATCGCTCGGTGCGTACGTCCCGTCGCCGGCGTAGTGCGCTTTCACGCTGTAGCTTCCGCCGGGCAGCAAATCCGTGGTGCTGTTCACCGCGCCGCTTGCGAGGGTGAACTGATCGATGCCGTTTCCCGTCGTGTTCGTCGCCACCAACGATACGTCGCCGCTAGGAGTACCCGTCCCGGTTACGCCAATCTTTACCGTCACTGCGCTGCCGTGCGCGATGTTCGTCGTTGGCGTTAGCATCAACGTCGTCGTCGTGGGCTTAAACGTCGTCGTCACCGTGGACCACTGATTCACCAAATTCGCCGCGTTCACCGAGCCAAGTCCTGTCGCCAAATCGTATCCCGTTGTCGTCGCGTATCCGCTTAATACGCCGTATTGATTGCCGCTCGGCGGGGCGGGACAATTCGGTGAGTTGGGCGTGCAGGCCATCGCGTTCGTTCCATTTGTCGTGTCGTAGAAAATGCAAGCCGAAGTGATCGTTCCGCTGGAATTGCAACTCGCCCCCGCCTGCGCCGCGAGTTTGTACAACACGAAGTTCGCGTTGCCCTGGCGCGAGCCGGTCTTCTGCTCGACCAGCGCCATGATCCCGGCCATCGCTGGAGTCGCCACCGAAGTGCCGCCGTATCCCTGGAAATCCTCGTAGTCTCCGCCCAGGCTGCACGAAGGCGCGCCGTCGCCGTTCGCATCCGCTTCGCAGATGATGTAAAAGCTTCCGTTAAAATTGTTGCCCGCGAAAAGCGATACGTCGGGAATGTCGCGCTTCGAATCGCTTGGCACCCCCGTTCCCGTTTGCCACAAGGGTTTTGCGTACCCACCTGTGCACTGCAACACGTTCGATCCGTCAAACGTGGTGCACGCGCTCTTGCCGCCGCTGCCGCCGACCGTCCCCACGATCGAGGAAAAGATCGAATTGTTGCAGTTTGTCACCGCACTAGTGCTGTAACCGAAAAACGGCGTCCCAAACTCCGGGTTCGTGCAGGTGTCGTTCCACACCATTTCCGGGATGTACGATTTCGCCGAAGCTTGATTCGGCGACGTGTTCGTCGAATTCCAGTACGTCGTTGGATTCGCCACGTCATTAAAATCCGTTCCGCCGACCGCGATGTTGTAAGGCGTCGAGGCAAGTCCGCTCACCTGCAATCCATACAGCGCCGGAGCGGGCTCCTCAGCGTCGCTGTCGTCGCAGCCCGCCGCGCCGTTATCGCCCGTCGAGATGAACACGGAAATCCCCTGCGCCGATGCCTGTTCCCACAACGCGTTGTAAAACTGATTCGACGCCGACCCGAGTCCCGCTTCGCATTCGCCGTAACTCTCGCTCATCACCCCGGCCAGATTGTTGTCCACAATATACTCGGCCGAAAGATCCACGCCCGCGCTTGTGTTCGTCGAAGAAGAAACCACAAAATCGATCGTCGCTCCGATCGCCACGCCGCCCGACCATTGCGTGTCGATGTCGGCTTCGGGCTCGTCGCCGATAATCCCGGGCGCCGGACCATCGTGAATGATGTTCAGCGTCGGCTTTGGCGACAATCCAAAAATCGTCGCGAAGTCGGCGAAATCCTGCGGATTAATATCCGTCTCGCTCACAATCGCGATCGTCTCGCCGGTTCCGTTGATTCCAGCCGTCCACAGCGGCAGCACGTTATAAATCGTTCCAAAGTCGTAGGGCCCAAGGCCGAACTCGCAGCTAGTTGTCGGATCGCACGGATTCGGGTAGGTGTAATTTGGTTTTACTGCCGTGATTTTTCCGGTGTCCTTCGCGCGGCGGAATTCGCCCGCGTGATGGTTCGCGGCTTTGCGCGGAAAGTTGTACAACGTGTCCACTCCCGCCACCATGCCAGCCAGCGCCGACGGAATCGAAGGATCGCTCGCGTTCGCCCAGTGCTCAACTCCGCTCACCGCGTATTTGTGAATCGAAGTGTGGAACGCACTCTCGACCGTCCCGGCGGTTCCCGAAAACTCGATCACCGTGCGTCCCGCCGACACGCGTGCCACCTGAAATCCCTGAGACTGCAGCCACGATGTGATCGTCTGAATGTCCTGATCCGATGGCCCGAATTGCTGTCCAAACTGCTGCGGAGTGAGCCACGCGTGGTAGCTGGACGAAGTCTCATCCATCTGCGCGAGCATCAGTTGCTGCAGTGCGCTTTCCTGCTGCGGACTGCGCGTCAACACTAGCAGCATGCGGTTCATCGGTAGGCTCGCGGGCGCCGCGCCCTGATCGAATTGCGGCTTCGCCAGCCGGTACGTGTTGCCTTTCAGCCGTGTCAGCTGCGAATTGTCGACTGCGCCGGTAATTCGCGAAGGAGCTGCGCTCGAGGTCTGCGCGGAAGCGCTCGGACGAAATGCGAAGAGCGAACAGAAGGCAAAAAGACACGCGAAAACGCTGCGAAAACGGGGCTGGGTCGCCATGGTCGATGTCACCTGAGATGCGTATGAGTTCAAAAAAGGTTCGATGGAGAGTATTCGTACCGCGCGGAAAGTGTCAAGTTGTACAAGAGGGTAGGCCCAGCGTTTTTTACCGCGTAGCACAATAAAAATTGGAACTTTCCGCTCAGGAAATTCGAATTCAGCGTCCGTTGCGGATACGGCTCGCCAGATTTCGCGCGCGTTGCCGGGCGATATCCACGAGCTTATCGTCGCCGGCCACCTGATCCAGCGCCGGCAGCAGTCGCTCTGGCTCCGGCAATTGCTTCGTGTCGAAGTCTTTTTCGATCTGCAGCAGCACGTCGTTGACGCCCAGATGGTCGTACCGCATCGTACGCATCAGGTCGGACACATCGACCGCCTGTTTCGAAAGTCCCTCGAACAAATTCACCAGCTGCGTCGCCGACTCATCCAGCGTGTAATTGAAACTCGTCGAGTGTGTCTCCGGTCCCTTCTGATAGGTGAAGGTCTTTTCGCCCAAATTCGCGAGCCGCCGGTGAACCTCCAAATCCACTCCCTGAAAATCGTGCAATTGCGCCGCAAGCTCAAACACGCGCTGAGCCAATGCCACGCTCACCTGCATCGGCTGCGGCGTCGATTCCTCATCCAGTTGCCGGATGTCGTACGTCCCCACACCCGCTGCGTTCAGCTTGATCTCGACGAACTCCGGAAAACTTGTCTTGAACACTTTGCGGTAGGTGATCGTAGCGCCGTCGGCGGGAATCGCGTCAATGATGGGACCCGGCGTGCTTCGCGCGAGAACCGGTGGAACATTAGCAACCGCGCACAAAGAAATCCCAAGGAGCGCGCAGTATGGCGCCAAAAAAAGACGTGAACCGTTCAGGCGGGCTGGACGAAGCATCACAGCTCAGAGACGCGCGCGACTCGAACTCGGTTGCTCGAGGATGGTTTGCTCGAAACCGATGGATGCACTTCGCCACGGTGTCCGCCTGAAAGCGCGGCTTCCGTCACAATTACCCGTGGACGCATCGCTACAGCCGCGCGTTCCGCAGCCCGCGCCACATGCCCGTGGCACATCGCTACAGCAAGCGCGTCCGCCGCGTCCGCCGGCTCCGGATATTCCGTCAGCCCCAGCGCAGACGTCACCATCTGCTGCATCTGCTGCTTCGAAGCCGCGCCGTAACCCGCCACGCTGCATTTCACTTCGCGCGGCGAATAGCTGTGCGCCGGAATCGAAGCTTGTGCCGCGGCCAGCAGCACCACGCCGCGAACTTCCGCCAGCTTCAGCGCCGTTCTCATATTTAGCGCCGTAAACACCGCCTCGATCGCCACTGCATCCGGCGCAAACTCCGCCACCAGCGCCGAAATCAATTCATGAATCGATCGCAGCCGCACTCCGAGGCTCGCACGCGCCGGCAATTTCAGCGCGCCAAACCGCAGCAGTTTCGGCGACGCGCCAACAAACTCCACGACTCCGTAGCCCGTAGCGCCCGCCAGAGCCGGGTCCACGCCCAATACTCGGTACCGCTTCACGCTCACATTCGAATTGGAATTAGAGGGCATCCCGACGCGCACAAGTGTACTTTCGCGCCAGAACCACAGGGTAGTGTTTTTTCGGTGGGGAGTTCGTTAGCCGCAGCCGTTGTGAGCGTTGGCTGCGCCTTTCGAAACTAATTCGCGACCGCCGCCTGCATTTCCTTCTCATCGATATCGAAGTTCGCGTACACATGCTGGACGTCGTCGTGATCTTCGAGCACTTCCATCATCCGCACCATCTGCTGGGCCTGCGCGCCGGTCAACTTCACGTAATTCTGCGGCACAAACGCCACTTCCGCGGTCGCCGGTTTAATTCCCGCCGCCGTCAACGCCTCGCGCACCTTTTCAAACGCTTCGGGCGGAGTCGTCACTTCCCACACCGACCCATCGTCCTTCAAATCGTCCGCGCCCGCATCCAGAACGATACCCATCAGCTTGTCTTCGTCCGCCGCTTCCTTCGGGATCACAATGTCGCCCTTGCGGTGAAACATCCAGCCGACCGCGCCCGTTTCGGCCATGTTTCCGCCGTTTTTCGAAAACATGTGGCGCACTTCGCTGACGATCCGGTTCCGGTTGTTCGTCACCACCTGCACCAGCACGCCCACGCCGCCCGGGCCGTATCCTTCAAACGTCACTTCGTCCAGCGTTTCACCTTCCAGAGTGCCCGTGCCGCGCTGAATCGCGCGCTCAATGTTGTCATTGGGCATGTTCTCGCCCTTGGCCGTCAAAATCGCCGTCCGCAGTCGCGGATTGGTGATCGGGTCGGCGCCGCCAGTCCGCGCCGCAATCGTTAATTCCCGGATAATTTTGGTGAAAACTTTGCCGCGCTTCGCGTCCGTCGCGGCCTTCTTGTGCTTAATTGTTGCCCACTTAGAGTGTCCAGACATGGATAAACCTTTTACAGGTAGTATGGCAGGAGCAGCAGGTTCGCCCTTGCCGCAGTAGTCTAGCAGCAGCCAACGATATCAGGCAAGCGAAGGGCGGCGGGCCGAGCCGAAACTAATTCCTGCGAGAACCGAGCGAAAACTGCCGAAATTACGAGCATATAAGACTGTCGGCGATAACCTTCCGCCCGATCAGCCGTCAACGAGTAGGATATCCGTTGCCCCTCGCCTCAACCTTTGAATCTGGAGCCGGCCAATGCAGACGCTTCTGCAAGACGTCCGTTACGCGTTTCGTACACTCTTAAAAGAACCCGGCTTTACGATCGTCGCGATTCTCACTCTCGCGCTTGGCATCGGCGCAAACACCGCCATCTTTTCGTTGATCGATAGCGTCCTACTCAACCCGCTGCCGTATCAAAACGCAGACCGTCTGCTCAGCATTGCCGCCGGCGACCGTCAGAAGGGAACCACCGGCACGCCCGTTTCGTTCACAAAATTTCAGGCCCTGCAGCAGCAAACGAAAACCCTCGAAAGCGTCGGCGCGTTTTTCCAAACCACAGCCAACCTCACCGGCAGCGGTCAACCGCAACAGATCAACATGAATCGCGCCAACGCGGACTTCTTCCACGTCCTCGGCATCTCGCCCGCCATGGGACGCGATTTCTTTCCCGCCGAAGATCAAATCGGTGGCGCCGATGTGGCAATCATCTCCAACGCATTTTGGCGCGGCCATTTCAACGCCGATCCACAAGTGCTCGGCAAATCCATTTCCCTGGACGGCAAGCCCTCCGTAATCATCGGCGTCTTACCGGGCTCGTTTGAATTTCCATTTCAACAGCCGGAGCCCGACGTTTGGGTGCCGCGCGTGTTCGATCTTCTCGGCCTGCGTCCCGAGCAACTTCGCATGGGCGCCGGATTTTTGTCGCTCATCGCGCGGCTCAATCCGGGCCAAACGCTAGGGCAGGCTCAAGCCGAGGCAGACATCATCAATCAAAGTTACACCCAGGCTTATCCCGGCAATGCCGACGCTGCAAATCACAGTTTGGATTTCACTTCGCTCACAGACAATCTCGTCGGCCCGGTGCGCTCGTCTCTTTTCGTCTTGCTCGGCGCCGTCGGATTCGTGCTACTGATCGCCTGCACCAACGTCGCCAGCCTCCTGCTCACGCGCGCCACCGCCCGTGAAAAGGAAATGTCGATTCGCCAATCGCTCGGCGCTACGCGTGGCCGCCTTACGCGGCAACTCCTCACCGAAGGTCTCGTATTGGCAGTCATCGGCGGAACGCTCGGCGTCGCGATCGCCTTCGTGGCGCTGCCGCTCCTGCGAACCGCCGCCGGAAATGCCGTGCCTCGCCTCGATCACGTCCACCTGAACGGAGCCGTCCTGCTGTTCTCCTCGTTGCTTTGCGTGGTCACCGGCGTCGTGTTCGGCCTCGTGCCGGCGCTCCAAGTGTCCGGCGCGAACTTTCATGACACGCTAAAAGAGGGCCGCGGCACCGCCTCCGGCCGCGGATCCCGCGCTCGTCAAGCGATGGTGATTGCAGAGGTTGCCGTCGCCCTGCTGCTCGTTGTCGGGGCGGGTTTGCTGATTAAAAGTTTCGTCAGTCTGCTGCGCGTCAATCCCGGCTTCGATCCGCACGGGGTCTTAACCTTTCCGGTCAGTTTGCCAACGGCGAAGTATGCCGCCGGGCCACAGCGCGCAGAGTTTTTCCGCCAGGCGCTCGAACGGATCTCCACGCTCAACACCGTGCAGTCGGCCGGCGTGGTGAGCTACATGCCGCTCACCGGCACCAGCCGCTACGTTTTCTTTTGCGCCGAAGGGCAAGTCTGCCAGGGCATCGGGAAGGATCCCCTGATCTCGATGCGCCAGGTGAGCCCCGGATATTTCTCCGCGATGCGAATCCCTCTGCTTCGCGGCCGGGTATTCAACGATGCCGATAACCCAAGTGCGACTCCCGTTGTGATCATCAACCAGTCGGTCGCTTCGGAGGATTTTCCCAATCAGGATCCGATCGGCAAGACAATCCAGAATTCGCGCGACCGCATTCCGCTCCAAATCGTTGGCGTGGTCGCCGACGTAAAGTTCAACTCGCTGAGCGCTCCCAAGTTCGACGAGATGTATCTCCCCTATCTGCAAAGTCCATGGATGGCAATGACGTTTGTGGTCCGTTCAGACTCGGCCCCGCAGCCGCTGGTCTCCGCCGTGCGCGAAAAAATTCAATCGATCGATCCCGATCTGCCGGTCGATGGCGTACAGTCCGTCGATAAACTCGTTTCGGATTCCGTCGGGCAGCCGCGACTGCTGATGGGATTAGTCGCGGCGTTCGCCGGGTTCGCCATGTTGCTCGCCGCCGTCGGCATCTACGGCGTGATGGCCTATTCCGTCTCGCAGCGGCTTCGCGAAATGGGGATTCGCATGGCGCTCGGTGCCGCGCCTCGCGATATTTTGCGGTTAATAGTCGGTCAGGGTATGCGGCTCGTGCTGATCGGTGTCGCAATCGGGTTCGTCGCTTCGTTCTGGCTGACGAACTTGCTCGCCTCGTTGCTTTTCAATACGCGCGCAAAAGATCCGCTCATCTTCGCGCTGGTTGCATTCACGCTCGTTTGTGTCGCGCTGGCAGCCTGCTACATCCCCGCGCGCCGCGCCATGCGCGTCGATCCGATGGTCGCGTTGCGTTATGAGTGATCGTTGGGAGGCGAAATCGAAGAACGAACGGCATGACGCTACCTGGCGTTTGGAAGATCCTCACGCACCTTTCGCTTCAATTGTGTTTGTTTTACGCGGCT
>Ga0302320_10030222_pt1 | contig 10333 bp, 7 predicted proteins | sample Bog_T0_3_FD_202130 | JGI IMG/M metagenome (GOLD analysis project Ga0302320, IMG submission 202130) | Peat permafrost microbial communities from Stordalen Mire near Abisko, Sweden - Bog_T0_3 | ecosystem: Environmental > Terrestrial > Soil > Wetlands > Peat | place: Sweden: Abisko, Stordalen Mire... | reverse complement strand
CATGAAGAGTTTATCGCCACCCTTAAGAACGCCATCCAGCGCCACCAGCTCATCTGCCAGAACGCCCGTCTGCAGGACGCCACGCAGACCATGAACGCGCAGTTGGTGGACCTCAATCGCTCCCTCGAACAGCAGGTCCAGCTCACGGCGCGCCAGAATCAGGAACTGGCCCAGCTCAATTCCGCGCTCGAAACCAATCTGCTCCGTTCGCTTGAGCTCTGCGTGCATACGATGCAGACCTTTTATCCTTCGCTGGGCAATCAGGCGCGCCGTGTGACCGAGCTGTGTCGCGCCATCGGGCAACTGGCCAAACTTCCGCCGGACGAACTACGCGTGCTCGAAAGCGCCGCGCTGCTGCATGACATCGGCCTGGTGGGCGTGCCGCGCCAGATCATTCGTCGTTGGCAGGAGGATCCTGACGCGCTTGGCGAACCCGAACGTTCTCTGATTCAGCAGCATCCCATCCTGGGGCAGGAACTGGCCTTGTTCGTCAGCCAACTCGACAAGGTGGGGGTGATTATCCGGGGTCACCATGAACGCTTCGATGGCCACGGCTATCCCGACCAGCTCGTTGGCGAAAATATCCCGTGGCTCGCCCGCCTGCTCGCCGTGCCGGTGGCGTTCGCCTCATGCCGGCTGACGGACGCCGATGCCGTCGAACGAATCAAGACCGGGGCCAGCACCGCGTTTGATCCCGAGGCCCTGAAAATATTCCTCCGCGCACAAGCCGTGGCCTCCGTGCCGCGGCGCGAGCGGCAGGTGTCCCTCGGTGAACTGCGGCCCGGCATGGTTTTGTCGAGAGGGATCTATACCCCCAGCGGCTTGCTGCTGGTGCCCGAAGGCCAGCGCCTCAATGCCACCTATATTGAAAAGGTCTTGAACTATAACCGGGTGCAACCCCTCGTACAAACCCTGACGGTCTACTGCTGAAAATCCGAAAATTGGTGGCCGCCTCCGCCGGTTTCTCCGCCCGTTATTTGGAAAAATTATTTCGCTGGTGCCGGGGTGCGCTGCTGCAATTCGCGTTCGAGATAAGTGTCTTCCGGCGCGGTTTGCCAAGCCGTCAGCCAGAGGTCGCCCAGCAGTTGGCCGCTTTTTACGAGCTGGCCTTCCAGGAAGGTGCGTCCCTCCGCCCCAGCACCGCCTTGATCAGACAGCCTCCCGGCTTTTTCTAATTGGTATAGCGGCTCTACGAGCTGGTTGTTGCCCACGACGAAATCCACGGCCGCGTGGAAGATTCCGTCGGGTTCCGCCGCCCCCGGAATGCTCGCCGCTGCATGAATTTTGGCGGCAAGTTTTTTCACGTCAATACCGCCGGTATTGCGGAAAAACCCGCCGTCAATCCACGCATGAAATTTGCGGTCGGTCGTGTAGTGGTTGGGATTGTCGTCCACCCAGCCGTTGAAATGCTTGGTGGTATGCAACGGCTGGCTCGCGTCGCCCACGAAATGGCCCATGACCCCCATCACATATACAATGTTCGCCTTGGCGTTGGAGATTTCCCCGGGTGTACCCCCGCATTTTTCCAGCGCGGCGAGGGTGCTAAAGCCCGACTGCAATTTCTCGAAATACTCAGTAATGGTCCACGGCAGAAACCCGCTGAGTTCGCGCGTGTGATCACTGTCCCGCGCCGGATCGATCGCCGGAAATTTTTCGGGATGTGCCGCGCGCGCCTTCACGATATCCGCCACGAAATCATAGCGCAGGGGAGGCAGCTTATCCGGGGACAATCCGTACTGGGTAAGATCCTCCAAATCCAGATAATGATCCGGCCCATTGACGTGGGCGAGGGCCAAGCCGGTGCCGGTGCGGAAATTGCTGTCGTTGCGCCAGCGGTCGGCCTCCCCCGCGAGATAAGCGATCCGACTGCGTGCCTCCGGCGTGAGGGCAAATCCCGGAAAGCTCGCCGGCAAAGCGGCAAGGGCCAGTTCGTTTACGGCATGATGACCTTCATAATCCCATGCCCGCGCGTGAAAAGCGGATGCTGAAAGGGCGCTGAGTAAAATGATCGTTTTCAGTTTCATACTGTAATCCTTGACTACGTCAGTTTAGCGCAGCGGACGCGATTGCAAAACAGAAATCGGTATCCTGCAATAACGTCAAAATGATGTTTTTTTGCCTCGATTCGTGGTTGAATCTCCGGGTGACAATTATTACCAGTGACAATTGCACCGGGTATGGGCGCGCCGGACACGTCGAACGGCCGCAGCGAGTGGCCAAAACGGTCGAATGGCTGAAGCGCCAGACGGATCTACCATTGACGTGGGCCGCACCCACCAGCGTAACGGACGCGCAGATTCTTCGTGCCCACACGCCGCAAATGCTGACGCGCCTGGAGCGGCCGGAAGATTTTGACGAAGACACGCCATTCCTGGAAAATATTTCCAACCACGCCCGCGCCTCGGTGGCCGCCGCCTTGGATGCCCAGCGGCTGGCCCGGGAAGGGCAGGCCGTTTTCAGCCTCATGCGGCCGCCAGGTCATCACGCCTCGCGCGAAAATTCAATGGGCTTCTGCTATCTCAACAACGTGGCCATTGCCACCCTTGAAGCGCAGGCGGCCGGTGTCCCGCGGGTGGCCGTGTTTGATTTCGATGTGCACCATGGCAACGGCACGGAGGACATTTTGGTGAACCGGCCGGGCATCGAGTTTTTTTCGGTGCATCAGTTTCCGGCCTACCCCAATACGGGCGCGGAAAATCGCGGGCAAAATTGTTTCAATTATCCCGTGGCCGCTGCCACCACCCGCCTGTCGTATCGCGCCAAGCTTGCGAACGCTTTGGATGACCTCCGCAGTTTCCGGCCCGATTTGATCGCGGTCTCCGCTGGGTTTGACGCCTATCTGCGCGATCCCCTGGCCGACGGGCCCTTGCTGGTGGAGGATTTCCACTGGCTGGGCCAGACCCTGAGCGCGTTCAACGTGCCCATGTTCAGCCTGCTCGAAGGTGGTTACAGCAAAGATTTGCCGGAATTGATTTTTGCTTACCTCCAAGGGGTGGCCGGAAAATGATCCGGGCTGGCGGCCCTGGGTCTGATCAAGGCGATGATGCGCTGCTGAAGCAATCCATCGCCTGCACACGCCCCCATCCAACCATGGCTGGCCGCCACCAAACTGCGCCCCTGTCCCGCGCTGCAATTCCGCTCGACAAGGAAAAAATCGCTACTAATCTTCGCCTATGACGACACTGGCGGTGTTCAATGGAGGGCAGCCCCCGAACGCAGGTGTGTGAACGGCCTGTGGCCCGCGGCAACGCCACCCGTCAGAATGTTCAGTATCCAGAATTGAGAAAAATTTTCTTGGGTCGCTATATTGTTCTGCCGAACTAAACAAAGATGGAACCAGTTTACAAATTATTGCATGAAGTAAAGGTTTTGCCACCTTCGCCGCAAGTGCTGCCGAAAGTGTTGGATGCATTGCGGAATGAACAAACGACCCTGGATGAAATCGGTGAACTTGTGGCTTTGGATCAGGTGTTGACAGCCAAGTTGCTGCATTATTGTAACAGTGTCTACTTTGCGGGTCGGGAACCCGTCTCCAGCGTTCCAGAAGCCATCGGTCGCGTTGGTTTTCAGACGATATTCACACTGGTTTCGGTCGTCACTGGCAGCAAGTCGTTCAACCCGCCGGACACCTCCGGGATCGACGGCTTGTTACTTTGGAAACACAGCCTCACCACGGCGTTTGCATGCAAGTTTATTGCCGATGACCTTGAGGTGGACAACAACCTGTTGTTCACCGCCGGTTTGTTGCACGACATCGGCCGCGTGGTTTTGGCGCAGGCCAAAGGCGCCGATTACGGTCGGCTCTATAATGAGGCGGTCAGGACCGGAGCCGATTCCACGGAACGGGAACAAGCCACCTACGGTTTTAGCCATGCCGACGTGGGCGCCTGTCTGATGGAAACGTGGAAGCTGCCTGCGGAACTGGTGCAGTCTGTACGATTTCACCACCGGCCCGCAGCGGGTGGTTCTGCCGTGAAAATGGCCGCCGCTGTTTGCGTGGGCAACGCACTGGCTCACCGCTTCGAGCATCCGGCGGACAGCATCGCGGTGAATCCCGAGTTGCAGGCAGCCCTGCAATTGCTGACCCTGGGCGACCGCCATTTGGAATTGTACGACGAACAAATGCAGGAAAACTGGGATTTTGTGAACCGGCTGATTGACTTGCGGTAAAGCCTGGCAATGCCCGAGCAGTTGCTGATTCCAGGCGGATTAGCTGTTAGTCTGTCTGTGTGACCGTGCTCGAAGCCATTAAAAAAAGCACCGAATTTCTCGGCAAAAAAAATGTCGGGGCGCCGCGTCTGCATGCGGAGTTGCTTCTGGCTCACCTGCTCCAGCTGCCGCGTATGAAGTTATACCTCAATTTTGACCGCGTGCTCTCGCCGGCGGAAACGGACGCCTTGCGCGAACTGGTCAAAAGGCGGGGATTGCGTGAACCGCTTCAGCATATCATCGGGTCCACCTCCTTCTGCGGCTTGGAATTCTCCGTGAACCGCCACGCTCTCATTCCCAGGCTTGAAACCGAATTGCTCGCCGAAAAAGGCTGGCAATGGCTTGGCGGGCGTCCCGCCGCATCCGCAGCGCTTGATTTTGGGACTGGCACTGGCTGCATTGCCATTGCGCTGGCGGCGAAGTGCCCCGCGGCAAAAATCACCGCCCTGGACCTGTCCGCCGATGCCCTCAGGCTCGCGCAGGAAAATGCCGCCAAAAACAATGTCGCGGAACAGATTCAATTTGTTCAGGGCGATGGCTTTGCCGCGCTGGACAGTGGCCCGGACCCGCGGGCGGAATCCGCTCGTTCCTTTGACCTGATCATCAGCAATCCCCCGTACATCGCCTCGGATGAAATCGCCTCGCTGGAACCCGAGGTCCGGGATTTCGATCCACGCAAAGCGCTGGACGGCGGGGTGGATGGCCTGGATTTTTACCGTCTGTTCGCGGCGCACGCCCGCTCACGACTCAAAGCCGGCGGAAAAATCATGCTCGAATTTGGCGACGGCCAGGCCGGGGCCATTCAGGCCATCTTTCGGGATCAAAAGTGGATTGTTGAAGCCGTGCTGGAAGATTACAGTCAACGAGCCCGGATTTTGCTCGCCCGGGTAGACCAAACCTTAAATGAATCATGGTGACTTAATCCATTAATCCAACAATCGCATACTCACATGGACAGCTTTCTCATCCACGGTGGTGGACCCTTGCACGGCGAAGTCCAAATCAGCGGCAGCAAAAATGCCGCTTTACCCATCATGGCCGCCACCCTCCTCACCAGGGAGCCGTGCGTCATCCGCCGCGTGCCGGACCTGAGCGACACGCGCTTCATGATCAAAATTTTGGAGTCCCTGGGCGCCACCGCCACGTTCGCGGGCGGGACCCTCACCATCCAGGCCAGGGACATCAACGGCTATGCGGACTATGAACTCGTGCGCAAAATGCGCGGCTCCATCTGTATCGCCGGCCCCCTGCTGGCGCGGTTGAAAAAGGCGCGCGTATCGCTTCCCGGCGGTTGCATCATCGGCGCGCGCCCGATTAATCTCCATCTCAAGGGCTTCGCAGCCCTCGGCGCAAAGATCGAAATCATGGGTGGCTATGTGGATGCGTCGGCCAACCGGCTGGTCGGCAATTCCGTGTTTCTCGGCGGACGGGCCGGCCCCACGGTCCTGGGCACCGCCAATGTCATGATGGCCGCCGCGCTCAGTGAGGGCCTGACCGTAATTGAAAGTGCGGCCTGTGAGCCGGAAGTGGTGGACCTCGCGAATTTCCTCAATGCCATGGGCTCGAAAATAACCGGCGCCGGCAGCCCCACCATCACCATCGTTGGCGTGGAAAAGCTGCACGGCGTGGAACATGAAGTCATTCCCGACCGTATCGAAGCGGCTACGTTTCTGATTGCCGCCGGCGCCACGGGCGGTGAAGTCACACTCAAGGGCGCGCGGCCGGATCACCTGCGCGCCGTGGTGGACAAATTGAGTGAAGCTGGGGTGGCCGTGGAATGCATCGGTGCAAACCTGGTGGCCCGGCGCAAATCCGATCTCAAACCAGCCGACATCACGACCATGCCCTATGCCGGCTTTCCCACCGACGTCCAGGCACAGATGATGTCGCTGCTGACGCTGGCCCCCGGCATCAGCATTATTACCGAAAGGATTTTCGAGTCGCGCTTCATGCATGTGAGCGAACTGGCGCGGTTGGGCGCGGACATCGAAATCGAGGGTCCCAGCGCGATTGTCAAAGGCGGACGACCACTAAGCGGCGCGCCCGTGATGGCCAGTGACTTGCGTGCCAGCGCCGCGCTCGTGATCGCCGGCCTGGCGGCCCGGGGCGCCACCCAAGTGAACCGCATCTACCATCTCGACCGAGGTTACGAGCAAATGGACGTGAAATTACAAAAGCTCGGGGCTCGCATCGAACGTGTCCCGGAATTGACCAATTAAGGAGATGGCTCTAACTATTTGAAATCCGGTTGAAACCAAAATCATGCCGCCCTACCGGAAGTCGCCGGAGTCGGTTGCCGCTGGCACCCATGACCGTTGCTCGCATGGCATGGCTGGTGTCGCCACGAGTTGCTGCTCCAGTCCGGGCATGGAGCGTGACGCCGTGCTCCCTTATTTTACGGGCGGTTCGAAAAAGTCGCGGCCGCCTTCCACATCGACAAACACCGCGCGCCCGCGGGCGTCCGGTTGGGATATGATCATTTGTACGTTCTTGAAGGTCACGCCGCGGATATGGCGCGCATAAATGCCATAGGCTGGTAGCACCCGCCCGAACATGTTGTATTCCGGATACGCCGACTCCTTCTCGGGCAGTTGCACTTGCACGTCGGCCGGTTTTCCGCCCCCAGGCAGCTCCGCGCGGACGTTTTCCAGGGTGATCGATTCAACCGGATGATCCGGGATGCCGCTGATGAGCACGCCGATATGCCGGACGCCCTTGGCATTTACATTCTTGATGGTCACATCGCGCAAGGTGCCGGGCCGTTTCGGCTGGTCGCCCGGGCGGAAGGTTTTTAACCGCGCGCCAAGGCGCATAAAGACGGGGACGCTCACCCCATCCATGGTGATGTCCTCGACGGTCACGTCATGCAGATGCGCGCCGTCCACCGAATTTAACGCGATGCCGGACAAGCCCACGTCATGCAGCTGGCAGTTCGCAACGGAAATGTTTTCGAAGTCGCCCAGGGATTCAGTGCCGAGCTTGATGGCGTTGCACTTGGTCGAAAGCTTGCAATCGCTGGCGATGATGTCCCGGCACGGCAAGGGGCTGGTGGCCTTGAAACAGAGCGCGTCGTCCCCGCTGTCGATGTCGCAGCCGCGGATGGCGACCCGCTCGCAGGAGTCAAGGTCGATGCCGTCATTGTTGATCAGGCCCGTGTGGCGGGTGCGGATGGTCACGTGCTCAACGATGGCGTCGTGCGTTTGGAAAAAATTCAGCGTCCACGCGCCGGGGTTGGTCAGGTGAACCCCCCGGACCGTAACCTTGGTGCAGCGCAACCACCGCATCAGGAACGGTCGGACCGTGTAGCGGCTTTGTGCGGCCTTTAATTCCGCGCCCCGTCCATCAATCGTGCCGGCGCCTTCGACCCCCACATGATCCGCGCCTTGGGCAACTATCAACGCGTAACCCAGGGCAATTCCGTCGCCGGCAATGAACGGATCCACATTGCGATAATCGGCGGCATTGGTGCTGCCCAGCAAGACGGCTTTTTCATCCAGACGCAACGTGACGTTGTCTTTGAGCTGGATGGTGCCGGTCACATAGTGTCCGGCCGTAAACTGGATCGCTCCGCCGCCGCCGGCACTGCAAGTATCAATCGCTTTCTGAATGGCGATCGTATTCACGGTGGCGCCGTCGCCAGCCACACCCATTTCGGTCGCGTCCAAGAGCTGGCCCGAGGCTGCCATTAACTCTGCTGTCGCCGAAAGGATGGCCATTACAAACAGCCATGAGAAAAGGAGGGCTTTGCGAGCGGGCATAAACTGAAAGACCGGAGGTTTGCTCAGTGTTCCGATTCGCCGGGATTCTCCGGGATGCCGGGATCATCCAGCACTTGAACGGCGGAGGCGGACCCCAGGGTCTTCCAATCCTGGAGCACCCAAACGACCTGCTTGTCAGGCGTGATTTCAACCAATTGGGGACCCTTGCCATTGTTGCCGCGCGAGCAGAAGATCGTATCGCCGTTCGCCAGTCGGGTACAGCTTTGGGGCGCCGAGGTGAAGCGATGTTCCGCCGGCAGATCAGTGTTCTTGAATTCCCAGACCGTCTCGCCCTTCGTATTGACCTCGCGGGTGAGATTGTCGCCTTCGTCCGTGATCAGTGTATTCCCATTCTTGAGACGGAGGGCAGCCCAGGGCGACCGGATATGGTAACTCCAGACCTCATGGAAATTCTTGTCGTATTCCACGACCTGGCCCAGGTTGAGGAACGGCACGAGATAAGTTCCCTGGGCCGTGTAACGAGCCCTCCGGAACTCCCCATGGATGCTCTTCGGGTTGGGCGGTTGGCTGCACGGGAGCGCATGTTCCACTTCAATCGTCCCGGTCTTGATGTTCACGACCATTAGGCGCGGGGGCAGGCCATTCAGGATGAACAAAACCCGGTCCAGTCCAATCGGCTGGCAGGTGTGGACTTCCGTGTGATTCGTGCCCGTGCTGTTATCGCAATCGTAACGCCACACCACCTTTTTGTCCGGCGTGATCTCGGCGAGATATTGCATGCGCGTAAACAGAATGTTGCCGTTGGAAAGCATCCAGACGTCGTCGTACTCATAGCCTTTGCCGGTGGAATAGGTCCACAGCACCTTGCCTTGGTTGAGGAGGAACATTTTGTTGTAGTTTTCGCCGGCGTAAAGCATCGGGTGTTGCGCCAGGCCATTGCCGGGCAGGTGGTTGGGGCTGATCCCGTTCGTCCAGTTGCCGACTGGGGCCTCAGTCTCAGCCGGTCCCATGGCTGGCACATCCGGGGCGGTGAAACGCCCCAGCACCGCCATGCACGGGGTTGCCGGGGAGCGGCCGGCGGTGAACGTATGACAGGCGGTGAAGATCACCATCATACCCAGGGCGGCCAAGACCAGTTGGAAATGCGTCAGTTTCATTTGTGCGGCTGGAAAGTCCATTGGTTATACGACAAAGGCTGTTTTGGCAACTTAAAGCGCACCGGCGGCAGAGATTCCGCAGCGTAATCTGAATCTGGCAATTGCTTGCCGGCCAAACCAGATAAAACCAAATATCCTTGTCTCAGTGCACCAACCATCCGTTCACCCACCCCGCAGGCCAATTCCGCATCACCCACCAAACCTTATTGTCCAAACCATAGAGAAGCTTTGAACTTCCTCCCTGGAACGGCTATTTTGCCCCTATGTTCGATTCCTTAACCAGCAAACTTCAAAGCGCGTTCAAGAATTTGCGCGGCCTCGGCAAGATCTCGGAAGGCAACATCGCTGACGCATTGCGCGAAGTGCGGATGGCCCTGCTCGAGGCCGACGTCAATTTCAAGGTTGCCCGTGATTTCATTGAGCGCGTCAAAACCAAGTCCCTCGGCGCGGAGGTCATCGCCAGCGTCCACCCCGGGCAACAGATCATCAAGTTTGTCAGCGATGAACTCGTCGCCCTTCTGGGCTCGCAAAATGCCGCGCTCAATCTCTCCGCTCAGCCCGCCTGCCTCATGCTGGTTGGCCTCCATGGCTCCGGCAAAACCACCTCCTCCGGCAAGCTCGCCCGGCTCCTTCTGAAACAGGGCCGCGCGCCCCTCCTCGTTGCGGCGGACGTCTACCGGCCCGCGGCCATGGACCAGTTGGACACGCTCGGCCAGCAGATCGGCGTGCCGGTATTCGTCCAGCGGGGTGAGACCGATGTCCTTAAGATCGCCGCTGAGGCCCTGGCGTTTGCCTCGGCGAACCACCGTGACATCTTGATCTTCGACACCGCCGGGCGTTTGCAGATCGATGAACCGCTCGTGCAGGAACTTGTCCGCTTGCGCGACCTGGTCCAGCCCCAGGAAATCCTTCTCGTGCTCGACGCTGCCACCGGCCAGGAAGCCGTCAACGTCGCGACCCACTTCGACCAGGCCCTGAACATTACCGGCTCCATCCTCACCAAGCTGGATGGCGACGCCCGCGGCGGCGCCGCCCTGAGCCTGAGGAGCGTCACCGGTAAGCCGATCAAATTCGCCGGTGCGGGCGAAAAACTGGACGAGTTCGAACCGTTTCATCCCGAGCGCATGGCCTCGCGCATTCTGGGCATGGGCGACGTTGTGAGCCTGGTCGAAAAGGCGGCCGAAGCGGTGACCGAGGATGAGGCCCGGCGCATGGAGGAGAAAATGCGCAAGGGCGAATTCACGCTCG
>Ga0302320_10030221_pt1 | contig 10334 bp, 5 predicted proteins | sample Bog_T0_3_FD_202130 | JGI IMG/M metagenome (GOLD analysis project Ga0302320, IMG submission 202130) | Peat permafrost microbial communities from Stordalen Mire near Abisko, Sweden - Bog_T0_3 | ecosystem: Environmental > Terrestrial > Soil > Wetlands > Peat | place: Sweden: Abisko, Stordalen Mire... | reverse complement strand
ACCAAGGGTCCCCGCTCGCCGCGAGACTTCGGACTGGGCCTGGACGGCGACCCGCTGGAACCTGCCGCCGCCCCGGCAATTGCACCGACGAGCGCGTCGGCAGCAGCGGCAGCGGCATCCGCCGATGCATCCGCAACGGCCGTTCCCGCAGGCTCGCTCAAGGACCTATTGGGCTCTTCTACCTTTTGGTTGATCGCCCTCTCCACCTTATTTTTCTACTTCACCTATGGCGGCCTGCTGACTCACCAGCCCTCGGTGGTCGAGGGCGCCGGCTTCTCGCCCCGGCTTTCCTCGATCGTCTTAGGATCGACCGCCGGGTTCGCGGCCGTCGGCGGAATGGCCAGCGGCTGGCTGCTCGACCGCTTTTCCGTGCGCTCGGTGGGCGTGGCCATGCACCTGTTGTTGATGGCAGGCGCCGTATCCCTGCTGTGGGTGGCCCGAGATCACTCCGCCGCCGCGCTGATCAGCTACGCCGTTTGTTTCGGCATCACCATCGGCGGCAGCGATCTGTATTTTGTGGCCCTGCTGCGTCGGCGCTTTCCCGGGGTGAGTCTGGCTTACAGCTACAGCGCCTGGTATTTCTGCGAGATCCTGACTTTGTCCATGTCGGGGCCTGCGGCCGGGCGGGTATTCGATCTCACCGGCAATTACGATCGAACCTTGGCACTACTCGCCGGGAGCGCCCTGCTGGCGTCGGTGCTGTCATTGTTCGTGCTGCGCGCACCGGGGCTCGAGAGACTGTCCCCGCAAGAATATCTACCCAAGCGTTAGAAGTTATCCACAGGCGTTCCCGCGGCAACGTGTGTCGTCCCCTAACTCCGCCAAAACGGCACCGGCGGACCTCGTGGTCCGCCGGCGTCATCTCACAGGTCAGTTGCTAGAATTTCTGACCGAATCTCAGCCAGTAAGTACGCGGCTGTACCGGGCTGATGTAGGGCTGATTACACGTGGTCGGCGTGCAGGCTGCAAATTGCGTCAGCTGCCCCCGATTATCGAAGGCATTCTCCACCCGCACTTCGACCTGGATGCCGTTGTGCTCGGCGCCGGTCGCAAGATTGACCAGGCTGTACGGCGGCAGTTCGCTCAAGTGCGTCTGACCCTGCGGCCCGGGCGTGTAGAACGCCGGGAACAGCAACGGTACCGACGAATCCTGATAGACGAATGCAGCCTGCCCATAAGCATTCCACTCGCCCAACGCGAAGTTGTACCGGCTGATGAGGTTGGCCTTGAGTCTCGGCGTGCCCGGCAACCGCGTGCCCTTGGGCGCGTAGGGCCCGAGCGTGGTGGTACCGTCAGCATAGGAAATGGGTGAACTTCCTGAGCCGCTGACCTGAGTGGGGCAGCTGGTCGGAAACACCAGCGTCGTGGTGCCGCAGAAACTCTGCGTCAACTTGGCATCCAGGAAGGTGGCGCTTCCCGACAACACCAAGCCGTTCCCCACCACCCACTCCATGTTGGTCTCCACGCCTTGGCTGCGCGCGGCGGCCGCGTTCTGTACCACGGTTACGCTGTTGGGGCCCAGGTAGGAGAACTGGAAATTATCCCAGTCTTCGCGGAATACGGCACCGTTCCAACGCAGATGCTCCCCGAACCACTGGGTCTTCCAACCGACTTCGTAATTCTTCAGCTGGTCGGACTGATACGGCGGATAGATGGCGCCGATGTTCTTGTCGAACACGCGATTGACGCCGCCCGGACGGAAGCCCGTCGAATAGGTGGCATACACCAAGTGATCCGGATCGAACTTGTAACTCAGCCGCACGAGTTCGGTATGTCCATTCGCCGACACGTTGGTGAGATTGAGGTCCGTGCAAGGCGCGAAGTGAAATGGCGCGTAGGTCGGATTCGGCGTGCCGCCCACCGGTCCGCAAGTCGCCTGACCGGAGTGTTCGCCGGGGCCGGTGTAGCCGATGGCATAGCCGTAGTAGCCCTGCAATGAATTGTCATACTTGTATTCGCGTACGCCCGCCGTCAGCGACAAGGCCGGTGTGATGTCCCAGGTGCCCTGCGCGAATATGGCCGAGTCGCGGTCCACGCGCTCTTCATCGGTGAGCCAGATCGAATTGTTGTTGAGGCCAGGGATGTCGTACGCCTGTGCCAACCCTTGGGCGTTATAGGTATACGGATTGCCGCCCAGGCCCGGCATCACATAGTCTTCCCAGATCTCGTGCACCTGGCGCTGAGCGAATAGGCCAATCGTGCCCTTCACCTGCAACTGTTGCGGAGTGCTGACCCGAAGTTCGTTGCTCCACTTGTTGTAGTGGTTGTTCTCGATCACGAACTCCTGCGGCTCGATCACTTTGCCATTGTTGTCCACCCAATTATTGCCCGAGTGGTAATACTTGTCGTAGAAATAGGAGTAATCCGAATAATCCGCAATCGAATGCTGGTTGCGCACGAACCAGGCGCCGGCGTACGTAATGTCGAAGTCATGCACCTTGCCTTCGACGGTCAGCGCGGTCTGCGTGAACGAGTCCTGGGTGTTCTCAGGTCCCGAGTGCACCACTTGTAGGTCGCCGACACCCGGGTCGTAGCCAAAAAAGCCGTTGGCGGCCAGTCTCTGGCCCATGAACGAGGGCGTCACCGTCCAATTGTCGGTCAGATCGAGCTTCAACGCGGCACGGCCGCCTTGAGTGTGCGAGGTATTATAGTCGCTGCTCTGGGACGTCTGGTTGCTCAGGGTCTCTCCGCCGGTCGCGGCGGTCCAGGCCGGGAAGGTCCGGTTGCCGTTCAGGATGCCGGCATTCAAATTGGTGCCGCCCACATTGCTGATGTACCCCGGATCATGCTCGTCCCAACCCACGATGCGGATGGCCAGAATCGGTGAAATCGGAATATTGACATAGCCTTCGATCACCGAACCTATGCCGCCATGGTCCACCGAGTCGCCGCTGATGTCATAGCCCGCTTCGAACTTGCTCGGGTCGGGCTTGTTGCTGATGATGCGGATGGTGCCCGATTCGGAACTTGCCCCGTACAGCGTGCCCTGCGGGCCTTCCAGCACCTCGACTCGCGCGACGTCGTACACATGCACGTCCACCGTGCCATCGATGGTGGTCACCGGCTGTTCGTCGAAGTACGTGCCCACCGTGGGCTGCGAGCCGGAATGGTTGCCGTCCTGGCCGGCGTTGATGCCGCGCATGTACACATGCGTCGTGCCCACGCCGTTGCCGCCCTGCCCGATACTCTTGATGGTGGTGACACCGGCCAGGTATTGCACGTAGTCGTCGAGATTGGTGATATTCAGCTGTTCCAGCTTCTGGGTGCCGATGGCTTCGATGCTGACCGGCACGTTCTGCAGATTCTCTGTCACCTTCTGCGCGGTGACCGTCACCTCTTCCAAGGTATCGGGTGCCTGTCCCTGTCCCGTCTGAGCCTGCGCCATGGAAGCGCCGCCGGCGAGAATGACCGAAATGGCTGAGGCGAGCGGTAATCGGCGCAGCGCCTGAAAACGCTGGTCGCGCGGCTCGACCGCGACGCGCGGACGGTAACGTCCGTTGGTGAATTGGCTACGAATCATGATCCCTTGCTCCCTTCAGTTTAATTAATCGATTCAATCTTAAATCAACACGGCGCAAATTGCGGCACCGCCGGATATTGATCCAATACGGGGCCCAACGCCTGTTTCAACGCACCGAGCCAGGGCTCGAAGTGCTTCCAATGATCCATGCCGTCCGTGAAAATGGGCTGCCTCACCTGCTCGGAACTCGCGGTGCGCACCGCCCGCTCGTTCTCGTAAAACCTCAGGCATCCGTCCTCGAACGGCAACCCGCAGTAATCGAGCAGCCGGCGCACTTGCGCCTCGGTGTCCGTGACCATGGACTCATAGTGCACTCGGTGCATTCGGCCGGGCAATACGCCGTCGATATGCGCCATCAGCTCCACGTAGTCCCGATAGTAGCCGCCGATGTCATCGAGTCCGTACGAGAAACTCTGGCCGCGGGCGAAATGCTGCTTGTACGCCGAGAAGCAGCAGCCGAGCGGATGCCGGCGCGCATCGATGATTTTCGCGCTCGGTAAAATGAGATGAATCAGGCCCACGTAGGCACAGTTGTTCGGCATCTTGTCGATGAAGAACGGCGTCCGGCGCTTGCGATGAACCCGAGTGCTCGCCAGATACCTCTCGCCCAGCACGCGCAGCTCGGCGCGCGTCAGAGCCTGCAGCGCCGCGAAAAAAGGCGCCTCCGCGCTTTCCGGGGGAGCTTCGTCCCTGCCCATGAGCTCGCGAGCGATCTGCGGAATGTCCGGCAGCTCCATGGTCCCTTCGACCTGGGAATGGCTGGCCAATATCTGTTCGATCAACGTGGAACCCGCGCGCGGCAGGCCCACGATGAATACGGGCGCCGGGTCCGGCGATCCGGCCGCGGCGCGCGAGCCAAAAAAATCGGCCGTGAAAAGCGCCTTCGAGCGACGCATGAATCGGGTATTTTCCGCAGCGCTATACGGGTGTAGGGTGCGCCCGATGGCATTGGCCTTTGAATAGTGTTCGAAGGACTCCTGGTAGCTTGCCTCATCCTCGAGCGCCTTGCCCAGAGAGAATTCGAAGTGCAGCCGGTCCTCTACGCTCAAGTCCTGCCGCTGCAAGGCCTGCCGCTGCAAGACAACGTCGGCCGCCGTGAACTTGAAGGTCTTGAGATTCGCGAGGCTCCAGTAGGCCTCGCCCAGCGTCGGCTGCATCGCAATCGCGCGCCGGTAGGCGCTCACGCTATCGGCCCGGCGCCGCGCCGTTTTCAACGAATGCCCGTAGCTCATCCAGATCTTGGGTTGACGCGGAAAATCCCTGAGCACCGCTTCGTACACGTCGATCGATCCGGCGAATTCCCCGAGATTGGCGAGCACGGCGGCCTTGAGATTCCGGTAACCCGGGTCGCCGGGCAGCTTGGCCAGCAGCAGATCGACCTGCCGCAAAGCCGCCTCCGCCTTGCCCTGCCGGTTCAGAACCACCGCATAATTATGCCGGGCAGCATCGAAACTCGGGCTGAGCTCCAGACACTTTTCCAGCAAACCCTGCGCGTCCAGGTAGCGGCGCAAACGCGCCGCAACTTCCGCCAGCATGCGCAGCGCCGCAACGTCCGTTGGGACCCGGGCAAGATGGGCGCGCAGACGCGCATCGGCAAGCGGCAAGTCATTCGCGACCAGCGCCGCCGCCGCGTCCATCAATCGAGGGTCGTGAGTGGCCGCCTTGAGATAATGAGCGCGCGCCTGGTCGGCTCCCGGGCCGTCGCCCGCGGTATCCAATTCATCGGCCAACATGCGCCAGGCCTCGGCCGAGTCGGGTTTTAGCTGGGTCGCGCGCCGCAGCGATGCCACGGCTTCCTGCGGGCGGCCCGCGGCGCTGCGAGCCATGGCAAGTTCCAAGTGCGCGGGAGCCGAGCGCGGCTGTTCGGCAGCCAGGGGTTCCAACACGTCGAGAGCCTGCTGCGTGCGGCCGCCGATTCGGTGGGCGGCGCCGAGAATCAAGCGCGCACGCGGATGACCCGGGACTGCCTTGAGGATTTCGCTCGCCTGCTCCGCGGCAAGCGCAGCGTCTCTCTCCAGCAGTCGGGCAGCATGCCCCAGCGCAACCTCCAAAGTTCCGACGGGCTCCGAAACGCTGTTCACTTGTGCATCCAGACCCATCCCCTCAGATTGTTATGACCTTATAAGAATCTCCCGCGGCTGCTTTGTCAAATCTGCAACAGCCGTCCGCAGCAAACGGCAGCGCCAACATCGCGCGCCGAAGACGTCGCTCGGATCGACTAATTTACCTCATATATATTCTATAACTAATTGATTTAATGATAATTAAAAATACCAAAAATTCACGCGAACAGCCTTCGTCCGAACCACCGCCGCCGCTTCGTCGGCAACTATACGGTCGTTCAGAGGCTTTTCTCGCCACAGTGGATCGAAGGCGTTGATCGGACCATCAGCGAGGCGCCGCAGGCTGATAACCGGGACCACGCAACACATGGCCCGGCTTAGCACCCGTCATCCTGCCGTCGGCGACGACCGGCACCCCATTGACCAGCACCCATTGCATCCCCACCGCCAGCTCATTGGGTGAGCTGAAGGTTGAACGGTCGGCGACCGTCGCTGGATCGAACACCACCACATCGGCCCATAGGCCGCGCTTCAGCACCCCGCGATCGGTGAGCCGCATACGCTGTGCCGCCAGGGCACTGAACTTGCGGATCGCGTCCTGCAGAGACAGGCGATGCTCTTCGCGAACGTACTTGCGCAGGATTCTGGGGAAAGTACCGTAGGCGCGAGGATGCGGATGCTCCTCACCCAGTACGCCCTGCGGCGAAGTGCCCGAGCTGTCATTGTTGATCGAGACCCAGGGCTGCACCAAGGCCAGCGCCACATCGTCTTCCTGCATGCCGAACACGGCGCAGCCCGTGAATCCGTCATCCTCCACCAGAATATCGAGCAGCGTGTCGATCGGGTCCTTACCACGGGATTTCGCGATGGCCGCGATGGTCTGCCCCTGCAAGGAGCGCATGGCCGGGTTCTTGACCACGCCGATGAGAATCGACTCAGGCCCCGGGACCTCCTCCCATTCGTTGTCCCAGGTATCGCTGGGCGTTTCCATGTCCTTGCGCACCCGCGCCCGCGTGGCCGGATCCTTGAGCCGCGCCACCATTTTCTCATTGCCGCCCTCATGCGCCCACGGCGGCACGAAAGCCGACATGTCGTTGAACCACGCCGTGTACGCATAGGTATCGGCGCTGATGTCCAGACCGCTGGCGCGCGCCGCCTCGATGCGCTTGATGACGTCGGGCATGTGACCCCAATTCTTCTTGCCGGCGACTTTCAAATGCCAGATTTCCGTGGAGATGTGCGCCTCGCGCGCAATGCGAAAAGTCTCCTCCAATGCCGCGACCATGCCATCCCCTTCCGAGCGCATGTGCGTGGCGTAGATGCCGCCGAAAGGAGCCGCTTCGGAAGCCAGCGCGATCAGCTCCTCGGTGCTGGCATAGGGTGCCGGAGAGTATTCCAGCGACGTCGACACGCCCACCGCGCCCTGCTCCATGGCCTCGCGTACCAAGGACCGCATGCGTACCAACTCCTGCGCGGACGGCGGCCGATTCTCCGTGCCGATAACCACCTCGCGCACCGTCGTCGCACCCACGTAGGACGCCAGATTGATGCCGATACCCTGGCGCTCGAGCCGCGCGAAGTATTCGCCCAGAGACTGCCAATCCGCCTTCAGACCATAGTGCTCCAGGATTTGGGCCGCCTCGACCCGCGCCGCACCGATCAGCGGCGCAGCCGACGTACCCTCGCCCGTGATCTCCGTGGTGATGCCCTGATAGATTTTCGACGGCAGCCGCGGATCGACCAGGATGGTGAATTCCGACTGACCCAGCATGTCGATGAAGCCCGGCGCCACCACCTTGCCCGCCGCGTCGATGCGCTGGGCCGCCCGGGCGTTCCCCAGCTTGCCGATGGCCGCAATGCGTCCATCGCGGATCCCTAAGTCGCCCGCATACCAGGGCGAGCCCGTGCCGTCGATGATATGACCGTTGGCGATGATCAGGTCGAAGGGCGCCTCGGCCGCGGGCGCTTGCACACCCAGGAAACACGCGCCCAGCGCGGCAATACGTAGCCAGACCGTAGACATGCAGAACTCCCGTTCAACCCCACAGAGCCGCCGCAGGCAACCCCATCAGCCCCCGATCGTACTGGATGCCGTGCTCTCGGTCTTTGACGTGCAGCAGCGGCCCATCCAAATCCACGAACTCTGCCATTTGCCCCACCACCATACCGGGCGCCATGGCCAACGAGGTTCCCGCCATGCATCCCACCATCACCTGCAGTCCCAGTGTACGGGCCTCGCGCGCCAGCGCCAGCGCCTCCGTGAGCCCGCCGGTCTTGTCCAACTTGACGTTCACCACCTGATAGAAATCCTTGACCGCGGCCAGCGCGGAGCGGTCGGCCACCGACTCGTCGGCCGCCAGTCGTACCGCGCCCCCGTAACCGCGCAAGCTCTCGTCCGTGCCGCGCGCCACCGGCTGCTCGATCAGCACCACTCCCAATGATTCGAGTTCCGGCGCCAGCCGGTTGAGCAGGTCGCATGTCCACGCCTGATTAGGATCGACAATGAGCCCGGCCCGGGGACAGGCAGCATGGACCAGGCGCACCACCTCGACATGGCGTGCCCCATCGACTTTCACTTTGATCAGCGGCCAGTCCGCGTAGCGCCGCGCACCGGCCGAAACCGCAGCATCGGTATCGATCCCCAGCGTGAACGAGGTGGTGAGCCGCCGGGGATTGGGCAGCCCCGCCAATTCCCACACCGTGGTGCCTCGCTGCTTGGCCGACAGATCCCACAGCGCGCAATCCACGGCGTTGCGTGCGCCGCCTGCCGGCAACAGCGCCGCCAGGGCGGCTCGATCGATGCCCGCTTCGATGGCGGGCCGAACCGCTTCGATCTGCGCGCACAGCAGCGGAATGGTTTCTCCGTCGTAGTCCACTCCCGCGGCCTCGCCGCGTCCGACATGGCCGTTCGAATCGGTCAGTGTGACCACCACCACGTCCAACGACGCCTCGGCGCCGCGCGATACCCGAAACGGCACTTTGTAGACCCACGATTCGCAGTCGACTCGCAGGGACAGGCGAGCCGATGTTGCCGATTCAGCCATGGACTACGCTCCCTGCCGCCGCCAGGAACTCATCCACATGCGCCTGCGGGGTGGCATACGAGGTGACCAAACGAATCGCGACGCCCTCGGAGACGGAACACAGCGGCCAGCGGTAAAAGCCGAACCCCTGGCTCTCCAACGCAGCGACCGTGACTTCGGGAAGCGCCACGAATACTTCGTTGGCATCCACCGACTGCAACACACAGGCCCCAGCGATGCGCCGCAGCCCTTGGGCCAAAGCCGCCGCCATGGTATTCGCGTGACGGGCATTCGACAGCCACAGGCCATTCTCGAAATAGGCGACCAGCTGCGCGCTGACGAACCGCAGCTTGGACCAGAGATGTCCTGCTTGTTTGCGCCGGCGTTCGAAATCCCGCGCCCGGCCTCGATCGAAAAAAACCACGGCTTCGGCGCACAGAGCGCCATTCTTGGTCGCTCCCAGCGACAGAACATCGACGCCGCTTTTCCAGGTGGCCTCGGCCGCAGTGCAGCCCAGATGAACCAGCGCATTGGCCAGGCGCGCGCCATCCATATGCACCGGCAGATCGTGCCGCTTGGCGACGGCCGCGAGTGCCGACACTTCGGCCAATTCGTAGACCGTGCCCCACTCGGTGGCCTGGCTCAGGCTTACCGCGGCGGGCTTCACATGGTGCACCCCCATGTCTTGGGCGAACGCGACGGCGTCCGCCACTTGTCGAGGGGTTATCTTGCCGTCCGCACCCGGCAACCGCATCATCTTGGCGCCGCCGGTGAAGAACTCCGGCGCGCCACACTCGTCGGTGACGATGTGCGCCGTGTCGTGGCAGTACACCGCGCCAAACGGCGGCACGATGTGAGATAACGCCAGGGCATTGGCGGCCGTTCCCGTCGTCACCGGGAAAATTGCCACTTCCGTGCCGAACACCTCGCCGGCGAGGGCCTGCAAAGCCTGTGTGATTTCATCGCCGCCGTAGGAAGTGGCCGATCCCACATTGGCGGCATGGATGGCGGACATGATGGGCGCGCAAACCGGACTCACATTATCGCTCTTGAAATTTCGGCTCAATCCTCACTCCCCGCTCAAACCTTCAGAATACTATCGATGCCATTCCTGCGCGTCGAATTCGAATGTTTCCCCGTCGCGCTGCCAAATGACCACGGCTCGCCGCACGGTCAAGAACCATGTGCCCTGCTCCAGAGGCTTGCGCGGTTTGAAGCACGCTGGCGTGAGCACGGCGCACGCCGCGCCGTGCTTCGGATCGCGCACGGACTCGTAACGAATGGCATCGACATTGGCCTCGCGCGCCACGCCCGCGAAATTCTGCGTAGGCCCATAGTCATTCGCGTGCGTCCATTGCGCGCGCACGCGCTTGAACGGTGACAGGGTCAGATCGACCAGCACGCCGTCGATGGCCGCCTGAAAGACAGTTTGTGGCGACGGACCCAAGGCATCGAGCGCATCGCTATCCATCAAGAATCGCCAGCGCCAAAAACCGAGTTCGGCGCACGCGCTGCGCTGTGCCTCGGCGCCGTACCAGATACCCGAATCGGCGGGCGCGCGAAATCTCGAGCCAATGGGCGAGGAATAGCGAAAGGGAGTGGCCAGCAAATAATGTAGGTCTCGGCATTCCGGCGGAAACGACGGCTTGCTCCCATCCAGCAGGCTCTCGAGCAGCATCTGTTCCTCCACGCTCGCCACCAGCCGCAGCGTCGAGGCGATGTACTGGG
>Ga0302320_10030220_pt1 | contig 10334 bp, 7 predicted proteins | sample Bog_T0_3_FD_202130 | JGI IMG/M metagenome (GOLD analysis project Ga0302320, IMG submission 202130) | Peat permafrost microbial communities from Stordalen Mire near Abisko, Sweden - Bog_T0_3 | ecosystem: Environmental > Terrestrial > Soil > Wetlands > Peat | place: Sweden: Abisko, Stordalen Mire... | reverse complement strand
GCAGGAGGAGAGAGGAGACGAGAGCCGTGTGGGAAGTGACTTGATTTTTTGCGATGTCGCCCACCAGCCCCGGACCGAAGGTGATGTTGGAGATTGTGGCGCCCGCCGGGGTGATGCTGGTATTGGAAACGAACGCCTGGGAGGTAACTATACCCTGGAGGATGGACACGCCACTGGCGTTGTCCACTTCGTACGGGTCGCCGGCGGCAAACGGACCCACCAGATTCAGTTGAGTGCCGGCGCCGTTGACGGAGTTGACTGTGCTCTTCCCAACCGTGACGTCGTCTTTGACCGCGAGGCCCGTAAGGCCCGGGCCAAAGTTCACACTGGCGGGCGTAACCGTCCCTGCCGGGGCTGTGCCCGGGGTAACTGTACCCAGTGTGCCCGCAATGACGGCGTTCCCATTGCCACCGTCCACCTCGTAGGCGTCGCCGGGGTTGATGACCTGCGTATTCGTGCTGTTATCAATCGATTGAAGAGTCAGTTGAGTGCCCCCGCCGGTAACGCCAGTGATGGTGGTCACCGCACCCGTGGAGTCATCTCTGAACGTGTAACTCGTGAGGCCCGCGCCAAGGAGGATCGAGTCGGTATTGAAACTGGTCGCCGCAGTGGTAGCCGTGCCCAGGAGGAGGGGCGCGCCATTGGCATTATCCACTTCGTACTGGTCGCCGACCGCTGTCGGGGCCGCCAGATTCAGTTGAGTGCCTGCACCGTTGACGATGCTGATGGCGCTCGTCGCGAGCGTCAGGTCATCCTTTACTGTATAGCCCACGAGGGCCGGCCCAAAGATGGCGTTGGCGTTCGTCAACAGTCCCGCGTTCGTGAACGTCCCCTCGATGACGGCCCCGGCGACTTCGTCGATTTCGAAGCCGTTGGCGGCGACGCCGATGGCGCTGGCCAGGTTCAAGCGGGTGCTTCCCTCATGCGGGGTCGAGACCACTACGTTGATGTTCTTGAGCGAGCCGCCCGCCCCCGCGGCGCCGCCGGAGCCCCCGGCGCCGGCCTGGATGAGCAGGTTGTTTTGCAACAGCGCGGTCGAGGGATTGGTGGTGGCGGCGGTCTGGTAACCGATAAATACGTTCTGGATCGAGCCCCCCGAGCCCCCTTTGGTCGAGCCCGCGCCGGCGGGGCCGCCGTTGCCAGCCTGGAGGATCATCGGGCTGTTGGGAATGCCATTCGCCACCCCCTGGACCACGACGTTGGTGATCGAGCCTCCCACGCCCCCGGGGCCGCCTGCTCCGGCCATGACGTTGAATCCGTCGTTATCGTTTTGAAAGGTGAGCCCATTGATGCTGCCGCCCGCCGCTCCGGGGCCGCCGGCGCCCATCTGCATGAACGTGGTGATCGAGCCGACCGTCACGTTGGACATCGAAGGGCCGGCCACATGAGCCGCGGGCATAGGGACGTTGAGCGTGGTGTGGCCGGCGGGTGGAATAAAGGCCGGACCGTCGAAGTTGAACGTGTATCCGTTGGCCGCTGTGCCGCTAAGAATCTCATTGACCGTTTGACTGGCGTGGAACAACGAGACCGCGCCGCCCGCGATGAAGGCCCCGGTGATCGGGCCGTCCACAAAGAGGGCAGTCACCTTGTTCGGCAGCAGAGTCGGAGCCGTGCCGGCGGGGTCGTTGGCGCCGCCCAGGCCGCCGGTGGCGTCGTTGTAGTTTGTAACGATGTCGCCGTGGACCCCGGTGCCGATGGCCGCCGAAACATTCTTGCCCAGGGCGAGGCCGGTCAGCTCATTGCCGAGCACGGGATCGTTCGATCCGTTCGTGCCCGTATCCGTAAAAAAGGCGACCAGTGTCCCGTGCGAGACATTGACCAGGTTCTGATACCCGGTGTTGGTGGGAATCTCCACGATCTCCCCCGCACTGACCTTGATGAAATAAACATTCGGGTTGTCTCCAACGGTATCCGCGATGGTCTTGTTAGCGCCTGTAAGGGCGCTGCCGGCGTTGAAGAACTGAAGCGCGATCACCCCGTGCGAATTGGCCGGTGTGTGGTCTGCGAAAGTAAGAGGGTTGCTCGGGAGAGACGTTTGGGCGCCCAGAACGATCGCCGGTGCGATGCGGGATTCGAGGGGCTCGATCAAGGAGGAGGATGGGGGGCGTCTCATGGCTGCCGGGATAATTGATTCATTTCGATACATCTGCAAGCGTGCTCGCGCGGATACGAGCCCGCCAGCGCATTCCCAGGCTTTGCCGGGTATCGCTGCATAAACAATGCATCATAGGGTGTTGGTACAATCCGCTCCCGCGTTGGCACCCCTCGACCCGCCCGGCAAGGCATGTTTTCCCTTGCCGGTGACCGGATGCGCAACGCGGACAGCTGTGTTGTAGCTTCGACTTTTTGCATGCCCCCTTGGCGAAGTAAAGTGCCGTGTGATGAATGCCGTGACTTGTGGGACGAATACCCGCGCTCCCGCCGGGGAGTTGTAGCCCGGGGGCGCTGACCCCGGCGGGGGTTGGCGCCGTGGTCCGTTCTGTATTTACTTGAACCTACACTTGAACTTGAACATGAACCCTCTGGAAAAATACGCCCGTTTCCCCTACGGGAAGTTCATGTTCAAGTTCGAGTGTAGGTTCATGTAAAGCGGACCAAGGCGTCTCCCCCCGCCTGGGCCACCGGCCCAGGGCTACAACTCAGGCGCGGCCGCGTTTCAACCGCCGGCAAAACCAACCCAGGGATTGCCATGTGCGGAACCACTGCTGTACGCGAGCCGCCCAATCGACGGCGGGATCGGCTTCGCGTAGCGAGACGGCACAGGCGTTCGACAGGGTGCGCCCGTCCCGCAAGGCGGTGAGAATGGCGAACGCCTCGGGGTCGAGGCGCTTGAAATAGATGCTGTTGTCCTGGCGGTGCACAACCACGAACGTCCGGGCCGGTCGCGGAAGCCGTGGCCTTGCCGCGCGCGATGCGGGCCGGGAGTCGGGCATTGCCTGGAGGGCGTTGCTGGCCTCGCCGCGCAGGCCGCTCTTCTTGAGGGCGAGCGCAAATTGATCCACGGGGTAGGCGCACTCGAGAATGGTGACGCAAGGCTGGAGCGCCACGCGCAGCGCCGGACCGGCATCGAGAATATCGTCCTGGGTCAGAGTCGGCAGCGCGGGGCCGTCGAACGCGATCACCTGCGCCCACTCGAACCGGGCCATGTCGATAGCCAGCGCGGCATGCGGCGCGGCAAAGGCCGGCTGATCCTCGATGAATTGCGGAAGGCGGCTCCCGAGGTTGCGAAGAGTGAAGGAAGCGGAGGGAAATTGGGCCAGAAACGCCGTCGCCAGCTTCATGAAACGACGCCGGCCGAGGATCGCGCGCAGCCCGGGGTAATCCTCGTATAGACAATCGAGGACGCGGAACCAGTACGAGCGCGCGTAAATCTCCAGCCGCTCGACCGAAGTCAGCCGGCTGTTCGGCTTCACGAATTCCCCGGCCACGCTGGCCATCGGACGCCCGTCGCTCCAGCGGGCCTGCAAACCGTCCCGCGAGGAGAGCGGGCGGAAAAGCGCCTCGGCCATCACACTCTGGAACTGGCGCAGGTCGCTGACCGAGCGAATTCTAGGCGGCAACAGCCGGGGCGGCGAGGAATCTGGCGGCTTTGAGGGCTTCATCGTGGACTTCGTCGAAAGAGGGAATGCGGTCGTCCCACTCGAGCAGCGTGGCCGTATGGCCGCAGAGTTTGATGGCGTGTTCGTAAAGTTTCCAAACCGGGTCGAGCACGGGATGATCGTGCGTATCGAGGATGTATTTCTTGAACCTGGTATGTCCGGCTATGTGGATTTGCCCCACGCGCTGGTGCGGGACGTTATCGAGATACTCGTAAGGATCGAAGCCGTGGTTCTTCGAGGAAACGTAGATGTTATTGACATCGAGCAGGATCCCGCAGTCCGCCGCCTCGGCTACTTCGCTGAGAAACTCCCACTCCGTCATCTCGGATTGGTGGAACTCGGTGTAACTGCTCACATTCTCGACGCATACCGGGACTTCGACAAAGTCTCGCACCAGGCGAATCTTGGACGCCGTATGTCTTGCCGCTCCGTGAGTATAAGGCATTGGGAGCAAGTCATGAGTATAACGTCCGTCGACGCTGCCCCAGCAGAGGTGATCGGAAAGCCACGGCGTTTGCGTCCGCCTGGCGAGGCTCTTGAGCCTTTTAAGGTGTTCGCGGTTCGGCTTGTCCGCCGAGCCGAAGTACATCGAGACGCCGTGCTGGACCACGCGGTATTGCTCGAGGATTTTGTCCAGGATCTCGAGCGGCCGCCCGCCGTCGACCATGAAATTCTCCGAGATGATCTCGAACCAATCCACCACCGGCTTCTTCTCGAGGATATGCCGGTAATGCGGCACACGCAGCCCTATGCCGATGCCATAGTCGGTGTGGTTATTGAAAGGATTGGCCGGCATGGTGGAAGAATTTGAACCGCGGATGGACGCGGATGAACGCGGATGGAAATAGCCGCCGCCGAGCCTCAAGAATATCCGTGTCCATCCGCGGTTCCTTCCGGCTCGCGTGCGCCCCGCCGCCCGGGATCGGACCGGGAAACGCGGAGGGTGTTTCGAGGCCTCTAGGCCTTGCTTCCGTCCGTCGCGCAGCCGCCCTTGCCTTTGCACGAGTTCTGGCCCTTGCAGCTGTTGTCGCCGGATTTGCAGCCGCCCTTGCCCTTGCAGGTGTTCTGGCCCTTGCAGGCGTGTTTGTCCGAGTCGCCGTCGGCGATCAACGTGCCGGCCTGGATGAGTTGGGCGCCGGGGGCCTGGCCCTGCGCGGCGTGCAGCCGGGCGGTGGTTCCGGTCATGAGGCCGGCGATTGCCGCGCCGGTTAGGATTGCTTTGTGATTCAGTGTTTTCATTTTCGTGTTAGTTCTGGTTTGGATTTGTCCGCGTCAGGTCATCTGATTTCCGCCGGTGCGCTCACTCGAGGGCTCCGGCCGCGGACAAAAGTTATGAGAAGGAAAGGCCATAAGTTTTCCCGGGACAGTTCAGGAATGCGCTGCGGATGCAATGACCGCCCCGCCCGCCGCCCGGCGCTTGAGGTTCAGGCCGATCAACCCGTCCACCGAAAGCGCGCCGGGCCCGAACAGGAAGACGATCACGGCCGCGAGCATGAACAAGAATGGGTCCGCCGTCACAAAGCCGTCCGGATTGCTGAAAATGTTTTTCACCACCTCGGGGCTGGCGGTGAGATAGGCGACGATCATCGTAAAAATGAGGGGCACCGTGATGACGCGCGATCCAAGCCCGAGCAGCAGCAACAGCCCGCCAAAGCATTCCGTGCCCCCCGCGAGGTAGGCGTTAAAGCCCGGAAAGGGGATGCCCAGGCTATGAAAAAACCCGGTTACCTTGGGGATATCCTTCAATTTCCCAAGGCCGGTGATGTGAAACTGCCACCCCCAATAAAGGCGGATCACGAGAAGAAAGAGCGGCTGCAGCCAGGCGGTTGCGGCGATAATCCACCGGTAGGCCGCCGCTGCGAAATGGAAGAGCGGAGTCATTGGCGGCTCCCGGACGGGCGGGCAATGGACTGGTTCATGGAATACTACTAACCGGTTGAGAGCGGTAATGCGGATGCCAGCAAAGGCAAAATAGGGTACGGAATTGCAAAATAGGGCCTGCCCGTAGGTGAGGTCTTATTTGGTCTCGAACGCGTAAACTCCATCCCACCCCGCCCCCGGCGGCGCCGCGATAAACCGCCGGCACCGCGCCGCCAGAAACGCGCTCGGGGCGTCGCCCGCCTGGCTTTCGGCGAGCCCCAGCGCTCGCGCAAAATCCCCCCCGAACCACGCATCGAGGGCCTGCTCGTACACGGCCACGTATTCTGGAGCGGGTGCGGCCGACTCGCCGATCAACTCGTATATATCCAGGCTTTGCGTCTTTCCTTTGACGGCAACACGGTCGAGGTGCCGAAACAGAAAACCCGGCCCCGCGGCGGCCCGGATGCCGGCGCTGGCGATAATCGCGGTGCCGTAATGCTTGTTGAGGCTCTCGAGGCGGGAGGCGAGGTTGATGCCATCGCCAATGGCGGTGTAATTGAAGCGCTCGGGCGATCCAAAGTGCCCGACGGAGGCCATGCAGCGGTGCAGGCCGAAACGGGTGTCGAAACCCGGCACGCCCCCCCCACTCAGGGGAGCCGTAGAGCGCGGCGAGGGCATCGCGGCAGGCCAGCGCGGCGCGGCACGCCAGGATCGAGTGCCCCGGCACGGCCTCGGGAGCATTCCAGAAGGCCATGACCGAATCACCGATGAACTTGTCAATCGTCCCCTTGCCGTCCTGGACGACTGACGCCATGACGTGCAGATACGCGCCCAACCGGACAGCCACCGTATCGGCATCGACCGTCTCGGCGAATTCGGTGAACCCGCGGATATCGGTAAAGAGGACGGACAGCTCCGTCGCCTCGGCGCCCAGGCGCGGCTCCTCGCCTCGGTGATAGAGGCGCCGGACCAGGTCCAGCGGGACGTATTTGCCCATGGAACGCATGGCGGTCTTCGCCCGCTCGAGGCTTGAGAGCACCCGGTTGATATCGCTGAGCCGGGAGGAATTTTTTGAAGGATCGAGCACGAAATCGTTCATCCGCGCCGCCTCGCGGACGATGATGGAATGGGCGACCGAAACACCGTGCAGCACAATGCCGCCGAAGAAGGCGATGGCCGCGGCAAGAGCAAGCGATCCCCAGACGACCTGGGCCCTGATTTTCAGCAGGTCCGCCAGATACGCCCTGCGCGGCACTGCCACGCCGACGATCCACTGTTGCGTCTGCGGGAGGCTGCGGAACGTGCAAAGGTAAGTGGCGCCGCCGGTCGCGAACGTACCGGAAACCAGCGGGTTCGCGTCATTCACGGTACTCAGGATCGGCTGTCGGAGGGCGTCCAGCATCTGCGGGGGCGCGCCGGCTGGATCGACCCGCACGTCGTCGTCGTCGAGCACATAATGGCTCGAGCCCGAGCGCGCGATGAGGCGGCCCTGATTATCGCAAAGGAAAATGGTGTGCGTGGCGATATCGACGGCCGGCGGCATCGCGATGGCGCGGTCGATGGCGTCCTTGAAAAGCCCGATGCGCAGGACCCCGGCGAATTGGCCGGGCGGGGCTTCGATCGCCTTTTGCACGCTCACCTCGACACGGCGTTTGAGCTCAGGCACGTCCGCGTCCACCGCGAACCAATGCAGGTCGGTCCAAAGGAGTTGTCCGTAGAAGGCGCGCCGGGCCGGGGTGATAAACGTGAGGTGTGAGGCGGGGCTGGGGACCTCGGCCGGAGCCTTGGCCGGCCCTTCGTGGCCATCCAGGTATAAATGGGTCTGCGTCGAGAGGAAGTGCCCGCCTTGATACCAGGTATTCCGGTGGACGAACCCGGGCTCGAGCCGCGCGCGGAAAAGGTCCACCTGGCCAACTGTGGTGGGATCGATGATGGAAATGCCCTGCGCGTCGTAACCGCTACGCCTGGCGTAGGTAAATGTGGCCTCGGAGATGTCGTTGTTGCGGAGCAGGACGGACATGAGGCCGTCGCGCAACGACTCGAGGTCCGAGGGTTTTGTGAGGCCCGCCTGGAGGAGACTCTCGAAGGACGCGGCGGCGGCGGGGGCCTGGCCGAGGTAATCGGTCACGCTTTGGCCGATGACGGCGCTGTTGTTGTTACGCGACTGCTCCGCGCTCCGCAGCAGCGCGGCCTGCAATCCGCTAAAGACCAGCCAAAACAGAAGCGCCAGCCCGGCAAGCAGCCCGAAGAGGCTGAGGGCGAAGACCCGGTTGAGCGTAAGCTTCGGCATTCCAGGAGAGAACATAGGCCGCCCCGCCGAAACCAGAAATCCGAAAATGCGGAGTTACGGTGCAAGCATCATAGACCCTATAAGTCCCATGAGGCCCATCGGGCCTATGGCCTACCCCGCCGCCAGCGTAATAACCACGCTCAGCCCGTGCGGCTCCCGGTTGCGGCAGGTCACCCGGCCGCGACAGGACTCGACGCAGGTTTTGACAATGGCCAGCCCCAAGCCGGCGCCGCCCGTCTCCCGGGCCCGCGAAACATCAACCCGATAAAACGGGTCGAATATCTGCGCCAGCGCCTCCGCCGGCACGCCGGGCCCCAGGTCGGAAATGGTCAGGATTACATCGCCGCCCACCCGCTCGGCGTCGGCCTCGACCGGGCCGGCGGCGCCGGCGTATTTCACGGCGTTGCGCAACAGGTTCGAGATGGCGCGGCAGAGCAGGTCGGGCTCCGCCATTACCTGCAAATCCTCGGCAACGCGCGACTGGACGGCGGGGCCGGAGAGGTTTTCGCGCTCGATCGCGCGTACGATTGCCGCTTGCAGCGGGAGGCTTTCCAGCTTGATGCGGCCGGCGGCGAGCGAGGCCTTGGAAAAGGAGAGCAGCTCGTTGACGAGGCTGGACATTTGCTGAATTTCCTCCCGCAAATCGTCAAGCGAGCCGGGGCCTATCTGCTGCTCGAGAATGCCAAGCGCCATCTGCGCGCGCGAGAGCGGCGAGCAAAGCTCGTGCGCGATATCGCCCAGGAAGCGCTTCTGGCCTTGGACGAACCCTGCCAGCCGCCCGGCCATCTGGTTGATCGACCGCGCGAGCAGGCCAAGCTCGTCGCCCCGGCTCTCCCGCACCCGGCTGTCGAACCGGCCCTCGGCCATTCGGGCGGTGGCGCCGGTCATCTCGCGGATCGAGCGGGTAATGCCGCTCACGAGCGGCAGCCAGAAGAGCACCGAAAAAAGGACGATCCCGCCAGCAGCCGCGAGCCAAGGGGTAATATCGAGCACAAGACCGCCCAGGCCGATGGACTCCGAAACGGCGATGAGCGTCGCGGGCACGGGCGGGCCAGCTTGCGGGCCGGGCGCATCGAGGGGGATCAGCAGCCAGTAACGGTTGGGATGATCCGTGTGGATCATCCGGCGGTCGTGCGGGCGGCCCGGGGGCTCGGGAGGACCCCCGTTGGGGCCAGGGCCGGGGCGGTCCGGCGGGGGTGGCGGCTGGTCATCCTCGCGCGGCGGCGGAGGAAGCGGCGGCTCGGCTCCGGGAGGCCGGGGCGGGCGGGGCCGGTAGAGGCGGGCAAGCACTTCGCCCGGCAGCGGTGATATCTCCTCGCCGGCAAGGCGGCGGCCCTCCGGCGTCGTGAGGAGCAGATGAAGGCCGTACAGGTTCCCGGCCCGGGCAAGGACATTGGTCCACTGGCTCGGCGGCTCGGCATTGAGATCGCCGCCGACCAGGTCCGCCAACGCATCGACCCGCCGTCCGGCACGCCCGCCCAGCAGCGATTCCGGCCCGAGGTGGAACTCGAATTCGATGAAGGCGTACGCCGCAACGCCTATGAGCAGCAGGTTCGCAAAGAACCAGAGCAGGATTTTCGCGGAGAGCGGAAAGCGCGGGCGCATGGTCTACCCTTGGTCAGGATCGATGAGCAGGTACCCGGCGCTGCGCACCGTGCGGATGAAACGCGGTGTCTTGGGATCGTCGCCCAGTTTTTTTCGCAGGGCGGAAATATGGACGTCGATCGAACGGTCGAATACCTCGTAATTGCGATCGCGAATCTCTTCGAGCAATTGGTCCCGGGACCTCACCCGCCCCCGGCCGCGCATCAGGCAGGCCAGGAGATCGAACTCGACCGGGGTAAGCTCGATCGGCTTGTCCCCCAGCGTAACCACGCGCGCCCCCTGGTTCATGCGCAACGGACCGACGACGAGCTCCGGCGCATCCGTGGCGGACTTGTCGCGGCGCGCCGAGCTGCGGCGGATCACGGCGCGCAGGCGGGCGAGCAGCTCGCGGGTCGAGAAAGTCTTGGGCAGGTAATCGTCCGCGCCGATCTCGAGGCCAACGATGCGGTCCGCCTCATCGCCCCGCGTGGTAAGCATGAGCACAGGCACCTCGCTGGTCTTGCGGATTTGCTTGAGCACCTCGAAGCCGTCCATGCCGGGCAGCATCAGGTCCAGGATGACGGCCTGCCACGGCTCCGACGAGGCGCTCTCAACCCCCTCCGGACCGGTGTGAACTGCCGTCACGTCGTAGCCGAGCGGCCCGAGGTAGGCGCCAATGAGACGGCAGAGCTTGCGGTCGTCGTCGATCAACAGCAAGCGGGGGCGGGAAGCGTCGGCCTGGCTCATATCCTGGCGCAAGCCTATCAAAGGCTTGGGTGGTTACGCCCAATGTTTTACATTTCCTTAACAATTTTCCCGGTTTCCGCGGATAATTGCTTAACAATGGCGTGCGAGGTTCATCGTATGAAAAGAAAAACCAACTTAATGGCAGGCATCGCGACCCTGGCGCTATCCGTCGCGGCCTGCGCCGCATTTGGACAGGACCCCGGCAATGAACCGCCGCCGCCACCACCGCCGGCCCCGCCTGTGATCCGGGCGCT
>Ga0302320_10030219_pt1 | contig 10334 bp, 9 predicted proteins | sample Bog_T0_3_FD_202130 | JGI IMG/M metagenome (GOLD analysis project Ga0302320, IMG submission 202130) | Peat permafrost microbial communities from Stordalen Mire near Abisko, Sweden - Bog_T0_3 | ecosystem: Environmental > Terrestrial > Soil > Wetlands > Peat | place: Sweden: Abisko, Stordalen Mire... | reverse complement strand
TTTACAACCAGGTGGTCTTCATCCCCAACCGCACCATCGCCAACGTCAGCCGGTTTCCCAACGGGGGGGGGGGGGGGGGGGGGGGGGGGCAGATGCCCGCGGGGGCGGACCGGGACAAGGCCATCCAGGTCCTCGGAAACACCGTCAAGGGGATGTGGATGCAGTTCGGCGCCATCATTTTGAGCGAGCCGTCCATCGGGCTGTTGGAGACCGCGCATGGCGGCGGCTGGGAATTCGTCCGCGTCCATTTCAAAATCTGGCCGGGGCAGGGGAATTTGATTGAAACGACCTTCCGCCAGCAAATCGTGAGCGCCATGAAGACCTTCAATCCGAATTACGCCGACTGGCAGGTGCCGGTAACCTATCGCGCCATGACCGCCGCCAAAGCTTCAATTTAAAGCGCCTCGATTATTTTTTTTACGTTGACGTGCCGCGCCACGAGGTCGCGGATCAGCGCGATTTTCCGACCGTCCGTCGGTCGCGTCTTGACGGTGAGATTGTGGACCTTGGACGCCACTTGATAGCTGTCGGCTTGCACCAGCAACACGGGCACGGGCAGGGTCTGCAAGGCCTTGAGGACGCTTTCCCCGGGCCGCAGGCCGCCGGTCAGGACAATGCCCGCCATGGTGTCGTCGCTCTGCGGCGCGGTCATGGCGCCGGCGGCCAGCAGGATGTCCTCGCGGTCGCCGGGGGTGATGAGCAGCGTGCCGCGCTTGAAAAACTGCATCGCGTTCTGCGCGCCCATGGCGCCGACCACGACGTCCTCGACCAGCATGTCGAGCGAGGGCGGACGATTCAGCAGTTCGGCGCGCAGTTCGTCGCGGATCAACTCCACCGTGGGGTGGGCCAGCAGCTGTTCATGCGGCAGAACCCCGAGCAGGTCGAGGCCCTTGCGTTTGAGCCCGCTGCGGACGAACCGCGTGATCTCGGGAATTTTATCCTCATGCACTTTGTTGAGGATGACACCGATGATTTCCACACCCTCCTTTTCGAACAAGGCCTGGTTGAGACAGACTTCGTCAATCGGCTTGCCGATGCCGCCCTGGGTGACAATGATGACCTTGCACCCCAGCGTCTTGGCCACCTGGGCGTTGGACAGGTCAAACACCGAGCCGACACCCGCGTGGCCGGAGCCTTCGCACAGCACAAAATCCTTTTCCCAAGCCACCCGGTCGAACGCATCCAGGATTCTTTGGACGAGCGCCTCGTTATTGGCCGATTGCAGGTATTTGCGCGTGAAAGCCGGTTCGACCGCGATGGGGCTCATGTCCACCAGCGGGCAGTTGAGCCGGTACACCGCATCCATCAGCACCGAATCCTCGTCAATTTTCTGTTCCTCCACCTGGACGAACCGCTGGCCCACCGGCTTGATGTAACCCACGCGGGGAAAGTGGGGCTGCAACGCGGCGATCAGGCCGAGCGACGCGGTGGTCTTGCCGTCGTTCTGGCGCGTTGCGGCGATGAAAACGCGGGGGGTGGAGGTGTTCATGAAAGGCGGAAGGCGGAAGGCAGAAGGCGGAATGAAAACGAAATAGGCGAGGGATACAGTCCGCGCTTCTTCCGGCCACGTTCGTCCTGCATCATTCGCATCAATCCCCCGGCAGCTCCTTGTCGGCGCCGGGATAAAGTTTGAGGTAATCGGTGGCTTGGACGCCCACGATGGCGGCCACGCCCAGAATATCGTGCGCGCTGGAGCCACGGGAGACATCGGCGGCCGGACGGTTCAGGCCGAGCAATATCTGACCGTAGCAACTCGCGCGGGCGACCAGGCCCATGAGTTTGCTGGCGATGTTGCCGGAATTCAAATCGGGGAAAATCAGCACATTGGCGCGGCCGGCTACCTTGCTTTCGGACAATTTGCGCGCCGCGATTTCCGGCACCAGCGCGGCGTCCACCTGCAATTCACCGTCGAAATCCGCCTCCACGTTGAGTTGCGAGGCCTTGTTCCGCGCCTGCGCGGTCGCGGCCTGCACCTTGCCGATGGAGTGATGCGCCGCGCTGCCCTTGGTGGAAAACGAGAGCAGCGCCACGCGCGGTTTCACGCCGAGCATGTGCCGCGCCAGCCGCGCCGTGGAGACCGCGATATCGGCCAGCTGGTCCACGTTGGGTTCGGGAATCACGCCGCAGTCGGCCATGAACAGCACGCCGTTTTCGCCGATGCGAGTGTCTTCGACCTCCATCACCATGCAGCTGGAAGCCACGCCGATGTCCGGCGCGGCCCGGACGATCTGAAAGAGGGGCCGCAGGACACTGCCGGTGATGTGCGACGCGCCGGAGACCAGCCCGTCGGCCTGGTGCATCGCCAGCATCATGGCTCCGTAAAAATTCGGCTGCAACATCGCCTCGCGCGCCTCGGTCAGGCGCAGGCCCTTTTCGCGCCGCACGCGGTAAAGCCGGTTGGTGAAATTCTCGAAATCATCGCTCGCCGCGGGATTGATGAGGCGCACACCCTCCAGGGAAATTTTCAAATCCTCCGCCACCGCCTTGATTTGCGCAGGCTCACCCAGCACGATGGGCGCGCCCAGTCGCAACGCCTGGAATTGCCGCGCCGCCTGTAAAATGCGCGGCTCCTCGCCCTCGGGAAACACCACCCGCTTGGGATGCCGCTGCAATTTTTCAATGACATTGCCGATGAAACGCATGGCCGTAAGTTAACCGTCCCACCGCAAACTGCAAAATCAATTCGCAAACCTGTGGCGGCCATGCCGGCCACGCTGTAGCGGCAGGCGTCCTGGCCTGCCGGGGAGCCGGGCTTCCAGCCCGGCGGAAAAAAACCTCGCGCAGACCAATGCGCGCTGGAGTTTTCCTGCGCTTTAACCCGAGCCGCGTCTTTTCCCGGGCGGCCGGGATGCAGCCCTCCACGTCAGGCACGGATGCCTGACGCCACCCGCCTTTTTTTCGTGTGTTTCGCGGTTTTCGTGGTAAGAAAACCCCATGTCAAAATATAAAGTCGGCATCATCGGCGGCAGCGGGTTGTATCATATTGAAGGGTTTGCCGGCCAGAAGTGGGTCCGCGTCAAGACGCCGTTCGGCGCGCCGTCGGATGCCTTCCTCACCGGCACCTTGGCGGGACGCAAAGTTGTTTTCCTGCCGCGCCACGGCCGCGGACACCGCCTCCTGCCCAGCGAGCTGAACCATCGCGCGAATCTCTGGGCCATGAAGAAACTGGGCGTGGCGTGGCTGCTGAGCGTCAGCGCCGTGGGTTCGCTGCAAGAAAAATACCACCCCTGCGACATCGTTTTGCCGGACCAGTTTGTGGATCGCACCAAGCGCGATTTTGAGCACACCTTTTTCGGACGCGGCATCGTCGCTCACATCGCCTTCGCGGATCCGATTTGTGGAGAGTTGCGGAAAATCATCTGGGCCGCCGCCCGGCAGACCTTGAAGGAGGCCTCGAAGTCCGCCGGAACCAGAGTCGCCCTCCACAACGGCGGCACGTATGTGAACATGGAAGGCCCGGCATTCAGCACTCGCGCCGAATCGCTCACGAACCACCGGCTCGGCTACGATGTCATAGGCATGACCAACCTCGGCGAAGCCAGATGCGCGCGCGAAGCGGAGATCGCCTACGCCACGATGGCCATGATCACGGATTACGACTGCTGGAAGGTGGACGAGGCCCACGTGACGGTGGAAATGGTCATCGCCAACCTGATGAAAAATGCCGCCAACGCCAAGGCCATCATTGCCCGGGCCATTCCCCTCATTCCCGCGGAACCGGACTGGCCCTGCCATTCCGCGCTCAAGAACGCCATCATGACCGACCGCAAACTCTGGCCCCGGAAGACTATTGCACAGTTGAAGCCGATTTTGGCGAAATACCTTTAGCCCGAAATCGGCATTAAGGCATCGCGCTCGACAAATCCGCGGCCGCGAGCCATGCTCGGAGCATGGCATTTGAACCGGAATCGTCGTCGCCGCTCGATACCCTCTGGCAGGAATACGCCAGCGTGTTCCGCGATTGGGATGATCACACGCTTGCCCGCTGGCTGTCGCAAACGCTGGGCCAGCTTGAAGGCCGCGCGTGGCGGCTCTCGCACCCGCTCGTGGGCGCCTATCGTCTGGCCGCCAAAATCGGGCACGACCGACAGATCTGGCTCAAACGCCTCGCCACGCCCCCCGCAGGCTATGCGGAATCACCCTGTTGCCGCGCACCCTTTCTGCCGCTGCTCACCCGCGACGTGAGCGCGGAAGGCCTCATCTGCCAGCATTGCAACGAGATTCTCGTGCCGGTTGACGACCTGCCCGCCGAGGCGCGCGAAGCCATCGCCGCCTGGTCGAAACAATACGAACCGGTCCACGCCGTGGCGCATTGGGACGACCGCCAGCGTCGGCGCGCGGGAAACTACGATGACGCCTTCGAGAACGCCGCCAAGCAGGCGGAACAATTGCTGGCCCAAGCCGGCCGCGAACTTGCGCCGAAGCTGCTCGACGGCTATGCCTCGGTGATTTGGGAAGACCAGGACGAGTGCCTGGAAGTGCGGCCTGAAGACGTGGCGCTGTGAGATCCATCCTCAAATGGGCGCTGCGCTTGTTCCTTCTGGCCCTCGTGCTGGTGGTGCTTTTTTTCCTGTCGCTGGATACCCTCTTGCGCACGGTCGTCGAGCATAACCTCCGCGCTCAAACCGGCATGGTCGCCCAAATCGGCAGGTTCCATCTGGGCCTGACCGAACCGGTCGTGGAGATCAAGAATCTCCAGCTCTACAACACCAAACAGTTCGGCGGCGCGCCGTTTCTGAACATTCCGGAAATCCACGTGGAATACGACCGCGCGGCGCTGGCAAAAGGCGAAATTCACCTCACCTTGCTGCGCTTCAATCTCGGTGAACTCGACGTGGTGAAAAGCCAGGACGGCCAGACCAACCTCCTCTCGCTCGGGCTGGAATTGCCCACCCAAAAGGCTCCCGCCGGGGCCAAAACTCCGGCACTGCCGGACTTCAAACGGCAAACCGGACTGGATTTCAAGGGCATAGACTGCTTGACCGTTTCGGTGGGCACGTTCAAATACGTGGATTTGCAAAACCAGAAGAATAATCAGGAGCAAAAAATCGGCGTCGAAAATTTTGTCGTCACCAACGTCGTGTCAGCCGCCGACCTGGCGGGATTAGGACTCCTGGTGGGGTTGCGTAGCGGGGATGTTTTCAAACCCTTGATTGAGCCGGGTGATTCCGGCGCGGTGGAATCCGGGAAAGATCTTTTGAAAATACTGGGTCGGTGATGCTTAAAACCGAAGATCGAAATCCGAGGCCGAAGTCCCGAAAGCATTAGGGGCGAAGACCGAAAGCCGAAAAGGGGCTAGTGCGGTGCTTGGTCTCGGATCCGTGAAAAGTTAAAGAGCGCCAGAGGGCTGGACGCACTCCAAGACGCGCGGCCGGAAGTCTCTGCCATTCGCGCCAGCGTCTTGGACTGCGCCAGCCCTCTGGCGCTTTCCCATCGGTGGCCGCACCACTTCCAAAGCAACAAGGCGGTTGCTCTGGTCTAAAATGCCGCGTGCCGCCGATTCCAGAGCGGCGGAGGGCCGCGCGCACTCCAAGACGCTGACGCGCGAACCAACGCTTCTCGGAAGCCGCCAGCCCTTCCGCTTTCGCGGCGCGCCAAAGCGCCGCTCCGGAGCGACGGCGGCCGCCCGGTCGGAGAAGGCATGGCGATGTTCGTGGGTCAAAGGCCTGGTCCATACCAGCATGGGGCAAGGTCCCATTTCATAATGACAACAGATTCATAAGCGCCAACACCAAGGGAAAGCGGGTTATCCTGGCGAGTCGATTCGGATAAAGTGGAGCGCCGCCGACCTGGAAAAACTGGCAAAAACGCACCCGCAGAAATTGGCGCTGGCGACCCGACTGCGGCAGGAGACCCCCTGAACGTGGGCGAAATCGCCGGGCGGTTCAGGATGGGAAGCTGGAAGAGACTGAACCACAAGCTTTACCTGCCCGGCGAGCGCAAGGACAAATCTGCCGCATCCAACCAGGTGGACAAATGAAAAGTTATGGCAACCGCTTTTCGGCAATTTCTGCCTTCCCGCTCGATAAGGACGGAAAACCCCAAACTGTAATTTGAGCAACATAGTCCGTGGACGAATAATCCGCATTTTGTGCATTATCTTATCCGTGCCACGAAAACCACGTCCACTGCAGGCGCTAGGCGAGAGAATCCGTGAAATGCGGAAGCTCAAAAATCTCACGCAGGAAAACCTTGCTCTCAAGAGCAATATCGACCGCAGTTATATCGGTGGGGTTGAACGTGGTGAAAGGAATTTATCTTTCGAAAAGCTCTGTCAAATTGCCCGGTCTTTAGACTGCGATGTGGCTGCGCTCACACAGGATCTTCCCGAGGAGTCCTCCCGATGAGAGTCATTCGAACGCTGGTGGTTTTGGACCGTGGCAAAGTCATTGATTCGGAGGAATGGGGACGAATTCATTCAGAATATACCGACGCGATTCGCGCCATGGTTCATCCTCCCGGAAGCAAAAGCTTCACCATCCGCCAAAAAACTCGAAAGTTGAACCGGGTTGGCAAACCGACCAGCCAATGGAACCGCAACGGCGTGACCCCGATCAAGGAGCAGTTCTTGGACGAGATGCTTAAACGCCATTGGAAGTTGGAACTGCCCTTGAATATCTCAGTGCTCATGGAAAACTATAAAACCCCAAAAGAAGCTGAGGAATTATTCTTAGAGTATCCAAGCAAAAAAGCAATTACTGAACCGCTGCACAATCTGGTTGGCGATTTTGATTGCTCGTTCACTGTCGCGGACAAATGGCGGGCGGTTATCGAGTGGGAAACTGGCAACATTTCATCATCGCATCGAAGCATGAACAAGCTTTGCTTGGCATTGATGGCTGCACAAATCGAAGTTGGGGTCCTGATTGTGCCGAGCCGAGCCCTTTATCCACACTTAACGGATCGTATCGGAAATTGGATGGAACTGTCTCCGTATCTTCACTTTTGGAAGAAAGCCGGCCAGTTCGTGAAAAAAGGCCTGCTGGCGGTAACCGTTGTCGAGCAAGATGCGCTCACTGATGACCCAGCTGTCCCATATATCGGCCAAGGCAAGGATGGTCGAAGTGCCGAGGGGAAAGCTAAATCAATATAGCTTGGTGCTCTGACTCGAGGCTTTTATCTGGTCTGCTCAGCCGATATTTGCTGGTGTCATGACCAAATTGCCTCCGCCGCTTCAAACTTTCCTGTGTGAAAAGAAGATTTTTTCCGGTGCTCAGTTTCTTGAGATAATCCGCATCTCCGTTGATGTTCTCAAAACGCTCAACGATCGCGGAAGCATCCAACTCAACTCCAATCCAGTTGCGCCCCAAGAGCTCTGCGGCCGCAAAAGTCGTTCCAGATCCTCCGAATGGATCTAGGACCAAGGAACCAGGATTACTGGCCATGGAAATAACACGATCCAACAACTTTAATGAAAGCTCATTAGCTTTCCGCTTCTTGTATTTTGAATGTCGTACTGGCGGAATGTCATACCAGACGTCAGTCAAGTTCACGCCAGCAGGATTCATCTTGTCCTTGTAACCACCGTAATCGTTTGCCTCTTTTCCGCAATGCGAGCATGTTTTTATCGGAAGTCTGTCTGGGTGAAAAATTGCAGGCTTTTCGCCCTTGATAAAATACAAAAGCGAGTAGTGCGAAGGATAAAGCCGCTTGGGAATCGGCAGCGAATATTTGATATCCACGGAAATCCAATGCCTGAACGTCAATTTTTTTGCGAGAAAAGCCCCGAGCGGCAAATTCCATTTGGGTAGATTAAAAAGAAATAGAGCACCTCCTGGACGCAACACCCTCACCAACTCATCCAGCCACAGTTCGCACCAAGGGATGTATTTTTGCTGTGGAATAGCATCGTCAAATTTTGAATTGTAGTTTTTGCCGAGATTAAAGGGCGGGTCCGCAAACACCAAGTCAACGGTGTCTGTAGAAATGTGCGGCAGTACAGACAGACAATCCGCCTCATACAATTTGCCGAACTGTGTCTCCATTTTTGGAATGGGTAACATAGTCATCATTCTATTTGTGCCCGTCGGGAACCGCAAGCACATTCCAGATATTTCGCGGATTTCCCTGCCCTTCACATTGCAAGGCTTCAACTCTTCGCGGGCTTCGCCGCGGGCGAGTTTTGTCTTTTTCCGCGCCGCCATTTTTTCTAAGCTCGCGGCGTGCATCGCGACTCGCTCAAATCGGTTTCCCGCATCGTGGTGAAACTGGGCACCGGCGTCCTCACGGACAGCCGGAAGCTGATTGATCCCGACCAGCTGGAGCAAATTGTCGCTCAAGTCTCCGCGCTGCGTCGGGCAGGCAAGGAAGTGGTGCTGGTGACCAGCGGCGCGGTCGGAGCGGGCATGGGCGCGCTGGGCTATGAGACGCGGCCCACCAATCTGGCGGAAAAACAGGCCTGCGCCGCGGTCGGCCAGACCCGGCTGATGGCGTTCTATGAGAAGCTTTTTGGCGTGCATGGCCTGGTGGTTGCCCAGGTGCTGCTCACCCACGACGATCTCGAACATCACGAACGCCATCTTAACGCGCGCAACACCCTCGTCACGCTGCTCAGCCGGGGCGTGGTTCCCATCATCAACGAAAACGACGCCGTGTCGTTCACCGAGATCAAGTTCGGCGACAACGACAAGCTCTCGGCGCTGGTCGCCTCGCTGCTGCCGGCGGATTTGCTCGTGATCCTGACTAACGTGGATGGAGTGATCGCGAATTTCGGCGGCAAGAACGCGAAGACGATTTCGGTGATTGAGAAAATTGATGCCAGCATTCAGGCCCTGGCCGGCGGCACGACGAGCGAAACGGCCGTCGGCGGCATGAAATCCAAGGTGGAGGCGGCGAAGATAGCCGTTCGTTCCGGCATCCCGCTGGTCATTGCCTCCGGGCGGAACAAAAATGTGCTTGCCCAGATTCTCAACGGGGAGGACCAGGGCACGCTGTTCCTCGCCAAGCCGCACCGGCTGCAAGGCCGCAAGCGCTGGATCGCCTTTTGTCATCATCCCAAAGGCACGCTGTTCGTGGATCCCGGGGCAAAAGTGGCGTTGTGCGAAAAGGGCAAGAGCCTGCTGCCCCCGGGCGTGGCGCGTTGCGAGGGCGAATTTGCGGCGGACGACGTGGTGCGCATCTGCGATCTGGACGGGATGGAATTTGCGCGCGGCATCGCGCGATTTGATTCGGCCGCCGTCCGCGAACATAAGCTGCCCAAGGAGGAACTGGTGCATCGCGATGACATGGTGATTTTGTGAAAAGTGTTTCAACCATCGAGGGACCCAGATTCTTGCGGAGCGCCGGTCTCCGACCCCGCTACTTTCAAAATAAAATAACACCGGCGAGCGGGGTCGGAAACCGGCGCTCCAATCTGTGTCCGTCTGTGGTCAAAACCAAATGAAAAAAAACTCTGCCATCAACGATCTGCTCCAGGTCATGGCCCGGCTGCGCTCGCCCACGGGCTGCCCGTGGGACCGCGAGCAATCGCACCACACGCTCCGCCGCCACGCCATCGAGGAGGTGTACGAGTTGATCGACGCCATCGAGGCGCGCGACGACGCGGAAATGGCGGAGGAACTGGGCGACTTGCTGTTGCAAGTGGTGTTCCATTGCCAGCTTGCCCGCGAGCGCGGCGCGTTTGATTTTGAAAAGGTCACGCGGCATCTCGTGGACAAACTGATCCGCCGCCATCCGCACGTTTTCGGGAACGTCAAAGTCAACGGCGTGGACGAAGTCTGGGCGAACTGGGAGAAAATCAAGAAAACGGAAAAACACGGCACGCGGCACGCGCGCCATTCCGCCTTGGACGGCATCCCGACACATCTGCCGTCCCTGATGCGCGCGGAGAAACTGCTGAAGAAGGCGCAGAAAGCCAGACTGCTCAGCGACGCCAAGAAACCGGCCCGCAGGCTGGCCAAGGCGGCGCTGGCCAAGGAACTGTTTGAGCTGGCAGCCGCCGCACAGGCGCGCGGCTGGTCGGCGGAGGAACTGCTGACAAAAGAAATCAAGCAGCGGGAGCGGCAGTTTCGCGGCGCGGAGAAAGCGGCGAGGCTGTCGGCAAGAGCGTTCCCGACGGTTTAAAGCTGACCGCAGAGATTTTCCCAAAGCTCAGGAGAATATTTGAGTGGTTTAACCCTGGGGCGCAACTCGATCCGCCGTGGCTGGCTGAGGAACTGGCGACTGGAAAGTCGCCAGAACCCGCAGGCTGGAAAGCCTGCGCTACGCATATGGCTGATTCACGAACTCAGAAATCCCCGGTAAAGCCGAAGAAAATGAAATAGTGCTGGACAAATGCCGGCACTGTTTTTAGCTTTGCCGGCGTGAAACTGAAAACACGACTGGTCATCACCGAA
>Ga0302320_10030215_pt1 | contig 10335 bp, 7 predicted proteins | sample Bog_T0_3_FD_202130 | JGI IMG/M metagenome (GOLD analysis project Ga0302320, IMG submission 202130) | Peat permafrost microbial communities from Stordalen Mire near Abisko, Sweden - Bog_T0_3 | ecosystem: Environmental > Terrestrial > Soil > Wetlands > Peat | place: Sweden: Abisko, Stordalen Mire... | reverse complement strand
TGGCTTCAGAAGATAGAAACACTACAGCCCCATCCAGATCGTGCGGCTCGCCGGGACGCTTCACGGGAATGCGATCGACAAGATAATCCACCCATTCCCGATTTTCGTATAGGACTTTGTTTTGCTCGGTGCGGAACCAGCCTGGCGCCAGGCAATTTACGGTAACTCCATGCCGGCCCCAATCGTCGGCCAAGCTCATCGTCATTTGCCGCACGCCTCCACGGCTCGCGCCATAAGGCGCCAAACCGGCGTAGCCTGCCACGCACGTTACCGAGCCGATATTGACGATGCGCCCGTATCCCTTGGCAATCATCCTCCTCGCCACAGCCTGCGCAACAAAGAAAGTACCGCGGAGGTTCGTGTCGAGGATGGTGTTCCAGTCTTCCCATTGCACATCGAGCGCAGGCTTGCGAATGTTGCAACCGGCGTTATTCACCAGGATGTGAATTTGCCCGAAGGCAGCCTCCGCGTCGGCGGCCATCTTCTCGATGCTCTCCTGGTTACGCACATCGAGCTCTAGCGAAAGCACACGACGGCCGAGCGCCTCGATCTCTGCCTCGAAGGTCGTAAGAGACTCGAGCGTACGGCTCGTCAACACCAAATCCGCGCCAGCTTTCGCCAGCGCCTTGGCAAAATATTGCCCCAGCCCTCGGCTGGTTCCGGTCACAATCGCAACCTGCCCGGTAAGGTCGAAGAGTTTGTCGTCCATTAAGTCCTCGGTGTCAGAATAATTTTCATCAAATTCGGTTCGCGCGCATGGAGACGCTCAAACCAGCTCGGCCCTTCTTCGAGAGGAGCCACAGCAGTAATCAGAGGCTTGACTTGAATCTTGCCATTTGCGATCAATTCAATGGCCTCAGGATATTCGCCAGACGAAGTGCACGACCCCTGCAGCCGCAGTTGTTTTACCACCACTTTCTGCAGTGGCAGCGTCACCTCGGGCATGATGTTACCTACGAGAGTCACCGTCCCGCCCTTACGCGTGCAGTCAATTGCGCCGGCCACCGTTTCGTTGCGTCCAACTGCTTCCAATGCGATGTCAACCCCGTTGCCGCCTGTCAGCCGCATCACCTCGGCGACCAACTCCGCGCCCGAACAATGCAACGCCTCGTCGGCGCCAACCTGTTTGGCCAATTTCAATCGTGTTGCGTCTACATCCGTGACAAACACGCGCGCACAGCCTGCGGCTCGCGCAGCCTGCGCGATGAGCAAGCCAATCATTCCAGCACCAATCACGAGCGCAGTTTCGCCACCGACGATCTGCGACACCTTCACCCCGTGCAGCGCCACGGACGCCGCCTCAAGCATCGCTGCCTCGTTGAACGAGATATTGCCGGGCAGCTTGTACATGATCCGCTCAGGCACTACAACGTACTCGGCAAATGCGCCGTGCCGGCGATACTCCCCGCAGGAGACACCAATCACCTGACGGTTGTCGCAAAGGTTGATTTGACCGCGCAGGCAGTACGGGCACTCGCCGCAATAAACAGTCGAATCGAAAGTGACGCGGTCGCCTTTACTGTACTTCGTCACTCCCTCGCCGGTAGCTTCCACCGTACCGGCAGCTTCATGGCCCATCACAATGGGCGGAATGCGCCGCCCCGTTGAGCCGTCGTAACCATGCACGTCACTCCCGCAAATGCCGCAGGCTTCGACGCGCACCAGCACCTCGCCACGTCCGACAGCCGGAATAGGGAGGTCAGTTAGTTCCAGGTGGCTGTACTCGGAAAGGAGTAATGACTTCATATTTTCTCAAATCCTCAACTTAGTTAGTATGCATGTGTCAACTTAATGAGCACAGCCTACACATCGCACAATTCTTTAGCCGCGCGGAGACTGGCGATTGGATCGTGCAGAGGCAGAAACTCGTGGGCAACATACCCTTTGAAATCTGCCGCCGCAATGGCCCGCATCACGCCGTCCCATTGTACCTCTTGCGTGTTATCGAGTTCGTGCCGTCCCGGTACGCCGCCAGTGTGAAAGTGCCCGATCCAGGCGATGTTATCGCGAATGGTGGCAATCAGGTCCCCCTCCATGATCTGCATGTGATAAATGTCGTAGAGCAACCTGACATTCGGAGAATTCACTTCTTCCATCACGCGCACACCCCAAGCGGCATGGTCCGCCATGTAATCCGGGTGGTTCACCTTGCTGTTGAGTAACTCAAGGCAAATGTTGACGCCGTTGTCCTCGGCGATCTTCTTTACGCGGTTCAGTCCAACTATGGTATTGCGCGCGCCTTCTTCATCCGCCATGCCGCGCCGGCTTCCCGAGAAGGTGATTACGTTGGGCACGCCCGCTTTGGCCGCCAAAGGGATGTTGGCGCGGAGAGCTGCTTCGATTGCCTCATGATATTCCGTCCGGTTCATGGCGTCGGGGATAGTTCCCGCTTCAGCATACCCCATGGTGCAAATAAGACCGTGACGCCGTGGAATTTCGTATTCTTCAGGCTCAAGCAGGTCGATGCCCACGAGTCCGATCTGCGCGGCCAACGCGCATAGCTCCTCTAGCGGTGTTTCTTTATAACACCACCGGCAGACCGACTGCTTGATTCTCATCTTCTTTGCGTTCACTTCTTCTGCCTTCAGAAGTCCGGACAACGATGTCAACGCGGTTGCGGCAAGGCTGGTTTTCAGAACTGAGCGACGGCTGATCATGGGCAAATTTATCTTCTTTCTCCGGCCCGCATTCGAAAGAGGGCAACGGATTTCAGACTACTGACAAATCGCTGAGCTTGGAGTAATAGCCCGGCATCCCTCAGGGGCTGAAGCCCACGCTGATTTGATTGCGTTTGCGGCACGGCTCAAGCCGTGCCCTTTCAAAACAATGCCGCAATAGGTTTTTTTCAGCAACCTGGGATTGCACTTTCACTTTACGCTCCCAGGCAGCCGTTCTGCACTGCAAGCCCTGGAAGACAAACATAACCGCAACCGCGATCACTTGAGCGGACAAACAAAGTAGGGCAAGACTGTGGAGGGCGAATTTGTGCAGGCTGGGCAGCGGGCATACCGGCTGAACGATCAGAAGGTAAATGCCAACCCGCCGCGGATGCTGCGCTGGTCCTGGGCGAAGACCAGGATGGAACCATCATTCAGAACTATGGGGCGGTAGCCCTCGGCAAGCATGTTCCGGACATCGAGGAGCGCCTCCAAGCCACCCCCTCCGGCTCGGCTCAACCGGATGGGTTGACGCAGGCGGAGGTTGAGGTAAGGCTCGGCTGCGTCCAGCGCAAACGGAGCCACTTGAGTGACAGTGTCTTCGGGCTGCCAGCGGTAACTCGCCCGCCAGCGGGTTCCGGTCCCGTCCAGAGTTCCGGAGAGCGAGATGGAATACATCTGTGCCCGGCGGGGATGGGCTGCACCAAGCACCTCGGCCATCGCCACCGGCCTAGGCAGAACCGGCATTACCAGCGCATTGCTATTGGCATAGCTGAGGCGGACGTCGTTTCCGCCGGGTAAACGGCGCTCGACGCTGGCCACAATTCCGTCGCTCGAAAAGTTCGGACCGGATGCGCGCAACAGTCCACTCGCATTGTCTAGAAGCGTATCAACGGAGTTCGCACCGGAACTGCCTTCGGCAAAGTGTCCCATGGCCTCGATGACAGGATTCAGGACTTCGTCGGCAAAGACGCCGACCGTCATCTCCGAGACATCGGTCTTCCTCGCCCAAGCAATTTCCTGATGCACTCCTCGCTCGATAACGAGCTCGCCATGGCGGAGCGAGAATTCAGGCAGCCAAGCCCCGGCCTGGGTGTCGTCGCTTTCAATCGGGCCCGGTTGGAAGGTTGCAACCCGGTAGCCTATCGAAGAGTTGCCATCGAGCCAGTCGACCGATGCATTGGGCAGAGCCGCGACAACGGTGTGGGGAGATTGCCCGGCGAAACGGCCTAAAGCCTCAGTGGAGCCCACCTCCACATCGAACTCGTCACCCAGGTGCATGGTTTCCCAGGTCCGGACCGCAGCCTCATTCAGTCCCTCTTCACCCGCGGAACCATTGATTTCGGGATGAACGGAAACTGCCGCTACCGATTGCACGGAACCCGCAAACCCCAGATCCTGGCGGAAGCCGAGCATGGATTCCATTCCGGCATCGGTGTTTGGCTCAAAGTCCACGCGCGCCAGCAACTCGCGGCTGTTAGAGGGCGTGTCTTCCACCGTCGCGGAGAAGCGCTGACCGCTCTCGCCAAAAGTCCCAGCCTGCCCGGTAGCCATCAAACGTGCCTTCAGCTTGGGCGCCGCTCCGGAACCGTCGGTGACAACCACCAGTGGTCCGTCTTCCAGCCAGCGGAGCAACGGGCGGTTAGCGGCCGATCGCAAGGTCCAGGCCCAGTCGTCCTTTTGGGAATTAGCCGCGCGCGGCTCAGCCGGAAGCCACTGGATGACTTCGTAAAGCGTGTTCAGTGTCAGGTTGACAATGGTGGCTGTACGCACACGGACATCTTCCCGCAGCGATGGCAGAAACGACATGCTCATCGCCTTGAGCGCGTAACGGCCGGGAAGAACCGATGAGATTTTGAAGCGGCCCTGGCTGTTGGTATAAACGCTGGCCACAACGCTCAGGTCCGGGCGCAGCAACTGCACCTGTGCGCCGATCTGGGGCACACCGGAGGAATCGCGTACCAATCCCGAGACCGACGCCGATGCCGCTCCGCAGACAGGAGCAGCGCCTAAAGCGATCAGCACGGCAAATCCGGCGAAATGGGCGGCGAAATGGGCTTTGCGCTTCATCACTTATGTGACCTGGCGGTGTCCCTGGCAATCTTCCAAATGAAACCCGCGCAGGTTACCGGATCTGGGGTCCGGCTAATGTCCGCGCGGGAACAACTACTATTCCACGACAAAAGGCGCCGATTGCGCAATCTCTTGTTTCGAAATTGCATCATTTATTTTTACCGTCACCTTATATTTGCCTGGCTGCAACCCTGCGATGGGCAGAGTTTTCTCCACCGTCAACTGGTCGCTATGTGCCCCCAAATCCTTGGATTCAAGCTGCTTGGTCAAAATTACCACACCGGATGCGGAATCGGTGATCTCGTAAGTCACCGTGGCAGAGTTACTTTTGGTAACCTCGTCGATGCCCAGGTTGTAAAACTGCATCCAAAAATTCAGTTCCTGGTTGCGTTTGAACTTCACCGGCGATGCAGGAACCGTTGTGGCAGCCACGCGCGGCCGGACAAAATCTCCGCCAATAATGAAATTTCCACTGCCAATCTGGCGGGAAGAAACCGGATACATCTCGTCGGCCAGAATCAACGACGAGGCGCCAAGTTTTTCATCGTGGTAAATCGGAACATCGATTCCGCGGCCGTAGAGCCCGACGTGATCGCTGTTGTTTACATCCTTGATGGCAATATCCAGGCGGTAGAGACCCGGCATCAGGGGCAAAGCCTTCCAATAGACAGATTGGCGGTCCAGTGCCTTCTCCAGCAACTCCGCCGGCTGATTGACCTCGACCGTATCTTCAAACGTCTGCACTGTCTTGCCGGTAATGGTGGTCACCTTGCCAAGGATGTTGACCAAGCCCTTTGAAACGCCATCCTTGGTCACAAAGGTGATATCGCGGTTTCTGATCTGCAAGGTGATCGGGACCAGGTCCATGCCTTCGGTCACCTTCACAAAGTCGGTCCGCACGTCAAACGGGAATACCGGCCCTGTCAATAGCCTGTGCTCGGAGACAAAGGCGTCCAGATCCTTGAACTTGATCGGAGGAGGAGCAAAAAGCTTGGCAGCCAACTCGATGCGGTCGAATTCCTTGCTTTGGTTCTGGCTTCCCCCCGGACCACTGCCGAGACTCTCTAATCCGCCGCCTTGGAACCGGTCGGTCTTGTCTTTGTGGTTCATTTCCTCATATTGGGTAAGTCCGGCGCCGGGCACGTGCAGCAGAGCGTCCTTCTCGCCGCGGTCGATGGTGAAGTGATAGTCGCCGCATTGACAGGTATCCACAAACTCGATTTCGACGTTCTCCCCGATCCCTTCCAGATAGCGGTAACGCCACGTCTCGAACGGATATGTGGAAGTGCTGCCGCCGCCTTCTTCCTGGGGCCGTTCGTAGTTACCGCCGGAGGGATGGGAATCAATTTCGTCCGGCTTTCCGAAGGATATGTAGATGTGTCCCCGATCGGTCTTCCAGCCTGGCTTGCCTGCCGCAAAGTGCTCATTGGCATAGGCGATGCGCCGGTAATGCTCCTCGCGAAACTCGTTTTCGGGTGAATCCGGGTTGGGGTTGCGGCGGAGCCAGAAGTTCTCAATGAAGGCGTCGCGCTCCTCGTCGTTACTCAAGCTCGTAAAGGCTTTGCGTTCTTCGTCGGTGATGATGTACGGGACCTCCTGGCTTAGCCAGGTTTTGTATGTCCCTTTCAACTCCTGACGGAGAGCCCTCTGGGCCTTATATCGATCTTTATCGGACCGTTGGCGCTTGAGTGGGTCAACGTCCTGGTCCTGTCCGGCATCTGTCCCGGTCTGTTGTTGTGCCTGGGGCTGTGCCGGGGGCGTCTGCGCCCTCAGGGATTTGGTACCGGCCGCGGGGATAAGAACAAAGCCGCAACCAATCAGGACAAAGAGAAAATTTCGACCGTTAAGCATCATTGACGTTTAAAACTCCTGCGATCCTCTATTTTACGGTTCCCAATAGGGCAGAGCAACACTTCTTACGCAGTAGGCTGCCGGTTTGACGGGGGAATGTCGCAATGGTTACCTCGGAAAACGCCACCAAAGGCGCTAAAATCATTGAGAAAGGCGGAGTTGCGAGACTCTTTGGCCCGCCGGGCCGTCAAACAACAAACAGCCACACGCATAGTCCTCTGGCTCCGGCTGCGTGCCTCTGAGGCCTCTCGGTTCGCGAACCAAGGGGAGATTGGGCTTTTGGATCACTGGAACTGCACGTAACGCGATTGCGTACACTGGTTGGAGAGAGATTCGGAGCATGCATCGTTCATGAAGAAAATTCTCTTGATAATTCTTGCCGTAGTGGTTGCCGGTGGGCTCGTAGCCTTCATGGTCATCAAGCAGCAGTCCGGCTACACCAAGGTTCTGACAGCTACAATCGCGCGCGAGGACCTGTCAACGGTGGTTAGCGGCACCGGCCAGATCAAGCCAAAGACTTACGTCGTTCTAGGCGCTACCGCCATGGGACGCGTTACCCATCTCTATGTAAAGGAAGGCGACCTGGTCAAGAAGGGCGAGACCGTTGCCACCGTTGAAAATGTCCAGCAGCAGGCCTCGCTTTCCAGCCAGGAGGCGGCTATCTCCGCGGCCAGAACCGACATCCTCTCCGATATCGCCGCGGAGAAAACCGCCGAGGCCAATGTCGAACACGCCAAGGCCGATCTGGAACAGAAGAAGCTGGATTGGGATCGCGCCCAGGCCCTTTATTCGGCCGGAATTCTGGCCAAGCAGGATTACGACGCCAAGAAGGCGGCTTACGACACCGACGTCGCTACGGTTTCCCAGGCCGTGGCCCAGGTCAATCAGGCCAAGGCCAACACCGACTCCCTGCGCGGCCACCTGCAGATGCAGGTAGCCACCCTGCGCGTCAACCAGAATGCGGTCGACCTGACCATGGCTGTGGCGCCGTTTGACGGAATCGTGACCAATGAGCCGGTCCGCGAGGGCGAAACCGTCGTCCAAGGCATCCAGAACACCGAGGGTTCCACTTTCATGACCTTGGCGGACATGAGCGTCGTCACCGCCGAGGTCAAGGTGGACGAGACGGACATCGTCAACATCCAGCTCGGCCAGCCCGCCGACGTCACCGTCGATGCTCTGCCTGGAAAGGTCTTCAAGGGCCACGTTACGCTGGTAGGAGATCAGGCGCTGCTCCGTTCCACAGGCATAGCCACTTCGCAATCCACCACGGGAACCGAGGAGGCCAAGGACTTCAAAGTCGTGGTTACTTTGGACGGTCCCATCGACGAACTGCGCCCTGGCCTTTCCTGCACCACCAAGATCACTACGGCCCACAAGCCGAATGTGCTTTCTCTTCCCATTCAGGCGCTGACCATGCACGATCCGGCGTTAGACGCCGCCAAGAGCAAGGGCGATGTGCAGGCAGCAACTTCGTCCTCGGTTCAGGCGAAATCTAACCCGGTGCAGGGCGTGTTCGTCGTCGATAAAGACAAAAAAGGCAGACTTCGGGCCAAGTTCATCCCAGTAACCACCGGCATCACCGGCGCCACCAATATCGAGGTGCTCTCCGGCCTGAACCAGGGGCAGGAAGTGGTCACCGGCCCGTACAAGACGCTGCGCGACCTGAAAGGCGGCTCGCTGTTGAAGCGCGACACCGTCAAAGTAGTGCTTCCATCCGGAGGCAGCAGCTAACAGCAAAGGCAATCCTGCAGCGACGGGCAATGGCGCGGAAGGCGGCAGACCAGCAGACTATCTGCCCGGCGCCAAGCGGGACTGGCAAGGCAACCACCGGAACAAAGGATGAGATTCGGATGGCAATGGACAGCTTGATCATCGATGAAGCGGCGCAATCCGTGGCTCCGCCCTCGAGCGACATCATCGTGGTGGAAAATCTGTGGCGCACGTACGATATGGGCTCCGAGCAACAGGTCCAGGCCCTGCGCGGGGTCTCGCTGCGCATCAAGCGCAACGAGTACGTGGCTATCATGGGCCCCTCCGGCTCGGGAAAGTCCACGCTGATGAATCTGATCGGCTGCCTCGATACTCCGTCCGAGGGAAGGTACTGGCTTAACGGCCAGTTGGTGAGCGAACTGGATGACGACCAGTTGGCGCGCATCCGCAACAAGGAGATCGGGTTTGTCTTTCAGACCTTCAACCTGCTGGCCAGGGCCACGAGTTTGCATAACGTGGAGCTGCCGCTGATCTACAACGGAACGCCGGCCGCCGAGCGGATTGCGCGCGCCAAGGAAGCCCTGGCCGATGTGGGCCTGGAATCGCGCATGAACCACAAGCCGAACGAACTCTCCGGCGGACAGCGCCAGCGCGTGGCCGTGGCGCGCGCCCTGGTGAACCATCCCTCGATCATTCTGGCCGATGAGCCGACGGGGAATCTGGACTCGAAGACCGGCAACACGATCGTGCTGGTGACCCACGAGCCGGATATCGCGGAGTATGCGCATCGCGTGGTTCATATCCGCGATGGCCAGATCTTCTCCGACGAGCCTTCGAAGCGCTTCAAGTAACTCGATTCAAAGGATGGGTTTGTGGCGGGTGCCGAGCAACCGGCTGGTGGCTTTCGTGTGCTCATTTTTTACAGCGGTACAGCGCCTGTCCGGCGTCATTTCTCTCGGCTGTAAACTATTGACTTTAATTTAGTTAGGATGAAGCGTACTGGCGTACAGCGACTGTACTTCGGGCTATTTCTTTTCCTAAACGATTGATTCTAATTAGGTTAGATAGGGGTTCACAGTTTCACAGCCGAAAAGATGAAAAGTGGAGGGGGGGGCATTTTCTCCATAAGCATTTCTATTTGAATGGCTTGAAGAGCAGAAGATTCGCCCGAAAGAGCGCAAGAAAAGCGGCTGAACTGCATCCGAGCCGATGGCGGAGAACTTGGGAGAGATTTGGGCGGTTCTTTTCATGGGTTATCAGTCCGGCTGGGGCGCTCTTCCTCTCTATTCCCATTGTGCGCCGGGAGGCGGTTATTCTCTGCGAATGCCATGGACTGCGGACTGAAGGAAGGACGTCAGCATCATCCAAGGCGAGAAAGCAATCCTGGATAGGAGTTATCGGATGGGGCACCCGGTTTTCATCCCCGATGCCGCAAACTCTTCCGTACAGGCGGCTCAAGAAACTCCGCGGCGCGCCTGCGCCCTGGTTGAGGCCGACTGGCCCGAATTCCCCTTGATCGCTTGATCTTGAAACAACCGCAGTCCAGCTCAGGAGAACTGGGCGAGATCCATGCCCAGCTTGTAGGTTTCGCCGTGAGCCTCAAGCTCTTCCCACGTGACCTCGCGATGGCGGAGGCCGGCCATGCGGCCCATCATGCAACTGAGCGCGGTTTCAACGCCGGCGGCAATCTGGTTGTGAGCCGGACCGTTGACAATGCTGTCGATGAAGGTGCGCTCCTTGTCGCGGTCCGCGAAGGCGAGATTGTCCTGGAAATTGCCGCTGGCGGAGAATTTGCCGGTGGCTGTGGAGGCTGGCGCATCCTGCCAGGACCACTTCTGCGATCCGACGATCTCGACCTGACCGGCGTATGGGATGGTGGCCGCGCCTTCGGAACCGAAGAGGCGCAGGCCGGCTTCGAACATGCCATAGTCGCCGAACTGCGTGGAGACGAATGAGACGCGAACGTCGTTGGGATAAAGGAAGTCGACCTGGCAGTTGTCCCAGCAGTCGCCGGCGTGGGTGAGGATGTTGCGGCCTCCGG
>Ga0302320_10030213_pt1 | contig 10336 bp, 10 predicted proteins | sample Bog_T0_3_FD_202130 | JGI IMG/M metagenome (GOLD analysis project Ga0302320, IMG submission 202130) | Peat permafrost microbial communities from Stordalen Mire near Abisko, Sweden - Bog_T0_3 | ecosystem: Environmental > Terrestrial > Soil > Wetlands > Peat | place: Sweden: Abisko, Stordalen Mire... | reverse complement strand
AAGAAACAACAAACATAGTGATTATATCTATATAACGTGACACTACATTTCGCAGTATTTGACAACCGCTCTCAATGAAATCAATGGCTTACGGCCACTCGGCATGCCCAAACTGTAGAAGATGAGTGAGAAGCTTCACCCGTCACCCTGCCAGATTCAAGACCGGGGTATCTGGGCAGTGCAGGAACGCCCCAAAAACTTCCTCCCGTTTGCAGGGAGTTTCCCGTCTTCGGAGCACAATGGACTTGTAGCTTCGTCCCCCATGGAACCAGTCCAGAGGGAAGCCAGTGTCGAAGGCTCGAAAAGAGCCGTGCGGACCCGCGGAAGCGCCCCTAACCCATTTGTTTGTACATATATGTAAATAACTCCAGCAAAATGAGTTGCTTGCAGCGGGGCTATTGGCGTATCGAATTGAAAACGAGCTGTTTTTTACAGGGATAGGGGGCTATTCACACCGCGCCGCCCGTCCCGCTCACTTCTTCGCCGGAATCACCACCGTCGTCTCCTGCATCTCGATAATCCCGCACCCCGTCCGCTTTTCCAGCTCAGGCAAAAGCGCGTCCACCTTCTCCCGCGTCTCAATGAACTCGATCTTGATCGGTAGATGGTCGGAGATCTCCAGAATGTGCGCCGAGTGCAGCCGGTGCGTCGACCCAAACCCGGCCACCCCCTTCAGAACCGTCGCGCCATAAACGCCGTTGTGAAACAGAAAGTCCAGAATGCTGGAATAAACGGGAATCCCGTGGTGCTTCGCGCCGTCGCCAAGATAGATGCAGACTTTGACGGCCTTGCCTGAGGTCAACATGCCGTGCCCCCCTGGCCGGAGCGGACCATCGCTGCCGCCGCCAGCCACGCAACCGAGGATTGAAGCACCAACCAGGTTGAATTGGCAAGCCCGCCCGGCACACCGGCCCTACAGCGCCTCTCCCGCCATCGACCCGGCCCACACCGCCGCCAACCCCAGAATCAGGCTGCCGCCCGCGTAGAGCGCGGCAAGCACAAATGCGCCCGAGCGCAACGTCGAGAGCGTCTCCCACTCATAGGTCGAGAAGGTCGAGTAGGCGCCGATAAACCCGACCGGGACAAGGAAACGCCATGCCGGGTCGAGATCGGCGCGCTTGCCCATATACGTGACCGTGAAGCCGATCAGCAGGCAGGCAGTGATGTTGACCAGCAGCGTGCCATATGGAAACCGCGCCCCCAGTCGCCCGGCAACCGTCGAGCCGACCCAGTAGCGGGCGACAGACCCCAGTGCCCCCCCGATAGCGATAAGCAGATATTTCTGCAAGGTGGATTCTCCCTTTGCGCCTGGCCACGCCTGCAACGCGCAGCGCAGCCAAGCCGCCTGAATTCATCTCATTTATCGGGGATCGCGCTGGGATAGGACTCCGCAACAGGATTCCCTGTCAGGAGTCATCATCTGTCCTGCCTTTCGGGCCGGACAGCGGTTAAGGGTGAACTCCTTCACCACTACCAACAGTTCCATTACACGCCGGATCGAGTTTGCGTGTCAACCGTACGCCAGCCCCGCCATCCTGCCTGCATCCGCCATCCGCGCGCCGATCTCTCCTCTTCAGAACCCCGCCCAACGCATGTACGCGGCCAGGATCGACTGGCCCCACAGGCTGCTAGCAATCCCACCGATGCACAGAAAAGTCCCAAACGGCAGCTTGCTTGTCCCCCAACTCCCAGATCCGCGTCGAGCAGCCGGAACCGCCAGCAGCACCACCCCCGCAATGCTCCCCAACACAGCGCCCAGGAAGAACGCCAGCAGCGCCCCCGGCAGCCCCAGCCACGCCGCCAGCATGGCCATCAGCTTGGCGTCGCCCAGCCCCATGCCCTCCTGTTTGCGCACGAGCATGTAAACCCAGCGGATCAGCTGGATGAGACCTGCAGCAAGTAGGGCGCTGCCGACAGAAGAAAAGGTTGTGTCTATCGTTGCATTCAGCGCCGATTCGGAGACGCGGTCCATATACCTGCTGCCGTGACCGTGGTAAACGACATAAAAGACGACACCAAGAGCAATTCCGGGAAAAGTTAAGGAATTTGGCAGCCACAGGTTTTCGGCATCGAGAACCGCCAGGCCAATCAGCAGCCAATAGAAAGCCGCGAGCCCAACTGCGATTGCAAGGTCGTTGTAAATACTGAAATGGAAGAAGGACTGGTCTGGGGGAAACTCAGGCTCGAAGACTACACCGAGCAATCGCCAGGCAGGAACCGCCCACAGCCCGCCCACCGCCGCTTCCACCAGCGGATACCGCCAACCGATCCACGCCCCGCACTCGCGGCAGCGCCCGCGCAGCACGAGCCAACTGACCAGCGGCACATTCTCCCACCACGCCAGCGTGTGATCGCAGTTCCGGCAATGCGAGCGCGGCTCCACCACGCTCTCGCCCTCTGGCCAGCGGCTCAGGCACACGTTCAGAAAGCTGCCAAAGGCCAGCCCCAGCAGTCCCGCGAAAATCGTTCCAAATATACGAATCATCGGCGAGGTTGAGTATACTTCCAGCCGCCGATGCTCGCCGTAGAGCGCACTCTTCGCGGCGTGCAGCCGCACGCGTTAAACTGGAGGTGCATGGACGTTCCTCCGGAAGGCCAGCACAAGCAGACTCCAGTTGCCGCCGCCTCGACCGATGCGGCCCTCGCAGCGGCGTTGTTTCAGCAGTCGGTCGGCATCATGACCCGGCTCCGCGCTCCCGGCGGCTGTCCCTGGGACCGCGAGCAGTCCTTCGACTCCATCCGCAAATACACGCTGGAGGAGACCTACGAGGTCTTCGACGCCATCGAGCGCCGCGACTTTCCTCACCTCGCCGAAGAGCTGGGCGATCTCCTGCTGCAAGTGCTCTTCTATGCGGAGATGGCCGCCAACGAAGGCCACTTCACCATCGCCGACGTTCTCAATCATCTGAACAACAAGCTCATTCGCCGCCATCCCCATGTCTTCGGCGAAGAGGCCTCGCGCGCGGCCGGCAACCGCGCCGATGTGGATGCCAATGTCGAGGGCTCCTCCTCTGCCGTTCTGCGCAACTGGGACGAGATCAAAGCCGCCGAAGCATTACATGCGACAGGCGCGCCTTCGGCGCTGGAGGATTCGGTATCGAGATTGGATGCAGTCGCCCGCGCGATGCCTGCGCTGGCCGAGGCCGCCAAGCTCGGAGCCAAGGCGCAGAAGTCCGGCTTTGACTGGCAGCATTGGCGGGACCTTCTGCCCAAGCTCGTCGAAGAGACTGCGGAGCTCGAAGCCGAAGCCGCTTCGGAAGACCCTGCGCGCAAGCCGCGCGTGGAAGCTGAACTGGGCGACCTGCTCTTCACGGTCGTGAATCTGGGCCGCCACCTCGGCGTGGATGCGGAGATGGCCCTGCGCGGCTGCAACCTGCGCTTCCGCCAGCGCTTCGCCGAGATGGAGCGCGCCTCGGCGCGGCCATTGGAAGTATTGTCCCCATCGGAGCTCGAAGAGTTGTGGGCCGCAGCCAAGCGCAAGCTCGCCGGCGCATTGCCGGACTCCAGTGCCGCGGAGTCCGCATGATCGTTCTTCGCAACTGCCATGGTCATGACGAGCTGGAGGCCTGCGTCCAGCTCCAGATCGAGACCTGGGGATACGATCCCACCGACGTGATTCCCCGCAAGGCATTCCTGGTCTGGCAAAAGGTTGGCGGTCAGGTCATGGGCGCATTCGACACCGAGATCCCCGGCTCGTCTCCCGAGGGCGGCCCGGATTCGCTGGTCGGCTTCGTGCTCTCTTTACCCGGCGTGAAGACAGGCCACGGCGATCCGACGCCATATCTTCACTCGCACATGCTGGCCGTAAAGCAGGAGTACCGCAACTGCGGCCTGGGTGTGCGGCTCAAGCTGGCGCAGAGGGAAGAGGCTCTCTCCCGCGGCCTCCGCCACATGGAGTGGACCTTCGATCCCCTGGAAATCAAGAATGCTTTCCTGAACATCCACAAGCTGGGAGCCATCGTTCGCAGCTATCATGTCGATTTCTATGGTGTATCCTCATCTCGACTGCAGGGTGGGCTTCCAACCGACCGTCTGTTGGCCGAGTGGCGGCTCGATTCACCGCATGTGCAATCGATCCTCTCCGCTCCTGGAAAGGGCCATGCGTTGCCTGCGCTGTCGATCGACGAGCGAATCCTGGTTCCGGCTGCAATCTACGAGTGGAAAGCCACCGAGGCTCGCCGGGAGAAGGCTCTCGCCGTTCAGTTGGAAAACCGCCGGAGGTTTCAACAGGCATTCTCTCAAGGGCTGGCAGTCCTTGGCTTCGTTAGGGATGTAGATGGCAATGGAGTGTATGAGTTGGGCCAATTCTCTCAACTGCAACTGGAACCATTTTCCCCGAGGAACTAGAGAGCTATGAAGATCGATTCGATTCTCCTGCGTGAGTTGCAAATGCCCCTGGTGCGCCCCTTTGAAACCAGCTTTGGGGTTACCGCCCACCGCCGCATTCTTCTCGCCGAGGTGCGCGCGGAGGGGCTGACCGGATGGGGCGAGTGTACCGCCGGAGAGCACCCGTTCTTCTCCGCCGAGTCCACCGATAGCGCCTGGCAGATCCTCGTCAACGAACTGGGGCCCATGCTGGCCGCCGAGGCGCCGAACCATGGTGGCGACTGCCCCAGAATCTTCGGCAAGGTGCGCGGCAACCGCATGGCCAAGGCCACGCTGGAAAACGCCATCTGGGACCTTGAGGCGCAGCGCGAAGGCGTCTCCCTGGCGCAGTTGCTGGGCGGCGTGCGCGAGGTTGTTCCCTGCGGTGTCTCGCTCGGCATCCAGTCCTCCATTCCGGAGTTGATGGAGGTGATCGAGCGCGAGCTGGCCGCCGGCTACCAACGCATCAAGCTCAAGTGCAAGCCACGCTGGGATGTCGAGGTCTTCGAGCGCGTCCGCAGCCGCTGGCCTGGAATCATGCTGAGCTGCGACGCCAACTCCGCCTACCGGCTCAGGGATGCCGACCACCTGGTCACCTTCGACGCCTTTGACCTGCTCATGATCGAGCAGCCCCTGTGGCACGACGATTTCTACTTTCACTCCATGCTCCAGAAGCGACTGCAAACCTCCATCTGCCTCGATGAATCCATCCACAACCGGCGCGACGCCCTGGCGGCCATCGAGATGGAGTCGTGCAAGATCATCAACATCAAGCTCGGCCGCGTAGGCGGTTTTTCCGAGGCCATCGCCGTGCATAACGCGGCGCAGGAGCGGGGAATTCCCGTCTGGTGCGGCGGAATGCTGGAAGCCGGCATCGGCCGCGCGCACAACATCGCCCTGTCGAGCCTGGAAAACTTCTCGCTGCCCGGCGATGTCTCGGCCTCGGCGCGCTACTGGCGCGAGGACATTGTCGATCCCGCCATCACCGTCTCCTCCGCCGGCGAAATCGCCATTCCGGACACGCCCGGCCGCGGCTACGAGGTGCGCACCGAGCTGGTGGAGCGGCTCACCGTCCGCAAGGAAGAGATCCGCGCCCTCGAACTGGTCGGCTGACCATCACCGGCGGAACTCCCATCCGCCGTCCTGCGTACTAATACCCGGTGGGCAACTTTGCCGGCCGGATCGCGTCTCTACGTGGAGAGGCGGCCAGCCGCAGCAATCGCAGGCCGCCGGAGGTTAACTGCGTGACTCCCCAGGAAGAACAGCTCTTGAACTCGCTCGTCGAGCGGGTCAACCAGACACAATTGCAGGAAAAAGATCCCGACGCCGAAGCCCTGCTGAACCAGGGCCTGGGCGGCAACCCCGACGCGCTCTATATCCTGGCGCAAACAGTCCTGGTCCAGAACATCGCGCTCGACCAGGCCAAGGCGCAGGTCGCGCAACTCCAGCAGCAGCTTCAGCAGGCGCGCCAGCAGCCGGCCCACGCCACCAGCTTTCTGGGCAACCTGCTCGGCCATCGCGACTCGCCGCCACCCCCTCCGCCGCAGCCGACGTATTTGCCGCCGCGGCAACAAGGGTACGTCCCACCACCCCCACCGCCTCCCGGCTACGACCCGCAGTACGCACAGCCGCAATATGTTTCTGGCGGCCAGCCCAGCTTCCTCCGCGGCGCCATGCAAACGGCCGCTGGCGTGGCTGCTGGCGCCCTGGCTTTCGAGGGCGTTGAAGCTGTTCTGCACGGCCTCGGGGGTCTCGGCCATCCCGGCTATGGCTTCGGCGGTCCTGGCCTCGGCATGGGCGGCTTTGGTCCCGGCATGGGAATGATGGGGGCTGGTTTCGAGCGCCCCGTCGAAGAGACCGTCATCAACAACTACTACGACCAGCCCGGCGGTCAGCAGCATGTTGAACACGGCGGATTCGAGCACTCCGGCCAGGAGCCGCACTTCCACGAATCGGCCGACCAAAGCAGCGAGCACTTGCAGGACGCCAGCTATGTCCAGGACAGCGGCGATCAAGGCAGCGACGACAACTCCAACCTCGACAACACGGTCCTCGACGGCAACCTGACACAGGAGGACGGCAGCAGTTTCGACGACGGCGGCGGCGGTTTCGACGGCAGCGGCAATGACGGAGGAGGATTCGACGGCGGGGGAGGGGACTTCTCTTAGCGAGTCAGCAGGTCAGCCAGGCAGCCAGTCGGCGAATCCAGCCACACCAATATCACGGCTCGGCGCGAAAGCTCCGAGCCCCGTCCTCGCGTTGGCTTTTCGAAAAGGGCCGGCGCAAGGACTCAAACCAGAGCCTCGATCTGCCCGGTCCACGGGACGCATCTTCGCCCGCAACTCCCCGGGCGCTGACTCGCTGTCTCGCTGACTGGCTGACTTGCTACCGCGCCACCGCCTCTTCCGCCCGTGCAAACGTGTACGGCCCTTCCGGTACCAGCGCCACTCGCGCGCCCTCCGGCAGTCCGTCCAGCGTCGCCGCCACAGCCTCCTCAAGGCTCCCGTACGCCGACTCCGCCAGGAACCCAAGCTGCCCTCGCGTCACGCCCGGCGTGTAGAAATACAGTTCGTACTTCTCGCCCGTCAGCGCCAGCTTCTCCAGTTGCCACTGGTCCACCTCTACCGGCGCTTCGCGTATCTCCTCAAGGAAGCTCTTGAAATCCCTCATCCCAGAAAGTTTCCGCGCGAACTCCGGCGACCCAACACCCTCCGCGCACTGCCCCACAATCAGAATCCGTCCCCCCGGCTTCACCAAATGCGCCGCCGCGGTGATCCCCTTCACGCACTGGTAGAAGGTCAGGTCCAGCGGGTAGCCGGCCGCGCCGGTGATCACCGCGTCCACGGGTTCCTCCAGCCGCTCCAGGCAGGTCTGCTCCACAAACGCGACGCCGGCCGCGTGGGCCTTCACCGGGTCCCCAGCAAACACTCCGGAGATGCGCCGCTCCTGCGTCAGCGTCACATCCAGCATGAAGTCGTGCCGCGCCATCCGCGCCACCTCCAGCAACTCGTCGTGCAGCGGGTTTCCGGCAATCGAGCCCTCCGTAGCCAGCGGCTCGCGCATGAAGCGCGGCGCGTGGATTGCCTTGATCGTCTCCTGCGCGGCCAGCCCCGGAGCAATCAGCTTCCGCCCGCCGCTGAAACCCAGCATCAGGTGCTGCTCAATGAACCCCAGCGTGATGTGCAGTTCCGCCGCCATAAACCGCTCGTCGATATACACCGGCGTGCCGCGTCCGGTCGTCCCCAAATGCCTGTGCTCCGCCAGCGCCTTCGCGTCGTGGCTAACGATGCGGTACTTGCCCGCAATCTCCGGTCCCACGATGGTGCTGACCTCGTCCTCGGTCGCGCCGCGATGCAGCCCGGTGGCAATCAGAATCGTGATGCTCTCCGCCGGAATCCCCGCCCGGTGCAGCCGTTCCAGCACCGGCGGCAGAGTCACCCGGTTCGGCGCCGGCCGCGTAATGTCGCACACGGAGATGGCGGCGGTTTTCTTCCCGGCCGCAAGCTCCACCAGCGGCGCACAGCCAATCGGCGCATCCAGCGCAGCGTTCAAGGCTGCCGATTCGTCCTCCAGGGCACGCGCCGTGTGGCTCAGGATCACCTGCGTCCGGAACCCCTCCGGAACCGAAACGCTTACTCCGCCTTTGCCAAATGAAAACTGCACCTTCATGCCAACGCCTCCAGCCTGTCCGGCACTACTCCGCCAGCCGCCCAAGTGCTCAGTTTACCTTTTCGGTTCCCGCCGGTTGTTAACCAATCGGCCCGCCCGTTCGTTGTAAGGGCAGAGGCGGCTGCAACAGCCCTGAACCGCCGCCTTCTCAAGAGGGAAACCCGCAATGCATAAACCTGCCTCCATCCTGCCCTGGCTTTTTCGTTCCCTGGCCATTCCCGCCATGCTGTGCGCCGCCCTTGCCTCCGCTCAGACACCGCAGACGCCGCCCCACACCGCAGCGCCGGCCAAACCTGCCATGGCGGCCCAGCCGCCCGCCGCCTCCCCGGTCAACGATCACGATCTGGCCGTCACCCAGGAGCAGCTCATCCGCCTGCTGCGCCTGAGCCCCACGCTGACCACGGTCGTCGCCCACGACCCATCCCTGCTGGCCGACCAGGACTACGTCAGCCGCAACAATCCTCAACTCGCGCAGTTTTTGGCCCTGCACCCGGAAATCGTCCGCAATCCCGATTTCTATCTCTTCACCCATGTCCACCGCGAAGACGGAAGCCCGGACCAGGCACTGGAACGTGCGGTCTGGCCCGCCTTGGTCCCGCGTACCGACTCCTGGTCCGCGAACGACGTGATTCAGCCCATTGCCTTTCTTCTGGCATTCGCATCTTTCCTCACCGCGCTTGTCTGGCTCACCCGCCAGTTCCTTGAGAACCGTCGCTGGAGCCGCATCTTCAAGCTGCAAAGCGATGTCCACGCACGGCTGATCGAGAAATTCAGCTCCAGCCAGGACCTGGCCAGCTACATGGAGACCGAGGCCGGCAAGCGCTTCCTCGAAGCCGCGCCCATCCCCGTCGGCATCGAGCCAGAGCAGCGCATGCCCAATGCCATCGCCCGCGTCCTGACCCCGCTCCAGATCGGCGTGGTCCTGGTCCTGCTCGGCGTGGGCTTCTTCCTGCTGCGCAATGTGCGTAGCGAGATGCATGAGCCCATGCTGGTGCTCGGAACTGTCGCCCTGATGCCCGGTCTGGGATTTATCATCTCCGCAGCCATCACATGGGTTCTGGCCGGCCGCCTCGGCCTGCTTCCGGAGACCCCGCAAACCCGGCTTGCGCCTCCGTCCTCCCGCTCCAGGGACGCCGAGTGAGCCGGCATGACAGCCACTACGTTGAGAGAGCCGGCACGGATGCCCTGGGATACCGTCTTCCAAAACCCGATCACCGGTGGCGCCGGCAGCGCCGCGGAGCTGTTGCGCGACCGCACCGCGGAAACGCAGATGGATAGCGACGCGTTCGCCGCTTTCTACGGACGTTCTGCCCGGCCGCTCTGGGCTTATCTCGCTCGCGTCTCCGGCGATCCGGCTTTGGCCGACGACCTGATGCAGGAGAGCTTTGTCCGGTTCCTCACCGCCTCCAGGCCGGAGTTCTCTCCGGCCGAAGGCGAAGTGGCGGCCCGCCGCTATCTCTTTCGCATCGGCTCCAATCTGCTGCGCGACCACTGGCGGCGTCCCGCTCCCGTCTCGTTCGACGAATTCTCCGAAGAGATCTTCTTTAGCCCCGACCGTTCCGCCCAGGCCGAGTCGCAGGCCATCCTCGGCCCAGCCCTGGCCCAGATGCGTCCTCGCGACCGGCAGCTTCTCTGGCTGGCCCACGCCGAGGGCTACTCGCACCGCGAGATTGCCCAGATCACCGGCCTGGCCGGCGCCAGCATCCGCCTGCTCCTGTTTCGCGCCCGCCGCAAGATCGCCCGCATTCTCCTCGACCAGGCCGGATCTTCCACCGCTCAGCCAGCCTCTGCAATCGAAAGGAGGCAGCCATGACCCTCCACACCTGCTCCCGCCAGCCGGAAGTGCTTGCCATGCAGACCCACGGCCACTGGCCCCAGGCCTGCCCGCCGGATCTGCGCGCCCACCTGGAAGCCTGCGCGTCCTGCAAGCAACTGCTCGTCGTCACCCACGCCTTCCAGCAGGCGCGGGCCGCCACTGCGGCGCAGGCCCAGCTTCCAGCACCGGGACTCATCTGGTGGCGCGCCCAGCTCCGCCGCCGCAATGCCGCGGTTGAACGCATAGGCCGGCCCATCGTCGCCGCGTACATCTTCGCCCTGGCGATCGCGGTCCTGGCCGCTGCCGGGACTCTCATCAGTCAGGCGCACCGGGGCCTCCTCTGGCTCGACTGGCTGATGCAGGCCGGAAACGCCACCTTGCACCTTCAACCGCTCAGTCATTCAGACATCTTCACCTCCGGGTGGGGTATCCTCGCGGTGATTCCGGCCTTCGCCGCCATAGCGTTCATCGGCGCTGTTGTTGTCT
>Ga0302320_10030212_pt1 | contig 10336 bp, 6 predicted proteins | sample Bog_T0_3_FD_202130 | JGI IMG/M metagenome (GOLD analysis project Ga0302320, IMG submission 202130) | Peat permafrost microbial communities from Stordalen Mire near Abisko, Sweden - Bog_T0_3 | ecosystem: Environmental > Terrestrial > Soil > Wetlands > Peat | place: Sweden: Abisko, Stordalen Mire... | reverse complement strand
GAACATAGGGACGTGGTGCCTAAAGAGTTGAGAGATTCGATCGGCAAGCAGATTCTCGGCGTGGCAGCCGCGATCAAGTGAACCGTGTTCTTTCCGTCACACCTGCCGCGATCCCTCCGCTGGCTCGCCTTCGCCATTCAGGGAGATCCGTTCACCCGCGATCGCGGCTGCTGGCTCGCGAATCCGGTCAAAGACTGATTACTGACTGGTAGGCCTCCAGCCAGCCTGGATGCGGTGCAGTGCGTCGAGAGCTTGTGGCCCCTCAAAGAACTCCGCCCAGTCGTGGTTCATCGTCAGGACCAGCGTCACCAGATCGAAGCCGGCCGTCGAATACTGTTCAGGGGAATCCAAAGATTGTGCCGACGTTTCATTGATGCAGCCCTGCCACTACGCGCCGCACCTGACCGAAGACTTGGGAAGGAGCATTCAAACCGGCGAATTTGGCGCGGACATGAAGGTCACTCTGACCAACGATGGCCCCGTCACCATCATTATTGACTCGAGAATCCGGGAGTGATTCTCCAGCAGAGAACGCACGCTTCGCGAATCACCCTCCCAAAGCCTTGATCCGGCAGAATCCGGACGAGGCGAACGTGACATGTGGACGGCACGGTCCCCTGCCCGGCAGGGAATTCACATTCGGCAAACGGAAATTGGGTTGGACTGTTCATTTTGCCGATTGCTCCTTACAATCCCCCGGACATGAATTCATTGGCCATTGAACTCTTCCGGGAGGTGCGCCCGGGGCTGTTCCGCGTCCTGGCATGTCGGAACGCAAGGACGTATGTCGATGTCCTGGACGCATTGGAAGTGGAATCCACCCAGCGACAGGAGGGCATGAGCCGCGAAGAGGCCCTAGCCATCATCGTGGATGTTTTGGAACAACATCCCGATTTTCTGCCCGACAGCGAAGAAATGGGGCCGGATGAGGCAGGCGATTTTGTGACACTGCCCCCCAAAGAGCGCGCCCGCCGGGTGCTGGATTATCTTGCGCGCAAGGATGTGGGTTGGGTTGAGGATGTCCAACTGCCTGACTGGCAACGCCGTGTCCGGTTTGATGCCCATGGGGCCATCCTGTTGGACGCGCTTCGGCGAATCGCCCGTCCTGACGCGGCGGTCTTCACCGATCCGTTCGTGGGCGTATGTGCCACCCTCGCCAATGTGGATGCCTTTGACAAAGAGCCTTTAACCCATCTGGAGAATTGCCTCAAGGGCGCGACGGACGGATTGCGCGAACTGCGGGGCATGGGCAAAAGCATCGAGCGGTTGATCCGGCGCCAGTTGGAAGCCCGCACGCTCGGCGAGAGTTACGCGGTCATTTTTGACCAATATGCGGAGCAGGTCGGCCACGAGTGCTACGCGGGATTGGTCCGCGCGCAGCTTCCGGCGCGTCTCGATGCCGCCCGGGAGCGAATTCGGCAGATCCTCGGCGATTCGGATCTGTTGCATAAGATGCAGGCGGAGCTGATGCGCCGGGAGAATTCAGAAGCCGCTCCCGCAATGGCCCGTGTGCGCCGCCATCTTGAAGACCTCGAGGACAAGCTCGAATTCGTCCAGCCACTGGCGGATGAGATTGATCACAGGACGGCAGAATTCACGCGGCGCTCGCTCGCGCGCTCACGGTATTTGCAGGAAGTGGTTGGGGAACGCCGCGGCCAGATCAAAGAATTCTTTGAGAAGATCAACCAATCCTTCCCTGGCCGGAGGCTTGTTGATCTTGAAGAACTGCGGGATTTTCCGTCCCTCCTCCTACCCAACGCCAGGTTGCTTGCCGGAAGAGAATCGCTTTATGAACCACCCCGGCGGTTGACAATGGAGGAAAATGCACCAGTGGACGATGAAGTCACCGAAGCGATGCGCGACCGTGCCAAGGCGCAACTGGGCGGCGCAATGCGCAACTCGTTGACCGTAGCCCGCGCCAACCGCTTCGTTGCCCAACTGCCCGGCGGCAAGGGCACCCGATATGCCAGCCGGGAATTGCCCATCCACAACGAGGATGACATGGACGATTTGGTGGCGCTCCTGCTCCATGCCGAATCCTCGGAATCGCGCTACCGTGTTGAAGTGCCATCCGTGCAAGACGATGCCGGGCCTCCTGAGAAAGATCACAAACTCGCCTACGCTTTCGACCGCTTTTTCGTGATTAAGAAATGAACACCGACATCAACACGCCAACTCCGGAACCGTTGCTGCGCCTGGCCGATGCGGATCGCGCCCGCCTGGGTGAGGCGTTGCAGGCTCTGCTGGCGCATGGATCAATTCTCGGCCTCGAACCAGGCGACGGCGACCTCTACGCCTGGTCCCGGCAAAACTTCGATTGGCTTCGCGAAATGGCAGCGCTGGCCGGCCTCGCTGTTTCGATGGAACACGAGAGCCGCCTCATCCAGGCAGTGCCCGAGCGTCCGGCCTTGACCCTTAACCTGCGGCAGGACGTCACCATCGTGCTGCTGGCCTTGTGGTATGAATACGACACCCAGGTCCGGGATCACGGAGCGGCGCAGGTGACTTTGTCGGTGGAACAACTCAATCAACTGCTCAAGGAGAAATTGCTCCCCGATCTTAAAAGCCAGCCCAGCGCAGGCCGGATGCTGGAGATTCTGCGGCAGGCCCGGCGATTCAATCTAATCCGGTTTGAAACGGCCCAGCCTTTCGAGCAATCACGAATCGAAGTGCTCAAAACCCTGCCGCGCGTGATCCAATTCAACGAAATCGCCGAATGGACGCGAACGGCTGACTTGCACAAAAACCCGCAAGCAACCCTCTCAGATGCAGCAGAGGGCGGCGGCGAAGTGGAGGAAAGCGCGCCATGAGCCGTGCCATCAAGCTGACCTGCATTCACGCCATCAACTGGTATGGCTACAATGATTCACTGCCGGTCGAAGGCAATCTCCTTCTTGCCGGCGTCACCGGCTCAGGAAAGTCCATATTGATGGACCTGATCATGACGGTGCTGGTCGGGACGGAGGTGGCCCATCATCATTTCAACCGCTCCGCCACGGGCGGCCAGTCGGATCGCACGGTCAAGAGCTATTGTTTGCTCGACACCAAGCGGGAGGAAAACGGAGTCCCGCAATACATCCGCCCGGCGGCGATCACCTATATCGCGCTGGAATTCTCCTGGCCGCGCAAGGCGACGGAGGAAGAGCGGATCGAAACGTGGGGTCTTCGCATTGAGTTTCGCAACACGGCGGAGAATCAAGGCCACGTCAAACCGTTCGTTGTTTTTGGCCCGGTGACCAAGGCCGATTTTCTGAATGCCGAACGCCGGCCGCTGGAGGCGGCTGAGTTCAAACACCTGGTGGAAAAGGATCGGGACGGAAGGCTGTTTGAAACGCAGGATCAATATCTGCGGGACATGGCGAACGACCAGCACCTGAATTTCAACCGGGCGGTGCTGAGTTCGCTCCTGCCCCAGGCCATGTCTTTCACCAATCTGAAGAGCTTCGACGAATTCTGCCGCCGGTTCATCCTGCCGGACGACAAATTGAACGTGGCCGATGTCGTGGCCAGTTATCGCAATTTCCAGGCCTACGAAAACGACCTGCGCGCGTTGTTCGATCAGCAAACTCGTCTTGAAACGATCCGGGACCTTGACCGGGACTACACGGCTGCCGTGCGTGACCGCGTGGTGGCCCGCTGGCTGGCCTCCGAGCTTGCGCACCAACACGCCGCCGATTGTGTTCGCGAACAGGTGGAGAAGCTGGAAATCCAGAAGAGAGCATTTGCAACGGAAGAGATGCGAATCGGCGACTTGGACAAGCTCATCGTCGAACGCCGGAGCCTCATCAAGAGCGAAGAGGCTGCTCTGAAAGCATTGCCGGGGGGCGACCTTTATCTTCACTTGCAAGAGGAGAAAAAACGCCTGGTTGCTGATAGCAGCCGACTGAAGGAGATTGGAAACACGGTGGATTCAGCGCTCAGAAACCGCGTCCAGAAGGCCCGCCAGTGGCTGAACGAGGTGAGAACCGCGCCCCTACCCGAGCCGGTGGACGCGGCCCACATGGAAGCAGTCGTCAAGAAGCTCGAAAGCTGCACAAAGGACCAGATTGAGCCAGCGCTGACGAGCATTGCCGGCGAAGCCGACGTGTTGAAGGCCGCCCTGCGTCGGGCGTCTGGTCCGGCGGAGAGCAAACTCAGGGCAATTCGCGATCAGAAGGGCGGGTTGCGTGATGAGGTGACCTTGCTGGCAAACGGGCAAATGCCGTTCCCCACAACCGTGCTCAACGCCCTGAATCAGAGTCTGCCGGCGGCGGGCCGAACTCCACCTGCCCAGCCGTTGTGCAAATTGTGCGAGGTGACAGACGAGGGCTGGCGCGCTGCCATCGAGGTCGCGTTTCACCGCAAATTTGCCATTGTCGTGAGCGACGCCAATTACCCGGCGGCGCTAACAATTTATAAGGGACTTAAGGCGGAGTCGCCGCAGGAATCGCTCATTCATCCGGGCAAGGCATTACGTCTGGCGCGCCCGGTAAAGCCCGGTTCTCTCGCCGAGAAGTTGCAGGCCGACCATCCAATTGCCCGGGCCATCGTCAGTAACCTGTTCGGGGAATTGATGTGCGTCGAGCGCAACGAGGATCTGTCAAACCATGATTTCGCGATTCAAAAAGACGGCTTCATGACTCGAGGCGCATTTGTCGAGCGCCGGCGACATTACGATGGGATGCCGTTCGTTGGTCTGCGCGGATTGGAAAAGCAACTTGCTCTGAAGCGTGGTCTTTTGGCCGACATCGAGGCGCAGGAACGCCAGCTTGCCCCGGTGGTCAACGCTGTTCAGGGCATTATTGAGAAGGCGGGTGAATTCATCGGCGCCCATTCCTCGCTTGTTGGAGACTTGCGGGAGGCCCAGCGTCTGCCGGAAGTGGAGAATCTGTTGAAGCAGGTGCTGGCCCGCCTAAATTCCATTGACCGGGGAGGTTTTGAGGCAAAGGAAAAGCAGATCGCCGCTCTCAACGCGGAATTGGATGCCTGGGAGAAGGAGCAGCGCAAGTTGCTTCAAAGTCAAACACGAGGGGAGATTGACCGACTGACCAAAGCCCTTCACGCCACGAAGGAAAGGGAGTCCGCCGCGGACCGGGCCTTTGATCGGATCAAGCAGGAAAGCGGCGACATTTCTATTCATGCAGCCCGCCTGAACTCGTGGAAGTCCGAAATCACAACAGCGTTCCCGGCACTGGATGCGGCGGCACATGAATTCGAACGGCTTGAGGCCAAGGCCGAAACCGCAGCCGCCCAACATTGGGAACGCATGGTGGCAGCCCGCCGGGAATTGGCCCTGGTCTATCGAAAGTTTGGAGATCTCGCCCCCGAAAATCCTTCCAACGAACCGTGGGCCAAATTGCTCGGTCAAATCGCCGAGGCGAACATTCCCGATTACAAAGCCAAGGCCGAAGCCGAACGGAAGCGCTGGGAGCAGCTCTTCCGCAGCAACGTCCTTCAGCGGATGGACCAGGCCTTGCGACGGGTGAATGAAACGATTGTGTTGCTCAATGACCACCTCAAGCAACCCATCGGCAATGACCGTTACCAGATTGAGCGCCGGCAGAATCCCGACTTTCGGCTTTATCGCGATCTCATTGATCTGAACGCGCAATTCCAGGACGATGGGCTTTTTTACCAGGCTGTGCAGGGCCAAATGCAAGACGCGCTGGACCACTTCTTGAATGTTTTGACGAGTGAACAGGACAGCGCCGAAGCAGCGCATCTTTTGGACTACCGGCAATATTTCGATTACGACCTTCTCGTATGGGACTCGCTCGATGCTGAGTCCAAGCCGGTGAGCGTGGACAAGCAGAGCGGCAAGATGAGCGGTGGCGAAAACCAGTCGCCTTATTTCGTCGCCATCCTGGCCAGCTACCTGCGCGCCTACAAACGCCACGAACGCCGGTGGAACGACCCGTCGCTTGCGCTGGTTCCAATTGACGAGGCTTTCTCCAAAATGGACACGGGACGGATCAAGGATTGCATCGAAGCCATCAAGGCTCTCGACCTCCAAGGGGCCTTCTCGATGAGCACCGGCAATGTCCCGGCCGCGTTCAGCTTGTGCGACCAGTTGATCGTGGTGTCCCGGCACGAGGAACGCCGGGGGAACCGGCCTCATATCCGGAATGTTCCCGTCAACATTCTCCGGGACTCAGAAGAAGGACGCGAATGGATGAAAGAGCACGCCTGAGCTTTGAAATCTCACTCTCCAGTTCTCCAAAGTTTGGCCCGGCTTTACGCCGAATCGAAGGCAGGGCGGACGGGGGCCGGCCAGCGTGATTTCCTCGTCGATCTCAAGAAGCTGTTGGCCGATGCAGGATGCCAGGATGGCGATGATCGTTCCACGGCCATCCGCCAACTCAAGGAGCTGGATGGCTCTCTCCTTTCCCTGGAAGGTCCGCGCCGCGATTCAGATATTATCCATCAGGTGCGATTTCCGTCGGCCAATGAGTCGAAGCTCTTTGCCTCGTTGGAAATCCCATCTCCCACCCATCGGCGGGAAATGTTGGCTGGTCAATTCTCCGAGGCAGTCCGGTTTGCGGTTCCTGGAATTTGGCGCGGTTCCTGGCAAAAATTCTGCAGTGATTTTGCAGAGGCGGCGTTGCGGGGAAACGCCGTCGCCCCCTTTTCCCGGGATGATTTGAAGGGCAATGCTGAATTGTTGGCCCTCGCTCCGTCTTTGCTGGCATGGCAGCAGAGGGGCGAGGAATCGCTCCTGCGGTTTGCCAGTTGCATTCTCACGGGCAACTCCAAGCATCTCGGAGAGCTGGCTGCGGAAAACTCGGACGGTCGGCACACTGGAAAACTTGGCGAGATCCTCAATCGGGTGACGGGTGGAAAGCTCCAATGCCTTGAAGATGTTGGCATTTCGGCGTCGCCAAGATTTGTTCTTGTCCACGGCCCGTTGCGCCTGCTCTTCCAAGATGGTTGGCTGGACCTGGACGTGCTTCGGGGTCCAGTGCGGTTGTCGGATACAGACATAAACCGTGTCTCCCGGATTGAGACGAGCGCGCTCCGATGTTTAACTGTGGAAAACGAAACCAGCTTCCACGAGTTGGCAAAGCTGGAATCGGGCGAACTCCTTGTCTGCACCAGTTATCCAGGGTCCGCGACCCTTGCTTTCCTCAAGAAACTCCCGACCACTTTGGAGTTTTGGCATTTCGGGGACAGCGATCCAGAAGGCTTTGGTATTCTCCGTGACTTGCGCGAGCGCTCAGACCGACCCTTCCGGGCATTGCATATGCAGTGGCGCTCTGCTGGCTTTGGCGAGCACCTCACGCCAAGCGAGAGACGGCTCCTTCAGGCATTGATGGAATCCGTGACGATGCAAACCGAACAGGATTGCCTCAGGCGGATTCTGAACGAAGGGAACAAAGGCGGCTACGAGCAAGAATCACTCGGGACCCCCAAGTTCCAAAAGTGGCCGTTCTACGATTAACTCTTTTGGATGAGCGGCAGCCAACGCCTGAACCCGTCCATTCCATCGGTCAAATTGCGAGCCATCTGCTTCATCCATGGCTTCTGGCGCTTATAATGAAGCATGAATACAGTTTAAATGTTCAAGACAGGCCAAAAAAGGAGTAGTATAAAAAGTAGTATAAGGGTGCTCCATGTTTCAGGGTATGCCACCAAGTTCCAGAATGTTGCTTTTTTGACGCAACCCGTTGGTAACAAACGGTTTACTGGCACAAACTGACACAACGTGAAACACGCTGAAACTGCTCATGTTTTACTTCGGATCAGAAGGTTGCAGGTTCAAGTCCTGCCGGATGCGCCACACTATCAACGACTTACGTAAATGCCCAGTACCCCAAAACACTCGAGTAGTATAAAAAGTAGTATAGCGTGCCTCCGTGTTTCAGCCGGTTTCAGCTCGATGCATGGCTCAAAACCCTGACTTTCCGGCCCCTTCCGGTGTCGTGGTCAGTTTATGGATATTCGGCATATTTCCTGTCGGCGCGCAAATGGGCGCGCAGGTTCCTCCCAACGGCAGGATCTGTGCTCACGCTGGACTCAAACATGCGAAACTCTATTCACTCCTGAACGGGCGTCGACAGGTGATGAACTGTTCCAACTCGAAGCCCGGCATCGTACCACATCGTGAACAAAAGCGAGTCGGGAGATGCGCCGCACGCAGGCGGGTTTTCCAGTACCGGGCGGGCGGTTGCTGGGTTGCTGATGCAATCCGAGTCCAACAAAAAGCATGCAAGCAAACGCATGCAATAATCACGGGCCGCACGAATCAGGCAGTTCACTTCCGACTGCTCTTCAATTAGTGTCGGCGCTAACGGAAGCACAACGCCAACAACTCAGACACTTCACTGCGAAACGAATGCGACGGATCGCCGGCGCACCGGGGATGGATCGGTTCCTCGCGGGCAGGATGCCGGACGAGATCGTCCACTCCGCTCTGGAAAGGGTGCTGTTGGGCGACACACATCCGAAAAGAGGGCGCAAGCTCTCAGTGAAAAACCGGCAAAGCACAGCAGCATTTGCCCTGTGCGTGATGGGCATCATCAACAGCCAATTATCCAATGCAATCGATGCGGCGGAAGCTTCTTTTTCGCACCTGCCGTTGGGCGATGCGGAAACCGAACCGGATGTTGTGGAAGTGCCTGAACCAATCGATCAAGCGCAGTTCCTGGAGCGACGCGATGTGCAGCGAGAGCTGTTCGCGCGCTTGCGGGAACAGGCCGGACCTGAACTGCGACCGGTCATTGATTACTGGGAGCCGAACTATCTCGCCGATGATTGCATCGCGCGGGGTGAGTTCGACCGGCGGCTGGTTCACCGAGTTCGCCTGTTGGCGCGCGCGATCCTCGCGGATTTGGCCAGAGAGATTCAGCCGCGAGCCCCCACCGGAATGGAAATGCTGATGTAAAATAGGCGATTCAGGAATTGTCCGAAAAAAGATCGAAATTCTTTCACTGGCATCCCATAGCGGGCAAAATTCGACCGTGATCGCCTCGTTCTCCGAGGGGAATTGAACGGCCCACGGCGGATCGGCTTTAAGGATTTCAGCTCATTTTGACCCGCGCATAATTGGTCTTGACGTTGAAGTGATCGGCTGTCCCATAGGTTTAGACAAATCCTGGGAAGTACGCCTGTTCCGGTCGCCCCAGATAACGGAAGCTGCCTCCGGCTGTCCCATAGCGCGCCAAGAGCCTGAGTAAGTCCCACTGGCGCCACAGGCCGGTGCGCACGAGGGCAAAGAGCCGGCTGAAGCTATGCGACCAGTCCGAGAGAAAGGCCAGGTAGCGCAGTAACAGATAGACCAACAAGGCCGTCCAGACCTGCCAGCGCACCGCATTGGCGCTGGTTCCCAGAAAGTCGGCCAGTTGCAAGGTCTGCTTGATCTGCTTAAAAAACACTTCAATGCGCCAGCGGCACCGATACAACTCCGCCACGCTTTCCGCGCTCCAGGTCAGATTGTTGGTCAAGAACGTCATCAGGCGCTCCTGGCCGTCCACCTCCACCCACGCCACGATCCGCCGCATCAATTCCGGATACGCCTTCTGCGACCCCGCGTTTTTCAATCCGACCAGTTCATCGGAGACGATCTTGCCGCCTTCCTTCACCGGGTAGTTTTCGATCACCGCCAATTGCAGGTTCTCCTTGCCCCGCGTCACCCAAAACACCTTGCGCAGATCCAAATCCCACAGATGGTCGAAGTCCAAATAAGCCTTGTCGAATATGACGATTTCGCCTGCTTGGATTCCGGCGCACAGTTCCCGCGCCCGCTTGGCGTCGGCCTCCCGCGCCGTGTCAATGATGGCAAAGCGCGGCAGAAAACTTTGCAGGTCCAATCGCAAATGACACTTGGCCGCCGCCTTGCGCCGCCGGTGCTTGGCCCAATCCATGCACGAGGCGATCAATTGAATCGTCGTCGAGTCCACCACATGGATGGTCCGCTTGAATTTGCGCGCAAACCGTTTGCCGGCCTTGCCGCTGACAAATCTCGGGGACAAGTTTCCCAAATGCTCATACACCGACCAAAAGAGCTTTTCCGCCATGATTGGGTCGCGCACTTTGTTGGCGTGGGAGAGGTTGTTGCGCGTAGGCGGCGTCGCCCCCCGCAGCGCCGACAGCGGCCCGGAATTGAGTTGGAGGGCGTCACAGACATCGTTGAGTCCGATGCTATGAGTCACCTGCGCGTAGCAGAGCGTGACAATATGGCTCCACTCATCATAGGTGCGAGCCTGCTCATCCACTCCGGTCTCCCGCGCCAGCTTGGGCACAGGGTCTTTTGTTTTGAAGGATTCATGAGCGAAGAAGCGCGAGGCATTGGCCGGGGCGGGAATGGAGTTGTTCCTGGATCTGTGGCAGCGACTGGGCCTTGAACTGATCCGCCAGGACT
>Ga0302320_10030211_pt1 | contig 10337 bp, 6 predicted proteins | sample Bog_T0_3_FD_202130 | JGI IMG/M metagenome (GOLD analysis project Ga0302320, IMG submission 202130) | Peat permafrost microbial communities from Stordalen Mire near Abisko, Sweden - Bog_T0_3 | ecosystem: Environmental > Terrestrial > Soil > Wetlands > Peat | place: Sweden: Abisko, Stordalen Mire... | reverse complement strand
GGTTTCGGAGGGAGCAAATGAAAAGGCTGAAATCGCTTGCAGTAATAGTTTGCATGTTAGCGCTAACCGTCCCTGGGTTCGCGCAATCCGAGCGCGGGACCATTACCGGGGCCATTCATGACAGCTCAGGCGCCGTCGTGCCGGGAGCTTCCATCAGAATTACCAACGAGGCCACGAACGTGACTCTGGACACGGTCAGCAACGCTCAGGGCGAATACACCGCGCCCAGTCTGCCTCCCAGCACGTACACGGTCCGGGTCCAAAAGCAGGGGTTCCGCCCCTCCGAGGAAAAGGGATTGACGCTGGTGGCCGGCGGCAACGTCCGTGCCGACGCCACACTCCAGGTGGGCGCGGCAACACAGGCGGTCGAGGTTTCGGCCACGGCAGTGCAGTTACAGACCGAAGATTCCAAAACCAGCGTTACGCTTGAGAACCGGCTGGTTCAGGACCTGCCGCTCGAGGTGGCGGGAAGCGTTCGGGGGCCGTTCCAGCTTGCCAGTATCGCGCCCGATGCGAAAAACCTCGGCGGCACCACTGGTTTCTCGATCGGGGGCGGCCAGGCGGCCGCATATGGCACCTCGCTCGACGGCATATCGGCCAATACCAGCCGCGCGCTGTATACGAACACGGTTTCGTCGAATGCGCCGTCGGTCGAGGCTATCGACCAGTTCTCTATCGATTCATCCGGATATAAGGCGGAGTTTGGGCACGCGGCGGGGAATATGACCTTCGCGTCGAAATCCGGCACGAACGCCTACCACGGCGATGTTTACGAGTTCCTTCGCAACAACGATCTCGACGCCAATTACTTCTACAACAACATCGCGGGTATCCCGAATTCGATTTACAAGCAGAACGATTTCGGGGCTACCTTCGGCGGCCCGGTCTGGATCCCGAAGGTCTACAAAGGCAAGGACAAAACCTTCTTCTTCTTCTCGTACGAAGGATTCCGCAACCGCGCGGGCTCTAACGGAGCCACGTACACCGTCCCGACGGCGGAGATGTATAACGGAAATTTCGCCAACTGGGTGACATCCAGCGGCGCGCAGATTCCGATCTACAATCCACTCTCGCAGACTCAGAATCCGACTACGGGCGCGTACACCCGAACGGTTTTCCCCGGTAACCAGATTCCGGGGAGCCTCTTCAGCCCCAACGCGGCGCAGGCGCTCAAGGTATTCCAGCAGAGCGGCGTGCTGGTGCCGAATGACGGCGCCGCGCCGGGTTCGGTGGCATATGTCTCGAACAACTATTTCCTGACTAAGGGCACCCTCGTCAATCCGGTGAACAAGTTCAGCATCAAAGGCGACCACATCTTCAATCAGAAGTTCCGGCTTTCCCTTTACTACGGATACGATCATGAAGACTCGGTTTGCGGGGCGGACGGCTGCCCCACGCTGCCGGGCGTCTACAGCGGCACACAGGAATCGATCCTGCTCGACAACGTTTATCGCGTGCAGTTCGACTGGACTATCAGCCCTACCAAGCTGAATCACTTCTCGACGGGCGGTAACATCTGGCACCAGGACATCAAACCGCCGGATGAACTGAGCGGCACGAACTGGAAGACTCAGTTCTGCATGCCGAACGTGCCCAACTGCGCCGACAACCTGGTGAACCTTTTCTCCGGCGGCACAGGCGATACCTACAGCACCTGGGGCGGCCAGGCGGACAACGGATCGGATAATAACATCTACGCCTTTAACGACGATTTCACGTGGGTGAAAGGTAACCACACCATCAAATTCGGAGGCACGTACCAGGAAACCATCTACAACGGCTTCGGACGGCAGTGCGAGGCGGGTTGCGTAGGGTTCAGTTATCAGGAAACAGGCGTGCCGGGCGGCTCGAATCCGAACGCCGGCGGCAATGCCTTTGCGTCGTTCCTGCTGGGTCAGGCCGACAGCGGGCAGATCGATACCCTCCGCTTCATTGGGCAGAATTTCAGATATTTTGCCGGCTTCATTCAGGACGACTGGCGCTTCAGTTCCAAGCTCGTCTTCAATCTTGGCCTTCGCTATGATGTCAATACGCCGCCGGTAGGTTTGAACAGCGAGTGGGCCAATTTCTCCCCGACCACCCCGAATCCCGCCGCGGGCGGGATTCTCGGCGCGGACGTGTTCGCGGGTACCGGCCCTGGCCGCACGGGCAGTCAGGACCTTGCCGGCGTATGGCCCTGGGGCTTCGGACCGCACCTTGGGTTCGCTTACTCCTACGATCAGAAGACGGTATTTCGCGGGTCCTATTCAAGGTCCTACGGTGCGCTGCAATCCGTCAGCGGTTCGACCCACAACGAAGGCTTCACTCTGACCGAGACCTGGAGCAACAGCACAGCCGGCGTGCTCCCGACGTATACCATGGACGGTGGGTTTCCGGCGTGGACGGCCCCGCCGTTCATCAATCCCTCGGTCGCCAACGGCACCAGCGTCTCGTGGTTCCAGGGTTCGGAGACGACCAAGGAGCCGGCCTATGACAACTTCAATTTCTCCATCCAGCGCCAGTTGAGCAACTCGTTGATACTCGATGCCAGCTATGTCGGTGTGATGGGCGAGCATCTGCAGGCGGAGTTACTGCAGTACAATTCGCTGCCCGGATCGGACCTGACAATGTTCGGCTCCACGGTGAACAGCATCAATGTGTTGAACAGCCTGGTCGGGTCGCCGCTCGCCAATCAATACGGCATTACGGCTCCGTTCTCCGGCTTCAGCGCCTTGTGGGGATCCCGTGCCACGGTTGCGCAGGCCCTGCGGCCGTATCCGCAGTACAGCTACATCAATACTTACGCGGGCCAGGGCGATCACAGCGGCCACTCCACGTATCATGCGGCCGAAATCAAACTGCAGAAGCGCTACGGACAGGGTCTGGTGATGCAGACGTCTTATGTTTTCTCGAAGATTCTGACCGATGCCGACGATGCGTGGGGCGAAGGCTATGCGGCCGATCAGTTCAATCGCGGTCTGGAGAAATCGATCGGCGCGTTCGACGTGACGCACGATTTCAAGTTTTCGGCGAGCTATCAGCTGCCTTTTGGAAAAGGCCAGAGATGGATCGGTAAGGGACCGGCGGCCTGGATTATCGGCGACTGGCGCATAGCCAGCATCAACATTTATGACAGCGGCACGCCTATCGCCCTCAGCACCAGCGAAACGCTGCCGATTTATGCGAGCGGAGCGGGGGGCCGCGTGGCCCCGTATATCACGTCGTACAACGGATGGCAGCCCAGTTCCTTCAATTTCGAGCCGGGGCATCCTTTCTTCTTCGTTCCGTATGAGACTCTCGCGCAGATGCAGAACGGAGGGTATTCGGGCCCGTTCCCGTATCAGGGCAATATCAGCGACCCGAACAATTCGCTGCCGGACCAGGGGCTGGGGATCGGCAATGCGACCCGGTATAACCCTAAGGTCCGCAATTTCCCGAACCTGAACGAGAATATGTCGCTTACGCGATCATTCCCGATTCACGAGAAGACGAGCCTGGAGTTCCGCGCCGAAGCGTTCAATGTGTTCAACCGGATGCGCTACGGAACGGGATCGACGCAGCTCCAGAGCACAACGTTCGGTATTCCCGCCGGCTCGGGAATCCAGATCAACACGCCCCGGCAGTTGCAGCTGGCTTTGAAGCTGTACTTCTAGGTTTCCAGGGGCGACGCGCTGAGGATCACCAGCGCCCACAACCGCCACCGGCGAGGAAGGCATCTTCGCCGGTGGCACATCATCAAACAGACCCGCCCAGTCGGCGATGCGCATACCCCGATTTCGGACATTTTGATAGACTCTCCTGTTAGCGCCTACATCGGGACCGGCCATCGAGAACGAATTCATGAACCACTGCTCCCCCAAACCCGCAGTCCTGATTCTGACGGCTTTCATCGGAACATCCGTTCTGCACGGACAGGCGGCCACGAGCCTCGCGATCGATCTGAACCATGCCAAATCGCCCGTCAGCCCCACACTCTATGGCCTGATGACCGAAGAAATCAACTACTCGTACGATGGCGGGTTATACGGCGAATTGATCCGGAACCGGACTTTCCGGTCCGACTGGTCGGGTATTCTCAACTGGTTCCTCATCGAAAAAGGTGCATCCTCGGCGAAGATCAGCATCGATCAGAAAGAAGGCCCCTCTACGGCGATCCACAACAGCGCAAAGCTTGAAGTCGCGAAAGCGGATACAGGCAGCCCGGCGGGTCTGTTGAATGAAGGCTACTGGGGAATCGCGGTACGCCGGAACAGCCGTTACACAGGCTCTCTGTTTGCAAAGTGCTCGGAAAGCGCCCTTCCGCTGACCATCTCACTGGTGGCGGACGATTCCGGGGAAACGCTGGCGCAGACCTCCGTATCACTGTTGGGGACAGGCTGGAATGAATACAAGTTCGAAATGCAGTCGGGCAACACCCCCGCGTCCGCCGAGAATCATCTTGAACTCACTGTTGAAAGGCCTGCGACTGTCTGGCTTCAAATGGTGTCCCTCTTTCCGCCCACGTATCACGACCGGCCGAACGGCAACCGAATCGACCTGATGGAGAAGCTGGCCGCGATGCATCCTTCATTCCTGCGCTTTCCTGGCGGCAACTATCTCGAAGGCAATCGCATCGACACGAGGTTCGACTGGAAGAAGACGCTCGGCCCCATGATCGACAGGCCCACGCACCCGACCACCTGGGGCTACAATTCTTCCGACGGCATGGGGCTGCTGGAATTCCTGCAATGGTGCGAAGATCTGCGGATGGAGCCCGTCCTGGCGGTTTATGCGGGCTACTCGCTGGGAGGTCAGGTAGCGAAGCCGGGGCCCGACCTCGAACCTTATGTACAGGATGCCCTGAACGAGATCGAATATGTGACCGGCGCGACGGAAACCAAATGGGGCGCCGTGCGCGCGCGAGACGGTCATCCCGCGCCGTTCCCACTGCAATACATCGAAGTCGGCAACGAAGACTCGTTCGACCGCGCCAAGACCTACGACGGACGCTTCGCGCAATTCTACACCGCGATTAAGGCGAAGTACCCAAAACTGCAGGTCATCGCTACCATGCCGGTAAACGGGACAACTCCCGACGTGGTCGACGACCACTATTACAAACGTGAGCAGGGCATGTTCGAACTGACAAAACATTACGACAGTGGCGACCGCAAGGGCCCGAAGATCTTCATCGGCGAGTGGGCAACACGGGAGGGCACGCCGACTCCGAACTTCGGCGGAGCGCTCGGAGATGCCGCCTTCATGACCAGCATGGAAAGGAACAGCGATCTCATCGTAATGTCTGCGTTCGCGCCCTTGTTCGTAAACGTCAACCCGGGCGGTATGCAGTGGGCTTCCGACCTGATCGGGTACGACGCCCTGAACAGCTATGGCTCGCCCGGCTATTACGCCCAGGTGATGTTCTCCTCGTGCCTGGGCGATCATACGGTCGACTCCACTCTCTCGGGGACAGGCGACAAGTTCTTTTACTCGGCGACGGTTTCCTCGCAACGGAAGAAGTTGTGCCTGAAGCTGGTGAACGCGGCATCGACCGCTCAGCCGCTCTCCCTCAGTCTCAACGGACTGGGGAACGCGGCTCATACGGCCCGCCTCGTCACGCTCAAGGCGAATACCGTGTGGGCGACGAACACCATCGAACATCCGGACCGGATCGTGCCGGTCAGTTCCGCGGTGACCATCAGCGGCCAGCGGCTGGACCACACCATGCCGGGGTATTCGATCCAGGTGCTGGAACTCGACTTCCAATAATGATCAAGATCAAAGGACTTCGTGCTGGATGATCAGCCTGATCATGCTGGGTTCGATCGTCAACTACTTAACGCGAAGCACACTTTCGGTAGCCGCCCCGACGGTGCTTCAGGATCTGCATATTGGTGCGAAGGAGTATTCGTGGATCGTCGGCGCGTTTCAGGGCGCAATCATGGCGCAGCCGATCTGCGGGTATGCGCTGGACGTCCTCGGCCTGAAGATCGGGTTCGCCATTTTCGCGGTCGCGTGGTCCCTCGTGAACATGGCTCATGCCCTCGCCGGCAGCTGGCAGGCGTTTGCCTGGCTTCGCGTCTTTACGGCCGCGAAACGCTGGGCAGCCTCTTCGGGCAGTCTTTGGTCGCGCGTCGCCAGCAGTCGCACTGCTTTAGCGCCTCGACGATCATGGACTTCGAACCGGACCGGTTCCAGCAAATGGCCGGCCTCATCTGCTATTACAACGGCAGCAAGTTTCATTACCTGTATGTCTCGCACGACGAAGACATCGGTAAGCACATCCGCATCATGTCGTGTCTGCCCGACCAGGTTCAGTCCGATGTCTTCAGCGCACCTGTCGCCATTCCCTTGGGAGCACCCGTGCGTCTGCGGGTGGAAGTCGATTTCGAGCGCCTTTACTTTGCGTACCACATCGAAGGCGGCGATTGGTCCCGGCTGCCTGGTCCACTCGATTCGAGCATTCTGTCCGACGAGGCGGCGTCTCCCGGTACGCCCAATTTCACCGGTGCATTCGTCGGCGTTTGTTGCCAGGACCTGGCCGGCACCGGCCGCCCGGCCGATTTCGATTATTTCGCGTACCGCGAGCGTAGTTATTCTGCCGACCCCTTCGGCGAACAGAAAGGATCGTAGATGGCTGTTGAAACTCTTTCCCGCCGTGAAATCATCAGCGGAGCACTCGCACTGAGCGCCGCGCAGCGCGTGGCCGCTCAAACCTCCGGACTCCTCACGGCAAACCAAGTGATCGACAGAATCCGTCAGAACGTGGGCGTGCCGTGGCGAGCGCAGACGGTCGACAACATCGTGCTGGGCGACGGCGTTTCCCCCGTGAAAGGGGTTGCCACCACGATGATGGCGACATTCGATGTGGTGAAACGATCCGTGGCCGCCGGCCTGAATCTCATCGTCTCCCACGAAACTCCGGTCTACATGCATCAGGACGATGTTCAGCAGGTTTCCAAAGATCCCGTGTACCTGGCCAAGAAGGAGTTCTGCGGCAAGAATCAGGCGGTGGTCTTCCACTTCCACGACCATTGGCACGCCCACCGTCCGGATGGCATCGCCACAGGCATGGTCCGGGAACTGCGATGGGAGAAAAACGTCGATCCCGAGAACCCGCGACGGTTTCTCTTCCCAGGCACGCCTCTGGCGCAGTTTGCGAAGAGCATGCAGACCACGCTGAAGGCCCGCACAATGCGTGTGGTCGGAGATCCGAAGATGCCGGTGAACAGCGTCTCGGCCAGTTGGGGCTACTCGTCGTCGGTCGGCATGGCCACGCATCTGGACAGCGAAGTGTTCGTCGTCGGCGAGACGCGCGAGTGGGAAGTGGTCGAGTACTTCCAGGACTGTATTACTGCGGGTCAGAAGAAAGCGCTGATCGTTCTGGGGCACGTGCTTTCCGAACAGGCCGGCATGAAGTACTGCGAGGAATGGCTGAAGAATTTCGTCACCGAGGTACCGGTGCGGTTCATCGCCGCGCCCGAACCATTCTGGAGCCCGGACAACCCGGTCGCCTGATGAGGATTTCAGCATACCATTGCGTTGGGAGTTCTAATAGAATAGGTCTGCAAGCGATTGCATCAGCAACCAAGGGGAGCGATTTGAAATGAACAGGAACCTTTTCGCCGCGCTGTCGATGACACTGGGATTGTCCCTGTTCTCGTTCTCGCAGGTTGCCACCGAGGTGCCTCCGGTGGTTCCGGGCGCGAAACCGGTGGCAGTCGAGCATATCAAGGTCCACGGCGCATCGCTCGAAGGCAATCTGGAACGCGACGACGTCGACCGGGAGGTGATTGTGTTCCTGCCGCCCGGTTACGCCGATCAAACGACCCGCCGTTATCCGGTCGTCTATGCCCTGCACGGTTACTCGATCGGGGCGGAGCAGTGGACGAAAGAAATCCACGTGCCGCAGACGATCGAGGGCGCTTTCGCCCAGGGCGCGCAGGATATGATTGTCGTGCTGCCCGATTCGAAAACCGTGCACAACGGATCGATGTACTCCAGTTCCGTCACCACGGGCGACTTTGAGCGGTTCATCGCGCGCGATGTCCCGGCCTTCATCGACGCTCATTACCGCACCATTCCGAAGCGGACCAGTCGCGGCGTGGTGGGCCATTCGATGGGCGGTTACGGTGCCAGCCGCATCGGCATGAAGTATCCGGAGGTTTTTGGCAGTCTCTACATCATGAGCCCGTGTTGTATGACGGCGCGAGGCGCGGGCCCCGTCAACCCGGACACAGAGAAAGCTCTGGAGGCCGTGAAAACGCCGGCGGACTCGGCCAAACTGGCCTTTGGACTACGCGCCCAACTGGCTTCGGCCGCAGCCTGGTCTCCCGATCCGAAAAACCCGCCTCTTTATCTCGATCTACCGACAAAGAACGGCGTGGTCGATCAGGAAGTAATCGCAAAATGGGCGGCCAATGCCCCGCTGGCGTTTGTCGATCAATATATCGGGAATCTACGGCAGTACCAGGCAATAGGCATCGACGTGGGCGACCAGGACGGCCTGCGGGCCGGCGCGGCCAGGCTGCATGAAATTCTCGACAGCTACGGCGTCGCCAATACCTTCGAGATCTACAAAGGAACGCACACCAGCGCGGTTTCCGTTCGCTTTCAGAATTACGTCATGCCCTTCTTCAGTAAAAATCTGTGCTCGCGCAAGGACTGCAACTGAGCCTAACATCTATATGCATATCCAGCGGAAGGCATCACTCAACAAAGTACTGGCACTGGCGGGCGGGCTTGTCCTGTCTGGCATGGTTGCCGTGATGGAGGCACAGCCCCCGGCCACTCCGCCTCCAGCAGGTGCTGCGGCGGGACCCGCCGGGCGAGGTGGCGGAGGCAGAGGTTCCCGATTCAAGATCTACCCGGCCGAGATGATCAACCGAGGCCTTTCAGCATACAACTCGACCTGCGGCTACTGCCATGGTGAGCGCGGTAAAGGCGGGAAGGCCGGCCCCGACCTGATCGCGTCGGTTGTCACGCTGCACGACGAGGACGGGGTGCAGATCGCGAGCTACATCAGAGGGCCGGAGCATTCGAAGGCCGCCAAAATCAACGCTTCCGACAGCACAATCGCCGATATCGCGGCTTACCTGCATTCGCGCGTGATCTACGCTTCGGGACGGGGCAATGTACGCCTTTCCGAGATCGTGGTGGGCGATGCCAAAGCCGGCGAGCATTATTTCAACGGCGCGGGCGGATGCGGCAAATGCCATTCGCCCTCGGGCGATCTGAAAGGCGTCGGAGGCAAGTACGATCCCGCGGCTCTTCAGGACAGGCTGGTCATGCCGCGAACTGGGCGAGGCGGATTTGGCCGCAGTCCCGCCAGCCCGACCGCGCCCTACGCGACCGTCACGCTGCCTTCCGGCGAAGCCATCAAAGGCACGCCTGTTCGCGTCACCGACTTCGATGTGACGCTTCGGCTCGCCGACGGATCGACGAAGACATGGGCCAGAGAGCACGGCGTTCCCGCGGTCGTGATCACCGACCCTCTCCAGGCCCACATCGACATCATGACGAAGCTCAACGATACGGACATGCACAATCTGACGGCCTATCTGGCCACACTAAAATGAGCGCGCAAATGAAACCGAAAACAGCCTTAATGACTGCGTTTGCGGGACTGGCCGTAACTGTCCTTGGCCAGACGCTTCCGCCCGAGGCGATCGTTCATCCGAAACCGGACAGCTGGCCTACCTTCCACGGCGACTACTCCGGCCGCCACTACAGTCCGCTGAAAGAAATCAACGCCCAAAACGTGCATAACCTGTCGCTCGCCTGGGTCAATCAGATCAGCATGACGCCCGGCGCGAATATCGGCGGGCCCGGCCCTGAGCCGCCCTCGAGGGGTGTCGCCAATACGCGGTGCGCGCCCCTGATGATCGACGGCATTCTCTACATAACCGAACCGAATACGGTGCTGGCGATCGACGCTCGCACCGGGCGCGAGATCTGGAAATACACCTGGAAAGGGTTACCCGCGTTTGCGCTGGGCAACCGCGGCGTCGGCGTCTATGGCGACTGGTTGTTTTTCGAGACCTATGACAACCACCTGGTATCGCTCGACATCAAGACCGGTAAGGAGCGCTGGAACAAGGAATTCGCGGACGTGAAGCGCGATTACTTCTCATCCGTGTCTCCGCTGGTGATTAAGAATCATGTCATCATCGGCGTGGGCGGGGACTTCCTCGACGTGCCGAACTTCGCCGAAGCGCGAGATCCGGAGACCGGCGCAGTCCAGTGGCACTTCTGGACAACCGCGCATGAGGGAGATCCGGGATTCGGGACCTGGCCCAGCAAGAATGCCGTGGAGCACGGTGGCGGCGGCGTGTGGTATCCGTCCACATACGATCCCGAACTCAATCTGCTCTACATCC
>Ga0302320_10030210_pt1 | contig 10337 bp, 8 predicted proteins | sample Bog_T0_3_FD_202130 | JGI IMG/M metagenome (GOLD analysis project Ga0302320, IMG submission 202130) | Peat permafrost microbial communities from Stordalen Mire near Abisko, Sweden - Bog_T0_3 | ecosystem: Environmental > Terrestrial > Soil > Wetlands > Peat | place: Sweden: Abisko, Stordalen Mire... | reverse complement strand
GGGGATTTTCAAGGACGGCGGGCTCGATTTCATGGACGCGGTGGTGATCCACCCGTACCGCGACCAGCCCGAAGGCGTCGATCACGAGGTCGCAGCCCTGCAGGACTTGATCCGAAAATACAATAACGGCAAAGACAAACCGGTTTGGGCGACCGAAACGGGCCGCTACGACAAGGACGAATACGATTGGGAGAAGGGCCGCAAGATGTACGAACTGGGCCGGGCCGAGGGCGCACGTTACCTTCCCCGCCAATACACGCTGCTGCTCAAGCAGAACGTGGCCAAGATCTATTGGTATCTCACCAGCGACCACATGAATTTCGTCGGCATGGGGTTATTGCGCCATTACGGCAACGAGGCCTCGGGCATGGGCCGGCTGGCCGTCGCGCCCGCCTACGTCTCCTACGCGAATCTCATTTACCAGCTCGAACGGGCGAAGTTTGTCGAGCAGGAGGCCAACCAGCCTTACACGCGCGTCCATGTTTATCTTTTCAAGCGCGGGGACGACAACGTCCGGGTCTGCTGGTCGACGCAACCGGCGAAGATCACGTTAAAAACCGCGCAGCCGCTGACGGTGTGCGATCTCATGGGCGGCGAGACGACGATGGCACCGGTCAACGGCGCGGTAACGCTCGACCTTACCACGGACGCGGTTTATGTGCACGGGCCGGTGACCGACGTGAGCGAGGTCAACACGGGAGACCGGGTGATTGCGTCGGCGACCGACGACTACAGCAAGACGCAGGGCGAGAACAACTGGTCGTATGGTTATATTCCCGGGCCGAGCCTTGGCATGGGCGACAGCAATACGGCCTCAACCGGCTACGATGACGCGAATTTCCAGCCGCTGAAACAAGTCGAGACGATGTGGGGCTACGAATGGGGCGGTGCGCCCGGCTGTCCGTTCCTCAAGATCACGCAAGGCATGATGCATCCCGGCCAGACCGGCGGGCATGATGTCGCTCCGGTGCTCCGCTGGACCAGCCCGGTCGCCGGCAATCTCACCATCAGTGGGTTCTGGGACAACGAGGGACAGGGCAAAGGGGTCCAGGCCAATGTGATGGTGGATGGCAAATCGGTCTACTGCCAGAAGCTCGGCGGCACGGATGCGAAGCGGGTCGAGTTCAGCGTCCCGGCCACGGTGGCGAAAGGCTCGCTGGTCGATTTCTTCCTCCTGCCCAAGGCCGACCTATCCTTCGACGCGACGAGCTACGACTTCCTCATCAAGCTGAAGCCGTAAGGCAAATCCGGGAGTACGTGCTTTGATGGCGGTTAGGCCTGGGCGCGGGCGAGGACACGACGGGCGGCGGGAGAGAGGTTGCGGACGTGATCGCCGTTCCTGAGTCGCAGGCTGGGCAGGGCGCCGAGCTTTTCGTGGAGTTCGAGACGAAGCTCACCAGCGGGGGTTTCGCCCGCGAGATCGATATAGCCCATGGTGCGGCAAACATCGCCGTAGAGCAGGGCACCGATGGGCACCGGATCGAGATCGGTGAGATTCGGGTGATTGACGTGCCAGCTTTTGAAAAGATGGGCCTGGGCAAAGGCGAGGTGCTGCATACTCATTTCGTTGAGCCCTTCGCCCGCGATGGCCATTTCGGGTCCGAGAGCCCCGAGTTCGCGAATGAGCGCGATCATGCCGTCGGAGGGACTCAGGTTCTCCACGAGTCCATTATCGACGTTGCTGGTGGCGAGGGTCTGGTCGACGAAGACTCCGGTGAGGCCGAATTCACGGACCGTGTCGGCGATGCGCCGGCCGAGTTCGTGCCGCCAGACGCTGGAGCCGGGATGGATGTAGGCGAGTTCGGTGTGGCCCGTCCGTTCCTTGAGCGTGAGCAGTCGCCCCTGGCCCTGGGGGAAATCGCGGCATTGGCTGCCATCGTGACGCCAACCGAGAATCCGATGCGTGGAGGGATCGCGGGTAACGTAGCGGCTAACCGAGGCAAAAACAGGATGGGAGGGATCGCAGCCCTGGAAGTTGAAATAGGGCATGATGCGAAAGCCGTGCCGGACCGCCTCCTGAAGAAATGCGCGCCCCGCGTCGCTGGCGACGTATTCGGGATAGTTGGTATCGAAGAGATCGCGGCGCCATCCGCCCGTCTCGATGAGGACGCACCGGGGATCGATAACTTCGGCGAGGGCCTCGAGAATATCGAGGCGGCAGGGGGAACCCTGCACGGTCAGGCGAATGTCGTGCACCCAGGCGGGGCGTTGCGCAGCGAGTCCGGCCAGATCATAAGTCCGCTCGAGCCAGTGACGGTAGCGCCGGGCGGGTACAGTCCAGTCGCCGTCGTGGGCGTCGATGATCCAGGTGAGCGACCCGACGGCGGTGTTGCGATCCCAGGGACCGATGGCCTCGGTCTCAAAGCCCAGCGTGCGCGGATCGGCAGGATGGCCCACGCTGAGGGCCTTGGGGCGCGAGAGGCGGTCGTGACAGGAAACACTCCAGCCTCCGCCGGGCCCCTGGAGAATGGCGAGCGGCGCTTCCCACATATGGGGCCACGGGTAACGATCGGGTGCGAGCAGCGGGCTTTCGAGTTCCAACTGACACCCCTGGTACAACGGCGCGACGAACTTGAAACCGGGGCTGATCCCGGCGAGGTTGAAACGGAGAACGCCAAGGCCGGGGCGGACCGTTTCGGCGGAGGGCTCGACAAGGATGCGGCCCTCGGGATCGGTGGTGAGCCGCAGGCAGGCGTCGGCTTCGTTGTCTTCAACGTGAAGGTGAACGACGTTGTCGCTGAGCGCCCGGATGAAGACCTGGGGGGCATCCTGCGTACCGATCGGGATGGCCTGACCGCCGGCAAATTGGACTTCCAGCGCCGGAACCGGCGCGGAACCAGCCTCAAGGAGAGGCCGGCCGGAAGCGTTTTTGAGGGAGATCAGCGATGCGCCGGAGAAGACAGCGTGCAGCCGGGGCGTAGTGATTTCGACCGTGTGGTCGTCGCGAACGATGATGGGCATGGAGGGTCAGGGAGCCGGTGCGCCCGGCGCAGTCAAAATCGTCATTTTGAAACCGGTCGAATCAAAACTGGCGTCGGTACCGGGTCCCGGCGTGACGGCGAAATCGACCATGGAGCCGGGCTTGACCGTGATATTCTGATCGATCTTTTCATCGCCCTTGGGCGGAATCAACTTCGAGTAAATTTGTTGCCCATCGACGAAGATTTTCAGTCCCACGCCGTCGCCTTTCTCCCCGCGGGTCACCTCGCCCACCAGGTGGAAGTCACCGCCGACGGTGCTGGTCCAGCGGCGAACGGCCCAAAGCTGGTTCCCGTTCGCGGCGGAGGGTTGGGCTTCGCCCGGGGTGAGTTCATACCATTGCCCCGGCCCCTCCCAACGATAGCCCCAATCGCCGGGTGAAGCGCCGTAATGCATCGGCGCTACCTTGTCCGGCGCATAAGGAGCCGAGCCGTCCTTATTGCTGGTGTAGGTCAAATAGCTCCACCCGTTTTGGCCCTGCTGGTCGGAAAAGCCGGTGGCGGCATCGGCCACAATCCGGTCCGGCCGCGGCGTCTCGTGCACCGAGACCACATCGGTGGCCTTGTCGGCGATCAGGTACATCGGTTGTTTATCGAGCTTCACCGTCACCTGGCCGTTGGCCGGAGCCAGCGTCTGCTCAACTCCGACCATGTTGACCTGGCGCAACGGCGCATTGGTTTGGAAAACCAGGCTGGTCGTGTCGACGTCGGACCAGCAAACCCAGATCCCTTGGCCGTTCCGCTCGAAGTGGTAGATATTCGTCCGTGGATCGGCGGCCTCGTGTCCCTTGGGCTCCGCGTTGAACAATTGATTGGCTACAGTGGCATAGGCCACATAGGTCGCCGCCGGAGTGTATTTGCCCATCGGATCCACATCGCTATGGACCAGGCCCATGGTCGGGAATTCCTCGTAGTCCCGGGCGAGGTACCAATAGGCGCGCGCCACTTCCGGCTGGTCGAGGAACATCGTGGACAATTCCGTCAGGCGGGCGGCAGCCTCGGCGCGCGGGACGGTCTTGTCGTTCCAGTCGCCGAACTCGGTAATCCAAATGGGCTTGGCCTCGCCCTTGTTGTATTTCTTCATCAAGTCAACGAGTTTGCGAACGTTGGCTTCAACCTCAGCCGCGCTTCCGCTGTAGTTATGAATCACGATACCATCCATGTACGGGAGGGCGCCGTCCTGGAAAAGTTTCTCTGCGTAGGGCAGCGGAATTCCGTTCAACGCGGCTCCGAGCACCTGCACGTCGGGCCGCTTGGCCTTGATGGCGGTGTAAGCGTTTTTTAGCATTTCAGTATAGTATTTAGGACGGTCCTTCTCAGCCGCACCACGGCAAAAGCTTCCGTTGTATTCGTTCCAGATTTCCATCGTCTTGATCAACGGGCCAAACTGCTGGAGATGGGCCAGGCACAGGTTTGTGTAGGCGTCGTATTGATCCTGCGTGTGGGGCGCGGCGCAATAGGCTTGGATTTTGGGATCGTCGTAATGCAGGGAGTTGCCGAAGACGATGGTGAAGACCGTGTTGATATGGTTTTTGTCCAGGTCCGCCACACGGGTATCGAAGTTGTGGACGGTAAAATCGAATTTGCCCGGGACCGTCTCGATCCAACCCCAGTCCATCGAATCGCGCACGCTGGCGATACCGGCCTTGGCCAGCAGGGGAGCGAGATCGGTTTTCATGTTCTTACCGAAGTGGCTCGCGACCCCCATACGGGCATCGGCCATTTTTGAATTATCGAGGGGCGGAATGACCGCGTAGGTGGTAACCCCCTCACCCTTCGCCGCTCCATCGGCGTTGGCGGTGATTTTCACCGCATAGAAACCGAGTCCCGTGGCGGTCGATTCAATGGTTACCTTTCCATTCGTCACGGAGGCGGTTCCGCTGGCGACTTTTTGATCCTGAAAATCGGTGACGACCCAGTCGACGCTGGTGCCTTGCGCAACGGACGCGTCGATTTGGACCTTGTCGCCAAGGACAAAAATATTGCCCGGCTGCGCCTGATCCGGAAAAGATACGCCCTGATTATTCAGGGGCGCCTGCTCGTTGAGGTAGGCCTGGGCCAAGGCCGTCTGGAACAGGAATAGAAGCGTGAGACAAAGGGAGTGAAAAGGGCGGAAATGAACCTTGGGAGAGAACTTGTTAGTCATAGTTGCGGGAGGTGTGGCCACGGTGCCAAAGGTTGTAAGCGAACGCCACCAAAATAACTCTTCGATTCTTATAATAAAGCGGTGTCTGAGGGGGAGTTCTCCAAGTCAGACCGTCGGATCCCGATATCAGCCGCCGAAGAGCTTCGATTTCAACATGCCCAGCGCATCCGCTTCCAGTTGACCGCCGCCGGGCGGCGGGGCTCCGTTGGGTGTGAGATGACCAACGATCACAGGCAAAAGTTTCGACAGGCCATCGGCCACCTGCGGTTCGGAAAGACCGACCCTGGAGGCGATTTCCGAAATCTTGTCCTGACCAATAACCTGAATAATCTGGTCTGCGCCGATAGGCGTGTTCGTCGCGCCACCCATCCAACTGGACATGATCTCGCCGAGGCCGTTTTGTTCAAACTTTTGGATCAGGCCATTTACGCCACCCGACTGCGTAACCAACGCGGCCACTTCCTCGTATAAAGCTGCGTGTTGACCAGCCCCTGCTTCCAGCCCACCCAAGACTTCGTCAAATAATCCCATGATGCCTCCGGTTGTTTCGATTAGTGAACGCCATGGAGACGAAAGAGCAATTCATTTTCCACGCCGGGGTGGCGGGACGATCACGACTTGGCGACAACCTCGCTGCGCCGGCTTCGGTATCCCCGAACCATAAGGCCCAGACGTCCGAGACTCTGACCTTCCGTTTGGACGTTATCCGGATGCCGGTAGCCCACACGAACGAGCCTGCGGTTGTGCGGGGTGGTGTTGATGTGGGAGCCGTGGATCGTGTGAATATTGAAAATGACGACATCGCCCCGTTTCGCCGGCACAGGCACGGTTTGATCGAGCTTGTAATCATCCGTGGGCAGATGCGGCGTGCAGGGGCCCTCGGGAGTCTGGGTCACGTGATCCAGCGCACCCAGTTTGTGGGAGCCATCGAGAAAGCGAATCTCGCCGTTCTCATGCCGGGTATTGTCGAGATGAACGAGCACATCGACGTACCGGTTGTCCTGATGCTTGTAGAAGGCCCAGTCCTGGTGCATCGGAAAAGGATGTCCGGTCTCCGGCGGCTTCACATGCATGGTGCTATGGTGCAACTCAACGTCCGGCCCCAACACATCACTCATCGCGTCCGCGAGGCGCGGATTCGTCACGGCCCGCAACCACGTGTCCGAGTAGAACTGCAAGTCATGGAGGGCGACCAGCTTTGACTTCTTCTCGGTCGACGCATCCATATAAACTTTGCGCCAAGGCCCCGTCCAGCCCTGGTCGCGCTGCGCCCACTCGTGGATTAAGCGGTCAAGTTCATCCGCCAGTTCGTTCGTCTCAGACTCCGTAAAGACCTCCGGAATGCGCAAATAACCATGCTCCCGGTAGAAGTGAACCTGTTCTGAAGTCAACATCATGGGAAAACGGTACCGGCTGTGCCCGAAAATGGAATGGCAAAAAAGTACCGGCAGCTTTTTGTTTGCCGCCGAATCAAACCGAAGGCCGGCCGACAGCAAGCCTGAATCGCGGGGACAGTTCGAAGCCCGTCATCACGGGGCGTGCACGCCGAAATCTGCCGGGTTTTCGACTTTTGTCATGACCGGCCGGGGCAAGGCATGAACAGAAACAGGTCCTTTGCGATCCACCTTCGGATACTCGATGGGATGAAGCAGTTTGACGACAATCTCTCCATCCTCCGCCTCGGAGAGGGGCTTGAGAACCTGAAGCAGTCCCATTGATTCCCAAACGTGCAGGCAGTTCTGAACGTAGGAAAAGTTCATGTCCCCGTAAGCCAAAAGCTCGTGTTTGGTAAAGGTCGTACACCCCACCTGAAAGTACCGGTTCAACGCATTCGCGAGTCTAAAGCGTATCATATGGTTGGATTTGGTAACTCCCCTCATCCAAAAATAAGTCCGCCGACCAATACGGCTACACGCCGGTTGTGGTAAACTTGATGCCGTTTGGCCCGACCGATGCGGAGAGCTATTGGGCGTTTTGGGCCTTCCAAGCTTTCCGCAATTGCTTCAACTGCACCCTCTGATCGGGGGTAAGAACGGCCTTTATTTCCTTATGCTGCAGCTTGCGATCCGGCGTACTTGCCTTGATCTGAGCGATCTGAGCTTTTTGTGCGGGAGACAAATCAAGCTGGGCGAGGAAATTGGGATGTTTGTGGTGTTTGTGCGAAGGAGTGACCGCGACCGTGGTGGCAGTGGAGGTATCAGGTTGCGGTTTGGTGCCTTCGGGCGCCTGCTGGGCCAGGAGGTTGCCGGACAGGAGCGCCAAGGTAACGGAGAGAAGGATATGTTGCTTCATAAGTTCAATGACTCTGTCGGGAGAAAAACGGTTACGAAAATCTCATAAGACAGGGGGACAATAAATTCCCGATGGGGAAAACGGTAAAGGTCTTGCAAAACCACGGAGGGGAAAGAAGATCCACTCAAAGCGTTCACTTTGGCCGTGAACAAGACCGATCGAAAATATCCTTTCATGCTGTAGGCTCTCAATCAGCCTGAGTTCAATCCTTTTCAATTTATGCCCTGCCCGATCAACAGTCAGCCAGACCCCTTCGGTGAAGCGCGCCGCAAGGACGGCGTCCTGGTCAATGAGTTCCAAGGCAACCCGGTGCCGCTGATCCTGCGCCACGAGGACGTGCGCAATGCCGCGAAGGACTGGCAGACTTTTAGTTCGGACGCTCCGCTCCGCATCCCGATCCCCTCGGAGGAAGCGGTACGCACCGTTCGCCAGCTTCCGCTCGAGATCGATCCGCCGGATCACCCCGACTATCGCGCGATCGCCGAGCCGTTCTTCAACCGGGCCAAACTTCCCGAGGTCGTCGCCCAAGTGGAGGCTCTGGTCCGGGGGTTGCTCTCCAGCGCGCTCCAACGCGATGAGATTGAGATTGTCCGCGAATTCGCGATCCCTTTGCAATCCCGCGCCCTCGCCTGCCTGCTCAACATGCCGCTCTCCGAGGCGGAAATCTGGATCGGCTGGGGCACGCATGTCTTTCGCGAGGGCGATGGCAAATCGAAGGGCGCCGCGCTCGAAAAATACATGAACAGTCTTTTTGACCGGGGAGAGGCCGTGCATTCTGACAGTTTTTTCAGCGAGTTGACCCGCGCCACGTTCCGGGGCCGCCGGCTCACCCGGGAGGAAATGCTCGGCTACGGAAGCATCATGTTCGCCGGGGGACGCGACACGGTCATCAATTCCATCTCAGGCATCATCGGCCACCTTTCGGCCAGCCCGGCAGACCTCGAGTTTCTCCGCGAGGATACGAAGCGGATTGTGAATGCAAGCGAGGAATTTTTCCGGGCCATCTCCCCGGTTACCCACATTGGACGGGTTTGCCCGGCTGAAACCGGGGTCCACGGAGTGAACGTCCAGCCAGGTTCTCTCATTTCGCTTTGTTTTGCCTCGGCCAATTATGATGAGACGGTATTTCCCGAGCCGGAAGAGGTTCGCCTGGATCGCAAACCCAACCCGCACATTGCCTTTGGTTTCGGTCCCCACCTCTGCCTCGGTGCGGCGCATGCACGGCTGGTCGTGCGCACCCTCCTGAAGTGCCTCTGCGAGCAGGTCAGCGGAATCACGACCCTCTCCGCGCAGGAAAAAGTCGAACGCGAGGAGCGCTACAACCGGCCGCTCGCCTACGACTCCCTGACCGTCCGGTTCACTCCCCGCAAGTGAGCAAGTTAGCGTCCGACGTTTCCCCGGCTCCTTAGAACAGCACCCCGGCCTTGACCCAGACGTAGTCGCCTTCGGTCCGGTTCTTCACCTCGTCTTCCGGGAGCCATTTGACCTCGGCGAAGACATCGCTTTTGCCGATTTTACGGGTATAGGAAACGACGGGGCCGACGCCGACGCTCTGACCCTCGAAGTCGCCGAGGGTCGCGCCGGAGCCGCTGTCGCCCTGGATCTGCTGATAATAAAACGCGTTCACGCCCGCGCCGGCAAAGCCGCCGAGGAGGGGGAGATGTTGGATGACCGACACGTCCAGGTGGTACTGGGCGCCGGTCTGGTACTGGGTGGCATCATTTTCGGTATTGAAATCGAAGCCGGTGAACAACGAGACTTCGGTGCCGAACTTTTTGCTAAGCCAACTGGCGGAGGCGCCGGGCTCGAAGGTCCAGTAATTCTTGCCACAATTGGCCAAACGGCCGACGTCATAGCTGCCGGTGGGCGCGTAGACACTCGTACGGATGTCGTACTTCAGGTCGCCGTTGAGCGCCTTCCAGCTGAGGATAAAGGGACAGATGGTCATGTCACCGAGGCCGCTGGTGCTGTCATCAGCGTTCTTCTTCAGGAGGGTCCCGCCCTTCGGGCCGGTCAGTTCCGCTTGCGCGTGGACGTCGACCCAGACGTAGGGGATGGCGAGGACCACGCCGTAGTTGCCGCCGAGGAGTTTGAGGTCCGACTGATAGATGGTGCCGACGGTATCGGCGTAGAAGTTGGCTCGCACGCCAAGGGCGGCGTCGCTGGCAAAATCGAGCGGCTTGCCTGCACCAGCGTTACCGCTGTACATGGTGAAGAAATTAAACGCCGCAAAACCGGGTTTGTCCGGCATGGCGTCAAAGCAGGTGGCGGTGAGGCCGGGGATGTAGTGGCCGCTGGCGCCTTCCTCGGCGAGAGCGGGGGTGGCGACGAGCGCGGCGGCGAGCGCGAGGCCTGCGATAGGTTTTGATTTCATAAGTTCGCGGAACGGAGAAAGTTTACTGGCTTTTAATGGGCTGCGTTGGTCGTTTCCGGTTGCGCCTGGGAATCGGGTTCATCGTTAATTTGAAAATCTTCACCGGGCAGGGCGGGCGGCATGTGCAGGCTTTCCTTGAACGACTTGAAGACCGCTTGAAGCAGCAGCGGCTGGACGCCGGCGGCGGCGAGCTCGTTGGCCCGCTTTTCCAACTCGGCGACCTTGTCGGGATTCTTGTCGGCAAGGTTGTCCTTCTCCGACGGGTCCTGTGCGATGTTGTAGAGTTCGACCCCTTGGGGCAGCGGCGTGCGCCAGACGAGCTTCCAGTCGCCCTCGCGGATGGCGGCTTGCATCGGCTCCACATTGTAGACGATCTCCGTGCGCGGCGAAGCGGCGTTCGTGCTGATGGTCTTCCAGACGTCCATGCCGTCGAGCGGCTTGCACTTGGCGGTGGAAGCGCCGGCGAGGTCCGCGAGAGTCGGGTACAAATCGACGACGTGAATCATGCCGTCGACGGTGCCGGGTTGGATGTGGCCCGGCCAGTTGG
>Ga0302320_10030209_pt1 | contig 10337 bp, 11 predicted proteins | sample Bog_T0_3_FD_202130 | JGI IMG/M metagenome (GOLD analysis project Ga0302320, IMG submission 202130) | Peat permafrost microbial communities from Stordalen Mire near Abisko, Sweden - Bog_T0_3 | ecosystem: Environmental > Terrestrial > Soil > Wetlands > Peat | place: Sweden: Abisko, Stordalen Mire... | reverse complement strand
CGATCGAGAACGCCATCGCCCGAGCCTCCAAAACGACCCGGAACCTGCGCTGGTTCGAAGTGACGCAGCAGCGCGGCGAAATCCAGGACGGCGAGGTCCGGCACTATCAGGTGACGATGAAGGTCGGGTTCACGCTGGAAGATTAATTCCAACCCGCGATGACACCGCCTCCCGTCCGCGCCTTCCCGTCATGCCGACGCAGACCCTGCCCCGAGCGAAGGCCAGGGTCGGCATCCACGCCTTTGCCGCGACTAATCAACGGCATGGACCCCGAGCCTGTGCCCGGATTGACGGTGCCGATGGGTCAATCGTTAGGGTGGTTAAGCTGATGAGGCGGAGTGACCTGCCGCCCGAAATGCCCTAAAGCGCCACTTGCAGCTCCAACGGGCGCGTGAAGGGGGGGTCGGTCCAATGCCATCACTGACGGGTAAGACAGCCTTTGTAACCGCGGCCGGCCAGGGGATCGGGCGCGCGACCGCCAAGGCGTTCGCCGCGGCCGGAGCCAAGGTCGTCGCAACCGACGTTGATGCGGGAAAGCTCGCCGGGCTGGAGTCAGCCTCGATCCGAACGTTGGGACTGGATGTTCTCGACGCCGCGGCGATTAGCCGTGCGGCGCAGGATGCCGGACCGGTCGAAGTCCTGGTGAACTGCGCCGGGGTGGTCCACCAGGGCACGCTTCTCGAAGCCAGCGAAGCCGACTGGTCCTTCGCCTTCGACCTCAATTGCCGGTCGATGTTCCGCACCATGGGCGCCTTTCTGCCGGGGATGCTGGCGCGCGGCAGCGGCGCGATCGTCAACGTTGCCTCGGTCGCGTCCAGCCTGAAGGGCGTGCCGAACCGCTTCGTCTACAGTGCGTCGAAGGCCGCGGTGATCGGCATGACGCGATCAGTCGCCACCGACTACGTGACCAGGGGCATCCGCTGCAACTGCCTGTGCCCGGGAACGATCGAGACCCCGAGCCTGGACGAGCGCATCGCCGCGAACGCCGCCGCCGCCGGCTCGATCGACGCCGCCCGGGCGGCTTTCGTGGCGCGGCAGCCGATGGGCCGGCTGGGCACCCCGGAGGAGATCGCGGCGTTGGCGGTATACCTAGCAAGCGACGATGCCCAGTTCATCACCGGCCAGGCAATCGTTATAGACGGCGGCCTGACACTATGAACTGAGAAAGCTCTGGGAACCGAACATGGGGAGAACGATATGAAACTGTTGCGCTACGGTCCGGCCGGGGCCGAGAAGCCCGGACTGTTCGCCAATGACGGCACGATTCGCGACCTGAGCGGCATCGTCCGCGAGATCGACGGGTATGCTCTCTCGGATGCATCGCTGAAGACGATCGCCAGCGTGGACCCGTTGAAGCTTCCAAAGATCGAGGGCAATCCGCGCATCGGCCCCTGCGTCGCTCGGCCGGTGAACTATGTCTGCATCGGGCTGAACTACGCCGACCATGCGGCCGAAACCGGCAACCCGATCCCGAAGGAGCCCATCGTGTTCCTGAAGTCGCTCAGCGCCTTCAACGGTCCGAACGACGACGTAAAGCTGCCGCGCGGCTCAAAGAAGCTGGACTGGGAAGTTGAACTGGGCGTGGTGATCGGCAAGACCGCCCGCTACGTGCCAGAGCATGATGCGCTGGATTACGTTGCCGGCTATTGCGTCTGCAACGACGTCAGCGAGCGCGAATATCAGCTGGAGCGTGGCGGCACCTGGGACAAAGGCAAGGGATGCGACACGTTCGGCCCAACCGGACCCTGGATGGTGACGAAGGACGAGGTCAGTGATCCGCAGGACCTCCCATTGTGGACCGAAGTCAACGGGCGGCGTTTCCAGGACGGTTCAACACAGACAATGATCTTCGGCGTGGTCAAACTGGTCAGCTATGTCAGCCACTTCATAACGCTGCACGCGGGCGACGTAATCGCCACGGGCACGCCGCCCGGCGTGGGCATGGGCACAAAACCGGAACCGGTGTTCCTGAAGGTGGGCGACGTGATGCGGCTGGGCGTCGAGGGCCTGGGCATTCAGACCCAGCGGATTGTCGCCTCTTAGCGTAGTGGAGCGCGCAGCCGTTGCTCACTGCGTCAATGCCAGGGTCGGCCTGACCATCCGCAGCCAGCGAACCAACCGAACGGCACAATGCCGGATCTGGTGCCTCTCCGCCGCCGCCTCCCCGTCATGCCGACGACGCTCGGCAGCCACGCCTTTGCCGCGACTGATCAAAGGCATCGCGCCTGCGCCCCCATGACGATGCCGGTGGGGACAACGCCAAGGGTGACTGGCATAACCCGCGACCCAGCATCACGTCTCCCCATCCGGCAGCGGCGCTCCGGCGCCGAACCGGCGTTCACGCAGGCGAAACAACTGCACCAGGTCGGTGACGCCCGGCAGCACGGCAGCAATGCCGCAAAACGGGCATAGCGGCGTGTCACCGTCGTCGATCCAGTCGATCACCTCCGCCGCCGCGAATGTCTGAAGGCAGCAGAAGCAGCCGCAGTCCATGACTGTGTCTCCAATCCTCCGACTGATCGTCGGAACGACGCTGATACGCCTGCTGTTCGCGGCCACTACCGGGCTGGGGGTGGACGAAAGCTACATGGTGACAGCCGGGCGAGTCCTCAGTCTCGGTTATTTCGATCATCCGCCCGCCAGTTGGTGGCTCTCCTGGGGGGCTGCCCACCTGTTCGGCACCGAGGCCCCTTGGGCCGTGCGCCTGCCGTTCATTCTGCTGTTCGCGCTCTCGCAGGCCCTGGTATTCCGGATCACCTGCCTGGTGTCGGACCAACGAGCGGGTCTCTGGGCGGTCGTCGCCTTGAACCTGTCACCGGTGTTCGGCGTGACCACCGGAACCTGGGTATTGCCCGACGGACCGTTGGACACCGCCCTGCTCGGAGCCGCACTTTGTCTGCTGCACGCGCTGCCGGCCACTGGCCAGACGGGGCAGTACTGGCGGGGGCTGGGCTGGTGGGCCGGATCGGGGTTATGCGCGGGAGCGGCGCTGTTTTCAAAATACTCGGCCGTTTTGACGATCGCCGGCGCTGTCCTGTACCTGCTTGCCAGCCGGCCGCACCGGCACTGGCTGGTGCGCCCCGAACCCTATGTCGCGGCCGCGCTGGCACTGGCGGTATTTTCGCCCGTGCTGATCTGGAACGCGACGCACGGCTGGGCATCCTTCGCGTTCCAAGGCGACAGAGCGCTGGGCCTGCGGTTCCGGCCACTCATGCCCATCCAGACCCTGGCCGGCGAGGCGCTGTTCGTGCTGCCCTGGGTGTGGCTTCCGATGCTGGTCCTGTTCGTGCGCGGATTTCACCAAAACTGGTCCCGGCGGCTGCTGGTCTGGCTGGCCGCGCCGCCTATCGTGGCGTTTGCACTAGTCTCGGCCTGGTCGAGCCAGCGGGTCCTCTATCACTGGGCAGCACCGGGCTACCTGATGGTGTTCCCAATGCTCGGCGATGCAATCGCGCAGCACGCCGACCGCACCTGGATCCGGCGGCTCGTCTGGGCGACAGCGACCCTCGTGCTGGCATCGGTGACAGTCATCGCGACGCAGCTTGAGTTCGACTGGCTGGGCGGCACGCTGGCGACGGTCATGCGAACGGATCCGACGCCGGAGGGCGTGGACTGGACGTCGGTCCGCAACGACCTCCGAGCGCGGGGGCTGCTGCCGACCGGCGCGTTAGTGGCGGCGCTCAACTGGCGGGATGCCGGCAAGATCGGCCACGCGCTTGGGCCGGGGGTCACGATGCTGTGCCTGAATGCGGACTCGCGTCAGTTCGGTTTCGCCCATCCACTGGCAGAATTCGCCGGGCGTGACGTGCTGCTCCTGGCGGTGGGCCAGACCGGCCCCGCCACACAATGGTTTCGATCGGCACAGGCTCTGCCCGGCACGTCCGTTCGCCTCGATGGGCGCATACTGCGAACCGTTGCGGTCCTTTACGGCACCGGGCTTGTGCCGCTGCAATAGGATGTCCGCTCAGCCGCGGCTGGAGACGGTGCCGGCAGCTAGCGCCGGCCGGATGAGCCGGCCGCCGGTTTGACAGCCGCCGGACGGGGCGCCGGCAAGTCTTCCTCCAGCACGGTCAGGTGGATGGAATACGATGTCTCACCGTCATCCACATCCTTGTGCACGGTGCCGATCGTCTCGTCGTTGACTGCCACCTCGATGGACAGGCCACGGCGTGGCGGCGGGACGATCCTGATCCGCTCCGTGCCGAACAGCTTGCGAAGGTAGGTTTGAAGACGTTCGATTTCTGGCGGTGTCATTTATATCTCATGTAAATGGGCCTCAGCCCCTTATCCGTTCAGTCCGACGTCCGGTCCAGGGCGATGCATCTTTAACGCGGATTAATCCAACATGTGGCCGAAACGCGCGGCCTTGGTCGCGAGATATTCATCGTTCACGCCGTTCGGTGCGAACAGATGCGGCTCCCGGCCCACCACGTCGATGCCGCACGCGGTGATGGCGTCCACCTTCTCGGGATTGTTGGTCAGCAGCCGCACGCGGTTGATCCCCATGATCCGTAGCATCGTTGCGGCGATCAGGAAGTTCCGCTCATCGGCCCCCCAGCCCAGCGCCCGGTTCGCATCCATGGTGTCCAGGCCGCGATCCTGAAGCCCGTAGGCTCGGAGCTTGTTCACAAGCCCTATCCCGCGGCCTTCCTGCGCCAAATAAAGCAGGACGCCGGAGCCGTCCTCCGCCATGCGGCGAATGGCGCCACGAAGCTGCTCGCCGCAGTCGCACCGCATACTGCCGAGCAGGTCGCCGGTGAAACATTCCGAGTGGATTCGGACGAGTGGGGCGCCGCTGCTCTCGGGGCGGCCGATCACGATCGCGAGATGTTCGACCATCGAACCATGGCTCCGAAATGCCACGACCCGGCTGTCGGGCGCGCCGTTGAGCGGCACGTCCGCCGAAACGATCTGGCGGAGGCCGGCGACCTCGGTCTCCGTGTATGCGAGTATGTCAACGGCCGCGACCTCGACCAAACCGTGGGTGCGGATCACCGCCGCGGCACTGACCGGGAAGGGAACCGCGAGAACCGCCGGCAGCAGGCGTGCTATCTTGGCAAGGCCGATTGCGGCATCGGACGATGGCGGCGCGGGCACCGCCCGCAGCAAATCCCGAACCGCCGGCTGTGCCGCCAATGGATCTGCAAGGGACTGATAGATTTTGATTTCCCCGGTTGCGCCGGGCAGTGCGACAGCGACAGCGGTGGTGTCCGCCGACATCGGCGCCCGCAGTATCGCCGCCGCCCGGGTCGGGGCCAGTATCAGGACCGGCCGGGCACCTGAGATCGCTTCCAACTCGACCAGGCCGTCGTCACCGGCAGTTTCGGCAGCCAGGATCAGCAAAGGCGCCGGGCCAGTGATCACAACGGGAACACCGCGCCGAAGGTCGGAGGCGGCGCGATGAACCTGCCTCAGGCGCAGCCTTGCCTGATCGTCCGAGACGGCTGGGTCAGCGGACATCCGTACCCTGCCAAGCCAGACCGGTTTGCGCCCAGGCAGAGGACTTCGTGAGACTTTGGAACATTCGGTAACCAAAATTCGTCACTATTGACCTTTAAACGACAATTCGCGTCAGCAAGAGATGACGACGTGATCACAGAAACCATATAGGAAGGGAATAGACGGATGTGATGGATTCGACCCTACCGATCGGCCGTTGCACGCGCAATCTTGTGAAGGGTTGCCGTTCGTAAAGGCTACGGAACCGATTTCGTCCCAGTCCGGGAACGGATAGGGTGGCTTGGGCTTCTTAACGCGAATCATTGGGACAACGGTAACAAACCGTGTTCCACACTGGCAAGAGGAACTCGATTATGTCGGCAGAACGCCCGGTCCTGATCGTCGATGACGACGACGCACTGCGTGAGACTTTGGTTGATCAGCTCGCCGTGGACGGTGAATTTGTCGCCACCGAGGCCGCCTCGGTTAAAACCGCGGAAGAATGCCTTGCCGCCAAGGATGCGCGTTTCGACGCGGTAATCCTGGACGTCGGCCTGCCTGACGGGGACGGCCGCGACCTGTGTGCCAAGTTGCGCAAGGCGGGCCACCGCATGCCCATCATCATGTTGACTGGGTACGACAGCGAAACCGATGTGGTTAAAGGGCTCGACTGCGGCGCGAACGACTATGTCGCCAAGCCGTTCAAGCTCGCCGTGCTGCTGGCCCGTCTGCGGGCCCAGTTGCGGATTTTCGAAAACAGCGAGGACGCGGTCTTCACGATCGGGCCCTACACGTTCCGCCCGGCGGCAAAGCTGCTGCAGGAGCCCGCCAAGAACCGGCGCATTCGCCTGACGGAAAAGGAAGCCGCGATCCTGAAGTTCCTGTATCGCGCCGGGACACGCTCCGTCGCGCGCCAGGTTCTGCTGAACGAGGTGTGGGGCTACAACGCCGCGGTCACGACGCATACATTGGAAACGCACATATATCGGTTGCGGCAAAAGATCGAGCCCGATCCGGCCAATGCGCGTCTGCTGGTTACGGAAGGGGGTGGCTACCGGCTCGATCCGGAAGGCATCCCGGCACCGCGTCTTCCGGCATCGATGAACGCCGGACCGGGAACGCCTGACCGGGAACGCCTGACCGGGAACGCCTGACCGGGAACGCCTGACCGGGAACATCTGAGCGGGGCGCCCGCGCCGACATGAAAAAGCCCTCTGACGAGGGCTTTTTTTCGGATGCCGTCAGCCGCTACAGCTTCTCCACCTGAGAATATTCAAGCTCAACGGGCGTCGAACGGCCGAAGATCGAGACGCTGACCTTGACGCGGCCCTTCTCCTCATCGACCTCCTCGACCGTGCCGTTGAAGCTGGTGAACGGACCATCGGCAACCCGCACCTGCTCGCCGATTTCATACAGAACCGCGGGCCGCGGCCGGTCCACGCCTTCCTGGCTCTGCTTCAGTATCCGCTCAGCCTCGGCCTCACTGATCGGGCTCGGTTTTGTCTTGCTGCCGAGGAAGCCGGTTACCTTCGGCGTGTTCTTGACCAGATGCCAGGCATCGTCGGTAAGGTCCATTTTCACCAGGACGTAGCCGGGGAAAAACTTATGCTCGCTGTTGATCTTGCGGCCCCGCTTGACCTCGACGACATTCTCGGACGGCACCAGCACGGCCTCGAACTGCTCGGCCAGCCCCTTCTGCGCGGCCTGTTCGGTGATCTGCTGGGCGATCTTTTTCTCGAAGCCTGAGTACACGTGGACAACGTACCAGTTTTTGGCCATTTCGCGGAACCCTTCTCAGATGCCCACATTAAACAACGCGCGCACCCCAAGGCCGATCACCTGATCGACGACGAAGAAGAAGATCGCAGCGATCGCAGCCATGGCAAACACCAGGCCAGTCGTCACCAGTGTCTCCTTGCGGCTGGGCCAGGTCACCTTGGCCACTTCCGCTCTCACTTCACGCACGAATTTAGCCGGTTGGAACGCCACGTTCGTCAAATCCCTCGATGATCGCAGGCCCGATTCCATGCCGGTACCCACGAACTGGCAGGGGTGGAGGGTCTCGAACCCCCAGCCTCCGGTTTTGGAGACCGGCGCTCTAGCCAATTGAGCTACACCCCTACGGTGGGCAGGCGCTCTCTCCATCGGATCGGACGCTACGCGGGCGTTAGAGAGGATGCGCACGCGAGGTTGTCAAGTCTTTATGGCAACGTGAGGGATCGCCGGGTACCGCAGCCCGCCTGCATCGGGTCTCCCATTGGGCCTCCCATCCGGCCAACACCATAGATGTTGCCATCATGTTCTTGACAGCCTCCACGGACTATGTGATCAATGTCCACGAACATAGTACGAACACACCCGACACGCAGCGGGGTCAGGAGGGTTCAGATGGACGCGCGAATCGATCGGGACGCCATTGCCGCCATGGATGATGCCGACGCCCCGGACCCCGGCCCTATCCAGCGGTTTCCGTCGCGCCAGGCCGCCGGACGCGGTGCCGTCAGCAACCCTGGCGTCCGGTACGAACCCCACGCCGCCGCGCCGTTCGACGACGGCTGGGAAACGTTGTCACAGGACGTGGGGGAACTCCTGCCGCGCCTGCACACCACGCTGACCCGCGATTCGACCCGGTCGGCGATCAGTTGGAACACGTCCCCCGACATTGGCTTTGACCGCGCCGTCAATCCGTACCGCGGCTGCGAGCACGGTTGCATTTACTGTTATGCGCGTCCCACGCATGCCTATCTCGGCTACTCGCCCGGCCTGGATTTCGAAACCAAGCTGGTTTTCAAACCCGATATCGGGGAGCTGCTGGAGAAGGAACTGCGCAAACCCGGCTATGTCCCGCGCACGCTCGCCCTGGGTTCGAACACCGACCCGTATCAGCCGGTGGAACGCACGCTGAAGCTTACAAGATCGGTGCTGGAGGTGCTGGATCGGTTCAACCATCCGGTCGGGATCGTCACCAAGTCTTCGGGCGTGCTGCGCGATCTCGACATCCTGGCCTCGATGGCGAAACGGAACCTGGCGCGCGTCCATATATCTGTCACCACACTCGACGCCCGCCTCGCCCGCGTGATGGAGCCGCGTGCGGCGACGCCGGCCCGACGCTTGCACGCCATCGCCGAACTGACGCGCGCGGGCGTGCCGGTCGGCGTTCTCGCCGCCCCCATGATCCCGGCGCTGAACGACGCCGAGATGGAGAAGATCCTCGAAGCCTCGGCCAGGGCAGGCGCCCGCCACGCTGGGTATGTCCTCCTGCGGCTGCCGCTGGAACTCCGGCAAATGTTCGAGGACTGGCTGCAAACCCACTTCCCCGACCGCGCCCGCCACGTCCTCAGCCTGATCAGGCAAACCAGGGCAGGGCAACTGAACGACCCGCGGTTCCATCACCGTTTCACCGGTCAGGGTGTCTACGCCGACCTGCTGGCGCGGCGTTTTGCCCGGGCCACCCGCCAGTTCGGCTTCGGCGAAGTGCGGACCCAGCTTGACTGCCAACAGTTCACCGTTCCCGCCAGCACCGCGGCGGAACCCACCGGTCCCGGCCAGATGTCGCTTTTCTGACCAGCTGCGCCGCGACAAGCGCCGGCGGCAATTGACGCGGCTTCAACCACCAACCTATCCTCCCTGCCAATGACAACAAAGGGCCGCTGGCCCATAGGCAGGGAGGCCATCGGCCGTGGAAGACGCCGCGCGTATTCTGCAGCTCATCGTCAACGGTGCGGCGTCCGGTTGTATCTACGGGCTGATCGCCCTTGGCTTTGTCCTGATCTACAAAGCCACCGAGATGGTCAACTTCGCCCAGGGCGATGTCATGATGCTCGGCGGCTTCGTCGCGTTCAGTCTGATCGCGAATTTCCATCTGCCCTACTGGGTCGGCGGCATTCTGGCGATCTTGATCACCGCCGCATTCGGATACGCCCTGGATGCATTTGTCCTCCGACGCGTGATCGGCCAGCCGCAGTTTGCCGTGGTCATGCTGACGCTTGGGCTCGGCTTCATCTTTCGCGCCGTGGCCGGCATCACCTGGGGCTACGACTCGGTCGGGTTTAACACGCCGTTCACCAACAAGACGGCGAATATCGGTGGCTTGATCCTCGGAGAGGACAATCTGTCGATCATCGTCGGCACGCTTTTACTGTGCGTGGTGCTGTATCTCTTTTTCAGCAAGACCCGGGTCGGCGTCGCCATGCAGGCCGCGTCGCAGAATCAGCTCGCGGCCTATTACATGGGCATTCCGGTGCGCACGATCTTCTCGTTGATCTGGGCGATCAGCGCCGGTGTCGCGTGCCTGGCCGGGATTCTGCTGTCCCCGGTTTCCATGATCGATGTGAACATGGGATTCCTCGGCATCAAGGCTTTCGCGGCGGCCGTGATCGGTGGCTTCGGCAGCATCCCGGGCTCGCTGATCGGCGGCGTGATCGTTGGCATCGTCGAACAGTTTGCCGGCTACGATCTTCCCGCCGGCTTCCAGGAGGTCACGTCGAATGTGGTTCTGCTGTTGATGCTTTTCATCCGGCCGCAGGGGTTGTTCGCGGAACGGATGGGAAAGCGGGTCTGACCGATGCGCTATCTTTTCCGGACGCAGTACCGACAGGATATCGCGTTATGGCGGCATAACGGTGACCTTGTCTGGTACGGGCTGCTGACGGTTCTCGTGCTCATCGCACCGTTGCTGCTTGGCGAATTCTATATCGGCGAACTGGGCGCGGTGTTCATCTTTGCCATCGCCGGCGTGGGATTGATGCTGCTGGTGGGCTACACCGGGCTGATCAGCCTGGGGCACGCGGCGTTCCTCGGCATCGGCGCCTATGTCAACGCGGTGCTGCTCGCGCAAGGCGTGCCATTTCTGGTCACCTTGCCGCTCGCCGGTGCCTTCACCGCGCTGTGCGGTGCGG
>Ga0302320_10030208_pt1 | contig 10337 bp, 11 predicted proteins | sample Bog_T0_3_FD_202130 | JGI IMG/M metagenome (GOLD analysis project Ga0302320, IMG submission 202130) | Peat permafrost microbial communities from Stordalen Mire near Abisko, Sweden - Bog_T0_3 | ecosystem: Environmental > Terrestrial > Soil > Wetlands > Peat | place: Sweden: Abisko, Stordalen Mire... | reverse complement strand
TACGGCGGCTATGAAAGCCCCGTTGGCTATAGTGGCTATCCGAGTCACATCTCTCTTTACTCTCCGCTTTCCTGCGCACCTTGTTGGCGAGAAGAGGCATGTCCCTATGGCCGAAAATGCCTTTCGATCATTGAGCCGAGTCAGGTGCTGGAAGCAGCACGCGAGTTAGTAAGCATATGATTTCCATCGCAATTTGTTCTCATGACCGATCTGTAGATGTAGCCCTTTGCCTGTCTGCCTTGGCGCCCCAACTATCTGGACATGCGGACGAACTCGTGGTTGTGGACAGTTGCTCGACCCCCAAACATGCCGCGGTGCTTCGTTCACTGGCCGCAGAGTACGGCGCGAAGTTCATTCGGTTAGACACCCCTGGGCTTTCGTTGGCGCGCAATGCGGCCCTTGCCGCGGCGAATGGAGAGTGGGTCGCGTATCTCGACGACGACGCGATTCCCTTTTCCGACTGGCTCTCGGCGCTTCACCTTGCTATCGAAAATGGTGGCAGTGATCTGGCTGCGCTCGGCGGGTTAACTGAGCCGTTTTGGCCCGAGCAGCCCGTGCCCGGTCACATCACTCCGCGCTGGCTGATTTATTTGTCGTGTAATCAAGATAAGGTTCGGCGCTCGGTTCGCGAAGGCGCAAAAGTATGTGGTGCGAATCTGGCATTTCGCCGGGAGAGTCTGCTTGCCGCCGGCGGGTTCCACAAGGAACTGGGCCGCATCGGCGACCGGCTCATCGGGGGCGAAGAGAGTCTCGCGGTCCGACTGCTTCTGCGGCGCGGTTTGGAAGTGATGTACGAACCGGCAGTCAGAGTGTGGCATCGCATCGCTCATGACCGGCTGACCCTCGATTGGATTCGCCGTCGTGCTTATTGGGAAGGCGTCACGGAAGTAATTCTGGGGAGCGCGGCCGGAGATCCGATTCCGCGGAGGCTAGCGATACCGAAGCTGGCTGCGTCGGCGCTCGTTTTCGGCGGTCTCTACGCACTGACGCGCGACCCGGATTTTCTAATCCGCTCCCAACTCGCGGCTGGCGCCTTGGCAACACGCTTTAAACCACCGTTGGAACCCTCCACACCTGCGAGTGTGAACAAAGCCGCTGCATAGCAGTGGTACTATCGGCTGCTTGCATCATAAATATCCGCTGAGGCGATTGTATTTTGCTCTGCTTGCTACGGCATTATGCTCGGCCGCCGCGCCCGAACGTCCTTATCTGGTCGAACACTACGACGCACAGCTCAATATCGATTTCAACCATCATTCTATTGCCGGCGTCGAAACCATGCGCTTGCGATCGGTGCAAGGTTCGGTCCGCGAAGTTGAACTCGATGCGAACGAAATTGTTGTCGACTCGGTGCACATAGGCAGAGTTATCCAGCCTTTCGATCAGGCGGACGGCTATCTGCGAATTCATCTATCGAAAGCTCTTCTTCCAGGCAAAGAGCTAACGATCAAAGCAACCTTTCACGGCTCGCCCAGCAAAGGCTTCCTGTTCCTTGGCGGATCCGTCTACACGGTTTACAACACTAGTCATTGGCTGATCGTCAATCATGAGCCCGGCGATCTCGCGACACTGTCTCTTTCGCTCAACGTACCTTCGGGTATGGCCGTTGTTGCCAACGGAAGGAATGTCTCTTCGAAGACGAAGGACAACCGCCTCATTTCCAAATGGGATGAAAGACGCGCCATCCCAGACTTTGTGTTTGGCTTCGCCGTTGGACCATTCACGCGAACGAGCGCGCAAGTGGAGAAGACTGAGTTGCAGTATTTGAGCACCGGCCACACGGCGGTGCAACTCAATCAGATCTTTCGCTCAACGCCGCACGCATTGCAGTTCTTTTCTGGCAAAGCGGGTGTTCTCTATCCCTCAAAGACTTATTCACAAATCTTGATCACCGGAAATCCTGAACAGGAATTGGGTGATTTTACGCTATTGCCGGAAAAATATGGCGCGACACTCTCTTAAGTCACCCGGACGAAGAGTGGCTGCTCGCCCACGAACTAGCTCATCAGTGGTGGGGCATCGGCTTAGCGTGCCGGGATTGGGCCGATTTCTGGCTGAACGAAGGCGTGGCCACGTTTATGGCAGACGTCTTTCTCGGTGACCTTTACGGTCCGGCGCGCTACAAGCACGAAATCGAGCTGGCGCAGCAATCGTATGACGGTCTGAAGCGCGCCGGTAAAGACCATGCGCTCTGCTATCGGGAGAGGAATTTTGAGAAGGAGGTCGGTGGGCGGCTTCCGTATAACAAAGGAGCCGTGGTTCTTGATCTTCTCCGCCAGCAGCTTGGTGACGAAGTGTTTTGGAAAGGATTCAAGACCTACACGCGTGAGAATTGGGGAAAGACCGTGACAAGCGAAAACCTGCAATCCGCAATGGAGGCGGCGGCCGGGCACAGCCTGGGTGAGTTCTTCAATCAGTGGGTATATCGGTAAAAGCCAAAACGGCCCGCACCCTCAACGTTGAGAGTGCGGGCCGTTTTTGAAAAACTCACCGAATCCTTACTGCTTTGGAGTTGCCGCGGCAGGCGGGGTGACGGTGGTCTTATTAGCCGCTTTCGTCTTCACATGCTTCTTGGCCGCCTTCTTTGTGCTCGTAGCGGCAGGCGTTGTCGTGCTCTGGCCATTGGGCGCGGGCGTGTTAGCCGCCAACATCGCAACAGCAGACAACAGGGTAGCGCCGATTAATTTCTTCATTTGAATTTCTCCTCTTTTGTGGCGGATCTTGTTGTCCGCCCACAATCCTACTTTGCCTGGAAATGCGTTTCCGCACAATCACGTCGATGCGGGATCTTTCGACTAAGAATCTTAATGAAGACTTTCTGAAAGAATTGTCATGTGCAGCGCAGAGAAATCAAAGTAAGGGCTCAATGGCATCGCGTGGTCGTGGCTGGTGTCCTATTCTCAGCGGTCCTACTGTTGTCGGCGATCTTAGTCGCTTGGCGGACCGTGCAGCAAATCGACTCACGCGCCGCCCAATTCAGCGAGCGCGAGTCGGCCGTCCAAAAGGCAATCGAAAGCATCGAGCAAAAACAACATGAGTTGAGTGATCGGTGGCTCCAGTTGGCTCGCAAGAAAGATTTCGTACGCCGCGAAGAGATTCTGAATCAACTCGCCCAAAACCGTCAACAGATGACCAGTTCACTCGAAGCTGCTTATGAGCAGGGCGAACTGCTGCGCGAAAGCGTCTATGAGGAAGGGCACAGTCTTTTGCGTTGGACCACCTGGACCTTCGCCGGCTGCGTGGCTCTCTGGCTCGCTTGCGCCGTTTGGGCCGTGAACGCTTCTACTGGTCTGTTTCGGCGGTTGGAGCAGCAAACGGCCGCCCTCACTCGCCTGCAGTTCCAATTTCTCGAAACGCAGGAGAACACAGCGCGCCGTTTCTCGCATGAACTGCATGATGAATTGGGTCAGGCACTCACTGCCGTGAAAGCCAATCTGTCTGCGTTGCGAACGCAAAACGACCCGGCGCGCGTGAACGATTGCATGAAGCTGGTTGATCAAGCCATTGGCGACGTTCGTGAAATGTCACAACTGCTCCGGCCCACTATGTTGGACGATTTTGGGCTTGACGCCGCACTACGCTCTTTGACGGAAAGTTTCGCCCAACGAACCGGCGTGGCGCTGCACTATCAAAGCAGCTTGGCTGGCCAACGGCTTTCCGATCAAGCAGAAACCAGCCTCTTTCGCATCGCGCAAGAAGCGCTCACCAACGTGGCGCGGCACTCGCACGCCAGCGAAGTGAATGTGGATCTCGCACGCCATGATAGCCAAGTAAGTTTAGCCATTCGCGACAATGGCAGAGGGATGGAAATACCAAGAGGCAAAGCGAAGAAGCGGAGTCTGAATAGCGGCGGCTTGGGCATCGCCGGTATGGAAACGCGCACGCAGGCTTGTGGCGGTCGTCTGATCGTTGAATCCGCTCCCGGAAAAGGAATGAAGATTGAGGTGACGTGTCCGATCGAGTGAAGATCTTGCTGGCCGATGACCATACGATTGTGCGTCAGGGGTTGAAGTTGATTTTATCCGCACACCCGGATATGGAGGTTGTGGGCGAAGCCGCTAACGGGCGCGAAGCTGTCGAAATGGCGGATAAACTGCGGCCAGACGTGGTGCTCATGGATGTCCAGATGCCTGAGTTGAATGGCATTGAGGCCACTAAGAAAATGGTGGCCGCCCAACCGCGCATCCGAATTCTGGTCCTAAGCATGCACAAGGAGTCGGTCTACGTGCGCGAAATCTTGAAGGCTGGCGCTCGCGGCTACATTTTGAAAGACGCCATTGACACGGAACTCCTGAACGCGGTCCGCTCCGTTGCCAAGGGGGACGGCTATATCAGTCCAGCCGTAGCCGGCGCATTGAACGAAAAGGCGAACGGTGCTGCCAGCCCAGTGGACTTGCTCTCCACCCGTGAGCGCGAAGTGCTGCTCTTGATTGCAGAAGGGAAGACCAACAAAGAGATCGCCACTAAGTTGAACCTGAGCGTTTACACGGTCGATTCCCACCGCGGCAAGATTATGGAGAAGCTGAATTTGCACAGCGCCGGCGAACTCGTTCGTTTCGCCATCAAGAACGGCTTAGTGGATTAGTCGCTATGGTAATTTTGCTGTTACGGTGGCAGATTGAAACTAGCGGGTTTCCTCCTCATGCCGGCTGGATGGTTCATTGCCGTCTCGGCAATTGGCTTGCTTCATACACTCCCGGCGCAGACGGCTTTTTGTCTGGCCGGCCTCGCCATTGAGTTGCTAGGTTTCGTCTTCGTGGCGCGCCAACACATTCCCAAGCGGAGGAGCGCGAGTGCCAATTGAAGGCTCATTATTTCTAATCCTTCTCATTCCGCTGGTCCTTGCTGGCCTAACTGTGTTGAATGCCGGATTGGTCCGCTCTCGCAGTTCCGCTCACATGATGTTGGCTTCTATGTGCGCGGTGTCGGTGGCGGTGTTGGTCTTCGTCATCGTTGGATTTAGCCTTGCGGGCTTCGGCTCGGCCGGATATGTGCTTCATCTCGCCGGTAGGGATTGGAATGTAATCGGAACGGGACGGCTATTCGCGCGCAGCGTAACGTTCGACGGTTCCGCCGGTCCACTCATCCTGCTCTTGCAAATGTTCTCCGTTGGCTTGGCCGCGCTCATTCCTGTGGCGGGCGGTGCGGAACGTTGGCGCCTTGCGGCCATCGCCGCGTCCACGGCTGCCTTAGCGGTCATCGTTTATCCTGTTTTTGCGCACTGGGCTTCGGCCGAAGGCTGGCTGGGTCAATTGGGTTTTCTCGATGCCGGTGGCGCTGCCAGCATTCAAGCGCTTGGCGGCATCACTGCGTTGTGCGTCGCTTGGCTACTCGGCCCGCGGCAAAACAAGTTCACCTCCGAAGGCATTCCTACCGCGATGCCCGGCCATAACGCCACACTCGTCCTCTTCGGTAGTCTGTTGGCATTAACTGGTTGGCTGGGGCTAAACCTGGCCGGCGCCGCACTCATTGACACTCATCTTCTACCTTTGGCTGCCATCAATACCGTTCTCTCCGCCGCGGCGGGCGCTCTGGGTGCGCTCGTCACCACACGCTTCCACTTCGGCAAACCCGACGCCTCTCTCACAGCCAATGGCTTTGTCGCGGGCTTGGTGTCCATCAGCGCGTCCGCCCCTTATGTCAAACCAGCCGCGGCGATCCTTATAGGTCTAGTCGCCGGCCCACTGATCGTCTTTGCCATCGAATTCGTCGAAGTCCATATGCATGTTGACGATCCCGCCGGCGCCATCTCCGTTCATGGCCTGGCTGCTATTTGGGGACTCTTGGCTCTGAGCATGTTCGCGGATCACGGCTCGTTCCTCGCTCAGGCGCTTGCCATCGCTACGCTACTCGGTATCATCCTGCCCCTAAGTTACGGGCTGAATCTTTTACTGAACCGCTTTGTGCCATATCGCGTCGAACCCAGCGGCGAGCGTCAGGGCATGGACCTGTTCGAACTCGGCGCGGGCGCGTATCCCGAGTTCGTCACTCACCGCGAAGACCGATCACCAATCCGCCACTAATAATCAGCAGCCCGCCTATGATGAGTGTGGTTGTCGGCTTTTGCCCATATACAAAAAAGTTGATCAACTGAGCCACGACGAAAAAAAACACAACGTAGATTCCCAGCAGCTTGCCGAAATCCCAAGGCGGCGCGTTCACCACCCAGCCATAAGCGAACAGCACGCAGCCTCCTAACAGAAATAGGGCCACGCGCGAAACGAGTTGTGAGCTGTGAATGCCGGCCCGAACAACCGCGTCGCCGCCCGCCTCCAGAACAGCGGCGGCAAACAAAATGAGTAACGCTATGGGGCGGCTCATCGAGAGTAGTTATCCATGTTTTGCGACATAAAGTAATAAACCGAAAATGGCAATAGGAATCAGTGCCATTAGCACGTACGTCAGAATCTTTTTGTGAATGGGCTCGCGCCGCTTTTTCCACGTGTGCAGTTCCAAGCGCTCATCGGAAACGCCCACTTGATCCTGATGTTCCAAGTCTTTTTCTAAGTCGCGTGCGTGCGCGTAGCGATTCGACGGCTCGCGCTCAATGGCGCGATAAACGATTTCCTGCATCTGCGGAGTGATCGCGGGGTTGAGTACGCGCGGCGGTTCAGGATAGTTCAGCAAACGGTCGTTCATGATCGCGAACGGATTGGGGCCTTTGAACGGAACCTCGCCCGTGAGCATCTCATAAAGCATGACGCCGACTGCGTAGATATCGCTGCGTGCGTCGCCGCGCTTGCCTTTCACTTGTTCGGGCGAGATGTAATCCGGCGTGCCCATCAGATTTGAGAGTTTGGCGAAGGTCAGCCGGCGCGCGCCCTCCTTGCCGGCAATACCGAAGTCAATGAGCTTGATGCTGTCTTCAGGCCCAACCATGATGTTTTCCGGTTTCAGATCCCGATGCACCACGCCATGCGTATGAATGTAGCCAAGCGCTTTGCAGATGCCGATGGTAATGCGCGTGGCGCGCTCCGCCGAAAGCTTTTTCTGTTCCTTGAGAATGGAACGCAGTAACTTGCCGTCTACCCACTCCATCACCATGTAGACTTGCGACCGGCCAGGAACGTCAAAAACCTTCATCACAGCCGGATCGTCAAGCGTCGTGCCGATTTCCTGCTCGCGCTGAAAGCGCTCAAAGAAAACCGGCTCGCTCTCTACTTCCGGGTGTGGAATCTTGATAGCCACTTGCGTACCCTTGCGTGTGTCGGTGGCGCGGTAAATAGACGCCATTCCGCTGCGCGCTACCAGCGATTCGATTTGAAAGTGATCTAACTTGTCGCCTGGGTGCAAATGGGTCCGCTCTACATGAGTTTGTAATGTCTTCCGCGGTACATCCCAACGCGCTCAACGCTGCGGACACGAATGAGTTGAACGCTTATATTATCACCGCCATCGCGCCGATTGGCAAGGTCTATGAGTTCTCGCGCGGCTTCCGTGAGAGGCGCGCCATGGCCGGCAATTCGGCCAATATCTTCGGCATTCACCGAATTGTGCAGGCCATCGGAACACAGCAACAGCACATCGCCCGGGGAAAGTTGATTTTCGCTGGTATCGACGCTCAGGAACATGTTGTTGCCAAGAGAACGGCTGAGCACGTGCGACACGGACCGGCCCGCTTCGCCTGCCGTGACGGCGCCCAGTCTAAGTTGCTCGCTCGAGAAGGTATGATCGCGCGTAACCGCCGCCGCATAGCCTTGGCGCACCAAATAACAGCGCGAGTCGCCCGCGTGCGACACAATCGCATGATCGTAACGGAGCGCGCAAGCCACTAGCGTGGTGGCCATGTTGCTGCCGCCCGGCGTGGCCATCCCTGTTTCGAATACTTTCGTATTGGCCGCTTGCACCAGGCGCGGCAAAACCGCATTCAGCGATTCGCCGCGCGCCGATTTGCGAAAGCCCTCCAACACGCATTCCACCGCCACGCGCGCTGCTACTTCGCCGCGGTCATGTCCGCCTACGCCATCCGCCAGTGCAAAGAGCCAGCCGTGTGTGCGCACCTGTTCGTCGTTAGCGGGGGCGAAATAGCCGCAAAAATCTTCGTTATGCTCTCGCCTCCGGCCAGGGTCGGTGTGTTGCGCGAACTCAACATCTAACATGGATTCCGTTTTGTTGAGCGCGTCTTGATCTAAGCTCCGCTGGCGTTACTGACTTGATTCGGCAACAACGTCGTCCTGCCCGAATCTTTACTCGACTTCAAGAAGTAAATCCCACCATAAATGCCCCAGACCGCCGTCACCCCCAGCGCCAACAGCGGCTCCATCTTGGCGCCGTATCCCATAAACGGCCCAATCAGATAAAACGCCATACACGCCACGTTCGCGAAGAATCCAAATACCGGAATAATCAAATGCTTCACCGCATTGAACTTCGGATGCTTGTGATACGCCACCATGCAGATAAAGCAGCTCAACATGTAAAGCAGGAACGTTCCAAAGTTCGAGCACAGCGTCACCAACAACAACGTATTCGGCAGCGCCGCCATTTTGTCGTGGGCCATGTAGCCAAACGTAGACCAGAAACCATGCGGTAACGCCGCAATCGCCGAATCCGCCAGCGCGCCTGCATCGCCGAACGGCACCGCTACGCCCACCACGCCAACCACCGCCGAAATCGCCGCCAACGTCCAAATAGCCTTGTGCGGCGTCAGGTTGACGTTGTGCAATGCGCCGAAGTGATCGGGCAATTCCGCATCCTTGCCCATCGCATATGTCACGCGAGCGCCCGTATTCATGCAAGACAGCGTCGTCCCGATAATCGCCAGGAACACCGTAAAGGCTTCGATCAGCATGAAGGTCCGCCCATGGCCTTGTCCGAAAATCGCGTCGCCAATGATAATCATCATGTCGCCGATCGGCGCCGCTGAACCAGTGGCCGACGCCATCGGATAGCCGCTGTTTAAAAAGTAATTCGCCGCGAAATATTCAATCAGATAACAGAACGCCCCCTGCACCAGCAACGAAGTGACTACCGCGATCGGCACGTCCCGTTTGGCGTTCTTCGCCTCCCCGCCCATCGCTGTGACCGATTCAAAGCCAACCAGAATCAAGATCGCCACCGTGGCTTGTACGAACACCCAGCCCAGGTTGTGAACGCCCACCACCGAACCCGCGCTAGGATGCGTGAGGAAGTTGCCTTTGTCGTCCTTCTCCGGATAACTAATGCGATACGGAACAGGTTTGCCCGCCGCATCGAGTTTCGGTTGCGGCACCTGGTTGGCGTCGCGCACAATGGTGTCTGCTTTATCCACGGTCTTAGTAGCGAATTCGTAGGTGTACGACGCACTGGACGTTGCATCGAACTGCCGGGCTTCACTTCCAGCCGGATGGTTGCTGCGATAGCTGAGCGCCATCACCGAAAAGATGAGTAGTGCTGAAATCTGAATCACATTGATGGCAATGTTGATGGACGTGGAACCATTCACGCCGCGATTGGCGATCCAGGCCACGCCGAACGAGAACACCACCGCTACCAGCGCCATAAACGCGATGCCGGGGTTGGAGGCACTCATGAAGTTGGGAAAGAGCGTGCCCACTAAATAACCGCACAATTCGCCCATCACCGCCACCATGACTCCCGGATAAACCCAATAGTACAGGTGTGAGCCCCACCCGACAATGAACTTCGAAAGGCGCGCGTATCTCCAGGCTTTTTCGTGATTCAAAAACGATTGTTCCGCGAAATAGTAGGAACTGCCGGTGCCCGGATACAGCTTTGCCATTTCCGCATAACAGACGGCGGTGGCCAGACATAGCAAAAGAGCCAGCACGATGCCAAGCCACATGCTTGGCGCGGTCGCCCCCGTGTTGCCTTGAATGCCGAACGTCAGCCACAAGAACGCTCCCGGCGCGATCAGCGCCATCGCGTTCATCGTCAATCCGGTCAGACCCAATGTGGGTTTCATTTCTACTTGTTCATCCGCCATCAAAATGTCTCCTGTAATCGAAACGGTCAACCAAACTTTTTGACACGCAACAGGGTGCCGGATGCCACGAACGAGGTAGGAAAACCAAAACCCATTATCCACAGCCGCATGAAGGCAGTTTACGTAATTGTACGAAGCGCCCTGCAAAAGTGCCAAATCCAAAATTTTGATTACCCTGATTCTGGGCTAAAACTCCTTTGTTTTCATGGCGCACCACGCGAACAGACGCTCACATTCTAAACGCTGAATCTGGCGGGCTAACGAATGCTTTTCAGAGCCTGCCAGTGACCGGGCCTCATCGCACCACTTGATAAACAAATGAGGGTCCCATGCATCCTTCAAACACCAGCCCGTTTTCGCGGAAGCTAGCAAGGTTTTCGTATCCACATATATGGCGTCGAAAACCGGATGT
>Ga0302320_10030205_pt1 | contig 10338 bp, 6 predicted proteins | sample Bog_T0_3_FD_202130 | JGI IMG/M metagenome (GOLD analysis project Ga0302320, IMG submission 202130) | Peat permafrost microbial communities from Stordalen Mire near Abisko, Sweden - Bog_T0_3 | ecosystem: Environmental > Terrestrial > Soil > Wetlands > Peat | place: Sweden: Abisko, Stordalen Mire... | reverse complement strand
AGCAGAATCGGGCGGCGCGGAACCATCGGGAGCATCGCGCCGTAAAGCAAACCGACAAGCAGCGACGTGACGATGTGAATCGCCGAGGCGACCAGAAAACTTTCCATATGAAACGCGTTAAGTGAACTCTTGCCCAGCATCAACGACTGCGAATAAATCGCCGCGGCCAACAGGTTAATCGGATACCACACGCTTCCCTGCTTTAGGATTCCGTAAGCGATGGCGAGAATCGCCATGGCGACCGAACCGGCGAGGCCGCCTTTGATTCCAGCAGAAACCGGATAGTAGGAAATCGGCAAATAGGCGCGAATGTGTTCGGGAGCGAGATCGAATGTTTTCACTTGGGCACGTAACGTGAGGACGCTTTCCGGCTCGGCATGTTCGAGAGCTACCGATTCGTGCCGCTCGTGCGGAAGCACGTCGCGGAACCATCCAACGCATCCGGCGACGACTAAGATTCCGCCGAGAACACTCACCGCGGCACTGGTAACCATTCCGCCAAAAACGAGTGCCACGCCGAATGCGAGCGCGATCGGCCACGGTGTCGGCGCGGGCAAAGCCACAGTGTTCGCCACGACGGGTGATTCGGATATGTGTTTTGAGTCAGCCACGTTTCTTGTATTTCCTCAGCGCCCCACTACGTAGACGACCGTGAAAACGACCACCCAGACGACATCGACGAAGTGCCAGTAGAGAGACAGCACGTCCACGCGCTCGGCGTGCTCTTGTTTCACGCGCCCACCGAGCGCAAACGCCATCACGATGCTTAGGCCCAGCAGACCAACAATGACGTGAAAGGCATGAAGCCCAATCAGCGAATAGTACGTCGTACCGAACAAGTTCGTTTGAATCGTCAAGCCTCGCTCGTAAATCAGGCGTTGCCACTCGCGGCCGGTTCCGATCAAGAAAATCGCGCCCAGGGCAATCGTTGTAAACCACAGCGCGGAAAACAGGCCCGTTTTATTCTGACGCAGCGCGCGAATCGCAAAATGAATCGTCAGGCTGCTCGAGAGCAAACAAATCGTATTGAAAATCGGGAGTTCGAGAACTTCTGTCGGCGTGGGGCCGTTCAGGCTCTTTCCGATGTAAAAAACATAAGCGACGACGAAAATCGTGAAGATCGCAGATTCCGCTGCGATCAAACAGAACATCCCCACGCGGCCGCGGGAGGGCAATGCCCATGGCGATTCGATCGTAGGTGCGAGTGAGGTAACAGAAGCCATGTCAGCGATTCGTCCTATTCATATTTCCAGTCCGGGTCTTCGGGATGTTTCAAATCCCACAGCGGCCTGCGGCTGTACACACTTGGGATATCCGCGAAATTGTAAACGGGCGGCGGTGACGTGGTGGACCATTCGAGAGTCCATGCGTCCCACGGATCGTTGCCGGCATCCCGCCCCTTCCAGTACGACCACGCCATGTTGCCAACGAAAATGAGAATCGCTGTCGCTTGAAAGAAGACGCCGAGAGAACAAATTTTGTTCCAGATTTCCCAGCCTCGACCGGGCTCGTAGGTGTAAATGCGGCGAGGCATGCCAAGCAGCCCGGGAATGTGCATGAAATCAAAGGTGAGGTGAAAACCGATCACAAAAAGCCAGAAGTGCCACTTCCCCAAAGTCTCGTTGAGCATTTTTCCGCTCATCTTTGGGAACCAGTAGTAGAACGCAGCGAAAATGGCAAACAGGATTCCGCCGACAATTACATAATGAAAGTGCGCGATGACGAAGTACGACCCGCTGAGCTGCCAATCGAATGGCGCGGCCGAAAGCATGATTCCCGTCAGGCCAGCAATCAGGAATTGGAACAGAAAACCAAGACAGAAAAGCATCGGCGTCTTGAAAATAATTTTTCCGCCCCACATAGTGCCGAGCCAATTGAAGATTTTGATTCCAGTGGGAATGCCAACAGCCATCGTGGTGATGGCAAAAAAACTGTTAGCGTAGGAATTCATACCGATCGTGAACATGTGATGGGCCCAAACGCTGAAGCTGACGAATCCGATAGCGACGGTCGCGGCGACCATGATCGGATAGCCGAAAATCGGCTTACGCGAAAACACCGGAACGATCTCCGATATGAAACCGAATGCCGGGATTACCAGGACGTACACCTCAGGATGCCCGAAAATCCAGAAAAAGTGCATCCAGATCACCGCCGAGCCGCCGGCTTGCGTATCGAAAAAATGCGCGCCGAGATAGCGGTCGATGCAGATCATTCCCTGCGCGGCGGTGAGCGGAGAGATTACAAACAGGACCATGCCGGACATGACCAGACTCATCCAGGCGAACAGCGGCATGCGGTGCATGGTCATTCCCGGGCAGCGAAGGCAAACGATCGTGGTCACTAAATTCACCGCCGTTCCGATGCTGCCGAATCCCGAGACCAGCAGTCCGAGCGTCCAAAAATCCGTACTGTGGCCGAGGGAAAAAACTTTCGAAGTTAGTGGCGCATAAGCGAACCAACCGACGTCGGGTGCGCTGCCCGCACCGTACAAGCCGAATCCGCCGATAAAACTAAAATACAGAAGCAGGCCGCCGAACGCGGTGAGCCAGAAGCTGAATGCGTTCAGGCGTGGGAATGCCATATCGCGCGCGCCGATCATCAGCGGCACGGTGTAGTTGGAAAAACCAAAGAGAATTGGCATGGCCACGAAAAAAATCATGGTGGTGCCGTGCATGGTGAACATGCGGTTGAAGACTTGCGGAGATACGAAGTGATTATTCGGGACGGCGAGCTGCACGCGCATGATCGTGGCTTCGACGCCGCCGATCACTAGGAAAACCAACGCATAACCTATATAGAGAATTCCGAGGCGTTTGTGATCGACAGTGACGGCCCACTCGTGCAGACGCTCGGCCAGGGAGCGCGTCGAAAGCCCTGTCGGCGCGATTGCTAGAGTTTCAGACGCCACAACTCCTCCGTGGTCCCACTAGCGAAGCGTTTCCATGTACGCAGTCAGCGAGTTTAAGTCTTGCTCAGTTAAACGCATCGCCGGCATCAGTGAGCCGGGCTTGATTGCGTCCGGATCTTCAATCCAAAGTTTCAGGTTCGCAGGTGTGTTTGTTGCGGCGCCGGCGGCGATGGTTTCGCGGCTCATCAAATGGGTCAGGTCGGGACCGAAGCGCCCGTCGGCGACAGTTCCCCGCACCGTGTGGCAATTGATGCAGGACGTGGCCTCAAATATTTCGCGCCCTTTCGCAGCATCGGCATTCGTGAGAGCGACGGCGACCGCTGAACGCGATTGTGAACGGACCCACGCATCGAAGTCCGATCGAGAATCCACGTAAACCCGCAACAGCATCAGCGCGTGTTGGGTGCCGCAATATTGGGCGCACTGGCCCAGATACAGCCCGGTGTGGTGCGGATCAATCCACATTTGATTGACGCGATTGGGAATCAGATCGGTCTTGCCGGCCAGCCGCGGCACCCAAAAGCTGTGATCGGTATCGGCCGAAAGCAATTTCAAGAACGTGGGCGTCGGGCTGACTGAATCGCTGACGGGAATGTGCAGTTCGTTGGCGGTGACGACGCCGAGACCGGGATAACGGAATTCCCACCAGAACTGATGTCCGATGGCCGTGACGTCAATTGAGTCCGGCGAGCGGTCGGCGTCCTGCACCTGGGCTATCACTCGGGCGGTGGCGAGAAATAGCATCACGACGATCAACACCGGAATCACGGTCCAAGCCAGCTCGATCTGATTGCTTCCGTAGACCTGCGGCGGCTCGCGATGATCGTCACTTCGCCTCATGCGAAATTTCACGGTGGCGTAGAGCAGCAGCGTGAAGACAACAACGAAAATTACAGTGGTAATCGAAAGGACGAAAAGCGCGAGGCCATAGATGTGATCGGCGGGAGTGGAGTCGGGAGAGAAGATACTCGGGATCAGCGAATTTGCCGGCGGCTCAGCGAAGATGGAGGAGCTCGCGGTGAGAATTCCAACAAATACCGGGAACCACCGGGCGAACTGAATCAACCTTGGTCGGCCAGGGGCGCGGACTGTGGGCTCGGATTTCATGGAACAAATTGCAGCACGCCGGAAGCTACGCGCGCGAATTTACCATATTCGTGCTCAAAGGAAAATGAATGCGTCAGAAATAGCAAAGAATGGGCTGGAGAAAGATCGCGGTTTCCGGGCTCTATTGCGGCAATCCGATGCCGGACTTCTGCATGAAATCGCGAATTTTCGCCACGTAATCATCGACAGCGGTTCGAGTCTGCTCGTCCCGCCAACCGAGTTCTCGCCCCAGCAGTGCGCCGACCGACGGAGCGGCCCGGATCGCGTCCTTCCAACTCCACAGTTGCAAACCCGTGCGGCGGGCCAGAACATCTTCGATGGTCGCCGCCATTTCCTCGCGCGCGGCAAATACGACTTCGGCAAGAATAGGCAAAGCGTCAGAAACGATTAGCTCCGCGAGAAACGGGTCGGATTTTACGAGTTCCATCACATGGTCGGCACGGGTTCCAAATTTCTGAGCGAGATGGCGCGCGGTAACTTCGGAAATGCCAAAATGCGCGGCGAGCGTTTCCCAGTAATCATCCGAGTATCCTTCGGAGCCCACGAGGGGGTGGTTCAGAGTGCTGCACGGTCCAGACGCGCCGCCGATGTGTTTTTGAACTTCGTCGATGGTGTCTTCAGCCATGGCACGATGCGTAGTCCACTTCCCTCCCATGATACTGACGAGGCCACTGGCGGGATCAAATTCCACTTCATGATCGCGCGCGAGTTTTTTTGTGTCGGTCGATTTTCCGGAACTGACCAGAGGCCGCGCGCCAGCCGTGGCGCTGAGGACTTGGCTGGGCGCGACGGGCCGCTCGAGATATTTGTTGAGGTAGCGCAACAGGTATTCGACTTCTTCGCTCTTCACATAGAGTTCGTCGTCGGGCTTCACTTCGTCGTCGGTGGTGCCGACGAGCAGTCTGCCGAACCAAGGAATCGCAAAAAGGACGCGGCCGTCGTCGGTTTTGGGAATCAGCATCGCGTCTTCGCTCGACAGGACTTCAAGCGGCAGCAGGATGTGGACGCCTTTGCTGGTTCTCATGCGGGGTCGAGTGCCGGGCGAGGCCATCTGGCGGAGAGCGTCGGCGTGCGGGCCGGTGGCATTTACGAAGGTGCGAGCGTAAACCGTGAAGGATCGCCGCGAGACCTGATCGCGGACTTCGACGCCAGTGATTTTTCCAGCGGTGTCTTTGTAGAAACCGGTGACACGTGCGTAATTCAATGGTTCACCGCCGGCCTCTGCAAACGTCTTCACCAGCGCGAGATTGTAGCGGGCGTCGTCAAATTGGCCGTCGGCATACATGACGCCGCCGACAATCTTTTCGGCGGCGAGGGCCGGCATTCGGTCGAGGGCTTGTTTCCGTGAAATGAAATAGCTGCGCTCCAGGCCGTCGGGGCCGGCGATCCAGTCGTAGAGTTTTAGTCCGACTTCGAGATAGAGAACCTGAAACCAACTGAAGCACGGCGTAAGGAAGAGTTTCGTCCGCGTCAGGTACGGCGCGTTGCGGAGCATGTGAATGCGCTCGTGCAGCGCGCGCTTCAAGACTGCGTATTCTTTCGGATCGAGGCCGGTGATCGCTTCTTCGAGATAACGGACGCCGCCGTGCGCCATCTTCGTCGAAGTGCTGGATGTGACCGAAGCAAAATCGCCGGCATCGAGGAGCACAGTCTTGAAGCCGCGAAGCTGCGCGTCTAGCGCGCAGGCCGAGCCGGTGGCGCCTCCGCCGATCACGCAAATATCGAAGGATTGTTCCGCGATGCTTTCGATCGCTCCGGGGCGGGATTTCACTGCAATACTCCGTAAATCGTCTGCGATCACTCGAGCAAATACCGTAAGGCCTCAGGGCGTGAGGTTCGGAGTCGATTCTAAGTTGTGTTGCGAAGCAAACCAAGCGCAGCGTGCGGGTTTACGGCTTTGAAACCGAGGCGAAGTGGCCGACGGGAGCGCTCAGGCGCGTGTCCTTTAGAGTGAGAGGCTTTCGCGAAGGATCGCGCCACTCGCGGCCTTCGCGGCGGAGCAATTCCATCGCCGCCTCAGGTCCCCAACTTCCCGCGGCGTAGTTTGGAAAATCGCGCGGCGGAATTGCCTTCCAGACGTCTAGGATCGGTTGAACGACCGTCCAGGAAGCTTCTACCATGTCTGCGCGTTGAAACAACGTCGGATCGCCCATCATGCAATCGTAAAGCAACGTTTCGTAGCCGGTGGAAGGCACGGTGCCGAAATAGTCGGCGTATTGAAAATCCATGTTGACGGCGCCCAAGCGGACGACAGGCCCGGGCACTTTGGCCTCGAAGCTCAGCGAAATTCCTTCGTTCGGCTGAATATTCAGCACAAGTTCGTTGGGCGGAATTTTTTCGACCGACGTCTTGCGGAACAAGACGAACGGCGGCCGACGGAATCGAATCACGATTTCGGTAGCGCGCTCTTTCATGCGCTTTCCAGTACGCAGGTAGAACGGAACTCCCGCCCAGCGCCAGTTGTCGATGTTGAGCGAGAGCGCAACAAACGTCTCGGTGGTGGATTGCGGACTCACATTCGGCTCGGTGCGGTATGCGGGGACGAGCCTGCCGTCAATCACGCCCTCGCCGTACTGCCCGCGAACAGCGTGATCGAGCACGCGCTCTGGATTTAGCGGCTGGATGGCGCGGAGAATTTTGGTCTGTTCGTCGTGCACCGCGACGGCATCGAATGAAATCGGCGGCTCCATCGCGGTAAGTGTGATGAGTTGAAGAATGTGGTTGGGCACCATGTCGCACATGGCGCCGGCCCTGTCGTAGTAATCGCCGCGCAGTTCGACGCCCAGCTCTTCGGCGACGGTAATCTGCACATGATCCACGTAGCGGCGGTTCCATACTGGCTCGAAAATGCCGTTGGCGAAGCGGAACGCCAGAATATTTTGGACGGTTTCTTTGCCAAGGTAATGGTCGATGCGGTAGATCTGGTGTTCGCTCAGCACCTTCCCGATTTCACGATTCAGCGCGACGGCGCTCAAAAGGTCGTGGCCGAAAGGCTTTTCGATTACGACGCGCTTCCATTTTCCCTGCTCTTCGCGGGTGAGACCGGCCGAACCGAGCTGCTGGATTACGATCGGGAAAAATGTGGGGCTAGTCGCGAGATAGAAAAGGCAATTCCCCAACGTGCCTTGCTCGATTTCGACTTTCTGAAGCAGGTCGCCGAGATTCTTGAAAAGTTCCGGATCCTCAAAATCGCCCGAGAGATAGTACAGGCGGCTCTTGAACCAGTCCCAGGAAGCGTCATCGACTTCGCCGGTGGCGAACTCATGAATATCTCTGGTTGCCTTGGCGCGAAATGCTTCGTGCGTGGATTCCTGAAGCGAGACGCCGATGATGGCGAAATTCAGCGGCAGCAGGTTGCTTTTGGAGAGATTGTAGAGCGCGGGGATGAGCTTGCGCTTCGTTAAATCGCCGCAAGCGCCAAAAATCACCATGATACAGGGCGGCGCGGGGTGGCCCAATTCATCGTCGGGCACTTCAGCGGAATTCAAATTCTCCAAGAGGCTGTCCTCCGTGGCCACGAGCGCGAGGGAAGCCGGCGCGCTGGCACGTGAATGCGCCGCTTCGCTCGCGAACGATACGGCTCTACCCTACGAAAGCGCTTGTGCGATGGCTTGTTGTAGCGTGGCCAATCCCGCTGCCAGATCAGCGCCCAAGTGGACACGCAGCGCGCGGCGTCCGCGGTCCGCTAACACTTGAAAATCGCCGCGCGCCTGGGCCGCTTTCACAATGCCAAACGTGTACGTCTGGCCCGGAACTTTCAAGTCAGCCGCATCATCGCAAGTGACCTGAAGGAACACGCCGGAGTTCGGACCGCCCTTATAGGCCTGTCCAGTTGAATGCAGGAATCGCGGACCGAAACCGAGACACGTGGCGACGCGTTTTTTGTCCCGCACCGCGAGGCGCGAAATCTGCAATTGGTCTTGATGAGCGTCGTTTCGCTGAATGTAGGCGAGCAACGCAAAATAATCGTTCGCCTGCAGGCGATTTAAGTGCGCGCGAAGATACGAAACAAGCGTCGGATTCGAGCCGACCGCCTTCTTTAGAGCATCTTCATTCTTCGGATCGGTGAAGAGCTTGATGCCCTTCTCTTCGAAAAATGAGGCTTCTGCGGGCAGCGAACCGACCTTCTCATATTGATCGGTGAGCTTGCGAGTTTCGATTTTGCTGGCTTCGACATCGGGCTGGTTGAACGGGTTGATTCCGATGATTGAGCCGGCGACGGCGGTAGCGATCTCCCATCGATAAAATTCCTCGCCGAGTTCGTACGGATCGCCGACGGCGATGTGAACGACAGGCTGTCCGGCCTTTTCGAGGGCCGCGACTGCCGCATCCAACTTCGCCTCCGACGAATTTTCCAATCGCAGGTACGCGAAAATGCGATCGGTGCCATAAACTTCGGGGGCGCCGATCGTTTCGCGGTCTACGGGAATCAATCCTTTGCCTTCTTTGCCAGTCGATTCCGCAAGTAACTGTTCGAGCCAAGCGCCGAGGTCGGAAATTCCGGCGGAGGTGAAAATCGTAACCTTATCGCGACCGGTCGTTTGGAGTGTGCCGAGAATCGCGCCTAAAATCGCGCCGGGATTTTGATCGGCGGGCACGGATGCGCCGCAGGCTTTGACCATCTCATCCACACGCGCAAGAAATTTCGAGAGATCGACTCCTTGAATCGCGGCGGGAACCTTTCCGAAATTCGAGAGCGCGGAGTAGCGGCCGCCGATGCTCGGGACGCCGTAGAAAATCGCGCGAAAACCGTCCTGCTCGGCGACTTTCTGCATGTGCGAGCCGGGATCGGTGATGGCGATGAAGCGCTTTCCCGCATCGGCCGCGCCCACCGCTTTCGTCACCAGGTCGTAGAAATATTGCTTGAAGATGTTTGGCTCGAGCGTGCTGCCGGACTTGCTGGCCACAATGAAGACGGACTTCGAGACGTCGATACTGTTCTCGACGGCACGAACCTGTGCGGGATCGGTCGAGTCAAGTACGTGCATTTGCGGGTGACCGGGAATTTTGCCGTAGGTCTTTTCGAAAACCTCCACGCACAAACTCGATCCGCCCATGCCGAGCAGCACAGCGTGCGTGAAGCCGGCTTTCTGGATATCTTCGGCCAGCTTCTTGTAATCGCTGTAGCGGCTTTCCGGGGAGATCGGCTTGTCGGCTTCGTTCAGCCAACCAAGCCACTTGCTTTCGTCCTGGTTGGTCCAAAGCGTCGCGTCGCCGGCCCACAGACGTTTGACTTTGTCAGTTGTCTTCCAATTCTCAAGGGTGCCTTTTACGGACGCCGCGAGATTGCCGGGAAGGTTGTACGTCAGCTTATTCACTTCGACCCTCCGGCAACTTTGTCCATGTGCGTTTGAACGGCGCCAAGCAATTTGTCGAACGCTTCCGCAAATAATTTCACGCCGTCTTCGGTGAGCTTGTCGGTTGCGGCTTTCATCGAGATACCGGCTTTTGCCAAACCATCCATCGTTGACTTCGCGGCCGGAACGTTTTCCTCCAGGCTGGCGCGTGGTTTACCGTGGTCGCGGAAGGCGTCGTAGGTGGCCGGAGGAATCGTATCGACCGTGTTCGGGCCGATCAATCCTTCGACGTAATAGATGTCGCTGAACGCGGGATCTTTTGTGCTGGTGCTGGCCCAGAGCACGCGCTGAGTCTGTGCTCCCTTCGCCGCAAGAGCTTCCCAACGTGGACCGCTAAAAAGATTCTTGTAACTCTGATAGGTGAGTTTTCCGTTGGCAATTGCGACCTGGCCTCGCAGCTTCGCGAGCGAATCTTTGTCAGCGTCACTTGTTGCCGACTTCGATTTCGCGTCGATTTGGCCGTCAATGAGAGTGTCAATGCGGCTGATGAAGAAACTCGCCACACTGGCGACGCCGCTAATGTCCGCGCCCGTCTTTGCCAACGCTTCGAGTCCGGAAATGTAGGCCTCGGCGACGCGCTCATATACATCCTGCGCGAACAACAGCGTCACGTTGATGTTGATGGCCTCGCTGATCAACTGCTTGATGGCGGGAATGCCTTCGGCCGTGCCGGGAACTTTGACCATCAAGTTCTTTCGGCCGACGGTCTTCCACAAGCGGCGTGCTTCATCAAGCGTCTCGGCCGTCTTATGAGCGAGGTACGGCGAGACTTCCATGCTGACGTATCCGTCTCGGCGGGCAGTCTTTTCGTACACCGGCTGCATCAGGTCTGCAGCCGCCTGAATGTCTTTGATCGCGACCTTTTCGTAGATCGCTTTCGCGTTCAAGCTTTTGTCTTTCGAAAATGCATCGAGGTCGCCGGCATAATCCGCGCTCGTGGCGAACGCTTTCTCGAAAATCGAG
>Ga0302320_10030204_pt1 | contig 10338 bp, 7 predicted proteins | sample Bog_T0_3_FD_202130 | JGI IMG/M metagenome (GOLD analysis project Ga0302320, IMG submission 202130) | Peat permafrost microbial communities from Stordalen Mire near Abisko, Sweden - Bog_T0_3 | ecosystem: Environmental > Terrestrial > Soil > Wetlands > Peat | place: Sweden: Abisko, Stordalen Mire... | reverse complement strand
TACCTCGCCAGATAGCCGTCATGCTGCTCCCGGTACGGCGACGGCATCAGGTTGCAGACATTCTGGCCGACAATCTCGTCCGCTGGATAGCCGAACAGGCGCTCCGCGGTGGTGCTGAACGAGCGCATGACGCCGCGATTGTCGATGACGATCATCGCGTCCGGCACGGTTTCCAGCACCGAACGCAGATGCGCCTCGCGCTCCTCCAGCGCGACCTGTGCCCGCTTCGCCGCGGTGATGTCGCGCACCGCGATGGAGGCGCCTTGCAGACGGCCGGTCCTGTCCCACAGCGGAAATGCCGTCAGGGACACGTCGATGATCTCGCCGTTCTTGCAGTGGCGCCGGGTTTCATGGTGCTCGATGTGTTCGCCGTGCCTGATCCGCTCCAGGATTTGCCGCGTGTCATCGTCCTGCCCCGGCGGGATCAGCGCCGAAACCGGGCGGCCGATGATGTCGGTTGCAGAGTATCCGAGCAGGATTTCCGCACCGGCGGACCAGTCGGCCACGCTGCCGTCCAGCGCCACACCGACGATCGCCGCGTCGGCGGACGGCATCAGGCGGATGTCATCCGTCCCGGCCGGGCGGCGGCCGGCGTCGATCAGGATGCCGATCGCCTCGGTGCCGGTGACTCGGCCGCGGGCGCGCAGCCATTGGTTGGTGGCGGCGGCGCGAATGTCGAAGTCGAAGCCATGCTGCCCGGCGGCACTTTGCCGCAGGATGGTGTCAGCGAACGCGCGGTCGTCGGGATGCAGCAGGTCGAGCAAGCCCGCCAAGGAATCCGGGACGGCAGTCGCACAGCCCAGCAGGCCCGCGGCGTGGCGGGACAGGCTGACCGTGCCGGTATCGGTTTCCCAGTGCCAAGGGCCGATATCCGCGGCCTCCAGCGCCTGGCTGGAGGATATGGCGGACGGGATGGCTGGGCTCGAGGGCATGATGGATTCGCTACCGCGGTCTTTGACCGCGCACATTACCACGAATGTCCGCCGGTTGGTATGCGCTGACCCCGTGATGAAACCGTTGACGCAAATCAATGCATTACATGCTGCATTGCGGCATCAAAGACACCCGATGGTTTGACCGAAATGGAGGGAAACCATGCCGCTACGTGATCTGGTTGTGCTGCTTGACGGGTCGCCGCGCGACGACGCCAAACTGGCTGTGGCCATTGGCCTCGCCCGGCGGGATCGTGCCCATCTGACCGGCCTGTGCCCGTCGGAGCTTCTGCTGCCGCCGGACATGTCCTTCGCGCTCGGTGGCTACCCGGATCTTTGGGCGATTCCCGAATTCGCCCAGCAGATCGAATCCGAGGCGAAGGCGAAGGGCGCGCTGATCGAAGCGGCGTTCCGCGAACGCATGCGCCGCGAAGACATCAGCAGCGAATGGGTGTTCGACAAGGGGCCGCTGGTCCCAGCCGTGGTGCACCGTGTGCAGGCGTCCGATCTGCTGGTGCTCGGCCAGACCGATCCGGACAATCCGCCATCGGTCGTGGCGCGCGCGCTGATCGAGGACGTGCTGATGATCGCCGGGCGTCCATTGCTCCTGATCCCCTACGCCGGGGAGTTCGCAACGGTGGGCAAGAACGTGCTCATCGGCTGGACCCGCACGCGCGAGTCGGCTCGGGCAGTGCATGACGCGCTGCCGCTGATCGCGCCGTCGGCCACGGTCACCGTGCTGACGGTCGAGGCCGGCCGGGGCAAGCCGGATACGCGAATCCTGCCGACGGCGGATATCGCCGAGCATCTGGCCCGGCACGGTCTGACGGTTTCGGCGGCCCGGACGGTGGTCAGCGACGGACTGACACCGGCGGATGCACTGTTGGATTATGCGTCGGACATCGGCGCGGATCTGCTTGTCGTCGGCGGCTACGGACATTCGCGGACCCGGGAGATGATCCTGGGCGGCGTGACACGGGACCTGCTGCAGCACATGACGGTGCCCGTGCTGATGTCGCACTGAGGGGGGGCTGGCCGGCGGAGGCGAACAACCCGCTGGCCATGGCCCGGCTTGTCCCGGCTACCGCACGTGGAACCTGTGCTTGCGCGGGTGGCCCCGGTTAGCCGGGGATTGACGAGAGCATAAGATCAAACTTTCCGCTGATGCTCGGCGATCCTCGCCAGGATGCGGTGACGAATCGCCGGATGGGTCACGCCCTCAAGTGCCGCGGTGAACACCTCGACGGCCTTGTTCGTCTGGCCGCCCGCGATCAGCATGTTGCCGTAGTGCTCCAGCGATTCCGTCCGGTCGTGTTCGTTGGCCTCGATATAGGCGGCGCGCCGGGCAATCTTCAGCGCTTCGTCCATGCGTCCGGCCGCGGCCTCCATCTCGCTCAGATAGCGGAACAGCCGGCTGGAGGGCTTGATCCCGATCGCGGCGTTCAAAGCGGCGATGGTGCGCTCGGGGCCGCCGCCGTTGGTGTTGACGAAAAGTGCCGCCCGCTCCCACGCTTCGGCGGTGCCGATCGACGCGGCGAGCCGCTCGACGGCATCCAACTGCGACGCGTCGCGCACCAGGGCCGGGCGCTTCCGGATCACGCAGCACTGGCGATACACCAGCACCTCGTCCACCCAGTTGCGGGCATAGCCACGGAAACCCCAATCCAGCGCGGGATCGAGTTGCCCCGTCATCAGGCTCCGGCTGAGCTCGAAGACATAGTCGATCGGATCGACCTGCGCCTGGCTGCCGCGCCGGAGATCGCGGGCGACCGCCTGCAACGGCCGGATCCCCTCGATGACATAATAGCCGCCCGGCTCCAGCGCCGGGAACAGCGTCTCGAACGTGAACAGCACGTGCTGCGAGCGGTGCGAGCCGTCGTCGATGATGATGCGCGGCGGATACCGGCGGGTCAGATCGAACAGGAAGCCCGGATCATCGCGTGACCCGGCCTCGATGACAATGCCGTCCTCATCGTGGCTGAGGCCTTGATCCTGGCTGTCCACGCCGATTATCGTTGCGACTTCGAAGTATGACCGCCAGGTCGCGACGGACGCGTAATTGAAGATCCCAACCTCGATGAAATTGAACTGCTCCCGGCGCATGGCGGCGAACAGAGTGCCGTAATGCCGCAGGTAATCATACCGGAACGACGACTTCTCGTTTCCGAAAGTCGCACCGATGATGTCCAGCTCTTCCATGTCGAGCGGGTACTAGCCGATCAGATCGACGACAGGCAATCGCTTGGCTCAGCCATGCTGAACCGGTTAATGATTGGTCACTTCGATCATCGCCCGCACCCTCGGGTAGACCTCCCGCGCCCAGCGCGAGCCGCTGAAGACGCCATAGTGCCCGACGCCGGCCTGCAGGTGCTGCCGCTTCTGGCTGTTGCGCAGACCGCTGCACAAATCCAGAGCCGCCATCGTCTGGCCGACGGCGCAAATGTCGTCGCGTTCCCCCTCGACGGTCAGCAGGGCGGTGCGGCGGATCGCCTGCGGCCGCACCGGCTGTCCGTGCCAGGTCAGCTTGCCGAGCGGCAGGTCGTGGTCCTGGAACACCTTCTGCACCGTCTCCAGGTAGAACTCCGCCGGCAAATCCATCACCGCATTATATTCGTCGTAGAATTTCCGGTGCGCATCGGCGGCGACCACATCGCCGCAGGCCAGCGCGCGGTATTGCGCCATGTGGGCGTTGATATGCCGGTCCAGGTTCATCGACATGAAGGCGGTGAGCTGGAGGAACCCGGGATAGACCCGGCGGTAGGCGCCGGGGTAGCGCCAGGGCACCCGGGCGATCAGTTTCTTCTCGAACCATTCGATCGAGTGGCCCTTCGCCAGCTCGTTCACCTTGGTCGGGTTTTGCCGCGTGTCGATCGGCCCCGCCATCAGCGTCAGGCTGCGCGGCTGGGCGCGGTTTTGCGTTTCCGCCATAACCGCCGTCGCGGCCAGCGCGGCGACGCATGGCTGACACACCGCAACCATGTGGCTGCCTTCGCCGATGGTCTCCATGAAGCGGATCATGGTGTCGACATATTCGTCGAATCCGAACGTGCCCTCGGACAGCGGAATGTCCCGGGCGTTTTTCCAGTCGGTGATATAGACGTCATGATCCGGCAGCAGGACCGCGACGGTGCCGCGCAGCAGAGTGGCGAAGTGCCCCGACATCGGGGCGACCACCAGCACCCGCGGCTGCACCACGTCGGTCTCCTTGCGGAACCGCAGCAGCGTGCCGAACGGAGTCTCCAGGGTTGATTCTTCAATGACGCCAACGACATCGTTGCCCATTCGCGTGGTCCGGAAGCCGTAATCCGGCCGCGAATGGCTCAGCCCGCCGTCGGCGAGCATGCTGCACGCGGCGCCTAGCTGCCGCAGCGGCGCCGGGGTATACTCCCCCATGTCAATGGATTTCAGGACGCCAGCGCCCAATTTGGCGAGTTGACGAGCGGGAAACAGCAGGTCAGCCTGCGCTTGATATATTTTGTAGATCATTGCCTGCCGCGTCACGCCACCCTTGCTATCGACCAATCTCTATCATTCCCGGACGTATGTCATTAGAATGTCGTCACGCTAACACAAGGCCTCGCCACCACATCGAAGCTGTTGTTAAATCGCGACGCAGCATGCCAGCAGGATCAGGGGTTGTCACTATGGCGGGAGCCACGCTTCTCATAAGCAGTAAAAATTATTCCTCGTGGTCATTGCGCGGCCACCTTCTGGTGCGCCTGGCGGGGTTGGCCTTCGAGGAAAAGGTCGTCGATCCGGATGATCCCGAGAACCGTAAGGAGCTGTTGTTGCAGTCTTCCTCGATCCGGATCCCGGCGTTGATGCATGACGATCTGATGATCTGGGATACCCTGGCCATCGCCGAGTACCTGAACGAAACTTTTCCGAATGCAGGCATGCTGCCGGCGGATCGTTTGGCACGCGCACGGTGCCGCTCGATCTCCGGGGAGATGCACTCCGGATTCGCGGTGTTGCGCGAGGCGCTGCCGATGAACCTGCGAACCTTCAGACCGCGCTTTGCGGTCTGGTCAGCGGTGCAGGCGGATATCGATCGCATCACCGAAATATGGCGCGAGTGCCTGGAGACCTGGAAAGGGCCGTGGCTGTTCGGCGCCAAGCCCACCATCGCCGATGCGATGTATGCGCCGGTGGTCACCCGCTTCCGCAGCTACGACGTGAAGATGGACAAGACCTGCGAGCGGTATTGCCAGCAGATCACGGCGTGGCCGGAGATGAAAGAGTGGTTCGCCGCCGCCCAGCAGGAGCCGGACCAGATCGACGAACTCGACGTCGAGTTCTGAGGCACTACGGCGGCCCTGCTTATCAGGAAGGGCCGCCGGGACCGGCTACCACGGTTTTGGCGCGGGCACCGGCACCGGGCCATCCACGTCGATCGTGCCGAAATTCGCCGGGCCGACAACCTCCAGGTATTCCATGTCCGGCGAGTAGTCGAACAGGTAGTGGGTAATGCCCGGGCGCTGATGCACGCAGTCGCCGGCGGCGACGAGGTGCTCCTTGTCCTCGTACATGAACTTCGCCCAGCCCTTCAGCATCAGCACGATGTGGAACTCGGCCTGGTGCTGATGCCAGCCGGTGCCTTTTTCCGGCGCCTGTTTGGCGCGGACCAGTTGCGCGATTACCCGCCCGCCGGTGGCACCGGCTATCCCGAGGTCGCGATACTCAAAAAACGTGCGCAGCCCGTCGCTGATCCAGGGCGTGTCTCCAGGCTTGACGTGGGCAAACGTGTTGACCATCGGCTTGTCGAGCATGCGGAAGGCTCCCTTCTGAAATGGCTGCCGCCGGGCACTGGTTTCCCGTGCGGCCGTTTGCGAAGCAGCCTGCTTTCAGGATTTTCCTCCCGCGGTCCGGCGTCCGGAAGCAGCCATTCCGATCGCGATACCGATTGGTAGCGTGGCATGCCGGGGAGATCCCGGCAACGCTATTGCGAGCCTTTCCGGCCGCGAGACCGGCTTCTCACGCAGCCGCTACCCGGCGTATCGCCGGTTCCGCTGTCGTTCCGGAGAGCGCGGCGAGAACAGCCGAACGTGTCCGCCGCTCGGGTAATTTGCCTTTTTGACATGCCACGCTCCGATCCCCATGCCAAGATAGGCCCCATCGCGATGGGGGCAGCATAAGCCAGATAACGGTCACGGCATCCGGGGCGGCATGGAAGCAGTCATGGCAGGGTCCTTTTGTCGCAACGCTGCAAAGGGAACGTCTGCGGACCCGCGAAAAAAGCATATTGGGAACAGGAACATGAGCGCTGCATGACAACAATTGCCATCATCGGCGCCGGTTTCAGCGGCACGCTGCTGTCTTTGCATCTGCTGCGGCGTTGCCCGCCGCCCACCCGCCTTGTGCTGATCGAGCGCAACAGCCAGTTCGGCCGCGGGCTGGCCTACTCCAGCGGCAACCCCAGCCATATCCTGAACGTCCCCGCGGCCCGCATGAGTGCGTTTCGCGACAAGCCGAACGACTTCCTGGAGTGGCTGACCCGTCAGCCTGACACCGCGTTTGGCGACGCCCCGCCCGGCCCTCAAACCTTCGCCCCGCGCCGCCTGTTCGGCGCCTACATCCGGGCCCTGCTCAACGACGAAATCAAGCGCAACGGTCGCGATCGGCTTGAACTGATCAAGGGCGACGTTATCGGCCTGGACCGGGCCGCTCACCCGCTGAAGCTGACACTGGATCGCGGACGCGCGATCGAGGCCGATATAGCGGTGCTGGCCATGGGCAACTTCCCGCCCGAACCTATGCCGGCCGCCAACCCGGATTTCTACGATACCCCGTTCTATCGTCCCGACCCCTGGGCCTTCGACGCTCTGACGGAGCTTGAGTCCGAAGCGGCGGTCCTGCTGGTCGGAACCGGGCTGACAATGGTGGATGCGGTCACGTCGCTTTTGGATCAAGGGCACCGTGGGCCGATCTACGGCTTGTCGCGCCGAGGCTTGCTGCCGCGCCGGCATGCCGGGCTTCCAGTGCCCTCGCCATCAAAGGAGCCGTACCCGACCAGCGTCAACGCCTTGACGCGGTTCCTGCGCACGGAAGCCGCGCGCGCCATCGCCGAGGGCAGCGGCTGGCAGCCGGTGATCGATGGACTTCGTCCGTTCACCACCGATGTTTGGCAGGCGATGCCGTTGCCGGACCGCAAGAGATTCCTGCGCCATTTGCGGCCCTGGTGGGATGTGCACCGGCATCGCATGGCAGGCCACGTTGCGGACCGCATCGATGCCGCGCGCTCGGCCGGGCAATTCCGCGTGCTGGTCGGACGGGTGCACGATTATATTGTCGCGGACGGCCATGTGGAGGTGCGGTACAGGCCGCGGCGCAAGGACAGTCTCGAGACGATCAAGGTTGCCCGCGTGGTCAATTGCGCCGGTCCCGGCGCGGATTACGACCGTATCCAGGAAGCGCTGATCCGCGATCTGCTGCGGGACGGGGTGGTGCGGCCGGACCCGTTGCGGCTCGGTCTGGATGTGACCGGCAATTGCGCGCTGCTGAACCGGCAGGGTGCGATTTCCCGCCGCCTGTTCGCCGTCGGTCCGGTGACCAAGGGCACCTTCTGGGAGATGACGGCGGTGCCGGACATACGCCGCCAGACGGAGTCTCTTGCGGAATATCTCGCTGACCTCGTTAAAGCACCCCCGCCGCGGCCCTGAACCCGGCATCACGCAACTGCCTCCGCACCTGCTCATGCGCCGGCGGGAATTATTCGCCCGACAACTCCCGCCGCCTCCGATCCAGTTCCTCGGTATACCGCCGCAGCGCGTACTGCTCGGTCAGCAGACCGATCACGTGCCGATCCCGGGCATTGTCCACCACGACCAGAGCGTCGCTTTCGGCATTCTCGAACATCGCCACCGCTTCCTTGATCGTCATCTGCGGCAGCAGGACGGTGTCGGCATAGTGCACGATATCGCCGACACTGTGCTGATCCTCTTCATTGGCATGCGCTTCCGGCAGCAGGACGATCCCGGCGTAGCGGTCGGCCTCATCCAGCGCGATCACCCGCTGCGTCAGACCAAGCGGGAAGTCCCGCTTGAACTTGCTCAGCCTGGTGTCGGCCCGCACCGTGCGCATCTCCCGCCGCATCATCCGCCCGACGGTCAGGTTGCGCATCCAGCCGATATCGACGGCGCTGCGGATCGCCTCCCCCCGCAGATGGAAGCGCCAGGTGGCGAAGGAGTAACCGAAGGTCCGCCGCACCGTCAGCGACGACACCACGCAGGCAGCGAGCACCGCCACCGTCATCGGCAGGCTGCCGGTGGCCTCCAACGCCAGGAATCCCATGGTCAGCGGACCGCCAATGATCGCCACGGCCAACCCGCTCATGCCGACGAGTATGCAAACCGTGACGGGGATGGCGTGCGCGGTTGTCGCCAGTGCCAGTCCGCCGGCGAACGCCTTACCCAATAGAGCGCCCAGGAACAGCGACGCAAAAAACAGCCCGCCGCGAAATCCGGAGCCGATGGAGATCGCCGATGCGGTGGCCTTCATCAGCACCAGCAGGACGATCCAGCGCAGCGGTTCGTTCATCTCGAACGTCAGGCCCAGTGCGCCATGGCCCGAGGACAGCACGGCCGGCGTCGTCAGCGCCATTGCCCCGATCGCCAGCCCCCCGATCGCCGGCCGCAGCCAGATCGGCACGCGGCTGCGGCGGAACAGCTCCTCCGTCAGCGTGACGCCGCGCATGATTGAGATTCCGAGCAGAGCGCACAGCATGCCGAGCGCCAGGATCGGGATGTAGTCCAGCGCCTCGATATGCGGGGTTATCTGAGCGGTGAGATCGAAAATCGACCCGCCCAGCGCCTGGACAACCGCCTGCGATACCAGCGCGGCGACGGCGACCGGCGCGAAGGCGACAAGAGTGTATGTGCCGATGACCAGTTCGAATGCGTAAAAGGATCCGGTCAGCGGCGCATTGAACGCCCCGGCGATGGCGGCCGCGGCGCCGCACCCGACCAGCAGCCGCAGATCGTTGCGGCGGACCCGGAATGCATGCCCCCAACGGGAGGCGAGGGCGGAGCCCATCTGGGTGTAGCCCGCCTCCAGGCCGACGGAGGCGCCGACACCGTTCGACATGATGGTCTGCAACACCACGATCAGGCTGCCGCTCAAGGACATGCGGCCGCCGAACAGCGCATTCGCCTCGATCGGGTCCACCGTCCGGCGCGGCCGCAACCGGGTCAGGCCGAGCGTCACCAGCCCCAGCACCAGGCCGCCCAGCGCCGGCACCACGACCGTGCGCACCGGATCGAGCACGGGCATCGCGCTCAGGCGCTGGGCGGCGGTGATGTGGAACAGGACCTGATGCACCAGTTGCGTCGTCGCGTTCATCAGCCAGACGCTGATGCCGGTGGCGCAGCCGATGAAAGCGGCCAGCACCACGAGCCAGATCTCGTCCGCCCGGACCAGGGCACGCAGCACCTGCGGCGCATGCAATACGGCCGAACCGAACGGCCGGCGGGCGCGGCGGCCAGCCTGCCGCCGCGCTTCAGCCCTGGCGTCGGACGCGGCTTTCCCCGTGAGGCGGATGCCTGCTGGCTCCGCGGTCGGAGTTTCGCCGGGTGCTATCGACATCGGGCCGTCCAGCGGGAATTCCATGAGACGGAGACAGGTTTAAGGGGGCGGCGCCGAGCCGGGCAACCGGTGATCCCCCAGTGGAGGCGCGTCCAGGGTAAAAAGATCGTCCATACGGCGTCAGGATGCCCGCTCCGCCCGAGTCGCCTCCAGATCGTCCTCGATGAACGCCTGGATCACGTCGCGGATCGGCTCGTGCGCGGAGAAGCCGAGCGTGCGGGCGTGCAGCGCCTCGAACGCGGGCGGCCAGGTCGAGACGATCGCGTAGATCGACCTGTCCTCGACCCGCCTGACCCGGGCGGTAGCGCCGGGAGCGGCATCCTCAAGCGCCTGGAGCAGGTGCGCGACGGTGGTACTGATGCCGGGCGGATCGATACTGCGGTCCAGCCCCAACTTGCCGGTGTCCATCGACGCGGCATGCAGCAGCCAATCGACCGCGCGGCGCGGGCTGCACACCCAGACGGCGAAATCGTCCGGCACCGGGAGGTCGGTGTCGAGTCCAAGCAGCGGCTCGCGCACAATGGCCGAGAAGAACGAACTCGCCGCCTTGTTCGGCCGCCCCGGCCGGACGATCACCGTCGGCAGACGCAGCGACACGGCGTCGAGAAAACCGCGGCGGGAAGCGTCCGCCAGTATCAGCTCCGCCGCCGCCTTTTGCGCACCATAGCTGTTGCCCGGGATCTGCCTTGTGTTGTCGGGCAGGATCATGTCCTGGCTGGCGCTGAAGCTGGCGACCGAGCTGGTAAACACCACGCGCGGCGGTTTGCCGCCAGCGGCGGCGAGAGCGCGGCAACGGTCGATCACCGCGTCGGTGCCGCGCAGGTTG
>Ga0302320_10030202_pt1 | contig 10338 bp, 5 predicted proteins | sample Bog_T0_3_FD_202130 | JGI IMG/M metagenome (GOLD analysis project Ga0302320, IMG submission 202130) | Peat permafrost microbial communities from Stordalen Mire near Abisko, Sweden - Bog_T0_3 | ecosystem: Environmental > Terrestrial > Soil > Wetlands > Peat | place: Sweden: Abisko, Stordalen Mire... | reverse complement strand
AACGGCGACCTCGGCGGCCTTCTGTACTGGGACTCCTCGACCAAGGATGAGAACCTCTATGTCGAGCCGAATTTCACCGCGCCGACGACCCTTCTGCACGGCGTCTCCGGCACGCCGCTCGCCTGCGTGAACGGTCCGGCAGTCGCGAACGGCGCGCAAAACTTTCTTGCCGGCAGCGAGCTCGCCACGGTGAGCACGTCCGCGGGCCTCAAGTCCTACCAGTTCGTGCCCTCGGGGGAGATCTTCGAGTTCTACGACGGATCGGCGGGCGGCTGTATGACCGATCCGGATCACCTGTACTTCGTCGGCACACGCAACGGCAGCACGACCTCCGCTCTCTATGAGGAGTCACTGACCTCGATCACCACCCCGAAGACCCTGCTGTCGAGCTTCACCTCGAGCGCAAGCGAAGGCTACTCGCTGATCGGAGCGAACGGCTCAGTGGTGGTCTTCCAGAAGTACTCGATATCGAGCACGGGTTCGATGAGCGCGACGGTGCAGACCGTTCCGGTGGGTGTCACCTCCGGCAAAGCCACCTCGATCGGCGGCCCCTACAGCGGAGCGCTGATGACAAGCTTCCTCGCGCCGGCCGGCGGCGGCTCGATCACCGGCCTCGACTGGCTGATGCTCACCGCCCGCAACGAGATCGTGAGCGGCCCGACGGTCAAAGTGACCTACTCGAGCGACGTGTTGGACCCGAACGGCTCGGGGATCGCCATGACCGTCCCCGCGAACACCGTGTTCGAGTCCTTCGGTCCGTTCGCGACCGAGCTCGGCGGCAACGTGCTCGAGATCACCGGGATCACCGACACCGACGGCGCCTTCGGCGGGGCAAGCCTCGATCTGCTCGCGGTCGGCATGTCTTCCGCACCGGCCAAGCTGACGCTGACGGGCGGCGGCAGCTATAAGGTGCCGGTGGGTTACGAGATCGGCGTGAGCGGATTCTTCGGCACGAACGTCGCGTCCGGCGGCTTGGTCTCGCTCAAGGGCGCACCGTCGATCGCCGTGGCACTCGATGTGCGCAAGCACATCATCGTACCGTTCAGCTTAGCCGCCACGAACGTCGCGCCCATGCTCTGAAGAGCGAGAGCCTGCAAGGCTGGCCACGAGGAAGGTCGGGCCGCGGCATGCGCTGCGGCCCGACGTCTTTTTGGGCCCGCATCATGCGTTGGCAGGCGGCTGACGCATTTACGCAAGGCATTGTCGCAATTGGAGAACTGTCAAACCCGGCGCTGGTTACACTGCCGTGCGCATTCGCGTTGGGGGGTCCGTCGATGAAAACTCATGCCCGCGTCGTTGTCATCGGTGGCGGCGCCGTAGGCGTCAGCACGCTCTACCATCTTGCGCTCAAAGGCTGGTCAGACGTGGTCCTGGTCGAGCGCGCCGAGTTGACTGCGGGTTCAACCTGGCACGCGGCGGGTCTCCTGCCGCTCTTCAACATGAGCTATACGGTCGGCCAGCTCCACAAATATTCGGTGGATCTGTACAAGCGCCTGCCAGCGGAGACCGGCCAGGACGTGAGTTTTCACGTGACCGGAAACCTCCGCCTTGCCACCTGCCGTGAACGGATGGACGAATATTTGAAGTACTGCGGCACCGCGAACACCATCGGCGTGCCATTTCAGATCATTACACCCGAAGAGATCAAGAAGTTATGGCCGCTGGTGGAACTCGGCAACGGGGCCGATACGCCGAAGCTCATCGGCGCGCTCTATCACCCTGACGACGGGCACATCGCGCCCGCCGACCTCACCATGGCGCTGCGCAAAGGGGCCCGTGCACGCGGCGCGGAAATCTACGAACAAACCGAAGTCACCGCGGTCAAGCGCACCTCGTCGGGCGAGTGGCACCTCACGACGAACAAGGGCGAGATCGTCGCCGAACATGTGGTGTGCGCGACCGGCAACTACGCGCGCCAAACCGGCCGGATGTTCGGCCTCAACGTCCCCTCGATTCCAGTCGAGCATCAGTACATCGTGTATGACGAATCGCCGGAGCTCAAAGCCTACCGCAAAGACGGGGGCCGCGAGCTCGCGGTGCTGCGCGAGTCGGATCAGTCCTATTATCTGAGAGAGGAGCGCATGGGCTGGATCTTGGGCCCGTATGAAGCCGGCGCACCAGCTCGCTTCGCGGATGGCGTGCCCGAGTGGTTCGGCAAGAGTTTGTTCGAAGGCGACTTGGAACGATTGCTGCCCCACGTCGAGGCTGCGCAGCGCCGTGTGCCCTCGCTCGCCACCTGCGGCATCAAAGACATCGTCAACGGTCCGATCGCCTACACGCCCGACGGCAGTCCGTTGATTGGTCCCGCCTGGGGAGTGCGCAATTTGTGGCTCAACGAGGGCCATAGTTTCGGGATCACGGCGGCCGGCGGCTCAGGCTGGCAGTTGGCGGAATGGATCACCGAAGGCGAACCGGGTATCGACTTGATGGCGGTCGATCCCCGCCGCTACGGGCCGTACACGAGCAAACGCTACGTCGTCAAAAAGAACGAGGAGACGTACCGCAACGTCTTCGTGATCCATTTTCCGGACGAAGAGCGTCCCGACGCGCGGCCGGCGAAGACCAGTCCCATCTACGACAAGTTGAAACGCATGGGCGCCGTCTTCGGGCAGCGCTACGGCTGGGAGCGGGCCAACTGGTTCGCGCCGCCCGGCGTCGAGGCAAAGGACCGGTGGAGCTTCAGACGCTCCAACTACTTCCCGCACGTGGGACGCGAGGCGCTGAATCTGCGGCAGCACGTGGGAATGATCGACCTGACGCCCTTCACCAAGCACGAAGTGACGGGGCCGGGCGCGGAAGGCTGGCTCGACAACTTGGTGGCCAACAAGGTGCCCACCAAGATCGGCCGCATGGCTCTTTCCCACGCGCTCACGCGGCGTGGCGGGATCCGCTCCGAATTCACGATCACCAAGATCGCCGATCAACACTTCTACGTCGTCAGCGCGGGCGCCGCGGAACGCTACGACGCCGACTACCTGCAGCAAATGCTGCCGAGCGACGGGGTGACCCTGCGCAACATCACCTCGAGCCGCGGATGCTTCGTGGTCGCGGGTCCGCGCGCCCGCGATGTGCTGTCGAAGCTCGCCGATACCCCGTTGGATAACGCGTCGTTTCCCTGGCTGACCAGCCAGGTGACCGAAGTAGGCCTGGCGACGGATGTCTATTTGCTGCGGGTAAACTTCGTCGGAGCGCTCGGCTGGGAGCTGCATTTCCCGATCGAATACGCGCATCATCTGTTCGATGCCATCTTCGAGGCCGGCGCGGAATTCAACATCGGCATGGCCGGCATGCGCGCGATGGAATCCCTGCGGCTGGAAAAATCCTACCGCATGTGGGGCAGCGATTTGACGCCCGATTACACGCCCTTCGAAGCCGGACTCGACCGCTTCGTGCGCATGAACAAGGGTCCGTTCATCGGCAGGGAGGCGCTCGAGAAGCAATTGTCGCAGGGTGTCCCGAATCGCTTCGTGACCTTCGAAGTCCATGGCGTCACCGACGCAGATCCTCTCGGCAACGAACCGCTGTTCGACGGCAACGGCAAAATCGTCGGCCGCGCGACGGCCGGCTACTACGGACACGCCCTTGCGAAGAGCTTGGGCATGGGCTACGTGAAGCCGGAGCTCGCGCGGGTGGGCAGCGAGCTCGAGATCGAAATCCTCGGAGAACGAAAGCGGGCGACGGTCCTCATCGACTCGCCTTATGATCCGGAGAACAAGGATCTACGGGCCTGATACCCGCTCCCATGACAAGGCAAGCATTCTCCGCCTTCGCCCTGATAAGGCGCGGCCTTTCGGGTCACACGAGCTGGCACGAGCAGTGGCGAAAACCGCAGCCGAAGCCAAGCTACGATGCGATCATCGTCGGCGGCGGCGGCCACGGTCTTGGAGCGGCGTATTATCTCGCGAAGGAACACGGTCTCACCAATATTGCCGTGCTCGAGAAAGGCTGGATCGGCGGCGGAAACACCGGCCGCAACACCACCATCATCCGCTCGAATTATCTGTTCAACGAGAGCGCCGCGCTTTATGACCATTCGGTCAAGCTGTGGGAGAACCTCTCGCAAGCGCTCAACTACAACGTCATGTTCTCGCCCCGCGGCGTGATGATGCTGGCGCACACCGTGCACGACATTCAAGTGTTCAAGCGGCACGTGCATGCCAACCGCTGCAACGGCGTCGACAACGAGTGGCTCGAGCCGGAACAGGCCAAAGAGTTCTGCCCGCCGCTGAATATTCAGGACAACATCCGCTATCCGGTGCTCGGCGCAGCCTTGCAGCGCCGCGGTGGAACCGCACGGCACGACGCGGTTGCCTGGGGCTATGCGCGCGCCGCCGACTCGCTCGGCGTCGACATCATCGAGAATTGCGAAGTAACCGGCATTCGCAAGGACGCAGCGGGTGCGGTCGAAGCCCTGGAGACGAGCCGTGGCCTGATCCGTACCCGCAAAGTGGGCGTTTCCGCGGCGGGCAATACCAGTGTCGTGCTCGGCTTGGCCGGAGTGCGGCTGCCCCTGGAAAGCTATCCGCTGCAGGCGCTGGTGTCCGAGCCCATCAAGCCCATTTTTCCCTGTGTGGTGATGTCGAACACCATTCACGCCTACATCAGCCAGTCCGACAAGGGCGAGCTCGTGATCGGCGCCGGTACGGACGCCTATACGTCATACACCCAGCGCGGCGCGCTGCACATCAATACCCATACTCTGGACGCCATCTGCGAGCTGTTTCCCCAGTTCCGCCGGTTGCGAATGCTTCGAAATTGGGGCGGCATCGTCGATGTGACACCGGACCGTTCGCCCATCATCGCCAAGACCCCGGTTGCGGGCCTTTATGTGAACTGTGGTTGGGGCACCGGCGGATTCAAGGCCACACCCGGTTCCGCGCATGTCTTTGCCTGGACCATTGCCCGCGACGAGCCTCACCCGATCAATGCACCGTTTACGATCGAGCGCTTTCGCGACGGCTGCCTGATCGACGAAGCCGCCGCCGCCGCGGTGGCGCACTAGCCGTCATGCTGCTCATCACGTGCCCCTTTTGCGGAGAACGCCCCGAGATCGAATTCAGCTACGGCGGCCAGGCGCATCTTGCACGGCCGGTGCGGCCCGCCGAGCTCGACGATCAGATGTGGACTGATTTTCTGTACATGCGCGAGAACACCAAAGGCGTTTACGCCGAGCGGTGGCGACACGCGCGCGGTTGCGGACGATTCTTCAATGCGCTGCGCGACACGACCACCGACCACTTCCTCGCGACCTATAAGACGGGCGAGCCGCGGCCCGACGTCGGCGGCGCGCCGTGAGCTTTCGTGCCCCGGCCGGCGGACGCATCGACCGTACGCGGCGGCTGCGATTCACCTTCGACGGGCGAACCTACGATGCTTTTCCCGGCGATACGCTCGCCTCCGCCCTGCTCGCCAACGGCGTGCATCTGGTCGGACGGTCGTTCAAATATCACCGGCCGCGCGGTATTCTGGCGGCAGGATCGGAAGAGCCCAATGCGCTGGTCACGGTCATTCGCGATCGAGCGCGCCACACACCCAATTTGCGCGCGACTCAGATCGAACTGTACGACGGGCTGAACGCCGTGAGCCAAAACCGCTGGCCGAGTCTTGGCTGCGATGTCGGCCGCATCAACGACTGGCTGTCGCCGTTTTTCCCCGCCGGCTTCTACTACAAGACCTTCATGTGGCCGAAAAAGGCGTGGAAGAGCCTGTACGAGCCCATCATTCGGCGCGCGGCGGGACTTGGCGTGGCGCCGGCCGAGCCCGATCCCGACCGCTACGCGCAGCGCTACGCGCATTGCGACGTGCTCGTCGTCGGTGGCGGACCCGCGGGAATCGCGGCGGCGCTGGCGGCGGCGGACTCGGGCGGGCGCGTCATCCTCTGCGACGAATCAGCGGAGTTCGGCGGCAGCCTTCTGGGCGACATCTCGGCTCGGATCGACGGCGAGACCGGGCTTGACTGGGTGCATCGATCGACGGCCGAACTGCGCAAGAACCCGCGGGTGACGCTGCTCTCCCGCACCACCGCTTTCGGCTATTTTCCGCACAACTTCCTCGGGCTGAACGAACGCGTCACCGATCATCTCGCCTCGCCGCCCGGGCATTCGCCGCGCGAACGGCTGTGGCAAGTGAGGGCCCGCCGGGTGGTGCTGGCGACCGGCGCCATCGAACGGCCGCTGGTATTTCCCGGCAACGATCGGCCGGGCATCATGCTGGCGGGCGCCGCGCAGACGTATTTGAATCGCTATGGAGTGCGCGTCGGCATGCGCGTGGTCGTGGTCACGGCCTGCGATGCGTCCTATCAGGCGGCGCTCGATTTGCACGCGGCAGGCGTCAAGATCCAGGCCGTCGCCGACGTACGCCCCTCGCCCGGGGGTGCCCTCGTCGAAGCCGTGCGCCGCGCGGGAATCGAGATGATTGCGCGCTCGACCGTCCTCGGCACGAGCGGCGGCATGAAGGTGAATGCCATCGAATTGGGACAAACCGTCGCCACGGGCGAAATCCGCGGCAATCGCCGATTCGAATGCGACGCGGTGCTGATGTCCGGCGGATTTACGCCCAGCGTGCATTTGTTCTCCCAATCGCGCGGCAAGCTCATGTGGAGCGAACCGTTGCAGGCGTTCATTCCCGGTGAGTCGGCTGAGCGCGAGCATTCGGTGGGCGCCTGTCGCGGCCGGTTCGACCTCGCGCAAGCATTGGCGGACGGTGCAGGGGGCGGCCGGCAGTTCGACGTGGACGCACTGCCGCGCAGCTCGGGCTCCGCCCTGGGAACGCTGCCGCTCTGCGATTCCCCGAGCAAACTCAAATCGTTCGTGGATTGGCAGCACGATGTGACGATGCGCGATGTGCAATTGGCGGCCCGGGAGGGATTTCATTCCATCGAGCACGTCAAGCGCTATACCACGACCGGGATGGCGACGGATCAAGGCAAGACCTCGAACTTGAACGCACTGGCCATCGTCGCGCAGGATCTCGCCGCACCGATTCCGAAAGTGGGCCTGACGACGTTTCGCATGCCCTACACCCCTACCACCTTCGGAAGCTTCGCCGGTATCTCCCGCGGGGATTTATTCGACCCGAAGCGCACGACGCCGACGCATGCGTGGGCGGAATCGAAGGGCGCGGTTTTCGAAAATGTCGGGCTGTGGAAGCGTGCCCGCTTTTTCCCGCGGGCCGGCGAGTCCATGCATGCCGCCGTCGCACGCGAATGCCTGGCGGTGCGCAACGCCTGCGGAATCTTCGATGCCTCTACCCTGGGAAAGATCGAGGTGGTGGGTGCCGATGCGGCCGAGTTCATGAACCGGCTGTACGTCAACAGCTGGTCGGGACTCGGCGTCGCACGGTCTCGATACGGCATCTTGTGCCGCGAAGACGGATTCATCTATGACGACGGCGTGGTTGCACGCCTGAGCGCGGATCGGTTCCACGTGACCACCACCACGGGAGGCGCACCGCGCGTGCTCGGCATGATGGAGGACTACCGCCAGACCGAATGGCCTGACCTCAAGGTTTGGCTCACCTCCACCACCGAGCAATGGGCCGTCATCGCGGTACAGGGCCCCAATGCGAGAAGAGTGCTGGAACCTCTGGTGACGGAGGTCGACTTGAGCGCGGCCGCCATGCCGCACATGAGCGTGATGCGCGGGAAAATCGCGGGCGCCCCGATGCTGCTGTTTCGCGTAAGTTTCACCGGCGAGCTCGGATTCGAGGTCAACGTACCCGCCGACTACGGCGCGGCCGTTTGGGAGACGATATACGCCGCGGGGCAATCGCATGGCATGGTCGAATACGGCACCGAGACCATGCACGTCCTGCGGGCGGAAAAGGGCTACATCATCGTCGGCCAGGACACGGACGGCACGGTCACACCCGACGATGCAGGCTTGAGCTGGGCCGTCGGCAAGAACAAACCGGACTTCGTCGGCAAGCGCTCGCTCGACCGTGCGTCGATGAAGGCGCCCGATCGCAAACAATTGGTCGGGCTGCGCACTCGCGACGGCCGCACCGTTCTCGAGGAAGGCGCACAGGTCGCCGCGACGGCCGGCCAAACGCCCCCCATGAAACTGATCGGGCATGTGACCTCCTCCTACGCGAGCAGCGTCCTCGGACAGCCCATTGCGCTCGCGCTCGTTGCCGGCGGCCGGGCACGCATGGGACAGACTCTGTACATTCCCATGCCCGGCGGCGACATCGAGGTCGAGGTCACCTCTCCTGTCTTCTACGATCCCACCGGAGCGCGCATCAATGGATGATCTCGCGCAACGCAGGCCGCCGCCGATGCCGGCCGCCGAATGGCTTAGGATGTTGCCGCCGGCGGCCCGCTGGATTTTGCACGGCGGCGAGGCGGCGCGCGCGTTGGCAGCGCCGGTCTGGGGTGTCGGTTTCTCGCCTGCCGCATGCCGAGCCATGCTGCTCGGCACCCGCGCCACCCTGTGGCTCGGTCCCGATGAGTATCTGTTGCTCGACTTCGCACCTGGCGAGGGCGCGGCGGCGAACGCCCTCGAAAGCGCTCTCGCGGCGGAACCTCACGCGCTCGTCGACGTGAGCCACCGGCAATTTGCATTCGAGGTGAGCGGCCAGCACGCAGCCACGATACTGAGCGCGGCCTGCCCGCTCGATCTGGACGCGGGCGAGTTCCCGGTCGGCATGTGTACGCGCACCGTGTTTGCGAAGGCGGACATCGTTTTGTGGCGAACGAATCCCGACACCTTCCACGTCGAAGCGTGGCGTTCGTTCGCGGGCTACGTCGGCGGTATGCTTCAGGAAATTGCGCGGGAGTTCTACCCCTAATTCTACCCCTGGCCCATTTCCGTTAAGCTCCCGTCCATGTCGAAGGAGCAGGTTCAAGCGCAATTGCGTGCCGCGTATACGCAGGCGCTTTTCGCCTTGCGGTCCGGCCGCGCCATAACGGCCGAACGGCAGCTGCGCGCGATTCAAGCGGCGGCGCCCGGGGACGTGAACAGTCTGCGCTTGCTCGGCGTGGCTCTCCTCGATCAAGAGAAAACAACGCCCGCCATCGAGGCCCTTGAACGCGCGGTATCGGGCGCCCCGAGCTTCTGGCCCGCACGCACCGATCTTGCCCGCGCGTACCGCAGCGCCGGTCGGCTGGAGGAGGCACGCGAGGAACTGCGGCGGGTGGTCGCGGCTGAGCCGGCGCTCGATACGGCCTGGCTGGCGTATGGAGACTTGCTGGTCGATCTCGAGAAATACCCGGATGCCCGTTTCGCGTACGATCGCGCAAGGCTCGCCGACCCCTTCCGGGCCCGCATCGAACAGGCGACCGCCGCCATCCTCGCCGAGGATCGCAGGCCCGCGGAGGCCATATTCCGCGAGATATTGCAGATCGACCCGAGCCACGTCGGCGCGCTCTGCGGACTCGCCGCGATCTCGCTGACGGTGAGCCGCGGCACCGATGCGCTTCGGCTGTTGCACCATGCTCTGAAACAGTCCGCGCATCTGCCCCTCGCCTGGCGGGGCCTGTGCCAGACATACGTCGATCTCGGACGGCTGCCGGAGGCGGAGTCCGCCGTGCGGCGGCTGCTCAAAATCGAGCCGGAAAACCCCAAGAACTGGGTGCTGCTCGGCACCGTATTGACCCGGCTCATGCGTCAGGCGGACGCCCTTCCCGCATTTGAAGAGGCGATTCGCCTCAATCCCGGCGAAGTGCGGCTGACCCTTTCAATCGGACATATTCACAAGACCTTGGGCAATCGGCGCGAATCAGAAGCGGCGTACAAGGAATGCCTCCGGCTGGATTCGGCCTTTGGCGCCGCCTACTGGTGCCTCGCCGATCTCAAGAACTACGAGTTCTGCGACGAAGAGATAGCCAACATGCAATCCCTGCTGAGAGGCGACGGCGGCGACGACACCGATCAATCTCAACTGCATTTCGCGCTCGGCAGGGCGTTCGAACAAAGAGCGGACTACACGGCGGCCTTCCGCCACTACTCGGCCGGAAATTCCCGCCGCCGGAAAGGCGTCTCCTTCGACATCCGCAAATTCGAGGACAAGACACGGCGCGTGCGCGAGTGCTTCGATTCGGGATTCTTTGCTGCACGGGCGGGCGCCGGTTATGCGGATTCCGCGCCGATATTCATCGTCGGCCTGCCGCGATCCGGCTCGACGTTGATCGAGCAGATTCTCGCGAGTCATTCGAGCGTCGAAGGCACTTTTGAGCTGCCGAATATCCTGACCATCGTCCGGGAGTTCGATCATGCCAACCCCCAGCATGATGCTTACCCTGAGACCGTGGGGCTGGCGCCGTTCGAGCAGTTTGCCCGGCTGGGACGGCGCTACATCGACGAAACCGCACCGCTGCGAAGCGGCCGGCCTCGCTTCATC